>Ga0334884_1004240_pt1 | contig 15027 bp, 11 predicted proteins | sample GraSluR1_MG_7_FD_207215 | JGI IMG/M metagenome (GOLD analysis project Ga0334884, IMG submission 207215) | Sludge microbial communities from methane-producing bioreactor in Wageningen University, Netherlands - Granular Sludge_12_05 R1 | ecosystem: Engineered > Bioreactor > Anaerobic >...
ATCACTTGCTACGACGACGCCAATCCCGGCGCGCCGCCGAGCTTTGAGCACTGCGGAGACGCCGACGAGAGCGGGCGCATCTTTCAGGCAGAGCTGCACGGGGAGCGGCTGCTGTGGCAGGAGATGGAGCCTGGCAAGCTGCCGGCCGAGCTGACCTTCAGCGCGGAGTGAGCGGGAGGGGCTGCTCCGAAGCAGACCAGGCCACCCTCGAAGCCGGCCCATAGGCGGCCTGCCCCCCCTGGGGCCGCCTGCAACCCATCCACGCCGCTGTCACCAGCCTGGACCTGGGCCCGCCCCAACACGAAAGGCCGATTGGCGCGCTGGACGATGATGAAAGGCAGATTGGCCGCCACGCCGTAGAGCACCATGAAAGCGCCGACGGCAGGTGGATTCCACAGAAAGAAGAGGGCCGAGCTCAGCATCACGGCGATGTGGGTGAGCTCAGCGCGACAGGTTTCACGGGCGAAGGCGTAGAGGTACGCAGGATCGTCAGAGAGCAAGCGCTTCTTGCGAAAGCCCCGTTTGAACAAGCGCGCGCCGTCAGGGAGGCCACGCTTCCACGTCCGCACGCGAAAGAGGGTGTGCCAAATCCGTCCCGATCGCTCCCAAGCGCGGCTGCGATACCAACCGCGACGCGGGTCAAAACGCTCGGGGTCAACCCGGCTGAACAACCATGCCATGCCCAGATGCAGCACCAACCAGGCGGCGGTGTTGACGACGATGAGAAGTAGCACCGATTCGCTGTTCACGAGACCTCCTCGACGACCAGGGAAGATCCTGGCGACCCCTCCTTGGCGAGGCGAATGGCACGCCCCTTCCAGCGGACCTCGGAACGCACACGCTTCAACCACGCCGATCGCGCAAACAACACGACGAAGGCCAAGAGCGGGACGGGAAAGAAGACCCAAGTCCATGCCCGGAAATGGCCAACCCGCGCCAGGTTATGCCGAAGGACCAAGCTGTTGGCGACCCAACCCACCAAGGCGGCCAGCAGCCACGCCGGCTGCCACATGGCCAAGGCGGCCGCGCCCAATGTGATGAAGCCACCGCTCAACCACAATGAGAAGACCAACAACACCGCCACTGGCGTCGCGCTCGCGCCAGCCGCCATCCCCTTCGAGAAGCCCTCCACCAGATCTCCCAACCCATTGGGATACATTCGAAAACTGCACAGGGTCTTGCCCAAGTCCAGCCTGACCGGCACGCCCTGCGCCCGGGCGACATCGGCCAGGGCAATGTCCTCTAGCACCTCCGTCCGCACCGCCTCGTGCCCACCCACGCGAAAGTAGGTGTCCCGATCGATCATCACCAGCGGCCCAAAACCGCTCTGACCCGGACGCCCACCCGACCAGGCCGAGAAGCGCCCCGTGGCCGCCACGACGATGACGTTGAACAAAGCCGCCAACTGCTCATGGGCCCGCACCGTCCGGTGATAGGGCTGCACCATCATCATCCCCGGGGCGCTCTCCTCGCGCGCCTGCATCAGCCGCGCCAGAGCGTCCTCGGCCAGGCGCGTGTCGGCGTCGAGAAAGAGCAACGTCCGCCCTCGGGCCGCCTTCGCCCCCAGCCAACAGGCCCAAGACTTGCCCAACCAACCGGCCCCCTTCTCATGCACCTCGATCACCGCCGCGCCAAAAGAACGCGCAACCGCGGCGGTTTCGTCCGTCGACTGGTCGTCCACGACCATGACCTCCAACGCCGGCGCATCCTGCCGCTGTAGGGTGGCCAGCAAGCCCGGCAGGTTGTGCGCCTCGTTGCGCGCCGGGATAATCACGCTGATCCCGCCGCCCTGCACCCCCGCACGCGCCGCACCACGTGCGCCCTCAACGCGCCCCGCTGCGAAAGGCCGCGCCCGGCTGAGCAGCAACAGACCGTTGAGCACCAGCAGCACGTTCACCACCAGCACCACGCCTATCAAGATCCACATCACACGTCCTCCTCGTCCGGCCACAAGCAAGCCGCTTCCGCCACCCGCCACCACCGCGCCTGCTCTCTCAGACGTAGGGCCGGAGCGGCGACGCCGCAAGGGTTGGCTGTCGAATATCTACAGCACATCACTAGAGCCTGATGCATATATTATTCATATAGCCCATCCCTATCGTGCGACCACCTCCGCTGGGCGTGCGCCGCGCGCCCTCCCCCCCCTAGGACCACAGGCGCTGCGCCAACCACGCCTGGCGGAAGCGGCCATGCGGCAGCGCCAAGAGCGAAGCGGCGTCGCCAGCCTCACAGATGCGCCCCTGGGCGACGAGGGCGACCTGATCGAAATGCTCCAAGGCGTTGATGCGGTGGGTGATGCACAGCACCGTCGCCTGCGGGAGGCAGCGCCGCAAGGCCGCATAGACCTCCGCCTCGGCGATGGCATCCAGCGCGGAGGTGGCCTCGTCGAGGATGAGCAAGCGCGGCTGGCGCAGCACCGCCATGGCCAGGCTGAGGCGCTGCCCTTGCCCAACGCTCAAGGGCGCGCCATTGTCATGCAGGGGCAGGGACAGGCCCTGAGGAAAGCGCGCCAGGATCGCCTCCAGGCCAAAGGCCTGTAGCGCCGCTTGCACCTGCGCCGCCTCACACCCTGGCGCGGCCAAACGCAGGTTCTCCGCCACGGTCGCCCCAAAAAGCCGCGTGTCTTGCCCCACCCAGGCCACCTGCCGATAGAGGCTGTCGTCCTGGATCGTCTCCAGGAGCTGCCCGTCGAGGCTAATGCGCCCCTGTTGCGGCGTCTGCAGGCGCAGCAGCAGTCGCGCCAGGGTGCTCTTGCCCGTCCCGCTCTCGCCGACCAGGGCCACCCACTGCCCAGGCGCACAGCGCAGACTGAGGTCCGCCAAGACTGGGGCCGCCGCGCGGGGATAGGTGAAGCGCGTGGCCTCCAGCGCCACGTCCATCCCCTCATCCCGGGTGGCCAAGATCACCTCTGCTGCTGCCCTCTGCGGCACCTCATCTCCCACCTCGAGCACGCGCTCGGCAGCCTGGGCATGGCTGTGCCACTGGACGGCCACCTGGGTCATGGGCTGCACCGCTTCGAAGGCCGCGAGATAGACCAGGACGATCACCGTCAGGTCGACCCCGTCGACGCCGCTGCCCACCTGGGGCGCCACCAGCGCCAGCATCAGCACTAGACCGAGGTCACGGATCAGTGACTCGCCCGCGAGGTTCCAGGCGAGCAAGCGGGCGAAACGCCGCTGCAGGCGCGCCATGACCGTTTGGTGGTGGTGCATGTCGCGCTGCACGCGTGGCTCCAGCGCCAAAACGCTCAGCTCCGGCAGACCGTGGACGGCGTCGCTCCACGCGGCGCTGTGGGCGGCGCGGGCCGCGTCGAGGTCGCGGGTGCGCCGCGCCACGCCGGGAACGAAGAGCAGGGGCAAGACAAAGGCGCTCAGCGCGAAGAAGAGCAGGGCGATCCAGGCGGCCGCCGGGGCGTAAGCCGCGACGATGAAAAAGAGGGCCACGGCCGTGATCAGCGCCACGGCCGGGGCGTGGAGTGAGCGGGCCAAGAAAGACTCGAGGGCGTCCATGGTGCCGAGCCAGCGGTCGAGCAGGTCGCCGCTGCGCAGGGCGCGCTCCGCAGGGGGACGCCGGGTCAGGGCGCGAAAGAACCACAGGCGCAAGTCCAGGAGAAAGCGCAGGGTGGCGTTGTGGCTCGCCAAGCGCTCGAGATAACGCAAGATACCCCGAGCCAGGCCAAAGAAGCGCACCCCGGCGATGGCCACGTGTAGCTCGGCGATGGAAGGTCGCAAGGCCGCCGTGGCGACGATGAAGGCCGCAGCCCCCATCAAGGCCACCGAGCTCAGGATGGTGGCGCTGCCCAAGAGGGCGGCGCCCACCAGCCACCAGCGCAGCGGTGCGGCGCGGCGCAACAGGCGTCCCAAGGCCCTCATGTCGCCTCCTCCGCCTCATGGCGCTCCCAGGCCTCCCACAGGTCCCGAACGCGACCACCGCGGTGGCGCAAGGCCGCGACGCTCCCTTCTTCAACCACCCGACCTTCTTCGAGGATCCACACCCGGTCGGCACAGCGCACGGCGCTCAGGCGATGGGCCACCAAAATCACTGCGCCGCGACGGCGCCACGCCGCAATGCACTCGGCCACGGTGGCCTCGCTCTCGGCGTCCAGGTGGGCCGTGGCCTCATCGAGGAGCAGCAAATCCGCGTCGCGCAACAGAGCCCGCGCCAGGGCCAGGCGCTGTCCTTGACCGGCGCTCAGGCGCCACCCATCGTCGCCGAGTGGCGTGTCCAGCCCCCGAGGCAGCGCCGCGACCACCTCCGCCAGGCCCACCTGCGTCACCACCGCCTCCAGGGTCGCCGCGTCGCGGGGCGCGCCGCCCAGGCACAGGTTCTCCGCCACGGTGGCGTTGAAGATGTGCGGGCGCTGCGGCACCCACGCCACCCGCGCGCGCCAACGCTCCGTGGGCCACTGGCTTAGCCCTAGGCCACCGGCCAGGATCTCGCCGCGGCTTGGGCGCAACAAGCCCAGCAACAACGCCAACAACGTCGACTTGCCCGCCCCCGAAGGCCCGAGCACCACCACGCACTCGCCGCGGCGCACTTCCAAGTCCAAGCCGTCGAGGACCAGGGGCGCCGCGGCGGCCCCCAGGTCCGCTGGAGCGCTGGGCGCCGGGAAGGCGAAGGAGACCTGGCGCAACACCACGGGGAAGGGCGACGCCGGGGCCAAGGCTGGCGTGGCTTCTGGGCAGGCGGCGCCATCGGGTGTCGCGGCCAAAAGGGTGAAGGCCTCTGCTGCGGCGGCCTGGCCCGCCGTGCCACCGTGGAAGTGGGTCCCCAGCAGGCGCAGGGGCGCGTAGACCTCTGGCGCCAAGAGCAGGACCACCATGGCGCTCTCGAAGGGCAAGGCGCCATAGAGGAGCCGGATACCGATCTCTACCGCGACGATGGCGACGCTCAGGTTGGCCAAAAGCTCCAGAGCCAGAGCCGAAGCGAAGGCGATGCGGAGCACCCCCATGGTCCGGCTGCGGTGGCTTTCACCCGTGGTAGCGATGGTGTCCAGGGTCCTCTCCACGGCGCCGAGGACGCGCAGGCTCTCGAGACCGCGCAGGCGATCGTGGAAGACGGCTCCCAGGCGGCCCAAAGCGCGCCACTGTCGCTGGCTGGCCCGGGCCGCTGCGCGGCCGATGAGGACCATGAAGAAGGGGATGAGCGGCGCCGTGACGAGCAAGATGACCCCTGAGAGCAGGTCGTAAGCCGTCGCAACGCCGATGAAGAGGAGGGGCAGGGTCGCGGCGAGTAGCCATTGGGGCAGATAGCGGCAGAACCAAGGGTCCAAGCCCTCGATGCCTTGGGTCACCAGGGTGAGCCAGCGCCCGGGGCCAAAAGACGCGCTGTGATAGGGGCCAAGCTGGCACAATTTGTTGAAGAGCCGTTGGCGCAGAAGCGCTTTGATCGGCAGGGCCAGGCCCAGCATGAGCTTCTCGGCCCAGCCGCGGCTGGCGGCGCGCACCACGGCCGCGACGGTGAGGCCCAGGAGCACGGGGGTCAAGCTCAGCGCCGCCGGCCCCAGGAGATGCACCTCGGCGAGGAGGTGTGCCAGGAGCATCGCCATGACCACCGTCGCCGCAGCGCCGAGCAGGGAGAGGACGAGGGCGCCGGCGAGTGGTGTGGCAATGTGGCGTGCGAGGCCCAGGAGACGGCGGTCGAGGTGCATGCGGCTTCAGTCTGCTCGCGATGGCGCGAGCACCATGGCGTGGGCCGCCGGAAAGGGTGCCAAGGCGCGCTGCAAAATCCCCAGACTGAAGGCGATGGCCATGCCGTAATTGGTGATGGGGACCCCCGCTTCTTGGCAGCGCATGACTCGGGCCAGGACCTGCTGGCGGTTCCAGGTACAGGCACCACAGTGAATGACCAAGGCGTAGGGGCTGAGATCCTCCGGGAAGTCGCGCCCCTGACAATGCTGGAAGTGGAGCTTGCCGCCCACGTATTGGCTGAGCCAGCGCGGGATCTTCACCTGGCCGATGTCTTCGCCGATGGGGTGGTGGGAGCAGGCCTCAGCGATGAGGATGCGATCGCCCGACTTCAGCTTGGCGATGGCCAGGGCGCCGGCGGTCATGGCGAGGAGGTCGCCTTTGTAGCGGGCAAAGAGAATGGAGAAGCTCGTCAGGGGCACGCTGGGGGGGGTGTCGGCGGCCACTTTGAGGAAGGCTTGGGAGTCCGTGACGACCAAAGCAGGCGGCTGGCGCAGACGCTCCAAGGCGGCCCGCAGCTCGCGCTCCTTGACCACCAGGCACATGGCGTCGTTGTCCAGGAGGTCGCGGATGGACTGCACCTGGGGCATGATGAGCCGCCCCTTGGGCGCTTCCTTGTCGATGGGGACCACCAGGATGGCCATCTCCCCCGGAGGCACCAAGTCGGCGACGATGGTGGGCTGAGCCAAGAAGGCTGCCGGGACGACGGCGACCAGGGCTTCGCGCAGGTTGGCAAGGCCGGCACCCGTCGGGGCGACCGTGTGGACCAAAGGGAGCGCGTGTTGGGTAGCGACATCCTGCAGGGCCGACGAGACGGGGTGGGTGTCGTGCTTGTTGGCGATCAGGATCACCGGACACTGGCGCGCCTTGAAGCGGTCGAGGAGGGCCGCGTCGTAGGGGGTCCAGGTGCCATCGGTGATCAGAAGGGCCACCTCGGTGCGCTCGAAGGCTTTGTGGCTCTGGCTGACGCGCAGCTCGCCCAGGTCGCCCTCGTCGTCGATGCCAGCCGTGTCGATGAAGAGCACCGGGCCGATGGGGAGCAACTCCATGGGCTTCTCCACGGGGTCCGTGGTGGTGCCGGCGACGGGCGAGACGATGGAGACCTGCTGGCGGGTGATGGCGTTGAGGAGGCTGGATTTGCCGACGTTGCGGCGTCCGAAGATGCCGATGTGGAGACGCATTCCTTTGGGCGCAGCGCGGTAGTTCATGGATGTCTCTAGGCTGGAGGGCGGCGAGTGGGGCTGGGGGCGACGCCGGGGCTAGCATGGGCATGGGGAGGGCCGAGGTCAAGGGTGGTATCGCCGCTGACAATTCGGGTGCAAAAAGGGCGGCGATGCCGTAATTTCGTGCCCCATCGGCCCAGCTCCTTCGTTTGCCATGGTGCAAACGCTGAGCGGGGCGACGGCGGCCAATGCGGCCGCCTCTTTGAACCCCATGCTGCTGAAGGAGCGCGTCCATGGCTACTGGTGGTCGACCTGATTCTTTTCGCGGCTCCGAGCGTTTGCTGCACCTCTCGCAGCGCTTGATGGACTGGTACGAGGAACCCGTCTCGGACCAGGACATCGTCGAGGCCCTCGGGGCGACCATCCTGCCCGCCTTTCGTTTCGCCCAGGAGCGCTTGCAGGGCAAGGTGCGCAAGGTGACTTTGGAGTCGGCCTTCTGCCACTCTGCTGACATCGCCTTCCGCGCCGCCGCCTTGGGCTTACCCGATGGGGTCATCCAGGCGGCCTTGCTCCACGACGTGGTCGAGGACACGAGCAAGACCCTGGCCCAGGCGGCGGTGGTCTTGGATGAAATCGCCGCCACTTTCGGCGCTGAGGTGGCGACCACGGTCTCCCTGTTGACCAACCGCTTCTCCATCGCCTTCGCGGCGGTGGCCCAGAAGGTGCGCCCCGACATGCCCTTCGCCCCCGAGAGCGGGCGGGCCTTTCAGGCGGCCCTGGAGGTGCTCCGTTGGGAGCTGCCGCCGGCCCTGCGCGAGCGCTTCGCCCACGAGATCGCGTCCCTGGCCCGTTTTTTGGCCGACGAAGCGGACTTCACCTATGGCGCCCACATCGTCAAAAGGGACCGCAAGTTCACCCTCGCCGTGGCCCTGGACCGGCTCGTCTACCGCGCCTACATCCAGGACCTGGTGCGCACCGCCGCCGAGGATGGCCACCGCGCGCCGTCAGGGCCTGCCGTGGCGGCCTTGGTCATCAAGCTCCTCGACGCGGTGGACAACATCCGCACCAGCGAGGTCAGCAATCGCCTGTCCCTGTTTAAATTGGTGAACAAATCAGAATATTTGGCCGACGCCCTCGGCAAGCACTTGCGCGAGACCCCCGTGCCCAAGGAGGGCTTGGCGGCCTGCATCGGGCCCTTGGCGCGCCTGGTGGAGCTGCGCCTGGTCGACCAGCTCGACGTGCGCCGCCGTGCCGTCGCCGAGAACTTCTCCGAGACGCGCTTTGCCGGCCTGGTGATCTTTCTCGCCGAGCACACGGAGCGCCTGCGCTGCAAGTACGACGTGCCAGCGGCCCGGGATGAGCGCATCGATGAGCTGGAAGAGGAGGTGCGTTCCCTGTCGCTGGCGGCGCGGGGGCGCAGCAAATGAGGCCGGCAGTGAATCAAGTCGGTCGAAGGATCGTACCATGGGGCCGTTGGCCCAGCCTGTGGCGGCGAGGCGGCATCTTGCGAGGTGAGACGATGCGTGGTGGATTGTTCCTGGGTGTGCTCTTGCTCACGTTCTCCCTGTCTGTGGCGGTGGCCGCCGAGGAGAAGCGCGTCTATGTGGTCTTCGGTGGCAGCAACGCCGAGCAAGGCACCCTGGCAGGTGAGCTGAGCCATTTCCGCTCGGTGATCACCGATCTCTCGGCCATGCGTTTCACCGCCGACCGCGAGATGGACGTCGTCATGGCGCAGTGTCGCGAGCAGATCGGCTTGGCAGCGACCTCCGACCGGGAGTGTATGCTCACGGCCTCTCGCCGGGTCATGGTGGACTTGATCTATGAATTGAAGGCCCGCTCTCTCGGCCGCAAGAGCTTCGAGTTCACCCTCACCGTGCTCAACGATCAGGGGGAGATGGTCTACGAAACCCTCACCAGTCAAGAGGGGGCGAACCTGGCCTCGGCCGCCCGCGAGGCCTATCCGCGCCTGGCGCGGGCCTACCTCTGTCGCTATGAGAAGGTCGACGGGGCTTGCGCTGAGCCCGCGCCCGTGGTGCCCCAAGCTCCGGTCAAGGACGCGGCCGTGGCCCTAAGCGAGCGCGAGGCGGGCCACTTCCTGCGGGTCAAGGCGGGCGCCTTCACCATGGGCAGCCCGAGCGCTGAGAGTGGCCGGCGCGAGGATGAGGCGCAGCACCAGGTGACCCTGAAGCGCGATCTCATGGTCGGCCGGACCGAGGTGACCCAGGGTGAGTGGGTCGCCGTGATGGGAAGCAACCCGTCCCATTTCTCCGGCTGTGGTACCAAGTGTCCCGTGGAGCGGGTGAGCTGGTTCGACGCCGTGACCTACGCCAACACCCTCTCACGTCAGGCCGGACTCCAGGAGTGCTATCAGCTCAACGGCTGCAGCGGCAGCCCGGGTAGCGCCTGCAGCGGCAATGAGACGCGCTGGTGTGAGGGCGACTACACGTGCAGCGAGGTGGTCTTCGCCGGCCTGGATTGCCGCGGTTATCGGCTGCCCACCGAGGCCGAGTGGGAGCACTTCGCCCGCGCCGGGAGCGACGCCGCCTACCACAGCAGCGCCGATCTCGACACGGTGGCTTGGTACACCAGCAACTCCGACGAGAAGATCCGCGCCGTGGGCGGCAAGAGCGCCAACGCCTGGGGCCTGCACGATGTGCACGGCAATGTCTGGGAGTGGGTCTGGGATTGGTACGGTGAGTACGGCACAGCCGCCGCCGTCGACCCCGTGGGTCCGCGCAGCGGCCAGGCGCGGGTGGCCCGCGGCGGGAGCTGGGGCTCGAGCGCCCACAGCGTGCGCGCTGCCGCCCGCAACGCCCGATCTCCCCGTTACCGCGACTACAGCTTGGGCTTCAGAGTGGTGCGCACCGTGCGCTAAAAGCCGCGCCTGTGCTCAATAAAGGAGCGCGGCCTCGCGCAGCGGTAAAAAGGGGCGCTGCGCCTGCTCCAGCGCTGCGGCGATCTCCGCCAGGGGCATCTGATCCTCGATGGCATGACGCACCAAGGGCTCACCCAGCAGGAGGTCGATGGCCAGCCTATTGCTGACGAACTCATAGACCTCCGTGCGCCACGCGAAGTCCTCGGGGTGGAGGCGGTGCACCACCTGCAGCAAGGCCATGGTCGTCAGCAGCGGCCTGAACACCTGCCGCTCCGTGACGTGAAGCTGGAAGCCCTGGCAGACTTGGCCGGCGTACTTCTGGAACGTGGGCTGGAAACACAGCGGGCGCAGGGTGCAGCCGGGCAAGTCCTCCTGGGCCAGCGCCGCGGCCACGGCCTCCGTGTCGAGCCAGGGCGCCCCGAAAACCTCGAAGGGTCGGGTCGTGCCGCGCCCCTCGGAGAGGTTGGTCCCCTCCAAGAGGCACTGCCCGGGATAGACCCACGCCGTGTCGCAGGTGGGCATGTTCGGCGAGGGCATCACCCAAGGCAAGCCCGTCTCCTCGAAGCACATCTCCCGCCGCCAGCCCTGCATGGTGATGGGGGTGATGGCCTCCTCCAGATCGGCCTCCCGCGCCAAGAACCGCACCACCTCCGCCAGGGTCATCGCGTGGCGATTGGCCACGGCCGCCATCCCCACGAAGGAGCGGAAGTCAGGGTGGACCACATTGCCTTCGATGGCGCAGCCCCCCAGCGGGTTGGGCCGGTCCAGGATCCACACCTCGACCCCTCGGCGCGCCGCATGCTCTGCCGCCATCCACGCCGTGTAGACATAGGTGTAGTAGCGTGACCCGACGTCCTGCAGGTCCACCAGCAACAGGTCGACCTCGGCCAGGGCGTCGTCTGCAGGCCGTAACGTGTCGTAATCGTTCCCATAAAGAGATTGTACCGGCATCTTGACGATAGGATCCTCGCCGCTCTCCACCCCGATCATATCCTGGGCCGTGCCCCACAGACCGTGCTCAGGACTGAAGACACGCCGCACGTTCAAGCCAGCAGCCGCCGACAAGGCCAGGGCATGCCTCAAGTGCCCGTCGACGGCGGTGGCATTGACCAGCCACGCCAGCCGCCGCGTCTTCATGTGCTGCATGAGCTTTATGTCGCTAAAGATGCGTTCTAGACCACTAATTACCACAATCTCATCCTTCTTTTTCGGATCCACGTCCGGTGGGCGGGCGCCTCAATGCTCGTTCCGTTTCCAGCGCCGCGCCGCGTGCACCATGGCCGCGACCTCTCGCGGCGCCAGCCCCGCATCGGCGGCCAAGTCCATGGCCAAGGGCAGCGCAGCGCGATAAAGACGCGCCGCATCAGGCACCTCCTCCATGGCCCTGAAGTGCGCGTCCAAGGTCGCGATATCGCCTCGCCGTACCGGTCCGGTCAAGGCGTCGCAAGTGCGCGAATGCTGGCTCAGGTTGTCAAGGGCCCCCTGGGCGAGGTGGTGCAGCATGGCGTGCCCCAAGGCGGGCTCGATGTTGGCCTTGGCAAAGAGCTGCTCTGCCGCGGCGAAGAGGGTCACGAGGTGGTTGGCCAAGAGGGCGGCGCCGGCGTGGTAGTGGCCCTTCTGCTCGGCCTTGAGCGACACGGGGAAAGCGCCACAGGCGATGGCGAGCTGTCCCGCGGCGACGCAGGCGTCGGGATCACCTTCGATGGCGAAATAGACGCCGTGGAAACGCTGGGCCAGCGTGGCCGGAGGGGCCGCGGTGATGGCGGCAAGAGGGTGCATGGAGGCGCAAGGGTTGAGGATGCCGGCGCTGCGCAGCAAGTTGGCGTTGTGGAGACCGCTGGTGTGTAAGACCAGCGCGTCATCAGGGAGGATGTCGTGCAGGTTGTGGGCGACCTGGGGGATGGCGGCGTCGGTGACGGCGATGATCCACAGCTCGGCGGCGCAGGGTGTCCCGATGGGGAAGGCCGCCACACCGAGGGCGCGCGCCAGTTGCTGCCGGTGCTGGGGATGGCGGCCTTGGATGGCTCGAACTTCGTAGCCCGCGGCCTGGAGACTGTGTCCGAGGGCCGCAGCCATGCGACCGCTGCCAATGATGACGGCGCTGGTCATGGGAGCGTGCGGCTGTGGCTGGGGCGTGTGTTCGGGCATAGGAAGTGAGACTCAGCCGGGCTGCAGGCCGGCGCGCACCTCAAGAGGACGTGGATCCATAAAGGCGATGGGCTTCGATATGATTGAGGACGGCGCGCGGGATCAGGTCGCGGCAGGGCTCGGTGCCGGCCGTGGCGATGCGTTGGCGGATTTCGCTGCTCGAGAGTTGGGGGAAGGCGGGTCCGCGGGTGCGGGGGTCGTCGCAGGGGAAGCCGGCGCGGCGCAGGACGAAGAGGTTGACCCGTGCCAGGAGGCGTTCCACCTCGAGCCAGCGCGGCAGCTCGGGCAGGATGTCGCTGCCCACGACGAGGGTCAAGGGGAGCTCGGGGTAGCGCGCATCGAGGGCGTCCACCAAACGAATGGTGCGGCTCTCGCCGCCGAGGGTGGCCTCCAGATCGCTGACCACGACGTAGGGGTCCGTCGTGGCAAAGGCGAGTTGCGCCATGTGCAGGCGGTGCTCGAAAGCGGTGAGGTGCTTGCCGAAGGCGTGCTGGTAAGTGGGGGTGACCCAGACCTGGTGGTCGGGGAGGACGGCGCGCAGGTAGGCCACGGTCATGACGTGGACCACATGTGGAGGGTTGAATGAGCCGCCATAGAGGGCAATGGCCCGGGGAGGAGTTGCGGTCATAAGCGGTGTTGCCGTGAGGCCTTAGCGGATAAAAACGAGGATTGACCCAAGCGTTGTGGGTCGCGCAACCACAGCCGTGACGGCGGCGGCGCTGGCCGGCAAAGAATAGAGCAATGCACAGGAAATGCCCAGCCATGTGTATTCGGTGTGCGCCGCGGTGCTGGTGGCGGCATCAGGAAGGCATGGCATTGTCGGTGCTTGGACATTATCTGTTCACCCAGGGTGCGAACGCGAGTGGCCTGGGCCCAACAGACGCCCTAGGCTTGAGCAAAAAATAGTTCTGAGGAGTCAAGGCAATTGCAGGCCAGCTTTTTTGTCGCACTGCGCCAAAGCGTGACGAAAATTCCGGGTTGCCAGTCGAAATAAATCCGGGCATGTATAGCTGGCGACGGGAAAGTGCCTTTCTTGGGAGCGCTGCCACTTGATGCTACAGTGGTCAGCGGTCGCGAGGCTTTCTGCGTCGTTCCACTGCGCGCCCAGGGAGGGTGGAGTGGAGAGGCTGTCTGGTCTCGGGTTGATGCGCACGCGAAGCGAAATCCAAGGAGGGAGTCGATGTCGTTGCCATGGAGTGCCGAACTCTGCGCCGTTGTGAATGAGGGCGAGGATGCGTCCTATCGCTTGGGCGGACCTCTGGTCAGCAGCGCGCTACTGCGCGGTCTTCTGCGCGTCCCCAGTGACGCCGAGTTGATGCTGCGTTCCCACGGCGTGCGCGAAGATGCCTTCAACGAGGCCGGCTATGGCGAAGACGCCAGCGTGGTCCAGCGGGTCTATGACCGCGCCATGAAGATCGCCATGAGCGCCCGCGAGGATGAGGTCAAGCCCCTGCATCTCTTGCACGCCCTCATCGAGGACTACCGCAGCATCGCCTCGGTCTTGCTGCGCCACCAGGGTGTGGATTTGGAAGCCCTGCGGGCGATGATTTTCGGCCACGTGGCCACCCATCAGGCGCATCAGCTCTCGACGGTGCTGCAACGCGGCCAGCACCGCGAGGTCCAGGCCTCGCTCTTTGCGCGCCCAGCCGAACACAGCCCGCTGCAGATCGGGCTCCATCCCGCCTTGGCCGATCTGAGCCAACTGGGGCAGGGACACTCGGGGAGCGAGCGCTGGGAGCAAGAGTGTGAGGTGGTGACGGGCGCCTTCCCCGTGGTGCGCCCCCAGGACCAGGTCTCGGCCGACTACGCCATCATCGAGGCGGGGCCGAGCCCGGCGAGTTACAGTGCGCCGCGTCCGGCAGCGCCTGCGACCCCGGAGCAACCGCTGCTGGTGTCCTGGCCCGAGGAACTGCCGCACCAGACGGACCTCAACCGCGGCGCCATGGTGCGGCGGCGCAGTGGCTTGGACCGACCAAAGACCTCGCCCGGGATGCGGCGCCCCCACGTCAACCCGTCCGAGGCGCCTCAGAACAAGCGTGAGCCCTCCAATCCGCGGCTGCGCGCGCCCAAAATGACCGCCCGGGAGAGCCAAGAGTCCACCCTCAACGATCTGGCCCAGCGCCTGGTCGCCAAGAAGAAGAAAGATGACGCCCAGAAGCGTCCCACCATCGTGCCGAGCACCAGCCAGCAGCGGCCGCAACCTCGCCCGCAGCAACGGGTGATGAACCAGGCGCCGGCGCGCGACAGCCGCGCTTCGCTCTCGCGCACCTCCCGCTCACCCCTGGGCTTCGACCGCTTTGGCCTCAACCCCAAGGTCTTCCCCGTGCTGGTCAAATACGGGCGCAACCTCTTGGCCGAGGCCCGCGAAGGACGCCTGGACCCGGTGATCGGCCGCGACGGCGAAGTGGAACAACTCATCGACATCCTGAACAAGCGCCGCAGCAACAACCCCGTGCTCATCGGCGCGGCCGGCGTCGGCAAGACGGCCATCATCGAAGGCCTGGCGCGGCTCATGGCCCAGCGCGAGCCGCCCCCCGGCTTGGAAGACCGCACCTTGATCTCTTTGGACATGGGCACCCTCTTGTGCGGGACGCAGCTCCGGGGCGCCTTCCAAGAGCGGCTCATGGCCATCAAGACGGAAGTCCGCAAAGCCCAGGGGCAGGTCATCCTCTTCTTGGATGAGCTCCACACCTGGCTCGGCAACGGTGCAGGCGATGCCGGCACGGACGCCGCCGGTGAGCTGAAGGTCGCCCTGGCCCGCGGCGAGCTGCCCTGCATTGGCGCCACGACGACCCAAGAGTTCAAGCGCATCGTCGACAACGATCCCGCTTTCGACCGGCGCTTCGAGGTCATCGAGGTCAAGCCGCCGAGCATCTGTGACTCCATCACGATCATCAAGGGCATCATCGATCGCTACGGCGATCACCACCACATCAATTATCAGCCCGATGCCATCGAGGCCGCCGTGCGCCTCTCGGATCGCTACGTGCGCGAGCGCACCCTGCCGGACAAGGCCGTAGCCGTGCTCGATCGCGCGGGCTCCATGGCCCGCCGCGCCGGCAAGCGGGTGGTTCAGCGCGAGGACGTGGCCGAGGTCATCTCGCGCATGGCTTCGGTGCCCCTCGAACGTCTGCTCATGGGCGACCGCGAGCGC
>Ga0334884_1004242_pt1 | contig 15026 bp, 15 predicted proteins | sample GraSluR1_MG_7_FD_207215 | JGI IMG/M metagenome (GOLD analysis project Ga0334884, IMG submission 207215) | Sludge microbial communities from methane-producing bioreactor in Wageningen University, Netherlands - Granular Sludge_12_05 R1 | ecosystem: Engineered > Bioreactor > Anaerobic >...
CTCTGCTTCACTTGGGTGGGGTGGAGGTGGCGTGAGGGGTGGTAGGGGGGCGCTCTCGGGGCTGGTGATGAGAGGTGCTGCCGGGGGCAAGGCGCCGGGGGCGTCCGGGTGGGGGAGAGGGGCAGCGGCGGTGAGGGGCGCCGCCGTGAGGAGGTGGGCGCAGACGAAAGCGGCGCAGACGCCCACGAGGCCGAGGCTCCCTATTGCGGCGCTGGGCCAATGCTCGCCGAAGAGGTGATGGGCGGGTGGCTGGAGGTGCATGGCCGTGGCGTTCTTCAGCTTTGGTGGGTGGGGGTGGGGATGGTGAAGAGATCCGTCATGAGATCGCAGCCACAGGTGAGGTTCTCACACCAGGTAATGAAGCGCTGGCACATCTCCTTGCCCACGAAAGCAGCGCCGTGTTGGGGAGCGATGATTTCGATGTCGAGGTGACGGATCATCTGGGCCCAGGCCCGGAGGGCACGGTTGCTAGCCATGTAGCGCCGGTGAAAGCCTTCCATCAAAGGGACGTGGGCGCTGAAGGAGGAAACGACGCGATAGTCCATACCGAAGGAGGCGCCGAGGTCACCGGAGTAGAGGATCTTGGCGCGGGGGTCATAGAGTTGAAAGTTGCCGCAAGCGTGGAGGAAGTGGGCGGGTAGGGCGACGAGCGGTGCGCCACCGAGGTCGAGCCAAGTGCCCTGATCGGGGAGGGGGATGATGCGACTCTCGAAATCCGTGTCCAGACCGAAATGGGGGAGAAATCGCAGCCACAGCGTCGAGATGAGGGCTTCGGCTTGGCTCACCATGAGCCAGCTATTGGTCGCGGCCAAGATGTCCGGGTCCTGGTGGGAGAGAAAGAGGTAGCGCAGGCGTATCCCCGGCGAGAGGCTCTGGATGTCGAAGTGAATGCGTTCGAAAGATTTGTGGCCGCCGGGGTCGAGGAGCATGGCTTGGTCACCGTGGACGATGACGTGGTGGTTGCTCTGTACGGCGAGACCTTCGTCTGATGCGTCTTCGAGGAGGAGGTTGCGGTGGAGGTCATCTTGGTAGAGAGATGTGGGCATGTCGCGGCCTCGGGATGGGGGGCTATAGGATCTTGGCGATTTCCTCGATGGTCTGGGTCATGTCGAGGAAGACCAGGCCAAGTTTGGCGTTGGCCGTTGTCATGGTGATGAGCATGGTCCCGGTGGAGGCGGTCATCATGACGACATAGCCATTATCCCCCTTGATGAGCACTTGCTGGAGGCCGCCACGTTGCAAGTCTCGTGCGGCCCGGGTGCCGAGGCTCAAGAGGGTGGCGCACATGCCGGCGACTCTGAGCTCCGGGATGTGTTGCGGGAGGGCGCTGGCGATGATGAGGGAGTCCTCTGAAATCAAGGCGCAGGCTTCGATGTCGGGGCTCTCGGTCTGGAGCTTACGGACGGCTTGGTTCAGCTTCTCTGCTCTTGACATGGTGCATCCTGGAAACGACTGGGGCTGAAGAGGCTCAGGCTTTGGGAGGGATTTGATAGGTGTTCTGCATCAGGTCGAGGCCACATTCGAGGTTCTCACACCAGTCGAGGAAGGTGTCGACGAGCGTTTTGCCACGTAGGAGGGCGCCGTGCTGTGGGGCGATGATGTCGATGTCGAGGGCCCGGACCATCGCCACCCAGCGTTTGAGGATGGCGCCTGATGCCATGTAGCGGCGGTGAAAAGCCGTGATATAGGGGAGGTGCGCGTCGAAGTCGGTGACCTCACGCGCGGCGGTGCCAATGGAGGCGCCGAGATCACCCGTGTAGAGGATCTTGGCCGTGGGGTCGTAGAGTTGAAAGTTGCCACAGGAGTGGAGGAAGTGCGCCGGGAGCACCAAGAGTTCGGAGCCAGCGAGGTCTAGCCAGCAGCCGCCGTCGGGGATGGCGATGAGGCGCTCTTCCAGGAGCGCGTCTACGCCAAAATGGGGGACGAAGCGGGTCCAGAGCTCGGAGACGTAAGCGTTGGCGTCGGTGATCATCAGCCAGCCGTTGGTCGCTGCGACGATGTCGGGGTCTTGATGGGAGAGGAAGATGTGGGTGACCTCTGGGGCACCATTCAGGGACGACACGTCGGAGAAGATCTGGTTGAAGACCTTGTGACCACCGGGATCGAGGAGGAGAGCCTGGCCGCGGTGGACGATGACGTGATGGTTGGCTTGCACGGCCAGACCCTGGCCCGTGGCGTCGGGGAGGAGGATGTTCTGATGCAGGGGATCGCGATAGAGGATCAAGTCTGACATGGGACACTCTCGGCGGTGGGGGCGGCGCAAGGACTTTTCCGAATACGTGCTTGTATCACGCACAGCGTCGCTCTACATAACACAACCGTGATGGCAGTGCAATTAAAGTTCAAATATTCCGACATGCTTCGCGACGCGTGCAAAAGCGGAATGATTATGCTGAAATAGTCCTTCGGGAGCGCTTCCCGTCTCCATCGGTGGGCATCGGCCATGACCTGAGGTTGCGTTCGCCTGGGGAGAGGTCTAGCATGGATAGGTGACAGGGCGCGCGTCTCTTTGAGGGGCGTGGTGTTGATTTGGCGGGCCCGCGCTCCGGGTCCCCGGGAAGCCTGGCAGCCCCATCGAGGGCCGCAGCGCGATTGGGGAGATTGGTTTTGACTGACAGGATGGTGAGAGTTGGGTGTCTCTTGGTTGCCGTCAGCCTGGCGGCGGCGTGTACCGATGACCCGGCGTGTGAGCCTTACGTGGACATCGTGTGCGAAGACGGGCTGGTCTTTTGGATCGACGGCTGCGGGAACGCCCAGGACGTGGAAGAGGTCTGCGCCCATGGCTGCGCGCCCTCGGGCGCCTTTTGTCAGGAGGCTTGTGAGCCCTCGACCTGTGCGGCTGCTGCTCTCGTCTGTGGCGAGCACAGCGATGGCTGTGGCGGCGTCTTGAAGTGTGGCGAGTGCCCCGATGGGCAGTGGTGCGATGCCCAGGGGCAGTGCAACGTCGAGAACTGTGACCCCGGCTGGAGCGGTCCGGGTTGCGCTGTGCCCGTGTGTGATCCCGTGTGCCGCAATCAGGGTGAGTGCGTGGCACCCAACACCTGTAGCTGCGGGGTGGACGGGGGCGGTCTGTGAGCGGCCACGATGTGACCCGCCTTGCGCCAACGGCGGGACCTGCATTGGGCCGTTGACCTGTCGCTGTACCGATGATTGGGGTGGCGACACGTGCACCATCGCCGCTGGACCGCGGGAGCTGGTCAACGGCGCCGTGGCCAAGGTGGGGCACATCATCGACGGCGACACGCTGGATGTCTATGTGGGCGACATCAACCCCAAGCGCTACACCATTCGCCTGGTGGGACTGGCCGCGCCGGAGTGCCTGAAGGAGAACGTGCAGACCGCTTATGGCTACCGTTGGCAGTGTAATGCCGACGATGAGTTCTACGGCCTGAAATCGTGGGAGGGCCTGGTGGATTTTGCCGCAGAGAAGAGCGTCGTCATCACCTGTGACAACACGCCGGTGGGGCAGTGGTGTCCCACGGACGATTTCGACCGCTACTTGGCCTATGTCGCCGTTGCGGGTCGTGACGCGGCGACGGAGATGGCCTGGCGCGGTTTGGGCATGTCCTATACCGTGTTCAGCGCCACCAAGCGGGCGGCGATCTGCGCGGCTGAATACGATGCCCAAGCCAACAAGCGCGGCATGTGGGCCCACGGCACGGTGCGCCAAGTGGTGGAGATGATGAGCTCCCAGACGCAGAGTTGGTATTTTGCGCACCACGACAGGCGCTGTGATGCGGCCCTGGGCAACTAGGCGCCTGGTTCTGGCTGGCTGACCGATGAGTGAGGTGAGGCAATGAGGGGTAGCGCCGGGAACGCGAGACGGAGTGGATGGCTTTGGAGCTTGGGCTTGGGCCTCGCGCTGCTGTTCACGGGGGTGGCGACGCCGGTGGCGTGGAGCCAGCCCGGCGCCGGGGGCGAGCTCGCGGCGCTCAAGGCCGAGGGCAACGAGCTGGTGCGGGCCCGCAAATTCGCCGAAGCCGAGGGTGTCTTTCGCCAGGCCTTGGCCCTGGCCCCGGATGATTTCGACGCGGCCTTCACCCTTGGGCGCGTCCTGGAGCGGTTGGAACGCTTCGCAGACGCCCACGAGATCTATCAAGGGCTCACTGTGAGCGCCCCGGAGCGCTCCGAGCCCATCTATCGGTTGGCTTTGGTCCACCGCTCCCTCGGGCGCTACGCCGAGTCGGTGGCGGCCTATGAGAAGTACATGGCCCGTGAGCCCAGCGATCCCGACCCGTGGTATGGCTTGGCCAAGACCTACGAGACCTGGGGCAAGGCGGCCGAAGCCATCGCGACCTACGAGCGCTATATCGCCGTGGAGACGCGGCCGACAGAGGCGCGTTACGTCGCCTTGGCCCAAGAGGCGGTGGTCACCCTGCGGGCGCAGCTCGAGGCGGCGCCGCCGCCGCCTGCGGCCGAGGTTGCGCCGCTAGAGACCGCGCCCGTGGCGCTCGGCGCCGAAGCGGCGCCGCCGGTGCCGCCGCCGCTACCCGAATCTGCGCCTGCGCGCACCCTGGCGGTGCTGAGCCCGCTGGTCGAGGGCGACCTGGAGGCCCAAGGCGATGCCGCCTTTGCCGCGGGCGATTACCCCACGGCGCTGGCTCGCTACACCGCGGCGCTGCAGGAGGCGCCGCGGCGCGCCCACTTGGCCTACAAGCGCGGCGTGGCGCTGGTAGCGCTGGAAGATCTGCCCGGCGCCATCGACGCCTGGGAGCTGGCCCTGAACTTGGCGCCCGATTTCCGCCTGGCCCGCGACCAGATGGAGCGCGCCAAACAGCGCATCGCCGTGGGCATCGCCCCGGATCCCGTGGATGTGGCGCTGGCGGCGGAGGCGCTGGCGGCGCCGGATGATCTCTTGGCCCTGGCCACGACCTATGCGGCCCAGGCGCGCCACCACGGGGCGGCGCGTTTGGCCGGGGTGGTGGTGGCCCGCGCGCCTTCCCAGGGGAGCTACGCGCTCTTGATTCGCCTGCTGGCGCGGATCGGCGCCTTCGACTCGGCCCTCAACCTGGTGACGGCCATGGCCGCCGAGCCCGCCTGGGCCGTCGAGGCGCTGCGCTTGCGCGGCGAGGTCCACGCGGCGCGGCTCGAGTGCGCTTTGGCGAGTTATTACTTTGGTTTGTATGTCGAGACGGTCGATCCCGAGGGTCGTGACGCTGAATTGAACGGCGTGCGCCGAGGCTGCGACGAGCCGTCGCTGTCGCTGTGGCACGTGCCGGAATGACACAGAGGAGCTTGCGCATGGGTGAGACGCCGAGAAAGGGCGCAGCAGGCGAAGATGCGGCTGCCGGCGCTGGTGAAGCAGCAAAAGAGGAGCGCAAACGCGCCCGCACCAAGGCCGAGGAAGAGGCGCCCTTGCCGCCGCCTCTGGGTGAGGAGGAGGCCGAAGACGCCGAAGAGAAGGACCCGAAGTTCTGGGAGCGCCGCTTTGGCCGGCGCCTGGAGGGGCTGGTCCCCGACGTGGTGAAGCGCACCTTGGTCGGGACCATGGGCTCCCTCTTTCTCAGCGAGGACGGCCTGCGCCAGAGCTTGGCCGACCTGCGCCTGCCCAAAGAAGTGGTCAGCTTCATCATTCAGCACGCCGACAACACCAAGCGCGAGTTCATGCGCATCGTGGCCAAAGAGCTGCGCGACTTTCTGGCCTCGACCAACTTCTACGACGAGGTGCGCAAAATCCTCACGGGCTTGGCCTTCGAAATCAAGACCGAGGTGCGTCTGGTCCCCAACGACTCCTTCGTCAAGCCCGAGGTCAAGAACAGCGTCCGGGTGAAGAAGAAAGAAAAGACGCCGCCCGAGGCCGCCGACGCGGGCACCGATGAGGAGAGCGAGGCCGACAAGGGCCCCACGCCGCCGCGTCCATAGCCAAAGCCCCCGCGCGCGCTCAGAAGCCGACGCGCAGGCGCAGGCCCACCTCGTGGCCACCGCCGGCGATCTGCAAGCCCGTCGTGTGGGTGAAGCCTTCGTACAGGGGCAGGGCAGCGCTCAGATCCACGCCCCACTGGCGCGCGGCGCCACGGCGCACCACCCAAGCCAGGCCCACCTCGGTGTGGACCCGGTTGAAGAAGCCTCGCCGGGGCGAGGCGAGGCTCTGGACGCGCAGGCCCAGCAGCCCTTGTAGGGTGGGAAAGGTCGGCCAGTAGGGGTAGAGCATGGCGCGGACGCCGCCGCCCCAGAGGGCGGTGTGGGCGGGCCGCCCCGCAGGATCGACGAAGTGGCCCCGGGGATCGATGACGCTGAAGAGCTGGATGGCCGCGGCGGCGTCGAGCCAGGAGGTGGCCCGGTTGAGGAGGCCCACCTCGACGGCGACGATCCAGACGGGGGTGGACAGAGCAGGCGCCTCAGGCGCGCTCTCGAGAAAAAGCGCGTGGGTGCTCGCCGCCAAGAGCAGCTCGTTGTCTTGGGTCGGCAGGCCCTGGGCGCGCAGCGCCGGTGTGGAGGCCAGCAGGAAGAGGAGGGTACTAACCGTGAAGACGGCGCGCATGGGGTCACCGCAGCAGGAAGAGGTAGCCAAAACCCGAGAGGATGAAGTCGAGAAAGAGGACCACCAGGGAGCAGGCGACGACCGACTGGGTGGTGGCCCAGCCCACCCCCTCGGAGCCGCCGTGCGCCGCGAGGCCGCTGGCGCCAGCGACGATGGGGATGGCCAAGCCGTAGGCCGTCGCTTTGAGGAGCATGAGGATGAGGTCGCCGTAAATGATGAAAGAGAGCGAGGCGAAGGTGTAGGGGGAGACGCCAAAGGCCACCTGGGCGGTGATGAGGCCGGCGACCCACGAGACCAGGACCGAGACGCAGGTCAGGCACAGCATGGTCAGGACACCGGCGAGGAGGCGCGGGACGATGAGATAGGCCACGGGGTGGGCGCCAGACATGCGCAGGGCGTCGATCTGTTCGGTGACCTGCATGGAGCCGATCTCGGCGGCGATGCCCGTGCCCACGCGGGTGGCGACCATGAGGGCGGTGATGGTGGGGCCGAACTCCCGCAACAGGAGCTGGAGGTAGAGGGGGCCGAGCAAGGAGAGATCGCCGATGATGCGCTGGGCTTGCAGGCCCGATTGGTAGACCAGGGTCATGCCCAGAGAGGCGGCGACCCAGATGACGAAGACCACCGAGTGGTTGCCCATGCGCAGGCACTGGTAGAGGACCTCGCGCCAGCGCCGCGGACCCCGGATGAGGTAGATCCCGCAGAGGGTGGCCACGCGGGCGATGTCCGCGGCGACGCTGCCGGCGAGCACCAGGGGCTGCCCCACGGCGCCACAGAGGGCGCCCAGGGCGGCGACGGGGCGGCGTCCCAGGGCGATGCGGCGTGGGGTGGTGGCGGGGGTGGCGTTCACGGGATGAGGTAGGTGACGAGGTAGTTGAGGAGGAAGATGGAGATGGCGCCGGCGACGACGGCGTTGTTGACGGCTTTGCCGACGCCGACGGCGCCGCCGCTCACGGCGAGGCCGAAGTGGCAGGAGGTGATGCCAATGGCGACGCCAAAGGTCGCCGCTTTATAGACGCCCAGGGTGAAGTCCTCCAGGGCGACGTAGTCGATGAGGGATTGAAAGAAGATGCGCATGTCGACGCCGAGGAGGAGCTGGCTGGTGAAGGCGCCGCCGATGAGGGCGGTGGCGTCACCGACGACCACCAGGAGGGACATCATGAAGACCATGGCGATGAAGCGCGGCATGACCAAGTAGTCGATGGGGTCGATGGCGAGGGCGCGCAGGGCGTCGATCTGCTCGGTGACCTTCATGGTGCCGAGCTCGGCGGTGTTTTTGGCGCCGACGCGGCCGTTGAACATCAGGGCGATGAGCAGGGGCGAGACCTCGCGCAGGGTGGCGAAACCGGCGCCCCAGCCGAGGAGACCTTCGGCGCCGTATTGCTGCACGTAGAGCCCGGCCTGGATGACCATGATGGCGCCGACGAAGAGGGCCGTCACCAGGATGATGGGGAAGGACTTGACGCCGACGGTGTAGAGGTTGCGGAGCAGCTCCCGGGCGTCCATGCGCGGGGGGAGGAGGCGGCGCAAGATCTGCCAGCTCAGGCGGCCGACGCCCGCCGTGGCCGACCACACCTGGAGGCCGCGTTCGCCGGCGGCGGCCACGGGACGCAACCAGAGCGGGTGGGGTGGGGCGGGCCTAGGTCGCATGGGAGTGCTCGCGGCTCCAGAAGTCGAGGACGAAGGGGTCGTGGCTGGCGAAGAGGGCCTCGCTGTCACCGCTGAAGACGATACGCCCGCGGTCGAGGAGGAGCCACTGGTCGCAGAGGTGACGGATGCCGCCCAGGTCATGGGAGACGGTGATGGCCGTGGTGCCTTGGCGCTGCATGTCGCGCAGGAGCTCCCAGATTTTGGCGCTGGTGACGGGGTCGAGGCCGGCGGTGGGGTCGTCGTAGAGGAGGATGGGGGGGCGGCGGACCACGGCGCGGGCAAAGGAGACGCGTTTTTTCATGCCCCCCGAGAGTTCGTTGGGCATTTTCTCTTGCACGCCCCTGAGGGAGACCTTGGCCAAGATATCGTCGACCCTTTCCTGGACCTCCCCTTCGGCGACGCCGAGCATGCGCAGGGGGAGGGCGATGTTGTCGGCGACGTTCATGAAGTCGAAGAGGGCGTAGTTCTGGAAGACCATGCCGATGCTCTGCCGCTGTTGCTGCCATTGGGTTTCGCTGGCGCGGGTGAGGTCCTGGCCCTCGAGGCGCACCTGTCCGGCATCGGGGCGCACCAGGCCGCAGAGGATCTTGAGGAGGAGGCTCTTGCCGGCGCCGCCCGGGCCGATGAGGCCGAGCATTTGGCCGTGGGCCAGGGTGAAGCCCACCTGATCCAGGACGCGTTGGCCCTGGAAGCGCTTGGTGATGGCGTGGCAGCTCAGGCAGGGCGGCGCAGGGGCGCCGGCGGCGTGGGTGGCGTCGTTCACGGCGCTTCCCGCGGTGGAGGGTGGGTGTCAGGGGTGGTGGCGGCGTCGCCTCGCAGGTGCGCCTGGGCGCGGCGGGCGGCGCCGCTGTCGGGGTGGGCGGCGATGATGTCCTGGAGCGCGGCGCGGTGGCGCGCGTCGTCGCCACTGGCGGCGATGAGGCGCGCTCTGGCTTCGGCGAAGCGCGCCCGCTGGCTGTGCTGGGGATAGGCCCGCAGGAGGCGGTCGTACTCGGCGATGGCGGCCTCGAGCGCGCCGCGGCCGGCCAAGATCTCTGCCCGCCGCCGCATGGCCTGGTGGCGCAGAGGTGAGTCGTACTCGCCCAGGGACCACGAGGTGTCGTGCTCGCGGGCCAGGACGTCGAGGGCCTGGAGGGCGGCCTCTTCATCGCCCGCGGCCTCGGCCATGTCGGCCAGGCGCCAGATCATGCGGGCGCGCAGGGGCGAGACGGGGTGGTTGTGGAGGGCCTGCAACAAGAGCTGGCCGGCGCCGTCCGGGTCGTGCAGCGCGTCGCCGAGGAGGTTGGCCATGTCCAGGGCCAGGCGCGGCGCGAGCGCCGTGTGGTGGAGGGCCGCGTAGAGGTCGGCCCGGCGCTGCAAGGCCACGGCGGGTTGCTGGCGGGCGCCGTCGTAGTCGTCGAGCCAGCGCAGGGCGTGGCGCGCGGCGGCGCTCTCTGGGGCGCCGACGATGACCGCTTCATAGGCTGGCAGGGCCGCGTCAGGGCCAGCGTCCTCCTCGGCCATGGCGGCCAGGGCCAGCCGCGCCTTGGCGGGGTAGGCGTCATCGGGTCCAGGGTACTCGGCCAGGAGGGCGTAGTGGGCCGCCGCGTCGGCGCGCGCGCCCTGGTGGCGGGCGATCTCGGCGAGCTGAAAGTGGAGATAGGGTCGCAGGGGCTCGCGGGGGGCGGTGGCCAGCAGATCGCGGTAGAGCCCCTGGGCTTCGTCCCAGCGCGCGGCGTCGAAGTGGGCGTCGGCCGTGGCGAGGCAGGCGTACCAGAGGTTCTCCGCGGCTGGCGTGGCGCAGGCGAGGAGGCCCCAGAGCGCCGCGCCGGCGGCGGCCAAGCCGAGGGCGGCGCGCCAAGAGGGGGGGGCGTGGCGCCCGTGGGGCTGCCAGTGTTCCCCAGAGGGGCCAGGGTCGTGTTGGGGCATCTCGGTGAGCTCCTCGGCAGCAGAACAGGCAAAAACCAGAGGGATAGAAAGACGCCGAGCCTATCTCTGCCCATGAACGCCATCCTGCAGCGCAGAGCATAACCCTGGTCAACGCCTGTGGCCAGGACGCGCCGCGTCTCAGGGCACTCGCCTGGTCGCCACGGGGATCCACGTCCGGGGGGCGTGCGCCCTTTGCGGGCGCGCCGAGTTGCCATCAAGGGCGGTAACGCCCGCCCGAGTCGAGGAGCGCTTGCGGGCCCTTGCCCGGCGGGGTGAACATACCCCCCCAGACGATCAGCGCATCGCCGGTCCACACGGTGGAGAAGGAGGTCCGATCGCTTGGGGCACCGTCGCTGTTCAGTTGGCGCCAGGTGTCGCCATGCGGGTCATAGGCCACGCCCACTACGGCCACTTTGCCGCCCCAGATCAAGACATCGCGCCCGGTCCACAGCGCCTGCCACCATCCTCTCTCCAGGGGGGCACCTGGCGCAATGGACCGCCACCGGTCCAGCCGCGGATCATAGGCGTCACCGCCGCCATCGGGCACGCTAGCGTCATTGATGCTCGCGTCGTCGGGCAGAAGCACGCCGCCGAGCAAGAGCATCTCCGTGCCAGTCCACACGGTTTTGTGGCCGCTTCGCCGGCGCGGTGCTGGCGCCATTGGGTGCCACTGGTCCTCAGCAAGGCTGTATCGCAGACCACGTGTGCTAGAATACCCGTCAATTCTGTAAGACTTTAGGGAATCGTCCCACACTTCTTCCCTTCCGCCCCAGACCAGGAGGGTGTCACCGGTCCACACCACGCTCTGCGGGTCGTAGAGGGGCGCATGGCCGGTGACTGGCAATGCTGTCCAGGTGTCGGTCGTGGGATCGTAGCGGCCGCCAGCATTGCTGTAGCCGCCAAAGATGATCATCTCGCGTCCCGTCCAAATGGCGTGGTGCTCGCATCGTCCCGTGGGTGCGCCATCGACGCTCGTGGGCCGCCAGGTGTCACGCGCCGGGTCATAGCGGCCACCCGTTCGGGGCAAGCGGATCTCCGGATCGTCTGCCTGGGCTTCGGTGAGGTACTGGGCGGTGACCATGCCCCCCCACACGATCATCTCGCTGCCCGTCCACACGGCGCTGTGATCGCTGCGAGCAAGAGGCGCGCCGTCATGGCTCATGGGGCGCCAGCGATCGGCCCGTGGATCGTAGCGCCCGCCGCTGTCGAGGTGAATCCATGCCTCCGTCACTCCCAGGTCGGGGCGATTGAAGGTGGCCATGTCGACCAACAAACGCCCCTCTCCGCCCCAAACGATCATCTCGCGTCCGGTCCACACGGCGCTGTGATCGCTGCGAGCAAGAGGCGCGCCGTCTACAGAAGTGGGCTGCCAGTGGTCAGGTGTGGTCGTGGGGTGGTGTTGGGGCATCTCGGTGAGCTCCTCGGGAGCAGAACGGGCAAAAACCAGAGGGATAGAAAGACGCCGAGCCTATCTCTGCCCATGAACGCCATCCTGCAGCGCAGAGCATAACCCTGGTCAACGCTTGTGGCCAGGACGCGCCGCGTCTCTGAGCCCCACCCCGCTCACCACGCCAGCTCCCGCACATAGACCCCCCACTCGCGGCCGTCTTGTGCCGTTTCACCCAGGTTCGTCGCCGCCGAGAGGAAAACCAGCCACCGCCCATCGTCGGAGAGGGCGGGCTCGTAGCTGGGCCCGTTGCCCGGGGCGCCATCCACACCGGCGCTGAGCAGGTGTAGCGCACCCGTGCGGGTATCACAGCCCCAGATCTGGGTAGGCGCCGCCTCCGGGACCGCAGGCGGGGCGGCAAAGACCAGCCGCGCGCCATCGGCCGAGATGGATCCCTCCCCCTTGGCCAGGCCGAGCTCGCTGCCGCCACAGAGGGTGAAGTCCTGGTTCGCCGCGTTCTTTACGATGAAGCCACCGTCGGTGGCGTGATACAGCGGTCGCGCGATCACCTCGGCCTGCCGCGACAAGAGCACGGGCCCTTCGCTCCACTCGGGGAAATCCAGCCGCTGGAGCTGATTGGCCTGGCGATCGAAGAGGTAGGAGTCATCGCCGGTCTTCGTAGAACCCAAGAAGCCAACATAGTGGCCATCGCCGGAGACTTCAGGACAACAGGCTGCGAAAGGCGCTTCCGGCCACCGATAGTGCTCGGTGGTGCCAGCCAGGCGGTCGTGGAGGTAGAGTTGGGGCATCGTCGGATCGCTACCAACCGGCGTTTCCTCGGCGGGAAGTGCTGCGCTAAAGGCTGCCAGCGCGCCATCTGCGCTCATGCTCGTCCAAAAGATGTAGACGCCGGAAATCAGCGCCCTGCCATCAGGGGACAAATCGATGGGGCTCAGGTCTTGGCGCTGGCGATCGTAGAGATAGACCGCTGGCGGTATCCCCTTGGCGACGAAGGCAAGGAAGCGGCCGTCCTGCGAGATCGACAGCCCGCTGACGTTCCCAGGACTGCTGTCAGGCAGAGCCAGCCACTCCATCCGTTGGCTTTCGCGGTCCACGAGGGCAATCCCGCCCTGCCCGGCGTAGGCCACATGGTGGCCATCCCCGGAGATGGCGAGGGATCGTCCTATATCGCGGTAGCGGAGGGGAGCCACTTCGTCGTCGAGGCGGAGGGTCTCTGGCATCGTCTTCACCTGGGCAGCGCAAGCGCTGAGGGCCACCAGCGCCAAGAGCAGCGCCGTGACGCCGTGCTCGAGGAGGCAAGTGCACGCCTTAGGACGCGGGGGGAGGGAGCGCGCGACCCTAGGCACACGTGCTGGGTCAATTCGGGCAAGGTTCCGGGTCGGCTTTGCGCTGCTCTGGGTCATCGTCTCTGGGCTCGACATCATCTTGGGAATCACCGTTTGGGGAGACGTAGGGGAAAAAAACGGGCGCAGCTAATCGTCGCTCACCTCGAGCGCCACGATGGAAGAAGACCCACTGCCGTTGGCATGATCCAGAACGGTCAGCGCCAACGAGCGGGCTTCTGCTGAGATGACGCCTTCGGCAAAGCCCATATTGGGGAAGCCAAGATCTTCGGCATGGATGACGCCGCACTGGCTCAGGCTTTGGTTGCAGAGGGCCCCATCAAAGTTCAATCTCGAAGCCGATTGAGACCAAGAGAGCTGCCTCGGGGGGCTGGGCCACCAGCTTCGCAGTCGTTGGGTCGTCCCGGTCTTGCGATCGTGAACGACCAACCCAGGGAAGAAGCTAAGCTCTGAGTAACAATGGACCCACCTCCCATCCTCTGAGATCAAGGGAGAAAAACACTCGGGAGACCCCTGCACATCGATGTCCGGCGTCGAAACTTCGGTGAGCCGTGGCAAGCCAAAGTCCATCAATGTCAAGCTCTCGTCCTGAGTATCGTAGAGATAGACATGAAAGTACCCACTGGGTGGTGTCGCCGCGACAAGGTCTGGCGCGGCGCTGACAAAGATCAGATAGCGGCCGTTGTGACTCAGATAGGGGTCGCCAGAGCTCACTTTTGCGGGGCGGCCCGCCAAGTCTTGGCTCAAGCGGCGGCTACTCCCACTTGATCTATCCATCAGGTAAAGCTGGGGAACGCGGACATCTCCTTCGTCGCCGTACCACGCGACGTCTGAGACATAGGCAATGAAACGACCGTCGGCGGAGATCTGCGGCCTAAAGAGCTCGACGTGGCGCCACCCCACTTCTTCCGCGGGACCGACGACGATGCGCTCACGCGTACCAGCGTGCCGATCGTGAAGGATGAGATCTGGCAAGTCATTGGTATCTTCATCGGTGAGATTGGAAGCGTGGGACACAAAGAGTACGAAACGACCGTCATGGGAGAGCTGTGGAAAGAAGCTGTCTCCGTTGCCCTCTGACCCGTCTATCCCGAGGCTCACGAGCTGGGTGTGCCCTGCGTCTCTGTCGCGCAGGTAGACCTGCCACAGGCCTCTAGGATTATCTGCGCCAAGGTTTGCAGCCTGCGAAACAAAGGCGATCAAACGACCGTCACTGGACACTGAGGGGTGCATGCTCGATCCGTTGGCGTCCTGGCCAGCGTCATTGACGCTGACCCGCTCGACCGCCTTGATCTTTAGCCGCTCCGGTTCTTGTGTTTGGGCCTCTGCATCGTCTGCGTCCTGAGCATCCTCAATTGCCATGTTCGCGAAATCCTCTTCGCCTGTCCCCGGTGGAGTAGGTGGTTCTTCGTGTACAAGCTGCGAACAGGAGATAGAACTCAGTAACGCCAAGATGGTGAACAAAGGCCTGACACGATCTTTCCTCTTGGTGAGCATAGGTACACCTCAGATTGGGAAGGCGATAGTTTCATTTCATCTCTGTGCAATGAGTCCAAGACGAATTTCGCCTAGACACGACCTCTTGACAAGTACCGGCAGAACTCTGTTCGCGAAAGCACAGTTCTTTTAACTTGGGCCTCGGATCATCTTCTCCAGTCTGGTAATAACAGGCATAGTAACAATCGGTGAGAATTTTTTCCTCCAATAGACACATGTCCCACTTGGGCGATACGACAGGGGAACTCGAGAAATAATTGCATGGCAATTTGTTCCCCCAATGAGTTCTCGTAGGCCAAAAGCAATCGTGGGTGGCAGGTCTTTGTGGGCCACAGTAATAGTCACAGGTCGCTGAGCAGTCTAAACAACGATTACCGTTATCATAATAGGCAAGTGGAGACTCTAGACAAGCAAGATGTCCTTCAACACAATTCTTAGCTGGTGAAGTTATTGGGTTCCAAGGAGGTATGGTTGCCAAAATGCGCAACCGCGGCGCTAAGTTCGCCAGGCTCCACTCCATCCGCGTGGTGATACAGCCGGTGGGATACAGAGACCACTGTACCGAGGGCAGAGCCATCATCAGCGCGTTGATGTCGGCGTCGGTGAAGGTCATCGCCGTCTCACCTGGCCCACAGCGGCCCATGGCCGGACGGCCCACGATGATCTCCATCTCCACCGGGTAAGCTCGCCCCGCGGCTGCCATCTGATCCAGGGTGCTGTCCATGCCATCCCAGGCGTC
>Ga0334884_1004243_pt1 | contig 15020 bp, 12 predicted proteins | sample GraSluR1_MG_7_FD_207215 | JGI IMG/M metagenome (GOLD analysis project Ga0334884, IMG submission 207215) | Sludge microbial communities from methane-producing bioreactor in Wageningen University, Netherlands - Granular Sludge_12_05 R1 | ecosystem: Engineered > Bioreactor > Anaerobic >...
GTTAATGAAAGTATAATTCCAGGCGATTTAAATATTGAAACTACATATTACTTGGGATTGGAAAACATTACACAAGGAACAGGTGATATAATCGGAGAAATTCAGGCTAATCCTATAAATATTAAAAGTACAAAGACTGTTTTTGCCCCAGGAGATATTCTTTATGGAAAACTAAGGCCTAATTTAAATAAGGTTTATTATTCAGAAATAAATGGAATATGTTCAACTGACATTTTTGTATTAAGAGGAAAGGATTATATTAATTCAAAACTATATAGCTTCTATTTTTTATCCGAACATTTTAACCAGCAGGTTTTAAAAGGTATAAAAGGGGCTCAATTACCAAGAGTGGGTTATGAGTTCTTCTCAAAAATATTGATACCATGCCCTGCTATAAACACTCAAAACAAAATTGTTAAAAATATTGAGAATGAAAGAAATGCAATAAAGTCTAATAGTACGCTGATTGAAATATTTGAGCAAAAGATCAAAAATCGAATAGCGAAAGTTTGGGGGGATTAAATAAAAATATTTTAACCTATATTAAAAATGGATAAATTCACAAAGCATCAGGTTATTAGTTTAAGAAATCATCCGGAATACAATGAAAAATGGATTCAGGACATCATCTCCAAAGATCCGACTATACTTAATCTGGGTGAATTGGTTCTTAAAGATACTGAACGTCCTCAACCTGGGGGTGGCAGACTTGATCTTCTTTTGTACGATCCTGAGTCGAACAGAAGATATGAAGTTGAATTACAACTCGGCAAATCGGATGAAACACATATTATCAGAACGCTGGAATATTGGGACTATCAAAGAAGAAGATTCCCACAATATGATCATTGTGCGGTTCTTATTGCAGAGGATATAACCAGTCGTTTTCTTAATGTTATTTCATTATTCAATGGTATTATCCCGATAATAGCTTTACAAATGAAAGCCATTAAAGTAGGAGAGCATATTACCCTATTCTTTACTACAGTTCTTGATGAATTGACACTCGGTACTGTTGAAGAGGACCAGGACGTAACTCCTACAGATAGAAATTACTGGCTCAATAAATCCAATAAGGAAATGATGACTATTTGTGACTCTATCAAGGAAGACATTAATGAATTTGCACCTGGCTTTGAGTTAAAGTATAATAAATTTTACATTGGATTATGTAAAGATGGTATCTCTAAGAATTTTGTTTCGATGATTCCAAGAAAACCAAATATTTTAATGATTTTACGAATAGAACAAAATGAAGATACATCTGAAAAGCTTCAGGCCACAGATCTTGAAATTCTCAGTTACGACAAACAATGGAAGCTATATCGCTTCAAATTGTACAAAGGGGATTTTGATAAACACCGTGAATTATTAAAAGAACTGATGCAAAAAGCTTATGGCGAGTATCCTAGTTAAAGAAAGTAATATTCAATCGTATTAAAAGGCATGTAGAAAATAATTAAAACCAATCTAGCCTAGTCCGACGTCTTATCTCAAATAACCAAACTTAATTGTCATCATCAAATAAATATATTTTGCCCCCCAATAGGTCCCCCATAAAACACAATAGCGCTGATATTCAGCGCTATTAGTGGTTTGTTTGTGATCCCGGGGCGACTCGAACGCCCAACCAACAGAACCGGAATCTGTCATTCTATCCATTGAACTACGGGACCGTACCGCAAAAATATAACCATTAACCCGGTTTAACAAGTATTTAACCGGAATTTGATAAAAGAGCGCCATTGTTGAAAAACCTTTATACCGAAAATGCCAAAGATTTCATATTTTCGCCATCCAAAAGACGGAAGACAGAAGTCGGAAGACAGAAGAAAGAAAATAGAGATTACAGAATGAAGGTTTATGGCTATGAAATTCAAATTTGAAAACCTTATAATATGGCAACAGGCAATGGAATTCGGTGAGAATATATTCCTTCTGTCAAAACAATTTCCGAAAGAAGAAACCTACAATCTTACCTCACAGATCCGCAGGGCAGCTGATTCAATTGCTCTCAATATTTCAGAGGGTTCAATAGGTCAATCAAACCTTGAACATAAAAGATTTATTGGTATGGCTATTCGATCACTCGCTGAAACAGTAACTTGTCTTCATAAAGCTTTAAGGAGGAAATATATTACAGATGAGGAATTCTCTGAATATTACGATTATGCATACAATTTAATAAATATGCTTGCAGCATTTAAAAGAAATATAAGATGAGTCAGAAGGAAGACGGGAAAAAAAATATAAAGAATACTTCGGTCTTCGGTCTTCCGTCTTCCGTCTTCCGTCTTCCGTCTTCCGTCTTCGGTCTTCCGTCTTCGGTCTTCCGTCTTCCGTCTTCGGTCTTCCGTCTTCGGTCTTCCGTCTTCGGTCTTCGGTCTTCCGTCTTCGGTCTTCCGTCTTCGGTCTTCCGTCTTCCGTCTTTAACAACAGATAAACAAATTATAACTAATGGAATACAATTTCCGGGAAATAGAGAAAAAATGGCAGAAATACTGGGAGGAGAACAAGACATTTAAAACTCCTGATGATTTGACCAATCCCAGGAAATGCTATATCCTCGATATGTTCCCCTATCCGTCAGGGGCCGGCCTGCACGTAGGACACCCGGAGGGTTACACCGCAACAGATATCTATACCCGGTATAAAAGGATGAAGGGCTATAATGTCCTGCACCCGATGGGATGGGATGCCTTCGGCCTGCCCGCCGAGCAATACGCTATCCAGACGGGAACTCATCCTGCAGTTACCACAAACAAAAACTGCGATATCTTCCGCAGACAGATCAAAGAGCTTGGACTAAGCTATGACTGGGAAAAAGAGATCAACACGACAGATCCCGGCTACTATAAATGGACTCAGTGGATTTTTATTCAACTATTTAATACCTGGTTCGATGAGAATCTTCAGAAAGGAAGGCCGGTAAGCGAACTGATAATTCCGGACGAGATTAAGATGCAGGGAGATAAGGAGACACGAAAATTTATCGATTCGAAGCGTCTTGCCTATTACGACAACGCCCAGGTATGGTGGTGCCCGGTATGCAGAATAGTATGTGCCAACGAAGAGGTTCTGAATGACGGTTCGCACGAAAAATGCGGCAATATTGTTGAAAAAAAGAATCTGAAGCAATGGATGCTCCGCATTCCCCTTTACGCTGAAAGACTTCTCGACGGAATTAATAATCTCGACTGGCCGGAGGGTATAAAAGAGATGCAGAGAAACTGGATCGGCCGCTCAACGGGAGCAGAGGTCGATTTCGCCATAGAGGGAATGGAGGAAAAACTGACAGTCTTTACAACACGTCCGGATACCCTCTTCGGTGCAACATATATGGTGATAGCCCCGGAACATCATCTTACACGGAAAATCACCACACATGAACATAAAGATATTGCAGACAAATATATTAAGGCCAGTTCCCTGAAATCGGAACTTGACAGGACTGATCTTTCAAAGGAGAAAACCGGTGTCTTTACCGGCAGGTATGCAATAAATCCTGTCAACCTGAAAAAGATTCCCATATGGGTAGCCGACTATGTGCTGACAGGATACGGCACCGGTGCAATAATGGCAGTACCGGCACACGATACCCGCGACTTCGAATTTGCAGAGAAATTCGGGCTCCCGATATTATGCATAATGGATCCTGCCGTTACCGATCCTGTACAAAGAGAAAGGATCCTGAAAGGCGGGGAGTGCTGGACTGAAGATGGCAGGTATATCAATTCATCGTATAACACAACGGGAATAGACATCAACGGCCTCAACAAGGAAGCGGGAATAAAGAAGATAACTGCATGGCTCGAATCAAAGGATCTGGGAAAGGCGAAGGTTAATTATAAACTGCGCGACTGGCTCTTCAGCAGGCAGAGATACTGGGGAGAACCATTCCCTGTTATACACTGGGAAGATGGGGAGATATCAGTTCTTGATGAAGAGGAATTGCCGCTTGAACTGCCTCCACTGGATAATTATCTCCCCGGAGAATCTGGAGAATCACCTCTCTCGAACGCAACTGACTGGCTTAATGTTACCGATGAGAAAGGACGTAAAGGCAGGAGGGAGACCAATACTATGCCACAGTGGGCAGGTTCGTGCTGGTATTATCTGAGGTATATCGATCCCTCGAACACAAAAAGTATTTTCGATCCCGAAAAGGAAAAATACTGGATGCCGGTAGATCTCTATATCGGCGGTGCGGAACACGCCGTGCTGCATCTGCTCTACAGCCGCTTCTGGCACAAGGTGCTGTATGACCTCGGTATAGTAACCACCGATGAACCGTACTCGAAGCTATTTAATCAGGGAATGATCCTTGCCTTTGCCTATGAAACAAATTCCGGGGCCAAAGTATCAGCCGACCTGGTGGAGGAAAGAGATAACAAATATTACCATAAAGAGACTGGCGCCGAACTGAGGCAGATTGTGGCGAAAATGTCGAAGTCGCTGAAAAATGTTATCAATCCCGATGATGTTGTATCAAAGTACGGAGCAGATTCACTGAGGCTGTATGAGATGTTCATGGGTCCTCTCGATGTGACCAAACCATGGGACGACAAAGGAGTAAAGGGAGTTTTCGGATTTCTTTCAAGAGCCTTCAGGTTCCTTTCCGAAAGCAATAAAATTTATGAAGGGGAAGAGGATCCTGAAATCCTGAAAAGCCTTCACCAGACAATAAGGAAAGTAGAATCGGATATTGAGAATCTGCATTTTAATACTGCCATATCAGCAATGATGATTTTACTGAACCTGGCGACACGAAAAGGGAAAGTAACAGGTGAAACGGCCGCCACATTTACCCGGATCCTGTCTCCCTTTGCACCTCATGTTGCCGAAGAGCTCTGGAATTTGCTGGGGCATGAAGAGACAATAAGCTTTGAATCCTGGCCCGGGGTTAACGAAGATTACCTGAAAAGAGATGTTTTTGAGTACCCGGTCTCATTCAACGGGAAATTGCGTTTCAGACTTGAACTGCCGGCCGACATGGGCCGGGAAGAGATCGTTAACAGCGTACTTGCCGATGAAAGGTCGCTGAAATGGACAGGCGGCAAGCCTCCGGCCGATGTAATAGTCGTTCCCGGACGGATTGTGAATGTAGTAGTAAAATAAGCATATACATATGAAGTGTCAGATATTACTGCTTTTAACATTATTTGTTCTTACAATATCATTCTCATGCACAAACTATGTAACGGAAGTTCCTGAAACCATCAGTTTAACTGATACCACCCTCGCCGGAGGGAAAGAGGCTGAGCCGGTCCTGCTCTATGGAATTCCTGTTGATTCTTTTAATATGGTTTCAGGCACAATCAGGACAAACAGTTTTTTGTCAACTATTCTTCTTAAACATGGAGTGCCCATGCAGGAGATAGACATGGCAATAAGAAATTCATCGGATATTTTTGATCCGCGGAAGATCAGATCAGGTAACAGCTATATTTTATTCTGTGATAAAGACAGCATTGGCCGGGCACGGTACATGGTATATGAACACGATCAAACAACAAGCTATATATTCAGCTTCAGGGATTCACTTAATATTACTCCCTACAACAAGGAGATATCTTCAAAGATCAGATATTCATCAGGAATGATAGAGACATCCCTGTGGGATGCGATGATCAATGGCGGACTGCATCCGACGCTTGCAGTCAGCCTCTCTGAAATCTATGCCTGGACAGTCGACTTCTTCGGCCTTCAGAAAGGAGATAACTTCAAGGTTATTTATGAGGAACTTTTTATTGATGATAAGTCGTTAGGTATCGGAAAAATATACGGAGCACAGTTTACATGGTCAGGAAATACCATTATCGCCGTTCCTTTTGTTCAGGACGGAAAAGAAAGCTATTACGACAGTGAGGGCAACAGTCTGAGAAAAGCTTTTCTCAAGGCACCGCTACAGTTCTCAAGGATCAGTTCACGGTTCTCCTCAAACCGTCTTCACCCCATACTCAGGATCAGGCGGCCACATTTCGGTGTTGATTATGCTGCCCCCATAGGTACACCTGTGGTCTCCATAGGTGACGGAAGGATTATCTCGGCAACAAATGAAGGTGCAAGCGGAAGGATGGTAAGGATCCGGCATAACAGCGTCTATTCGACAGCCTATCTTCATCTGAGCCGTTTCGCCGCAGGCATATCCCCGGGGAAGTTCGTAAAACAGGGTGAAGTTATAGGATATGTGGGTTCGACAGGTCTTTCAACAGGGCCACATCTCGACTTCAGATTCTACAAGAACGGCTCGCCTGTCGATCCTCTCCGTGTCGAAGCCCCACCGGTGGAACCGGTAGCTGAGAATAACATAGAAAGGTTTGAGAAAGCAAAAGCAGTGATTATCAGTCTCCTTGAGACAATCTGACCCCTCAGGGAAGCTCCTGAATAAGTCTCTCGATTACTTCAGGGTAATACCTGTACTCAAGTTCATGAACTCTGGCAGCCAGAGTATCCGGAGTATCACCGGGCTCAACCCTGCAACGAGCCTGAAATATAATATCACCGGCATCATAACATTCATTTACATAATGGATCGTAATACCTGACTCCCTGTCGCCATTTGCCAGAACAGCCCTGTGAACCCTGTCTCCATACATTCCACTGCCCCCGTACGCCGGCAAAAGTGCCGGATGGATATTTACTACCCTGCGGTCATACATTTTCAGAATATTATCCGGAACAAGCCATAAAAAACCTGCAAGTACAATAAAGTCGGTTTCATGGGAAACAAGTTCATTCAAAACCTTCCCTCTGATATAAAAATCATCCCGTTCGAAAAAAAGAGACGGCACATCATGTGCTGTTGCCCTCTTTAAAACAAACGATTCCTTTCTGTTCGACAATATCAGAGATACTTTCGCCGTAATTCTGTTCGAAAAGTATTTAATGATATTCTCAGCATTTGTGCCTGAACCAGAAGCAAAAATTGCTATGTTCTTCATTATGTAGCTGTTAGATTATTATCTGATAATGCAGGGCAAATTTTGAATCCGTCTCTTATTTTACTTATTTACAAGCATTTAGGTTATGAACCTAAAAAAAAAATCAAAATTCTTGAAAAATATGGTACAAATATATTTCTTTGCATGGTTTCTATTCATTATTAATTAAAATTTATAATTATGTCTGACATTGCCACAAGAGTCAAAGAAATCATAGTTGACAAACTCGGAGTTGATGAATCAGAGGTTACAGCTGAAGCCAGTTTTACAAACGATCTGGGTGCAGATTCTCTTGATACCGTTGAACTGATAATGGAGTTTGAAAAAGAGTTCAATATCGGTATTCCGGACGATCAGGCTGAAAGTATCAGTACAGTTGGTGATGCTATCAAGTACATTGAAGATAATGCAAAATAGGTTGCATTAAAAAATCCTTTTATGAAAAGAGTTGTGGTCACTGGCCTGGGAGCAATTACTCCCCTGGGTAATAATTTGCATGAATATTGGGAAGGACTCAGAAACGGTGTAAGCGGATCCGAATTAATAAGCCGTTTCAATACCGAGAAGTTCAAAACCAAATTTGCATGTGAGGTAAAGGGCTATGACTCTTCGAAATATTTTGACCGGAAAGAGGCCAACAAGCTTGATCTCTATTCCCAGTTTGCCCATATTGCATCCGATGAAGCCATAACAGATTCTGGTATCGACCTGAAAAGCATCGACAAGGATCGTGTAGGTGTCATCTGGTCGTCAGGGATCGGGGGGCTCGATACTTTTTATGAATCTATAAGAAGTTATGTACTCGGGGATGGAACTCCCCGCTTCAGTCCCTTTTTCATTCCCAAAATGATCGCCAATATTGCTTCAGGCTCAATTTCCATCAAATACGGATTCAGAGGACCCAATTTTGCTGTTGTTTCAGCGTGTGCCTCTTCTACTCACGCTCTTATAGATGCCGTGAACTATATCCGGATGGGCAAAGCTGATCTCTTTATAGCAGGTGGTTCTGAAGCTGCTATCAACGAGCCCGGCATAGGTGGTTTTAATGCCATGATGGCCATGTCGACCAATAATGCCGAATATAAGAGTGCTTCACGTCCTTTTGATCTCAGAAGGGATGGATTTGTTATGGGAGAGGGAGGTGCTGCCCTTATTGTTGAGGACTATGAGCATGCAAAAGCCCGCGGCGCAAGGATCTATGCAGAGCTTGCCGGCACGGGCATGACTGCCGACGCATTTCATCTCACTGCCCCCCACCCTGATGGCCTGGGTGCCTGCAGGGTTATGGAGCTTGCTGTTGAGGACGCAGGCCTTAAACCTGATGATATTGACTACATAAATGTTCATGGCACTGCAACACCTCTGGGTGACATCTCCGAAGCTAAAGCCATTATCTCAGTCTTCGGGGAACATGCCTTCAAACTTAATCTAAGTGCAACCAAATCAATGACCGGCCATCTTCTGGGAGCCGCAGGAGCTGTTGAGGCCATTGCCACTATAATGGCCATCCTAAACCAGACCGTCCCTCCGACCATTAATCTTGAAGTACATGATCCGGAAATTGACGAGCGCCTGAACCTCACCCCATTAAAGGCACAAAAGAGGCAGATAAGGGCGGCAATAAGCAACACATTCGGATTCGGAGGTCATAACGCCTCCATAGTTATCAGAAAATTTGAGGAGTAGTGCCCTTAGCCCGGAATAAAAAAAATGGGACACTCATAATAAACAAGCGTGAATTCAGGTCACGACTCAGGAAGATCCTTGGAACACGTCCCGGAAAGCTTAACCTCTATGAAATTGCCTTCATCCACCGGTCAGCCTCATTCAAGCTGCCTGACGGGAAAAAGATCAACAACGAACGGCTTGAATACCTCGGTGATTCCATCCTCGATGCCATCCTTTCCGATTATCTCTTCGAAATTTTTCCGGAGGGCAGCGAAGGATTCATGACCAAGATCAGATCCAGGATCGTAAACCGGGAAATACTTAACCATCTGGCTCTCTCAATGGGTCTCGACGATCTGCTGGTAACCAGAGTGAAACAGGAAAACTCTTCTGATAACCTTTATGGTAATGCACTCGAGGCACTTATAGGTGCACTCTTTATTGACAAGGGATTCAGGAAAACGAGAAAGATCTTCATTAAAAAAGTATTGAACCGGTATCTCAACCTTGATCAGATCATCAAAACCGATACGGATCATAAAAGTCTCATTTTTGAGTGGGTTCAGAAGAATAAATCGAATCTTCTGTTTACATGCAACGAGGAATACGATTTCAGCAAGAAGCAGCAGATATTTTCATCAACACTTATTATTGACGGTGTGGAATACGGGACAGGAACAGGTTCTTCGAAGAAGGAAGCGGAACAAAGGGCAGCCGGAACAGCCTGGACAAAGCTAAGGGATATCTCTCCACATATATAACTCCGGATATTTATTTGTACCTTTATGTTTTACTCCTGCAAACGATGAGCAACAGGCAGAAGGTGACACGTGTACAGCTTGATCTTACCGGAGATAATGATTCCGTCCTGATCGGTATAGTATCATCCGATGCCGATTACAGGATCTCTCTCGGAATCAATAAAAAGATGGGTATTTCATTACGGCATCATAACCCCCTGGAGATAGAGGATTCTGATGGCAACAACATTATATTCAGCCGGTTCTCCGACATAACAGGGGCACCTGAGATAGTATTCTCGCTTGTTTCAAACAGATCGGGAAAAAAGTTCCTTTTAAAAAAACTCCATAACATCGATTACCTTTTATATATTCACGACTCTGTAAAAAACCCCGACAGGAGCAGCCTGGTATCACGACTGAGGGAGATTGAAGGTGTGACAGCTGTCTTTGATATTGATCTTAAAACAGTAAAGGACAGAAACACAGAATATTTATTCTATTGATAATCAGATTGTAATAAGACCGGTAATAAAAAAGTTGAGCCGCCTGGGAAGCGACTCACTTTTTTGATAACCCTAAAACTAACCTAACCTATGAAAAAAACCTCTATAATAGTTGAACCAAATATCGTGCCAAACACTGTGACAAAAATAAATATTGTAATTCTAATAAAAAAATGTTTTTTGCTATTTAATTGAATATTAACATTATTTTAAATATTTGTTAATATTTCATGGGGTTATCGCTATTTTTTCATAAACCGGAATGATTTAATAGCGGGTTGGCTGTTAAAGAAAGTTAAAGGAAGGGATCATAATATATATACAAGTACCTTTGTTTCTGTATGAAGCGTAAGACGATAGTATTGCTTGCCATCTTTTTCTTTCTGGCAATAGCCGGATTGGTATTCATTCAGGTTTACTGGATACGCAATGCTATAGAGGTAACCGACAGGCAGTTCCGCTATCAGGCCAACAAGGCTCTTGAGTCAGTCGTTCTCGATATGGAGGAGCAGGAACTGATAGACAGGATAGTTGAAGAAATTGATGCATCCCCGTCTGATACCATTACTGCGATAATCCCGTCCGGTTCGCCTCTCGCACAGAAGCTTCAGGATTACCAGAAAAGCTCGGAACTGGCAGAGAGATTTGGCCTTGATAATCCCGAAAAACCCATCGCTATTTCAAGTTCAGGGCAGATAATTTATATATCGCCGGAAGATTTTTCACTCTTTCCCGAAGAGGAGATGCCTGAACCCTCTCCTCAGTCGATGGGTTCAGCGGTGGCAGGAAGGGTTACAAACAAGATCATCATAATGGAGAATATTATGGACAGGATTCTCCGGAATACTCCGGATATCAGGGACAGGATTGACCCGGTAAGGATAAATGACATGCTCAGAAGGGCTCTTTCAGCCGCCGGTATTGATCTTGATTTTGAATTTGCCATCCGGTCGGGCGAATCTGGCATAATATGGAGAACCCCGGGTTTTACTGACGGACCCGGTACAAACAAGTTTATAATGCAGCTCTTCCCGAAAGATCCTGTACCGGGGCCAAATCAGATTGTAATGTATTGTCTCCAGGAACAGCAGTATAAATTCAGGAAGATAGGAAATCTCGGCTTTTTCTCGCTCCTTTTCGCCTCCCTGTTGCTGGTTCTTTCAACCGGCACCTTCATCGTGATCTTCCGGCAAAAAAAGATGTCGGAGATCAGAAGCGACTTCATAAACAATATGACCCATGAACTCAAGACACCCATAGCCACAATCTCCCTGGCATCAGAGATGATAGCCGATAAGAGTATTCCGGCAAGAAAAAAGAACCTTTCGGGCCTGGCCGTCATTATCTCCGATGAAAGCATGCGGCTCAAATATCAGGTAGAGAAGGTCCTGCAGATGGCAGTATTTGAACAGGTAAGTACGAAACTGAACTTCACCGGGATGGATATTCACGACATAATCGAAAAGAGCATCGAGAACTTCAGCCTCCAGATCAATAAGCTTCACGGTACAATTAAAACTGACCTGAAAGCTGAAAACCCTGTTGTCATGGTCGATGAGATACATTTCTTCAATGCCGTTTCAAACCTTATTGACAACGCTATCAAGTATTCCCGCGGAGGTCCCGAAATACTTATCGCAACAAGAAACGGGAAGAAGGGAATTATTATAACGGTCGAGGACAAAGGGATAGGTATCAGCAAAGAGAATCTCAAGCGTATATACGATAAGTTTTATCGTGTCCACTCTGGTAATATTCATAATGTTAAAGGATTTGGCCTTGGCTTAAGCTATGTAAAAAAGATAATTGAAAAACATAACGGAACAATAAAAGCAGAAAGTCAGATCAATAAAGGGACGAAATTCACATTGTTTATTCCTCAAAACGGATCAAAATGAAGAACAAAATTCTCTTAGCGGAGGACGATTACAACCTGGGCAATCTGCTCCGCAGTTATCTGTCAGCCAAAGAATATGATGCTGATCTGTTTGTAAACGGGCGCGAAGCACTCGATGCTTTTGACAAAGGATTATATGACCTTTGCATAATTGATATAATGATGCCTGAGATGGACGGACTGATGCTGGCCCAGAAGATAAGGAACATCAATTCCCTCATCCCGGTCATCTTCCTTACAGCGAAGAACCAGAAAGAGGATATTATCACCGGATTCAGAGCGGGGGCTGATGATTATATTACGAAACCCTTTTCGATGGAAGAGCTTCTTTACCGCATTGAAGCAGTGCTGAGAAGGATCACGGGCCCCTCGGTTGTTAAAAAAGCTGAATCGTACACGATCGGAAAATATACATTTGATACCAAGACACAGGTGCTTACCTATGAGGATCATAAGATCAAACTGACCACAAAGGAATCAGAGCTGCTTGAGCTTCTCTGCAGACACGGAAATGATATTCTTGAACGCAATTATGCTCTTAAGACTATCTGGATCGACGATAATTACTTCAATGCAAGAAGCATGGATGTGTATATTACCCGCCTCAGGAAATACCTCAGGAAGGATCCTTCAGTGAAGATCCTTAACGTTCATGGAAGGGGGTACAAATTACTGGTATAGAAGAAAATACCCTGATCTGTTTTTACAGGTCAGGGTAATAAGTTAAGGTTAGTTAACAGGGTTAAATTATGCTGTTCACCCTTTTTCGTTCAGCCAAGGTAGTAAATTTTATTTATCCGGCAACACCTTAATTGAATTATTCTGCTATAAAACATGGTTATGTTCCCGCCAGCCAGCAGGGGCTTCAGTCGAGTTTAAGTACTGCAAGGAATGCCTGCTGGGGTACTTCAACATTGCCTATCTGGCGCATTCTCTTTTTACCCTTCTTCTGCTTTTCGAGAAGTTTTCTTTTCCTGGTGATATCTCCCCCGTAACATTTGGCAGTAACATCCTTCCTTACGGCTTTAACTGTCTCTCTTGCAATGATCTTTGCCCCTATTGCAGCCTGTATTGCTATATCAAACTGCTGTCTGGGGATCAGTTCCCTTAGCTTCACACACATCCTCCTTCCAAAATCATAGGCATTACCCCTGTAGATCAGTGTTGAAAGGGCATCGACCATTTCACTGTTGAGCAGAATGTCAAGCCTTACCAGATCAGCTTTTCTGTAAGCAGTGTAATAATAATCAAATGAGGCATATCCTTTCGAAAGGCTCTTTAGCTTATCGTAGAAATCAAAAACTATCTCCGAAAGTGGCATTTCAAATGTCAGCTCCACCCTGTCTTTTGTCAGATAGATCTGGTTTTTGAGAATTCCTCGCTTATCGATGCAGAGATTCATTATGGGTCCCACATATTCTGCCCCGGTAATGACCTGGGCGACAATATAGGGTTCCTCGATCCTGTCGATATGATTCACCGGAGGGAGTCCCGAAGGGTTATGAACGTCTGTCTCCTCTCCTTTGGTAGTGTATACCTTATATGATACGTTGGGAACAGTGGTTATTACATCCATATCGAACTCCCTGTCGAGGCGCTCCTGGACTATTTCCATATGTAGCAGACCCAGGAATCCGCATCTGAATCCAAAGCCCAGTGCTGCTGACGATTCGGGCACAAATGACAGGGAAGCATCATTCAGCTGAAGTTTCTCTATCGATGCCCTGAGGTTTTCGTACTCATCGGCATCTACCGGGTAAATCCCCGCAAAAACCATCGGTTTAACCTCTTCGAATCCCGATATTGCATCCCTGCAGGGGTTTTTGACATGGGTTATTGTATCTCCTACCCTGACTTCGCTGGAGTCTTTAATGCCTGAAATAATATAGCCCACATCTCCTGCCCCCATTTTTTTCCTGGGGATCTGTTTCAGTTTTAAAACCCCTATTTCGTCTGCATCGTACTCATGTCCTGTGCTGTAGAACATAACATGGTCTCCTTTGGAGATGGTACCGTTCACTATTCTGAAATACGCTATTATTCCCCTGAACGAGTTAAATATGGAATCGAATATCAGAGCCTGCAGTGGAGCGTCAGGGTCGCCTGCCGGCGCCGGTATACGCCTGATTATAGCCTCAAGGACACTATCAATACCTGCTCCTGTTTTTGCACTTATCTCCAGAATATCATCCCGGTCACATCCCGTGAGGTCTGTTATCTGGTCCTTAACCTCTTCCGGCATTGCGCTTGCCATGTCCATTTTGTTCAGCACCGGGATTATCTCAAGGTTATGATCGAGAGCTTTATACAGGTTTGAGATGGTCTGGGCCTGGATCCCCTGGGTGGCATCAACCACAAGAAGAGCACCTTCGCATGCTGCAATTGAGCGCGACACCTCGTAGGAGAAATCGACATGACCGGGAGTATCAATCAGGTTGAGGATATATCTCATGTTATCATGGATATGCTCCATCTGGATTGCATGACTTTTTATGGTAATCCCTCTTTCTCTCTCCAGCTCCATATCGTCGAGTACCTGTTCCTGGAATTCCCTTTCCCCGATGGTTTTTGTCTTTTCCAGAAGCCGGTCGGCCAGGGTACTCTTCCCGTGGTCAATATGGGCTATAATACAGAAATTACGAATGTTATCCATTTACCGGCTATAAAATCAGGTGCAAATATATAAAATAATGTATCGATTTATATACCCCCTCCTGGCCGGCGGAATGCCGGGAATGATTTACATAATAATACGATGGATGCCATATTAAACGTGTAGAGCCAGGTCATGACCTGGCTCTACATTGCGATTATTAATGTAATTTAATAAATATCAATCGATTACATCATTCCCGGCATTCCTCCGCCCATTCCCTGTGGTGGCATTTCGGGTTTCTCTTCCTTCTCCTCAACAACAACAGCTTCTGTGGTAAGGAACATTCCGGCTACCGATGCCGCGTTCTCAAGGGCAATGCGTACAACCTTTGCAGGATCGATTACACCCGAAACATAGAGTTTCTCAAACTTGTCGGTTTGTGCATTGTATCCGTAGTCGCCTTTGCCTGCCTTTACGTTCTGGGCAACAACAGCACCCTCCTGGCCGGCATTAACGGCGATCTGCCTCAGCGGTTCCTCAATGGCTCTTTTGATAATCTCAATACCGATGGTCTGGTCTTCGTTGTCACCTTTCAGTCCGTCGAGGGCAGCAATGGCACGAATATAGGCAACTCCTCCTCCGGGAACAATTCCTTCCTCAATTGCAGCG
>Ga0334884_1004245_pt1 | contig 15014 bp, 13 predicted proteins | sample GraSluR1_MG_7_FD_207215 | JGI IMG/M metagenome (GOLD analysis project Ga0334884, IMG submission 207215) | Sludge microbial communities from methane-producing bioreactor in Wageningen University, Netherlands - Granular Sludge_12_05 R1 | ecosystem: Engineered > Bioreactor > Anaerobic >...
CAGACGAGCATCCGGCGAATCGTTGACCACCGGGACGCATCCCGCCCGCAGCATCTCGCCCACCACCAGGGAGACATTCGTGAAAGACATCCCCAATCCGGCTAGGCAGGAGTTGTAGAGCGCATTGAGTTGCGCCGGAGTCTGCAGGCCTTGCCACGAAACGGGGAAGTCGAAGCCGGTCTTGTCGCGGGGGCCGAATACCTTGATCGGCACCTTGGGGCGGCGGCGGTGGAACTGCGCCAGGCCCGCGGTCGCCAACAGAAAGCCACGCCTCGCAGTGCCGGCCCGGGAGTAGAAGACGACGCCGTCGCGGGCGGTATCGCCGATGAGACGGTAGGTATCGCGATCGCAGCCGAAAGGCACCGTGAAGCAGTCGCCACGGTGATCGCGGACATGGCCTGACACCATCTCGCCCAGTGCGATGCGGTTCATCTCCAGCTCGTAGGTGGCCTCGGCCAGGGCGTACTCGTAGCCGCGGGGGTAGAAGAACGGTTCGAAGTCCTGAATGAAGTAGAACCGGTGCAGATCGAGGCCGGCAGATCTGGCGGCGAGCGCATAGGCAGTCTGCCACCCGGTGGCTACACAGGCGTCGAGTCCCTCGAGCCCGTCGTCGAGCGATCGAACGTCGGCCTTGAGCTGTGGCCATGCGCTCCGGATCACCTCGCGTCTGGCGTCGACGCTGCCACCGAAGAGGTCGTATAGAACGATTTCGCAGGTATGCCCGGCCTTCTCCAACGCTTCGAGCATCCGAAAGGCCGTGGTGTGACCGCCCGACCCCGCGCTGGGTGGGCTGACGATCCAGCCGACCTTCAGCGGTATCTCCTTCTTGCGGGGAGTAGCGCTGGTGAGCGAGGTTCCAGCGGCCAGCACGTCGCTCGCCTTGACATGGTTGTGCTCGAGCGAAGGCGGAAGTTGTGCGGTAAGGCGACCGGCCAGCCTTTGGAGCAGGCTTTGACGGCCGCGCTCGGTGAGTAGGTCAGTCGCACCGCGTCGCAGTTTATCGACGATCGGCATTGAGGTGCTCCCCTCGTTCGGCGGAGTCTTCGAGACTGGTTCAGCGCAGCCGATTTGAGCTACGCGGTTCGTCCTTTGACGTGCGTGGTTCAGCGCACAGGGCCTAGCTTAACTTGTGGACACTTCACTTGGCTAAAAGATAAGGCTATGATCTTCTAAATAGCGAATACTATCCCTGTTGTTCGACCAATATCGGGACGACGTTGGGGATCGGCGGACGGCAGGCAGATGAACTTCGCTGAATATGTGTTGGGCACCGGGGGCCGTGCAGGCATCGCGATCGTGGACGCCGGTGGATCGCATAGCTATGCCCAGCTCCGGGCAGCCGTGGCCGAAAACGCCACCCGGCTGACAGCTCTGGGACTCCCACCGCGGACTCCCGTCGGGATCGCCGGGGCCAACAGCTTCGGCTGGGTAGGCGCCTATCTAGCGGTGCTCGCCTCGGGCATGGTGGCGGTGCCGATGGCGAATGGGCTGAGCCCCGAAGAGATCGGCGCCCGGCTCGACTGGATCGATGCCGGAGCCCTATTCGTTGCTGCGCGAAGCGCGGCCCGACTGCGGCCGCATTGCCCACAGCTCCTGCAGTACGCGGAGAACTGCGCCGATCCAGACGCTACGGTGCACTTCGCCGATGTGGCCGACGATGACGATGCGGTCTATGCGTTCACCTCTGGGACCACAAGCCGGGCTCGCGCGGTGCGCCACACGCACGACAATCTGCGTGCCAATACCGATTCGATCTTGGGCTATCTACCCCTCACCGGCAATGAGCGAATGTTGGCGGCTTTGCCTTTCGGCTATGTCTTCGGTGCGTCGGTTTTGCACACCCATCTGAAGGTGGGGGCAACGCTGGTCATCCAGAACGATGTCGTCTTCCCGCAAGCTGTGGTCGCGCGAATGGCCTCGGAGGGCTGCACGGGATTCGCGGGGGTCCCATCGATCTTCCACACTCTGCTGCGCAACAGCACATTCTCTTCTCGTCCGCTGCCCGACCTGCGAGTGATTCAACAAGCCGGCGGCAAGCTTGCCCCGGCTCTCATCTCCGAGCTGAGACAAGCCCAGCCGCAGGCCGAGGTCTTCGTGATGTACGGCCAGACCGAGGCCACAGCGAGGCTCTCCTACCTGCCGCCAGCCGACCTCGACCGCAAACCAGGCTCGATCGGCAAAGGAATACCCGGGGTGGAACTGAGCGTCGTCACCGGGGAGGGAAGGCCCGTTGCCTCCGGCGAGGTAGGTGAGATCTGGGCGCGCGGACGCAGCATCTCGCCCGGTTACCTCGGCGATCTGGCCGCCAGCCGACGCAAGATGCCCGATGGCGTATTGCACACCGGTGACCTCGCATGGGTGGACGACGACGGGTATATCTACGTGGTCGACCGCCAGGAGGACTTCATCAAGACCTGGGGATTTCGGGTTGCCAGCCAGGAGGTGGAGGCAGCGGCCATGCAACTGCCGGGGCTCATCGCGGCGGCAGCGGTCGGGGTTCCCGACGACGCCGCAGGCGAACGAGTGGAGCTGGTTGCCGTCCGCAACGACCAGGCGGAGGTCACCGAGAAAGAAGTGCTGCGGCACTGCCGTAGCCAGCTGGCCAAACACATGGTTCCCGTCGCAGTGCACTTCGTACGAGCTCTACCGCTGAACGCCAACGGAAAAGTGGTGAAAACGGCGGTGCGCGAGCTCTGCCTTGGCTTATCAGACGACCTTCAAGGAGAAGGCCATGAACAGTAGATCGATAAAGCTGGTGCTGCTGGGGATCTTGGTCATCGCCGTTGGCGTGGCCGGGAGCGCGGTATGGCTTGGAAAGGGGAGCGACGTGCCCGCAGCGATTGTCGTCGACGATCCGACCAGTGACGAATTGGAGGCCTTCGCCAGCACCAGAGTCTTCTTCGGGCATCAGTCGGTGGGATCGAATGTGATCTCCGGCGTCGAATCGACCTATGCGGCGCTGGGCAGCGGCGTCCCCGAAATCGTGGAGACCCGAGTCCTGCCATCGACCGTCGGTGGCGTCCTTGCCCACACCCATGTGGGGGTGAACGGAGACCCCTTCGGCAAGTTCGAGGACTTCGCTGCCGCACTCGATGGCCCGATCGCCGACCAGATCGATGTTGCCGTGATCAAGCTTTGTTACGCGGACATCGTCAGCGATACCGACGTCGAGGCCGTCTTCGACGAATACGTGGCAATGATGGACCGGCTCGAGGCGGAACATCCCTCGGTTCGGTTCGTGTACACGACCGTTCCGCTGACGACCGACCGGGGATGGAAGGCGGTCGTGAAATCGTGGATCGGCCGCGACGACCAGATGGGGCCTGCCGACAACCAGGCCCGCCAGCGCTACAACGAGCTGATCCGGGAGAAGTACGGCCACAGCGGGCAGCTGTTCGACATCGCCGCCGTCGAGTCGACGCTGCAGCAGGAGCCGGCCGAACGGGGCTCAGGCGACGAGACGTACTACGTGCTCAATGGTCCGTTGGCAGCCGACCCGGGGCACCTCAACGACCTGGGTGCCCGGGTCGCCGCTGCGGAGTTCATTCGTGTGGTGGCCGCCAGCGAGACATCGTGACGGTGCACGGGGTAGGTATCGACATCGTCTGTCTACCCCGTATCCGCGCATTGGTCGACCGCTATGGCGAGCAGTTCGAGAATCGCTGGTTCGACCCATCCGAATTGGCTCAAACCGGCGACCCGGCCGTGTGCCTGGCGCGAAGTTTCGCCGTCAAGGAAGCGGTGTGGAAGGCGCTCCGGATCGAGTCGATTCGTCATCTGGCGTGGCGCGACATCGTCGCGACAGACCATGATGGCAGCATCGAGGTTCTGCTGAGCGGCGCAGTCAAGAGCGTTGCCGAATCGCATGCGGTGACCGCGATCACGGCCCAGGCATTGGTCCGCAATGACCTGGTCATTGCCACGGCGATAGCCGAAATATGAGGGCCGCCGAGCCCGGCCTAGTCGATCTCGGTTACCTCGTCCACCAAGACCGGACGATCGTGCAGATAGGACGTGGTGCGGCGCTTCTGCTCGATATCGCGGATCACCCGGGCAAGCTGTTCTGCGGTCAAGCCTGTGGCCGCCGCGATCTCATCGGCGGGCACCTGGTGATTGATGCCGTACAAGCACAGATCCATCCGGTCGTAGGGCAGGCTGAAGTAGAACTCTTCCTGTGACTGCGCCAGCGAATAGGTGTCGGTCGTCGGCGGCCTGGTGCGGATCGATTCCGGGACGCCGAGATAGGCGGCGAGAGCATATACCTGCGACTTATACAGGTGCGCGATCGGTTTGAGGTCGGCCGAGCCGTCGCCGAGCTTCACGAAGAAGCCCTGGTCGTATTCGAGGCGGTTGGGGGTTCCTGCAACGAAGTAGTTCAGGCGATCGGCGTGATAGTACTCGAACGTCTTGCGGGTGCGCTGTTTGAAGTTGGTCGCTGCCACGATCTCGAGGTAGGCCTCGGTGGTCAGCCGGTGCGATTCCTGGCTGCCGTCGGGGGCTTGGACGACCACCGAGTAGATCCGGTATCTATCCGAATCCACCACGCTTGGCAGGACGATCTTCGAGCGGTAGCCGGGGCCATAGTCGGGCACGACCCTACGAATGGCCTCGTCGCGTCTGCGATAGCAGCCATAGGCCTCGAGAATGGGCGAAATGTCTTCGTGGGTCGAATCGATGCCCAGCCAGTCGATCAACTCGCCGCTGATGCCGAGCGTCTCGTCGGCGGATTCCGACTCCGGCATCTGAAGCGCAAAGACTCGCTTGGGGCCGAGCGCGCGCACGCACAGCGCCGCGACCACACTGGAATCGATACCGCCGGAGACTGCGACGATCGCCCCCTTGCGCCTGACCCGGCGCATATAGGCGCGGATGGTGTCGGCAATCCGCTGGGTCTCGGTGGCTTCGTCGATCTTCAGAGCCTCTGGGCCGAATGTTGTCATGATGGTCGCCTACTCCTCGTCCTGAAATCGAAGACTCCGCACGGCACCGGCGGTGCCCCAGCGTCATATCGTTGCTGGATCTGGCCGCTTAGAAGTTGAGTGGACAATACCGCGACAAGCCGCATGTTGTCGGTATTGCTGAGCCCACGGCCCTGGTTTCTTCGAACCTTGGTCAGCAGCCGGTCGACGATCTCCGGCCGGAAAACCCCCGACTGCTCGATCGCGTCGGCCGAGGTGACATCGCCCACCCAATCCGGCGAATCGGCGGCAAAGAAACTCGCTGCATCGGGGGCCCGATAGGGCTGCTTGGGGCGGTGCCGGATCTCGTCCGGAACCAGGTCGGCAAATCCTCGTTTGAGCAGGTGTTTCTCGTCCAAACCGAGGATCTTGTGCTGAGACGGAAGCTCGCTGGCGTAGCGGCCCAGCTCCACATCGAGGAACGGGAATCTGCCCTCGACGGAGTTGGCCATCAGCATGCGGTCGCCCTGCGAGGCGAGGATATAGCCGGGGAGCAGGGTCGACATCTCCAGCCATTGTGCCTTGCCTAGGGTTGTCCACCGGTCGCTCCCGGCAGGCATGGTGGCGAGAAGTTCATCGGCTGCCGCCGATGGGGTAGCGACACGATAGGGCTCGGCGAGCATCGACTTCAGGCCGGCAGTCGAATCCCAACGCGGGCGGTGCGATAACGCGGGATCGTTCAGCGACAGGTTACGGCCGAAGAAACCCGCGCTGAAGGCAGGCGCCAGGTTGGGGGAGCGGGCCATCCACGGATACAACAATTCGACCGCCCGCGAGCGGACGGCTGAATCGGGATTGCGCGCCCAGAACTCGCGAACCTTGGCTTCCCGGAAGACGTCGTAGCCCGCGAGTACCTCGTCGGCGCCTTCGCCGGTCACCACGACCTTATAGCCGCAGTCGTGTACCAGCCGCGACAGCAGAAACATCGGTGCGGGAGCGGTGCGCAAGAGGGGATGCTCGCCATGCCAGACGACCTCTGGAAAGACCTCGGCGATATCGCGCTCGCTAACCTCGATCTCGCGGTGGTTCGTGCCGAGGCGATCCACGAGACGACGCTGGTAGGAGCCCTCGTCGAACTCCTTGTCTGTGAAGCGGAGTGAGAAAGTGTGCAGATCGACATCGGTGAGCGAACCGATGATCGATGCGGTGACCGATGAGTCGATGCCGCCCGACAGATAGGCGCCTACCGGTACATCGCTGCGTTCGAAACGCAGTCTGGTCGCCTCGATCAGGCGTTCCCGGACTCCTTCGGCTTGTTCATCGAGGTCGCCGGCGGCCGATCTGTCGGGTTCGCCGAACTCCGGCGTCCAATAGCGGACGAGTTCTTCAGACCCCTGGCCGACGACGAGGAAGGAGCCCGGGGGCACCTGTGAGACACCGGCGTACGGGGTTCGGGGTGCGACCGGCGACCAGAACGTCAACGTCTGGTCGAGCCCGACCGGATCGAACTCGCGGCTGACTTCCGGCGCAGTGAACAAGGCCTTGATCTCGGAGGCGAAGAGGAATCGGCCGGCGGCGTGGGTGTAGTAGAGCGGACGCACGCCGTATCGATCCCGGCAGAGGATCAGGTTCTCGGCCGCCCGATCCCACAGTGCGATTGCCCACTGACCGTTGAATCGATTGAACGAGTCGGGTCCCCACTCCTCCCAGGCATGCACGATGACCTCGGTGTCGCATTGGGTCCGGAACTCGTGGCCGCGATCGCGAAGTTGCGCCCGCAACTCGACATGGTTGAAGATCTCGCCGTTGTAGGAGACCCAGATCCGGGCGTCCTCATTGCACATCGGCTGCTCGCCGTTGGCGGTGTCGACGATGGCCAGCCGCGTGTGGCCGAGAGCCGCGTGGTCGTCGACGAAGTAGCCGCTGCCGTCCGGACCGCGGTGGCGCAGCGCCCCCATCATCGCCCAGAGCTGCTCGACCCTGGGCGAAGACTCGACTTTGGGCGAGACAGCGACGATCCCGCAGATCCCGCACATTCAGCGGCCCCCTTGGCCCGATGCCCAGGTAGCGAGGAGTGTCGCGACCGCGTCAGGGGTCCCCAGGGCGTGGTCATTGAGGACTTCGTCGGAAAGCACGATATCGAGGACTTCCTCGATGTAGATGGCCCGCTCCAAAGCGCGCAACAGCGGATCGTCGGTCTCGGTGCCCACCTGCGCCAAGACCGAGGTGTCCAGCTGTACTGGCATCATGATGGCGCCCCCCGACTTTGTTGCGAACAACATAGCCGCGATCTGCTCCGGCCGCCATGGGTATCGCTGTCGGCGATGGCGACTGCCCGACCCGCGCGATGCTGGAAGCACCCCGCTGAAGATGCGAGAGAGGTACTGGTGGAATCCGGTGTTCATTCTTCCTAGTGATGGGTATCCTCATCGGTAGGGGAGCGGCATGCGGGCACATCGATCTCGATGGCATCTCATGGCGCAACCCGATTCGCAGCGAGGCCTCGGGTGAGGACCCATGGAGTCCACGACGAGCTGCGCGCAACGACGTCGCTGGATTCGACGAAGAAGGGGTATCTGCAATGCCAAGTGTGCGTGACCGGGTGCACGAATTCGTGTTGGAAGACTTGCTGCTGGGCGATTCCGAGGCGATGCCGGCCGAAGACGAATCGCTGCTGGAAAGCGGCGCCATCGATTCCACCGGAATCTTGGAGTTGATCCAGTTTCTCGAGGCCGAGTTCGGCATTGAGATCGCGGACGACGAGACCGTGCCGGAAAACCTCGATGGCATCGCACGAATTGTGGACTATATCGGGCGGAAGACCGGCTCGAGTCCGGAATGACCGCGAAACCTTTTGCTGGGTCGCCCGCCCGTACAGCACTTGAGGCAGACAAGGTACGAATGCGGGCCGCGCTCGGCATCGGGGATAAACCATCCCTGCCGGCCAGGCTGAAATTCATCGCGATGAATTCCGAATTTCGTTGCGTGGCAACCTACCGCTTCAGCCAGTATGTGGCCGAGCTGGCAGAGCACCGCAATCTGCTTGCGCTCCCGGCGAAGGTGCTCTATCGGTTGCTCAATCGCTGGGCGACTCATGTCGATCACACCGACATCAGTGCCGGGGCTCGTATCGGCCCCGGTCTGGTGCTGATGCATCGATCCGGGGTCATCGTCGGCCCGGTGTCGATCGGCGACAATTGCGTCGTCCACCACAACGTCACGATCGGGCAGCGCGTGGCCCGCGGCGACCAAGGTGTGCCCCGTATCGGAGACAGAGTGTGGATCGGGCCCGGGTGCATCATCACCGGTTCGATCGCCATCGGCGACGACGTCACCATCTCCGCTGGGTCCATACTCTCCCGGGACGTGCCCTCCGGCTGTCTGGTGGCGGGAAACCCGGCACGGGTGATCGCCAAGGACTACGACAACACCGACTTCATCGGCCTGCTGCCTGAGAGCGGCTAGTCGGTAGACGACGAGAAACGTTCTGCTTAGGGCCGGGTCCTGCACGGCGCCTTTGTAAAAGTCCTCTTGCGTCGTTCAGAGCATTGGCTTTGCTAACAAAGCAGTGCCAAAAGCTCATATGCGTCTGATTTCTAGCCGGGACAATTGACGGTTCTCACTTCTCTTCGTCTGCGCTATTCTCATTTCAATACTTGGGACAAGCGGTACGAGGGAGTGCTGATGCGCAAGATCATCAACGATCCAGCAAACTTTGTCGACGAGGTGGTGGACGGCATCTGCTGGGGGCATCCGGATGAACTGAAGACGGTCGATACAGATCGCAGGGCCCTGGTCAGGACCGATGCTGGCACCAATGGCCGGGTCGGGATCGTCACTGGTGGTGGCTCGGGCCATCTGCCGCTCTTCCTCGGATATGTGGGACGCGGACTGGCGTCCGGCTGTGCGGTAGGCAATGTTTTCAGTTCGCCTTCGCCACAGCAGATTCACGCGGCAACGGTGGCCAGCGATGATGGTGCCGGAGTTCTTTATCTCTACGGAAATTACGGCGGCGATATCTTCAATTTCGATGTTGCCGCCGATCTGGCATCGGCCGACGGGATCCGCACCACCACCGTACTGGGGAGCGACGATATTCTGTCGGCACCGCCAGAGAAGTCAGAAACCCGTCGTGGTGTGGCGGGCCTCTTCTTTGCCTATAAGACTGCCGGTGCTGCAGCAGAGAAAGGATATGACCTCGATCGGGTGACCGAGATCGCCCAGCGCACCTGCGACTCGACCCGCACTATGGGCGTCGGCCTGTCACCGACGATTCTTCCGTCCGCCGGCGAGCCGACCTTCACCCTCGGCGAGGGTGAGATGGAGATCGGTATCGGTATTCATGGTGAACCAGGACAGTTCCGCGGGCCACTGGAGACCGCCGATCAGATCACCGACCGGTTCCTTGCCGAACTCGAGAAAGAACTCGATCTCACCACTGGTAAACAACTGGCGGTCCTGGTCAATGGATTGGGTTCCACTCCGTTGGAAGAGCTCTACGTCGTCTATCGGCGGGTACATCGGCAACTTGAGTCCCGTGGGGTGATCGTCCGGAACCTGTTTATCGGCGAATTTGCGACATCGTTGGAAATGGCCGGAGCATCACTTTCGATCTGTCAATTGGACGACGAACTTGCCGAATTGGTGGACGCTCCTGCCCGTTCGCCATTCTTTCAGCACGGTTCAGTTCAGTTGTCCGAAGGGGTTCGCCGATCTGCTGGTCATGACACTGATGCTTTGCATGAGGGCAGCGACGAGGGAATTCGCACCATCGCGAATCCGGGTATTCTGCGCGACGTCGTGTTGACGGTGACCCAGGCCCTACCTGTGCATTCCGATGAACTGCGTGAGTTGGACGCAGCTCTTGGCGACGGAGACTTGGGAATCACGGCGGGCGAAGGCGCCAAGGCGCAGCATTCCGCAGTAATTGCTCTGCCAGAAGATGCCGCCCCAAGCGAGATCCTCAAGGCGGCCGGCGCAGCGTTTTCATCTGCAAACCCGTCAACCTTCGCGGCCCTGTTTGGCGGCGGGCTGATCGGCGCGTCAGCCGCGTTCGACGATGATCAGATTACCGTGGCAACGCTGGCCAATGCCGCGCATCTGATGGCAGAGACGATTATGACCAGGGGCGGAGCCAAGGTTGGAGACAAGACGGTCGTCGATGTGATCGATGCGGTGGCCGGCTACTTGGATCAAGCCACCGATGACGATGCCAAGAGCGCAGCCGAAGGCGCTGTCAAGGCTGCCGCATCGGTGGTCGAGGCTCAGTCCGGTCAAACCTCGCAACGCGGCCGGGCCGCCTGGGTGGGAGAGCGCTCCATCGGGCGCAAAGACCCCGGATCTGTCGCATTCTTACGGCTGTTGGAAGAAACTCAGGCTGCCCTTTAATTAGCTATCCCCGTTCAGCACATCACGTGGATTCAACAGATCGGAGCAGAAATGTCAATCGAATTTAATAGACGTCAATTCATATATATCGGAGCGGGAGTCGCGGCTGTGGGTGCCCTTTCCGCCTGCGGCACGACCGCCGAGGAACCAGCGGCCAGCGGTGACGCCTCCGGTGAGGGCAGCGCCGCCGCCGCCGGAGCCATGGTGACGGTTCCGAAGCTGACCGGTATTGCCTGGTTCAACCGGATGGAACAGGGCGTGCAGCAGTATGCCTCCGACACCGGGGACAATGCCTACTACCAAGGCTCCAGCCAGGCCGACGCCAACGCACAGGTGAAGGTAATTCAGGATCTGATCGCGTCGAACGTCTCGGCGCTGCTGGTCTGCCCGTTCCAGCCGGACGCGGTCGAGCAGGTGCTCAAGCAAGCGATGGACGCAGGAATCGTCGTCATTACCCATGAGGCACCGGATATTCAGAATGCCGATTACGATATTGAGGCCTTCCAGAACAAGGATTACGGCATCAATCTGATGAAAGAACTTGCCTCCCGAATGAACGAGACCGGCGAATACGTTCAGATGGTCGGCTCGCTGTCGTCGACCACGCATATGGCTTGGGTGGATGCGGCCGAGGAATACCAGAAAGAGAACTACCCGAATATGACCCGGGTGGGGGACCGCATTGAGACCGCGGACGATTCTCAACAGGCCTACCAGAAGATGCAGGAAGCTCTGTCGGCGTTCCCGGATCTGGCCGGTGTACAGGGTTCCGCGTCCACAGATGTGGTGGGCGTGGGCCAGGCGGTCGAAGAAGCCGGGCTGCAGGACACGATCACGGTCTGCGGCACGTCAACGCCGAAGGACACCAAGGATCTCCTTGACAGCGGAGCGATCGATCTCATTCAATTCTGGGATCCGGGCCAGGCGGCATACGCGCAGAACGAGGTCGCCAAGATCATGCTAGATGGTGGAACCGTGGACGAGTCCATAAAGCTCAATGCCGAGGGATACGCCACTATCACCATTGAAGACAAGGTCGTCTACGGCGAGAACGCCTGGATCAACGTCACCAAGGACAACGCCGACGATTATGACTTCTGATCGGGATCCGGCGGATACCGAGCCGCCGGCGATCGAATGCCGCGAGATCTCCAAGGCATTCGGTAGCGTCCAGGCCCTGGATTCGGTCAATTTGGTGTTGCGTCGTGGCGCCGTGCATGCATTGGTCGGTGAGAACGGCTCGGGCAAATCGACGCTGATGAAGATCATCGCTGGGGCCCATGCGCCGGACTCAGGGCAGATCATCGTCAACGGCACTGAGATCGCCGACATCACCCCGCGCGATGCGCTCAATAGCGGGGTGCGGGTGATCTACCAGGACCTGGCGCTTTTCCCGAACATGACGGTGGCCGAGAACATCGCGTTCGAGGGCGGTAACCCTCCGCTGAGCAAAGCCCCGGGCAAGCGGGCAATCCTGCCTGCGAGTGCCGCACTCGCCCGGTTGGGTGCGAATATCGCTCCGAGTACCAGACTCGGCGACCTGTCGACAGCCGAACGGCAATTGGTCGCCATCGCTCGCGCCATTTCGAGCGATGGGGAGATTATTCTGATGGACGAGCCAACTGCGGCGCTCACCCAGGATGAGATTGACTCCCTGCTCGCTTCGGTGCGGACTTTGGCCGCCAGTGGAGTCTCGTTCATCTTTTTCATTTCGCACAAGCTGCGAGAGGTCGTCGATATCGCGGACGACGTATCGGTGATCCGGGATGGAAGATTGATAGCCACCGGTCCGGCGTCCGAATTCGACACCGATCGGATCAGTTTCCTGATGACCGGGAATCAGGTGGTGAACGTACGGCGCACCGAGGTTGCGGCTGCCGACGGAGAACCGGCCCTGCGGGCAGTCGGGCTGAGTCTCGGCACGACTTTTCAGCAGGTCGATCTTGAGCTTTACCCTGGCCGCATCTACGGGTTGTCCGGCCTAGTCGGGTGCGGAAAGAACTCGATCGGATTGGCGATCGCGGGGCTGATTCCCACCGAGCCCGGTCGACTCGTCCTGCATGGGAAGCCCATCAGATCGGCCCGCAGGCACCGAGAGATCCAGTACGTGCCTGACGATCGGCTCACCGAAGGGCTCTTCCTTGATTGGTCGATCGCTGAGAACGTGGTGGCCTCCAGCCTCGCCGAGACCCAGAACAGGGCGCACCTATTGAGTTCGGTGCGACAGAAGTCGCTGGCTGAAGACTGGCAGCGGAGATTGTCGATCAAGACCCCCACGATTGCATCGCCAGTGTCGTCGCTATCCGGTGGCAACCAGCAGCGGGTGCTGCTGGCCAAGGCCTTGGCGCCGCGTCCATCGGTGATGATCTTCAACAATCCGACGGTCGGTGTCGATGTTGGATCCAGGGCAGCGATCCACGACCTGATTCGTGCTATTGCCAATGACGGCACCGCGGTTTTGCTGATCTCCGATGAACCGGCCGAACTGCTTGCGACTAGCGATGATGTCGGATTCGTGGTTGCCGGACGGCTGAGGGAGACCCATCCGGCCGACGAGCTAACCGAGGAACGCATCATCGACATCAACCAGAGCGAGGTGGTGGCATGATCCAGCGCCTTTTCGCGCACCGAGAGGCCGTGCTGGGCGTGGTGCTGGTGGTGGTCATGTTGCTCTTCGGCGCGCTAAACCCCAGTTTTTTCTCAGCCGCGCACCTGTTCGGCGTCGCACGCAGCGCCGTCGTTCTCGGCATCATGGCGCTCGGCGTGATGACAGTGCTCATCACCAATGGCATCGACATCTCGGTGCCCGCGATCGGCGTCGTCTCGATGTATCTGACCACCGTCACCCTCAATGCGATCGAGTTTCAGGGCACGGTGCTGCTGGCGATCCTGCTCGGCTGCCTGATCGGCGCAGTGCTCGGCCTGGTTAACGGGGTTCTGGTTGCCTGGTTACGGCTACCCGCGCTGATCGTGACCATCGGCACCCTGACGCTCTATCGCGGCGGACTACTCGCTTTCGTCGGCACCGAACGCATCCGTGAACTGCCCGCTCAGATGGCCAGCTTCGGTCAACTATCACTCTTGTCGCTCAGTTCAGGCGGCCGAGTCGCATCGCTGAGTGTCACGGTGCTGATCTGGATCTTACTGGCGATAGCCCTTTCACTACTGCTGAAACGCACCTGGTGGGGCCGCTACCTCTACGCCATCGGCGACAATCAAGAGGCCGCCGAGCGGTTGGGCGTCAACGCTGACCGGACGAGGATCTCCGCCTTCGTGCTCTCCGGTCTTTTGGCTGGGCTGGCAGGCATCTTTTACGCGTCGATGAACCGGGCAGCCGACCCCTCGACCCTGATCGGTTTCGAGATGTCGGTGCTGGCGGCCGTGGTGGTGGGCGGTGCGAACGTGACTGGCGGTCGCGGCACTGTTCTGGGCACCGTACTCGGCGTCTTTCTCATCACCGCGGTCGGAAACTCGCTGGTCCTGGTGGGAATCCCATCAGCTTGGCAGCAGGTATTCGTGGGTGGCTTCTTGTTGATCGGCGTGGTTATGCCCGCATTCAGGGAGCGCCGACAACGCATCAAGCGAGGAAAGGTGGTGGGCGACTGATGGAATCCCGGTTCGGGCCACGTTCGCATACCTGGTCGCTCCTCGTCCTACTTGTTGCCTTGACGGTCGTGCTGAGCGTGCTGGCACCCAATACCTTTCCCACGATCGCCAACCTGCAATCGATGGCCGTGCAGATCGCTCCGCTCGGATTGCTGGCCTTGTGTATCGCAATCACTTTCTTGATCGGTGGCATCGACCTGTCCTGCGTGAATGTCGCCAACGGTTCGGCAGTGGTGGCAGCACTGACGATGAATGCGTTGGCCCCGTCGTTCGGCACCGGTGGGGCAACTGTCATCGGTGTATTGGCGGGGCTGCTCACCGGGCTGGCGGCCGGGCTGCTCAACGGCACGGTCATCGCCATCCTGCGGGTGCATCCGATTCCCACGACGCTCGGCACATCTGCGGTCTTCTTGGGTATTTTAACCGGCGTGACCGGTGGCAGCACCGTTTATGGCCAGGGCACCCTTGGAGCGATCAGCACGACCACGGTCGCGCTTCTGCCATTGACCTTCTGGGTTTTCCTGATCGCTGTCGCGGTTTTGTGGGTCGTGACCCAGCGCACTCAGTTCGGTTTCCGGCTGTATGCGATCGGCGAGTCGGCAAAGGTCGCCAGATTCGGACGCACGAATGTCGAACGTGATCAGATCGCCACCTACCTCATCTCCGGTCTGCTCGCTGCGACAGTCGGCCTGCTGCTGTTCGCCGGCCTGAATGCAGCCAATGTGTCGTTCGGTTCCTCCTATCTCACCCAGGCCCTGCTGATCGCTGTGGTGGCCGGCATGAACCCCTATGGTGGCTCCGGCCGGATCTCGATGGTGATCTTGGCGGCGATTGTCGCGCAAGAACTGCAGACCGGGTTGAACATGATTCTCGGCGGGTGGAGCGGGGCAGCTTTCGCGTCCGACTTCGCCTGGGGCGTACTACTGATCGCCATTCTTGGCTTCTCCCGCTGGCTGGCCCGGCGAAGCGTCCGCAGACGACGAGTGGAGGCAACCGAAGACTTGGCGCAGGCAGAGCCATCTCATGGGGCTAGCCTGAACCGATGAGCGATATCTCCTTCCTGCCAGACGGCTCAGGTTGGGTATTGACCATGGACGAGGTTGCGCATTCGTGGGTCGACCC
>Ga0334884_1004247_pt1 | contig 15006 bp, 11 predicted proteins | sample GraSluR1_MG_7_FD_207215 | JGI IMG/M metagenome (GOLD analysis project Ga0334884, IMG submission 207215) | Sludge microbial communities from methane-producing bioreactor in Wageningen University, Netherlands - Granular Sludge_12_05 R1 | ecosystem: Engineered > Bioreactor > Anaerobic >...
CTTGGTCGACGAGTACCAAGACACCAATCACCCGCAGTTCATGCTCCTCAAGCTCTTGGCGGGTCAGCGCTGCAACGTCATGGTGGTCGGCGACGACGACCAGTCCATCTACGCCTTTCGTGGCGCTGTCGCCGACCACATCCTGTCTTTTGCCGAACACTTCCCCGGGGCCAAGGTCATCGCCCTGGAGCAGAACTACCGTTCCACTCAGAACATCCTCCAGGCGGCCAACGCGGTCATCTCCGCCAACAGCAAGCGCCACCCCAAGGTCCTGTGGAGCGAAGGAGACTCCGGCGAGAAGCTGCGCCATTATCTGTGCCGAGACGAGAGTGAAGAGGCGACCTTCGTCATGGACGCCCTCAGCCGCATGCACCGCAGCCAGGGCTTGGCCTTTGGAGATTTCGCCATCCTCTACCGCACCAACCCGCAGAGCCGCGCCATCGAAGAGCAGCTCCAAGAGGCCGGCCTGCCCTACCGCGTCGTCGGCGGCACGCGCTTCTACGATCGGCGCGAGGTGCGCGACTTCCTCCACTACCTCCGCGTGTGTCTGCGGCCCGCCGATGATCTGGCCCTACGCCGCATCGTCAACACCCCACCCCGCGGCGCTGGCCCGGCGGTCATCCAGAGCATCGACGGCCACGCCAAAGCCCACAAGCTGCGCTTCTTCGAGGCCATCAAGCAGGCCGTCGCCCAAGAGGGCTTCTTGGCCAACAAGACCCAGATGCGCCTGCGCGACTTCACCACCATCATCGATCGCTTCCACCGCCGCTTCGCCGCCGCCACGGAGTCCATGGCTCAGGTCGCGCGCGAGCTGGTGGCCGAGCTGCACCTGGTGGAGCACCTGCAGAGCCTGGGCGGCAAGGACGACCAGGCGCGACGCCGGGTCGACAACCTCCTCGAGGTCGTCAACGCCCTGGGCCAATACGAACGGCGCCATGGGCGCGATCTCGCGGGTTTTTTGGAGCGCGTCGCCCTCGACCCGGCCGAGAAAGACGAAAAAAATCAGAGTGACGACGCCATCGTCTTGATGACACTGCACAGCGCCAAGGGCTTGGAGTTCCCCGTGGTTTTCATGGTCGGCTGCGAAGAGGGCCTCTTACCCCACGGCAACGCCCTCGACGAGCGCGGCGGCCTGGAGGAGGAGCGCCGCCTCTGTTACGTCGGCATCACCCGCGCCAAGCGCAAACTCATCTTGACGAGCTGTCGCACCCGGCAGCGCCACGGCGAAACCACGGACACCAAAGTGTCGCGCTTTCTGGCGGACATCCCCGCTGAGATCCTCGAACGCAGCACCGAGGCCGGTAGCGAAGCGGCCCTCGCCTTGGAAGACACCCAGCGTCAGCGCGACCGTGCTCACCTCGACGCCCTCAGACGCGCAATTTTCTCCTGAGAATGCCCATGCCCACCGCCCCCCCCCGTCAAGGCATCGTCGTCACTGGGGCCGCCACGGCGCTGGGGCTGGTCCTCGGGGTGCTCTATGTCTGGAGCGTCATCAAAGGCGGCATCCCCGAGGCATGGGGCTGGTCCCACGCCGACAAGGCCCTGCCCTACGCCGTGGCCTGTTTGACCTTCTCGCTCACCATGCTCCCTGCGGGTCGCCTCCAGGATCGCTCTGGTCCCCGAGGCGTGGCCGTCCTCGGCTCGGTACTCGCCGGCGCGGGGTGCATCATCGCCGGGCTGGGCGGTGACTCTTTGCTGGCTTTCGTCCTCGGCTTCGGGGTCACCACGGGCGTCGGGATCGGCTTCGGCTACGCCGCCATGACCCCGGCGGCGGTCAAGTGGTTCCCTCCCGAGCGCACGGGCCTGGTGGCAGGTGTCGTCGTCGCCGGTTCCGGCCTCTCGCCGTTGTGGATCGCCCCGCTGACCCAGGTCCTGCTCGACGCCTTCGCCGCCGCCGATGCGGGCGGCCGCGCCGCCGTCTCGTCGACCATGATCGCCCTGGGCGCAAGCATCATCGTCTTGGGCAGCGCCATCGCCTTGCTCTTGCGCAACCCACCTCACCACCAGCGCGGCGGCGCCGCGGCCCCCACCTGGGCGCCCTGGCGCGCCATGCTGAAGACAGCGACCTTCTGGCGCCTCTTCGCCACCTTCTTTGTCGGCGCCGCGGCTGGGCTCATGTTCATTGGCGTCGCCCAGGACCTGGGGCGCGCCGCTCTGGGCGCCGCGGCCTTCTGGGCGGTGGTGGTCCTATCCATCGGCAACGCCGGCGGCCGCATCATCGCCGGGGCCATCTCTGACCGCTTGGGGCGCCAACGCACCTTGGGCTACGCCTTCGTGGCCCAAGCCACGGTAGTCACCCTGCTGGCCGTCTTGCCCGACACCTCGTTGCCATTGACCCTGACCATTCTCTTCCTCTTGGGGCTGAACTACGGCGCCAACCTCTCCATCTACCCGGCCGCCGCCAAAGAGCGCTTCGGGACGGCCAACTTTGGCTTGAACTACGGCACCCTCTTCGTGGCCTGGGGTCTGGCCGGGCTCCTCGCACCGTGGCTGTGGGGGCTGGTCCACGACCTCACGGGCAGCACCACCCCGAGCACCGTCGCCATCGTGGCCGCCTTGCTCCTGGCGGCGCTCGTGACCCACTTCGGCGCACGCCCAGGGGAGGTGGATCCCAGCACTGACCCCGCCCAGGGCACCTGAGTCACAGGCCGTGGCCAAAGAAATCGAAGGAGAGGCGGTTCTGGAAGGCCGTGATTTGGGCCAGCGCGCGCTTGATGAGGGCTTGCTCGGAGATGAGGGTCGTGTCCCGCCACCCCTCTCTGCTGCTGATGGTGAGTTGGTGGCGCAGGCGCAACTCCGTGAGTAAGGCCAGCACCGCGCGCAGGGCCTGCAGGTCTTCTTGGGTCATGGCGCCGATGGTCACGAGGCTCTCGAGGCGCGCGTAGGTGCCGATTTCGTGGAGACCGTGGCGCAGGGCGTAGGTGCGGGCCACGGCGACGAGCACGCCGATGGCGTTTTTGAGTTCGTAGCCGGCCTGTGGCGCCGCCAGCTCGCTGGTGAGGAGGGTGCCGAGGTTGCGGCCGACGCGGAAGGTCGTGGCGTTGCGCGCCAGGTGGCCGAGGAAGGGCGGGTGTTTGGCCACCGTATCCAGGGCGTGGTGGCGCAGGGCCTCGACCAAGGTGGCGTCGCCGACCACGACGCGGTGGTCGAAGAAGGTGTGGACGTCGAGCAGATCTTGTGGTGATGCGTGGAGAATCCAGTGTTCGAAGCGCTCTTTCCACCCGCGCAGGCTCATGTTGCAGGCGGGCTCAGAGGCCATGATCGCCCCAGGGCAGCGCACGTAGCCGACCCGGGTCAGTCCATCGCAGAGGGCCTGGCCGAAGCGCAAAAAGTACGCGGCGTGCGCCGCCGCGGCGGGCGTGTCGTCGTCGAGATAGACGATGGCGTTGTCTTGGTCGGAGCGCGGCGTGAGCTCGTGGCGCGCCTGACTGCCCAGGGCCATCCAGGCCCAGGGGAGCGGCGGCGGCCCCACTTCGGCGCTGACCAGCGCCACCAGACGGTGCAGGATGGCGTCGGCCACGGCCGTGACGAAGCGCGTCAGGCTGCGGGTGTGGAGGCCGCCGCTCAAGCCGACGGTGGTGAGGAAGTGGACCTTGGCGTGGATTTCGGCCAGAGCCTCCACGTCCTGCGCCCGAGGGATGCTCTGGTGGAGGAAGAAGGGTGAACCCTCCAGGGTCGCCATGACTTCGGCGGGCCGGAGCAGGCGGTGATCGCCATCGGGATGGCGCACCACCAGATGCTCCACGCCGGCCGTGCGCAGCTCGAGCAGCGCCTCGAAGAGCGTCGCGTCGTGGTCGACAGCCACCAGGGGGGCGCTCATGATCGCGTGGGCCTCGGTCGCCAGCGCGCGGCCGGGCGCGATGACCCGACGCCGCAGATCTCCATCGGTCACGATCGCGCAGGGGACGCCAGCAGGCGTGGTGAGGATGGCGCCTTTGGCCGCCTGCGCGTCCAGGGCCCGGGCCACGCCCTGCGCGGAGTCGTGGAAATCGACCCGCACCGCGGGTCCAGCCACGGCGTGACACGGTTGGCTCAGGTAGGCGTGGGCCGTGCGCAGGTTGGCCACGAAGGCTTCGCTCTCGGCTTCTTGTTGAATCTGGGCGCTGACGTCTTGGACCACGGCGAGGGCGCGCTTGTCTTCGGGACTGCCCTCGAGGATGGCGGCCACATGGAGGGTGCGCCGCGTGCCCTCGGGGGTGAGCACGGTCAGTCTGGCGTCGCGCACCTGCCCCTGGCGGCGCAGTTGCTCGGCGACCTCGTTCCAGCGGCTCTTGGAGAGCATCAGGCCGCTGAAGTCATTGGGAATGGCGGCCCCCGGCTCCAAGCCAAAGAGGCTACGACACCCCTCGCTCATCCCCATGATCCGCCCCGAGGTGTCGGCGACGAAGCGCAAGATGCCCCACCCCATGCCGTCAGCGAGGCGCTGTATGGGTTGCTTGGCCTCATCGAGAGCCTGCAGTCGCGCCTGCATGTCGAGATCGCGCACCACGACGATGTTCGCGGCTTTGCCCAGCAACTCCACGGGCGAGAGCGTGAGCATCGCCGTCAGCGCGGTGCCATCGCGGCGCACCAGTTGGGCCTCCAGCACCATGGCGTGCTCGGCCCGGGTCTGCAGGGCCGCGAGGAATCGCTGCCCAGCCGCGTCATCCGGGGCGACGCGCAGCAGGGCCGACAGGGTCAAAGTCGCCACGTCATCGGCGCCATAACCGAGCATCTCCGAGAGCTTGCGGTTGATGTGCCACAGCTCTCCGTCCGTCGCCAGGAGCAGGCCCTCGGAGCTGGCCTCTGCCAGCAAGCGGTACTTCTCCTCCGAGCGCCGCAGATCGGCCTCGGCCTCCTGTCGCCCCTGCTCGATGGCCTTGCTCTGGTGCACGAGGAAGAAGAGCAGGGCCGCAATACACGAGATGATGACGAGGGAGACCAGGGCCAGGCGCGAGGTCATCAGGCTCACCTCGCGCTTGACGTCTTCGACGTAGATCCCCGTGCCGATGACCCAGCCCCAGGGCTCGAAGCGCTGCACATAGGAGAGCTTCGGGACGATGTGGGCGCTGTCGTCTTTCCACTGCCATTCGTAGTCGATGAAACCCTCGTGGGCCTCACCCGAGACCACCTCCACCATCTCGACGAAGAGGCGTTTGCCTTTAGGATCGCGATAGTCGCGCAGATCCGCCCCCTCCAGCTCCTCGCGATAGGGGTGCATCACCCCCCGGGGCACGGTGTCGGTGATCCAGAAGTAATCCTTGCGTTCGTCACCATAGCGCATGGCCCGCACCCGCTCCATGGCGAGGGCCTGGGCCTCCTCGCGGGTCAGCAAGCCCGCCTCTTCGTCCACAGCCGCCTGGGCCAGCTCACTCCAAGCCACATGGGTCAGCTCGCGGATCATCTCCCGCTTGCGGTCCAGCATGTTGCGCTCGAACTCGGGGATGATGATGGCGTAGAGCGCGACCACGAAGAGCAAAATCGCGACGATCACCGGGGTCACGATGCGAAAGGCAAAGGCTCGCCACGGTTGGGCATGGGCTTGGCCCATCTCGGCACCTCCTCCGGTGCAGCAGCGGGCGTCGTGGCCCGCGTCGACACTTGACCTGGGCCCCTAGGCGCCGGCGGCTCAGAAAAAGAGTTGGGCCTGCACGGTCAGCGCCTGGGTCCAAGGCGCATCCTCCATGCGGCCTCGTTTCTCGGCGCCAAACTCGGCCTTGATATTCGCCGCGTGCTTGCGAATCCAGAAGTTCACCCCGCCGCGCAAGGCCAGAAGATCCGCCCCGCGCTGCTTGCTCTTGAACCAATCGGCAGAGAAGACCGGCTGCAACCAGCGCCAGCGATAACCCACCTCGGTGAGGAAGCCCGTGCCACTGTTGTGGTGCGCCACCCGCGTCCCCTGGCCGAGGGCGTCCACCTCGAAGGCGTAGCCGTGGTCATACCAAAAAAAGGCCCCTTGGAAGACCAGCTCTTGCTCGTCGGCAACGGGCAAGTCGAGGAAAAGATCCGCCGCGATGCCCAGTGCCGCGCGCAAGGCTCCAGGCTCCAAGACCACCTGGTTCACATCCAGCACGGTCGGCCGCTCCACCACCACATCGGGCTGGAAATCGAGGCCCAGGCCCAGCGAGAGGATGGGTTCAGCGGTGAAGTAGATGCCCTTGCCAAAGAAATCCGTCTCTTTACCGAGGATATTGTAGCGCACGTGCCCGGTGACCCGCGGCCAGTCTTCGGGGTTGGCCGTCAACACCGACCGCCCTGCCTGATCCCGCTGCAAGGCCGTGCCCTGAGCTCCGTTGAAGACCCCCAAGCGATATTGAAACTTCTGGTCCGCCACATAGCCGCGCAACTGAACACCGGCGTCGCGCCAGACCTTGTGCGAACCTTCGACAAAGCGAATCAGACCGCTGTGGTAGTCCAGCGCGCTGAGGCCCACGGCGCCCTGCATGCTCGGGCGAGTGAAGGGCAAAATACCTTGAAGGACATGAAGGCGTCTTGCGTGAAGAAAGCCGTGTCCCACTTGCCTCCCTTACCGAAGTTGGGCTGGTCCACCTCCCAGAAGAAGGTGATGTCCTTCCACACCGCACCGGAGACCAGGAGCCGGGTGCGTCGCAAGAAGAAGTCCGTGGACCACGCATCGCCATCGGGGGCCCCTTTCTCCACAGCCTGCGCTTGCACTTGGAGGAGAAAATCGAGGTTCACATGGGTGTGCTCCCCCATCTCGATGCGCTGCGCCAGCGCCCCTGGCGCCGCAACTGCCATGACGGCGAGAACCGTCAGCGCTCCCACCACACCGCTCACCTTTCGCATAGTGCCTCCCCAGCACGGGCAAGAACCCGAGCTTGGCCGCCCTGGGTGACCCCACCCAGGCTCGCTAGTTGATGTCGACGCTCTGCCTGCCCTTGGTCATGAGAGAGACCACGACCAAGGTCGCAAATGACAAGGGGATGGAGAAGATACCGGGGTTGGACAAGGGGATGGGCGAATCCCCGCGCTGGAGGCCATAGAGCTCCCACAGATCGGGCGAGAGCAGGATGATCCCCACGGAGCTGACGATGCCGACCACCACCGAAGCGACGATACCTTGAGAGGTGGTCTTCTTCCAAAAAAGGAGCATCAAAATGGAGGGCAAGTTGGCCGAGGCCGCCACGGCAAAGGCCAGGCCCACCAAAAAGGAGACATTCACCCCCTGGAAAAGGATGCCAAAGACGATGGCGATGACCCCGACGCACACCGCCGCCAGCTTGCCAGCCATGACCTTGCGTTTGTCCGTCAGATTGAGGCCGAAGAAGCGGTCCATCAGGTCATGCGCCACCGCCCCCGAGGCAGCAACGATGAGCCCAGCCACGGTCCCCAAGACCGTGGCGAAGGCAATCGCCGAAATCACCGCGAACAGCAGGGCGCCAAAGGAGCGCGCCAAGAGCGGTGCCGACATGTTGTTGTCCGCCGGGTTGACCACGGCGCTGACCATCGCGCCCAGCCCCATGTACAGGGTCAAGACGTAGAAGAAACCGATGGCGGCGATGGCCACGATGGTGCTCTTGCGCGCCGCCGCCGGCGTCGGGACCGTGTAATAGCGAATCAAAATGTGGGGCAGCGCCGCCGTCCCCAAAAAGAGCGCCAGCATGAGGGAGACGAAGTCCAGCTTCTGCAGTGGCGTCCCCTCTACTTTGAAACGCTGGCCGGGTTTCATGATCTGCGCCCCAGACACGAAGGACGGCGCATAGACCGTCATCTGGCGCCCTGCGTCCTCGAAACGCACCGCCTTGGCGATCCGGATCAACGTGTCTGGGTGACCGATCACCGCCAACAGCTCGAAAGGACCCAAGGGACCCGTGTCGGCCTCAGGACCGCTCTTGCCAGCGATGCGCTCCAAGTTCCCCATCTGTCGTAAGGGGTTGGCAGCGCTCTCCGGCGCACCGTTGATCATCCGCGCGCCATCGCTGCCCACCGCCACGAACTGACATTCGTGCAAGCTTATCCCGCCCTCATGGACGATTTTCTTGAACCAGTACTCCTGCTCCTCACGGCGAAGCTGAACCAGCGCCGTGTCCGCCACGGTCTTGGTCCCCAACACCTCCCATAGGGGATCGGCCACCACCAAACGTCCATCCACCTCCTGGGCGCTCAGCTCGGCGTAGGCATAGAAGGGCACGGCACCGCCTTGGTCTGGCGTGGTCGTCAAGCCGCGATAGCCCACCGCCACGACAATGACCAAAGAGAAAATCACCAGCAGGCCACCCTTGAGAAACTGCACATAGGTGGTCGAGGTCATGCCCGCCGTCGCCACGATGGCGATGACGATGCCCCCCACCATGATCACCCCCAAGTAGTGCGGCAAACCCAGCAATGGCGTCACCAAGACCCCGGCACCCACCATCTGCGGGATCAGGTAAAAAATGGAGACCACCAGGGTCGAAATCGAAGCTGCGAGTTGGATCCCCTTGTTGTTGAACTTCGCGTCGAGGGCGTCGGCAAAGGTGTACTTGCCGAGGCGCTTCATCGGCTCGGCGACGACGAACATGGCCACGATCCAGCCCGCCAAAAAACCGATGGAGTACAAGAAACCGTCGTAGCCAGCGACGGCGATCATCCCGCAAATGCCCAGGAAAGAAGCCGCTGACAAGTAGTCGCCAGCAAAAGCGATCCCGTTCACCGCCCAGTGAATGTTGCCCCCAGCGGCATAATAGCCTGCCGCCGAACGCGCCTTGCGCGCGAAGTAGACCGACATCCCCAAGACGCCACCGACGAACGCCAAAAAGACACCAATAGGCATCCAATCCACGTCAACTCTCCTTACCTGGTGCCAGGCGGCGCTCTTCGCGCATACAGAATGCGTTATAGATCAAGGCCAAAACCAACGCGAAAATGATCAGCCCAAAGCCGTAGACCACGGCCACATTGAGGCCCCACAACAGCTCCGAAGACATGGTCGCCGGAGCGAGGAGGTTGACCGCCACGAAGCCCGCGTAAATCAAAGCGTAGATGACGAACATCCACGCCCCGAGGCGAGACTTGTAAGCCATGGCGGGATCGGGGCCGCTTTTGGACGCCGGTTCATGCAGCATCGCTACACACTCCACTGTTAAGCAATGACCACCAACGTGTCATCTTGGGGGGCGCAACCTGGACCGGCCACCCGCCATCACCAGAAGCCTAGCTTCCAAGGCGGGTTCCGGATGTTAAGGGGACGCGCAATATAGAAAGGCCGCAATTCGAAAGTCAAGAACGGAGTGAAGAGGAGGTCACGACGCAGCTAGGGTGACCTCGCGCCCGGCCGTGCCCACTGGCACACCGCCCTCTCTCCAGATCACGGATGCATGCCTTTGACGGGGACACAGATCTCCATGTCGAAGAAGTCGCCCTGCGGCTCGGCGAGGTAACGCTCGTAGGCGGCGCTCTCCGCCGGCTGCATCTGATGCTTGGGCAGCTCCACGCCATAAATCTCCCCGTAGGCCGCAGCGATACCGGCGCTGTTCCCGCGATAGTGGGCCACCAAATGGCGCCCGCCCGGGATCGTCAAGACCCCGATCTCCCCTTCCGCCTCTTGGCTCTCGGGCACATTGACGCAGGCATCATAGCGCAGTTTCTCCGCCGGGGTGATCGAAGGATCGTCATAAGAGATCCCAATCCAGACGCTGTCTGGCCGCAGCAGCCCGCGGGGACCGGCCCAGCGACACAGGGACTCCCAGGCGCGCCCGGCGCTGACGTCATAGGGCCCCAGCGCCCGCGCATAAGCCACACGATAAGAGGGTAAATCTTCGAAACGAACGGTAAGGGTCATCACATGCCTCGCATCAAGAAGGTCGGAGTACGACGCCCCATGCGTCGTATCGGCATCATGGCCAAGGTCAGCGGCGAAGTCTTTCCCCATCTTGCGATCCCTTATGCCAATCTTGCTTGCCCCGGTGCCACGCCGCCCCTGGCGACGCCACTGGCTGGCGCTGCAACCGAAATGCTCCTTGAAGGCGCGGGCAAAGGCCGCTGAGTTGGCATAACCGCAATCCAAGGCGATAGTCGTGATCGCCATGGAGGGGTTGCTGTGCAAACGCGCCGCCGCCGCCTCCAAGCGCACCCGCTTGATGAAGGTGCCCAGCGGCTCCCCGACGATGGCCGCAAAAATGCGGTGAAAGTGAAAGGGCGAGAAGGCAGCCAACGCCGCCAGACGCTCCAAAGACAGCGGCGCATCGAGGTGCGCATTGATATAATCGATGACCCGATTGATCCGCGCACGATAGTCGGCCTGGAGATCGGGCCGCAAGAAGTGGCGCTTCTCTCGCCCTGGCGCGTCGTTCATCGTGCCTGCCCCTCCATCTCTGACGCTGACCAGCTTCAGCCCCCGAGGCCAGCGCTGGTCAGCGCTCGCTTCCACGCTGCAAAAGTACCACCGTCATGGTAGGCGGCGATGGCAACCGCTGCCAAGCGCTCGTCGCCCTGCGCCAACGCATGCTCGATCCACGCCCACCGCGCCGACGCCGCCCGCACCTCAGCGATCCCGCCAACGCCGTGGCGTAGCCGCGCCATGCGCCGCTCCACCTCCTTGATGCCCGCAAAAGGCAAGCCGTCCAGAGGCGTGTTCCGTTTCGAGATGAAGGGCGCCACCCCCAGGGTCGCCGACAAGCCCGAGAGATGGGTGCGGATGAAGTGCACCAGCTCATCGATGTCCCCCTCGCTCTCGCCCGGCAAGCCCACCATGACGTAGAGCTTGACCTTGAGGCGTCGCGCCCGCGCTGCCTCCACGGCCGCCACCAGATGCCCTTGGTCCACGTCCTTGTGGATGCGCCGGCGCAGGGCCTCGCTCGCCCCATCGGCGGCGATGGTCAGGGTCTTCAGCCCCCCCGCCACCAGCGCATCCAATAGGGGCGCGCTGATGCGATCGCTGCGCAAGCTCGACAGGGAGCACTGGCGCCCTTGACCCACCAGGCGCTCGATAATGCCCACCAAGTGGGGGTGGTCCGCGACGGCCGCCCCCACCAAACCCACGCGATCCGCCCAATCAGGGATGTGCTCCCACACCTGCTCGGCGCTGAACAAGCGCATCCCCGCCCCCGCGCCCCGCCGCATCACACAGAAGTCACAGCGGCGGTGGCAGCCCCGGCTCACCTCCACCAGGAACATATCCGAGAGCTCCGTGTGCGGCGTCAGCAGGGTCGAACACGCGAGCGACTCAGGCCGGGCGAGCTGCAGCGGCAGCGGCGCCTCCTCCTGCCGCGACGGCACCCACACCCCGGGCAGCGACGCCGCCTCATCCAAAATCCGCTCGCGACCGCCCCCCCGCGCCACGATGCGCGCCAGCGGCCCAATCACCTCATCCGCCTCCCCGAGCACCATCAAGTCCACCAGCGGCGCCAACGGCCTCGGGTTCGAGAAGGTGAGCGGCCCACCGAGCAAGACCAGGGGGTCACCCACGCCGCGGTCCTTGGCCAAAAATGCCAGGCCAGCCCGCTGCAAGCACACCAGCAAATCGCCCATCTCCAGCTCATAGCCCACGGACAACGCCACCAGATCCGCCGCCCCCACGGCCATCCCGCTCTCGTAGGTGCGCAGCGGCCCATCGCCCACCGTATCCGGCAAAAAGGCGCGCTCTGCCGCCACCCCATCCTCGGCGTTGAAGAGCCCATAGACCCGCTGCAAACCCAGAGACGACATGGAGGCAAAGTAGGAGCTCGGCTTCAGCAGCGCTACCCGACAGGGCGCCTGCTTGAAGCAGGTCCCCCGCTCGGCCGCCAACCGCGCCTGCACCTGCTGCCGCCAACTGAGCTGCCGCGTCCGTCCCTGCTCCGCCCGCCTGCCCCTCATGGTGCCTGGCCACCTTCGGCCAAAGAGAGCAGGGCCAAGCGCGCCTCGTCCCCAGGCAAATCCGGCCACTGCACCGGCGCCAACGCCCCCTGCACACACGCCAAATCCGGCGCCTGCACCCGCGCACCCCGCACGGCGCTCACCTGCCAACCGCCCTCGCCCTTGGTCAAAACCACCTCCACCGGCGCCCGCGACCCATCAGACGTCATCACACACGCCGAGAGGTGCCGTAGACGCGACGCCATCGCCGCCGCCACCGCCCCTTTGGGATCCACCCCCGCTGAGGCGGGCGCCTCTCCCCCATCAACCGCCGCCGCCACAGGGAGCACCTCGCCGCCCGCCCCGAGCCGTACCTCATCCAGCATCAAGAGTTGACGCGCCAGCCGCTCTTCTTCCTGCAGCGCCACCACCATCTGTAAGACCACCCACAGGCCGACCCACAGGGCCAAGACGGCGATGAACACTCGCTTCTGACCTTTGGACATCAGCGCCTGCCTCGGTGGTGCGCACGCATCATGGGACCTCCCTCAGCCCTGGGCCACGCGCCAATGCGACGCAAAGGCGCGGAGGATGGCGATGGCTGGCAGCAGTTCACTGCGCTCCTTGGCCTCGGCATCATAGTCGAGGACGAAAGCGCCCTGCGCCGCATCGAAGCGCCGCGCCACAATCGCCCCTGCCGACACCGACGGGATCCCCAGGCTGTGGCAGACGGCGTGCACCGTGAAATCTTCCATCTCGATGAATTCAATGCCCGCCTCGACCCACGACCACAGCATGGCCTGCGCCCTGGCCAAGCGCGTCTCCCTAATGTGAGCGGGCTCAAAGCCCTCCCTCGGCGTCACCCGGCCCTGCCCCGTCCAGAAGAGATCCGTCGAGATCCCCTTGCCCAGGGCATAGGGGAAGCCGCTCTCGGTCGCCGCCGCCACCAAGTGGGCCTGCAGCGTCGGGTCAGGGAGACTCACGGTGAAATCATCGCGAAAGGACGCGGAAGAGATCCCGATGGTGCCGTAAGCGATGTCCGCCAGGGTCCCGCGGGTCCCGCTGCGGCCGACGCCACAGATCGGCTGCCACGCGTTGCCAGCGGCCTCTTGCGCCACATGCACCAGCGCGCTCAGCTCGCGCAGGACGATCTCCGCCCCCGAGCCGCCGATCCCATGGCTCACGATGGCGACGTGGACATCGGGATCCGTGCCGAGCCCCACCACCTCGATGTTGAACTCGCGGTCCGCCACGGCGTGGTCGTCCAAGAGGTTGAAGTAGGTCCCCACCCACGGCATACCGAGCTCCTTGGCGACATGCTGGGCGATCCGCCGGGGACGCATCAGGCTCCCAACGAGCAAAAAATAGCGCACCTTTTCCAAGAGCTTGGCCTTCTCCGCCGCGCGCTCCGCACCAAAAGCATGCGGCATGGGCAGATGCACGACGTAGTCCGACCAAGGAATCTGTACGGGCGCTCCATGTCTACCTGTCATCTCGATTCTTCCCAAGGCAAAAGGCAATGGCCAATGGCTGACGACACCCGCTATGGCGAAGCCACGCCAGCACGCGTTTCGCCAGCGCGAAAGGACGCATTATAGGCCTTCATGGGCCACCTGTCAGCCCTGCGCTGCGGGCTGGAGACTCTCTGCGGAAAAGGGTAAGTTGGTCCCCAGTCGACGCAAGCTGCCCTCTCACGCCCGGCAGCCGCGCCACGAGGACACCGCGCCGCCTCTCCGATTCAAGACCGAGGGCCTGCGCGCCCGCCACCAGGCCTGAACCACAGCCCACTCAGAAGAACATGGACACCGACATCCAACGCCGAGAGCGCATCTTCCAGTTCGTTGGTCTGCCCGTCGCGGCTTTTCTCTTCCTCGCCTTTTTCTTGCCCCGCGGCGCCTCGGCCAAGTGGTCTTTCGCCTGGAACGAGAGCGGCTTGACCATCGTGACCCAGATCTTTCAGGTCGCCGCTGGCCTCGCCTTGGCCGCGGCCCTCTTTCTACCCGTCAATCGCCTCCTCAAGGGCATCGTCCTTGCGGCCCTCGGCCTCCTCCTGAGCGCCCTCATCACCCTCCAATCCATCGGCTCATTCTCTGGCTTCTTCAACGACCCTGCCTGGATCATCCGAGTGATCTGGGTCGTTTTCCCGGCTATCGCCGCCTGCTGTGCCTTCTGCGCCGACTCGGAGAAGGACTACTCCGCCCGCAACGCCTTCGGCCTGATCGGGGGCTCGGTCATGCTCTTCTTGGCCTTCTGGCCACTCAACGGCGAGATGGCCCTCACCCCACTGACCGCCCTGAGCGCCGAGGTCTTCTCCCTGCCCAGCGGCATCCCCTTCGCGCTGCGGATCTTCCTCTTTGGTTTGCTCCTCCTCGTCTCCCTCGGTCCCGTCGCCGGGGGACTCCTCGCCGCCTACTCTGCCGCCGCCCTGGTCCGCCCCGACCTGCGCCTCCCGGCGGCCGGCCCCGTGGCTGGCATCGCCTTCCTCTTCTGGGTACCGGCCCTGGCCTTCTACGCTTGGCTCGCGACCTGGGCCGCCGGCAACCACGTGTTCACGAGCTACTTCGTCAGCATCACCCCTGACCTGGGGGCCACTTTCCTCCTCGCGGCTGCCGCCTTCTATACCCTCGAAGGCCTCTATCAAGATCCGGAGAAGGCCGTCGCGCTCCACCCAGGCTTGGGCCTCCTGGTCACCACGGCCTGGGAAGAGGCTGGGGCCGACGGGGCCGATGTCGAGGGCGACGACGACGAAGCCTGGCCCCCGCCCAACCAGGCCTACCCCGACGACGGCGAGCCCCTGCCGCCTCTCTACGACCCGGCGACCGATCCCAACGATTGGCGCAACCAAGGCAGCGGCGTCCCGACCACGGCACCCGCGACATCAGAGGCCTGGGGCCAGCCGCCCCCCCCCGCCCCAGTCGACGACGACGCCCAGTGGTCGTCCGCACCAGAGGCGCTGGCCGCGCCGGCAAGCAACGCCTTGGACGAGGCAGCGCGCTCCGCCTGGGAGCAGCAGGACTGGGACCAAGCGCTCTACTACTATGGGGAGATTTTTCGCAGCGATCCGCAGCGCACCGACGCCTGCCGCGCCCTGGCTGACATCCACTACGGGCTGGGCAACCTCGATGAAGCCGAGCGCTATTACCGCTTGGTCCTCGTGTCCTGGCCCGACGACACCTACGCCCAGAACGCCCTCGAGCAGATCGCCTACTATCGCAACACCTAGGCGCCTCTAGCGGCGGGCCCGCTGGGTGC
>Ga0334884_1004248_pt1 | contig 15002 bp, 11 predicted proteins | sample GraSluR1_MG_7_FD_207215 | JGI IMG/M metagenome (GOLD analysis project Ga0334884, IMG submission 207215) | Sludge microbial communities from methane-producing bioreactor in Wageningen University, Netherlands - Granular Sludge_12_05 R1 | ecosystem: Engineered > Bioreactor > Anaerobic >...
CGTCTTGGAACTCAATGACTTCGATTTCGGCAGTGATGCCGTCGACGCCCTTGAAGTACCCAGCGGCGACGCCCTGGATTTCCACCATGAAGTTGTAAGCACCCAAATGATCAAGATCACCACGACGCGTTGGCATACTAGTTCCTCCCTACCAAAGTTCCCGCACCATCATCAAAGGCATCGCTCACGCTAAGCGTGAGCGCCGCCCACCGCACTAGGCGATTTCCATCTCTTCAACGACGAAGGTGATCTCTTCGGTCACCACATCGTTTCCTTTGCCATCGAAGGAGTTCACCTTCCACTGCTTGGGCCAGCATCCATAGAGGTTCCAACGACGCACTTCGTTGCCGGCGTTGTCGTTGAGGATAACGGAGATGTCACGGCGGTCGTACTGACCATCGCGAGCAGCTTTCCACCATTCTTGGAGGTCTGGCGTTACGATGTAACCTTTCTTGAGGGTCACATCACCGAATTTGGAACGACCTGGACGCTTGCGCATGGTCAAGTCGTCACCGTCTTGGAACTCAATGACTTCGATTTCGGCAGTGATGCCGTCGACGCCCTTGAAGTACCCAGCGGCGACGCCCTGGATTTCCACCATGAAGTTGTAAGCACCCAAGTGATCAAGTTCACCACGACGTGTTGGCATTTTCAGTCCTCCGTTTTAGTGGAAGCGCCCGCGGGGCGCCCCCGTCTTAGGTCACTCGGAGACGTCACCACCAGCAGCCATCTGACCGATTCTGAAGATCACGAACTCAGCGGGCTTCACAGGGCACACACCGATTTCGCAGATCAACTGACCGGCATCGACGACTTCAGGCGGATTGGTCTCGGCATCGCACTTAACGTAGAACGCCTGTTCCGGCGTTTGACCCATCAAGGCACCCGTACGCCAGATGCGAAGCAGGAAGGCCGTGATGGTACGCTCGACGCGTTTCCACAGTTTGTGATCGTTGGGCTCAAACACGACCCATTGGGTGCCGTGCTCGATGGATTGCTCGATCATGTTGAAGAGGCGGCGAACGTTGATGTAGCGCCATGAGGGGTCACTGGAGATGGTCCTGGCGCCCCACACGCGGATACCGCGGTTCTTGAAGTAGCGGATGCAGTTGATGCCCTTGGGGTTGAGGATGTCCTGCTCCCCCTTGGTCACGTAGTACTTCAAGCCGAGGGCACCGCGCACCAGCTCGTTGGCGGGGGCTTTGTGCACACCGCGCTCTTCGTCGGTGCGGGCGTAGATACCCGACATGTAACCAGACGGCGGTTGGAAGATGTTGCCCTTCTGCGGATCGTAGACTTCGACCCACGGGAAGTAATAGGCACCGTACTTGGAGTCACGCGGCTTGGGCAGCCGATCCACGCCGCCCTTCTCGATGGTTTCTGGCGCATCGAGGATGGCAAAGCGATACTTCATGTTCTCGCAGTGAGAGAGCAGCGCATCCTGGATCGCAGGATCGGTCTGACCTGGCGCGGCGAGAATGTTGACGTCATCCACCTCTTCCAACAGCTTCAGGCCGCTGCGCGCGCCTGGGCCATTGTCCTTTCCGATGTACAACGCAGCGCGGCTGGCGATTTTCTCGCCGTCGGGATCCACAGATTTCTCTGGATCCCACTGACCCACGTTGATGACGTAAGCACGGCCACCGCCGTTGTTGAAGAAGCCATAGACAGAGTGGGCCAGGTATTCACTGTTCTGGAAGTCACCAAAGTTCTTGGTGAACTGGCTCCAGTTCGTGCAAAGGATCGGCTCATTGACCGGTCCAACCGAACACTCGCCCAAAAACGCCAGTGTATTCGTGCCCACTGCCTCGATCGGCTTCGTGCCCCGATCGACTTCCTCGACGTACACACCAGGTGACAGATACGTTGTCGCCATGTGTTCTCCTGTTTCTTCGGTGCTTGACCACTAGGTTGAGGATTGCGCCAGGGACCATCCCCAGCGACCGAGGGAGCGTCAAGCTCGCCGCAACACGCGACGGGTACTTGAACGCAGCATAACTATCGCTTCCGGCGGTGCGGTCCCGCCAGCGACAGGGACCGATCAAAGGTTCGCCGAATGGGCTCGCCCTTGCGATCACTGTCCAGATAGGCCCACACACAAAACTGTGCAGCAGGCCTCACCTTTTCACCCATACTTCTCCAGAATGACATGGTCTCTTCGTAGCCGAACTTTGGCTCTTCAACCGGTCGTATCGTGATGGTCTCGCGTTGCCTGAAAGAGTACCCGTGCAAAAGGTCTCCCCCCACCTCGGGATTCTCGTAAAAGACTTTCATCGCCAACGCTAACAACACATGCTCCTCTTGGGGGGTCTTACCCCACGCTGATACCACGTAGTAGAGCTTCAGAAGCATGGGAGGATCCATCAAATACTCGACAATCTCCCCTGACTCATCGCTCAAGGATACCAGCTTCTCACCTCGCTCTCGAATGATGGGGTCTACGCACACCGAGCTCAAAAAGAGCGAAACGGCGGGCAGCTTTTTGATATTCTCCTCAGTCGGGATGTTCGTGTAAAGCTCGACGTCTTTGTAACCCGCGCTCTTGAGACTCGACTCAAGAAGCTTGGAGAGCGTCGTCCCAACATCTTTGACTATCTCAAACTGTCCCACAGTTTTGCCCAGAACTTAGCGCACCACCAACCCATTACCGCGAGAGCAGCCCACAACCGGACCTAAGTCGACCTCGGAAAGCTGCATGCCCTTCCAGGATATGGACAAACGGCGCTTCGTCTTATCACTCCCTCTGGTTACCTGTCAAGTCGTTTCACCGAAGCCACGTCCCGTGCCTCTTCAGTGCCATCAACCCGCCAACGACGTAAAAAAGGTGCGCGTCTCATCAACGCCCCCAATCAGCCCGCCGCGAGCAGTACGGGGGCCCACTGCAAGGGACATACCAGAACGGAACGGACGCATCTCAACGACAAAAGCCAGCGACGGCAGCGCGGCGGCGTTTGCCAGATATGTCAATTTTTTCCTAAACAAAGGCAGCAAGTCAAAACGCACTTCTCCCCGAGTGCCGCCGTGATTGCACGGGAAACTCCACTCGAATCGGCCTCCGACCGCGGCCTTCTGTCTCCACCCACGGTGCGATGCGGAGACTTTCGTCTCCACCCCTCATGCGGTTGACCGCAGTCAATACGGCTGTGGAGCCGACGACGGCGTCGACGCCCACCCATAAGCGACGCAAAACAATATCTTTTTCGCGTGGGGCCCGATGTCTCCACCCGAGCCGCGCGCGCGCTCTGGGGTGAGGTCTGCAGTCCCTTGCCATCGGCTCACGCGAACACTGTAAGCGTGGCCCATGTGGTGCGTTGCTGTTCGTACAGACGGGTGCACGGCTCTCCCGTGGTTCACTGGGAATAGCCTGCTGAGTTCCGTTCATTAGGCCTATAGGCCGACGCGGCGCGGACATCGACGGCGGTGGCAGAGAGGAGAATCAAGGCAGGCATGATCGCCTGCGCAGCAAGAGGGTTCGTGCGAAATTCGACGAGAAGGAGGTTCTTTTCGGCGTGTCGCCATACTTGGGTAAGTCGTGAATGACTGTTATAATGGTTTGCCCGGCGCTGAGGCGCAGTGCCGGCTTTGAACCCGGGTGGTCGCTTTCGTTACTCTCTATCGTGGAAAGGTCATCATGAGGCAAGGAGCCAGATACCCATCATCGTTTTTCACTCGTCGCGTTTTGCTGCTCGTTCTTTCGTGTTGCCTAATCGGCCTCGTAGGTTGCGACAAAGGGATGGACCACAGCAGCGGACCTGACAAGGATCGCGGCGGAGCGCTTCCCATTAGCATCGGGACTATCGTCACGGACGAGCTCAACCCCGACGGTGGCGATCACACCGACTGGAAGAGCATATCGGTGCCGACACCCGGCTTTTTGACGGTGCAGGTTTTTTGGGATCAGTCTGCCGATATTCACGGCGCGGTCATCACGGTCCACGACCGCTTCGGCGCGGAGCTTCAGAAGCGGGCGCATCAACCGCACGTGCCCCAGGATGAGCTCGTGGTTCGCGTCGAGCCCGGCTACTACTTCGTGCGTCTGCAGGCTGAGAGGGGGCGTTCGATTTATTCCATCGTCGCTCGCCACCAGGGTGCCGCCGGGGGAGATGACATTGGCGGCGGAAGTCGTCCGGAGTTTTCCAGCGTGATCCCCATCAATGCCCAGAGTGACGGAGAGAGCGCAGGTGGCGGCGGCGCCGCAGCCGCGGGTGGTGGTGGCGGGAGTGCTGCCGCTGGAGGCAGCGATGGCGGCGCGGCGGCGGCCCCGGTCGCGGCTTTGCCGGCGCCCGCAGGCGGTGGCGCCGCGCTGCCTGCCGCCGCAGGCGGCGGTGTCGCCTTGCCCGGCGTCGCCGCTGGAGGCGCGGCGGCTCCGGCGGCTGCCGCCCCGGTCGCGGCGGCCCCAGTCGCGGCGGCGCCCGTGGCGCCCGTTGCGGTGAGCGCCGCCCCTAGAGGCGGAGGCGCGTCGGGTGGCCAGGGCAAGGCCGCGGCGGCACCGGCCAAACGAAGCATCACCCCCATCGCTGCCGACGTGAGTGGTCCTTATCGCGAGTTCGAGGTGAGTGTCTCGCTGATGTCAGAGCTCCCCAGCGGCACACGCCTGAAGTTCACGGCTGGAGAATCGACAGGGATCAAAGCTGGCCACGTGGGTGAGATCTATGCCCAGGGCAAGATCATCGACGGTGCGCGTTTCAAAGTCACCCGGGTGGCCAAGAACAGCAGCCAGGCGGAAACCAATGCCACGCGCGACGATCTGCGCAACGCCGATAAGTATGTCGTCAAGATCCCCGAGTGATCCCCACGCTTAGTCTAATTATTTATTTTAATTGTTTTTTTCCACAGCGCTCTTGTAACAGACATCAACCCGAGGTGAAAAGCGATGAAAGGACCGACCACTCCGCGGCGCGGACGAACGGGGATTCTGATTTCGGTTGGGATTTTTCTGCTCGGCTGTGGCCCGCAGGCAGTCCCGTACAACTCGGCATCTGGGCCCGACGGTATTCGCGACACCGCCCCACAGCTCTATCTCAACACCAGTGAAGACGATCGTTGCCACGCCGAGGCCGGTGACAACGAGGACTGGCGCTACATGCTCATCACCGAGCGCGGGACGCTGCGCGTCGCGGTTCGCATCGACAACCCGCGCATCACGGCGGATCTCTTTCTACACGACGGCTTTGGTCGCCCGGTGGATCGGTTGAACGTCAACCCCAACAGCGACTTCTACGAGTTTCGGCCGTTGGATGTCGAGCCTGGTCGCTACTATTTTCGAATTGCCTGTTTGAAGGGCCAATCGGTTTACACGGTGAGCGCCAATTTTGCCCGGCCTGAGCAGACCGTGGCGGCAGAGACCATCTTCGTTGTCGAACCCCCTGATGAACCGGTGGGTCCGACGAAGACCAAGCCTCCGGTCAAGACCAAGACCGAGAAGACACCCGTGCGACAACCGGACACACCGGCCGTGGTCGTTACCAAAACGCCGGAGCCCGTGGTGCCCGAGACGCCCTCAGCCACCCCCCCCAAGAAGGTGCAGGGGACGATCACCTTGGTGACCCCTGGCGATGGCGGCATGGCGCGCATCGTCATTCGCGGGATCGGCACCAACTTTGGCATCGACGAGTCCAAGAAGGGGACCCTCATTGGGCGCAACAAGACGGTGACGTTGTTTTCCTGCGAGGCGAGTCGTTGCCAAGGTATGATCGAGGCGGATCAGGAGGAGTTGAAGACCTATAACAAGGTTGAGTTCATCGTCCCCTAGACCACACTGCGCGGCGCAAGGGATTTTTCGCCTTCTCGAGACGCCCGTCGTCGGTGCCAACCGCTCGACGGCAGTCGTCGCCGTGTTTTTGGGGCTTCTTTCTCGTCAGGTGGCTCTGTGGAGGCGCAGTGAAGAGCGTACGCATTGGCAGCCTGGCCGACAACGACCTGCGCTTCGATCAGCCCATGGTCTCTGGTCATCATGCAGAGATCTTCAAAGAAGGCAGCGGCTTTTTCGTCGTCGATCTGGGTAGCACCAACGGGACCTTCGTCGATGGCGTTCGGGTCACGACGGCACGGGTGTCGGTTGGCACCCGGATCGGTCTTGGCTCCTTTTCCTTTGTCTTGGAGGCGGCGCATCTCACGCCGCTCAGTTCTGAGGACGTGGATCCGAAAGCCAATGAAGCGGGGTCTGTCGGCTTGGACCTGGGCGCGACACGCGTCGCGGCGACGATGCGCATCGAACCTTCGGAGCTGGGCCTGCCGGCGACTGGCATCACCCTGGGTGGAGGATCCTTGGATCCTGCTCTGGTGGTCCGCCTGGGGAGTGATTCCCAAAATCAGGTGGTGGTGACGGGAGAAGACGTCGCTTCTTTTCATGCGGAGATTCATCTGGCGAGCGGTGAGTTCCGCCTCATCGATCTAGATAGTCCGCATGGGGTGTGGTTCGAGGGCGAGCGCATCGAGGGCGCCACCTTGCTCGTCCCGGGCGACGCGTTTTGCCTGGGAAAGCAGCCTTTGGTCTTGGATGCGGCGCTGTTGTCTCACTTCAGCAGGCGGCAGGCGGAGACCATGTCTCTGGCCGCCGTCAGTGGCGAGCGCGTCGTACTGCGCCTTGGTCGCGCCTCGGACAACGACATCGTGGTGCCTGCCCCACAGGTATCGGGTCACCACGCCGAGTTGGTGGGCCATGGCGGTCAGTGGCATCTGCGGGATCTTGGGTCATTGAACGGGACCTACGTCAACACGCGGGAGCGCCGTCTTTCGGTCGGTGAGAGCGTGGTCGTTGGTTCGGGGGACGTCCTTTTTCTGGGCTCTTACCGCTTCCCCCTCTCTCGCATTGCCGCGCACGACCAGGGCAAGACGCCCGAGGCCCATTTGGTGCTGCCCCAGGATCGGAGCACGGTGGTCATCGGCAGGGGGGCGGACTGCGACATCGTGCTCGATGTTCCTCAGGTCAGTCGGCGGCATGCGCTCCTGGAGCAGACGGAAGCGGGTTGGGAGTTGGAGGATCTGGGCAGCGCCAACGGCACCTATATCGACGGGGTGCGGATCACGCGCAGCCTTCTGCGTCCGGGCGCGCTGGTGGGCTTTGGGACCTATTGGGTGCGTCTGGACGCCGATGCTGCGCGCTTCGAGGCGGCCTATCAAGGCGAGATCATGTTGCGGGCCGAGGGGATCGGGGTCGAGGTCCGCGAGGGTGTGCAGCGCCTACCGCTGTTGGAGAGCATTGATTTCAGCGCCTATCCGACGGAGCTCATCGGCATTTTGGGTCCTTCCGGTGCAGGCAAGACCACCTTGTTGATGGCGCTGAGCGGGAATTTGCCCCCCAGTCAGGGTCGCTCCCTGATCAACAACCTCGATCTGTACGCGCACTATGATCAGTTCCGCGGGAATCTTGGTTATGTTCCGCAGGAAGACATCATCCACCCAGAGCTGACGGTCTATGAGTCGCTCTACTTTGCAGCGAAGCTGCGTTTGCCACCCGACACCAGCGACGTCGAGATCAGCGCATTGATTGGTCGAACGCTCAAGGACTTAGGCTTAGAGGATGTTCGCGACGTGTTGATCGGGACGCCAGTCAAGAAAGGAATCAGCGGCGGACAGCGCAAGCGGGTCAACCTGGCGCAAGAGTTGTTGACCCAGCCGTCGCTGTTGTTTCTGGATGAGGCCACGAGCGGCCTTGCCTCTAGCGATGCCCGCAGCGTGGTTCAACTGTTGCGGCGCTTGGCGGACGAGGGTCGCACCATCTTGTTGACGATTCATCAGCCCAGCTTGGAGGTTTACCGCGAGTTGGACAACGCGCTGTATTTGGCGCGGGGGCGTCTCGTCTATTACGGCCGTGCCTATCCCGATTCGCTGGAGCACTTTTGCCCGCAGTCGGCGCAGAGCATTGGCGAGGTCGCGGCGCCAGCGCTCAGCGTCGAGGCCGCCATGGAGGTGCTGGCGCAAGACAACGGCGCCGCCGACTGGCCGCAGCGCATTGCCAAGCGTCAGCAGTCCTATCGTTCTTCGCGGGCCTATGAGGACTATGTTGCCGGGCGGCGAGAGGGGCAGTCTCAGGTGCAGCTCGTCGCCCGGGAGCGGGCCGTCGAGCGCCGGCTCTTTGGTTGGCAACAGTGGTGGGTGCTGACACGGCGCTTGTTGCGCATCCGCCGCTCGGACAGGCAACACCTGGCGGTGCTGTTGCTCCAGGCTCCGCTGATTGGTTTCTTGATCGGCCTGGTCTTCCGCCTGGGTGTCATCAGCGGCGAGGATCCCTTGGCGCAGTTTCTCGGCTATCAGGGCGACGAGAGCATTCGTGCGGCGTCATTGTTCATGTTGGTGGCCACGGCGGTGTGGTTCGGGACGAGCAACGCGGCGCGGGAGATCGTGACGGAGCAGGCGATTTATCGGCGTGAGCGGATGATTAACCTCAAGATTCCCAGCTATGTCATGTCCAAGGTGAGCGTCTCTGCATTGATCTCCTTGGTGCAGTGTGTGGTGTTGTTGGGTCTGAGCTACCCCTTGTTGGGTCTAGAGGGTTCCTTCTGGGGAATGCTGGGCTTTCTTTATTTGGGCTCAGGGGCTGGCATCGGTCTAGGTTTGTTGTTATCGGCGCTGGTGCGTTCCACGGAGGCATCGGTGAGCCTGGTGCCAATCCTTTTGATTCCGCAATTGGTTTTGGGCGGCTTGGTGGTCCCCCTCAGCGTGCAAGATGGTTCATCAGGCGCCTTGGTGCATGCGGCCAGCAGCGCGACGATTTCGCGTTGGGTCTTTGAAGGTTTGCTCGCGCTCGAGAGCGCGGCCCAGCGTGACGAGCGGATCGTGCGCGTCTCCCATGAGGAGGAGGAGCGGGCCAAGGCTTTTGAGCTGAGTCCCAGTCAGCCTTCCAAAGGGCGACGTTTCGGCGGCATGCGCTTCGAAGATTCCGAGCGGGTGGCGGGGCTGGAGAGCCTGTTCCGGGTGCGGGTGGCGCGGGAGTTGAGCCAGGTCCTGCAGGAGCGGACGATGGTGGAGCGCTATTTTGGCAGGCGCGGGGTGGGACCGTTGGCGGCAGCGGCCGTGCTGGTCTTTTTCATTTTGTTCTTCATTTTAGCAGTTTGCGTGATATTGCGGATCAAGGATCGGGAGACCGCATGAGGGGCGCAGGCGTACCTGAGCTGGGCTCTGGGGCGCGCGTTGGGAGGCATTTTGGTACGAGGAAGGAGCCAGTTTTGGCGCGTGTTGTGGGCATTGCCGTGGCTACTGTGTTGGCAGGCGCAAGGCTGCCGCGGTGAAGCCGGGCCCGTGGATACCCCGCAAGAAATCGCCGCAGCACCTGAAGAAGATCCAGAGGCGTCACTGGCGTCGGGCGCCGAGGGCCTTGGCGGCTGGCGGGATCCCATGGCGTTGGCTCAGTATTACTGTGGCTACACCCAGGGGCCCATCCCGCACTGGCTGATCATCGACGAGGTGCAGGCGGCGGTGGTCGCGGGGGAGCGGGAGGCCTTGCTGGCGCTGCGCAAGGAGGCTTTGCAGGCGTTGGCGCCAGAGGAGCACGCGCGGCACCGCGCGGTTGCGCGCTTTCTGCAGGCGGGCACGCGCTGTGAGCTCAGCGGGACTTACCGTGAGGGCGACGTGCTGGCCGTGGGGATGATGCAGACGGTGCCGCTCATCGTGGAGAGCGCTGAGTCGTTGCCCGAGGTCGCTGCGGACGAGGCGGAGTCTCAGTGGCTGGAGGCCTTTGGCCGCGCCTATGCCGGCGGCACGCAACAGGACTGGATTTCTTTACGTTTACAGCAGGTTGATGGCGCGTGGTATGTGGATCCTCAGGTGCGGGAGCGCTTCTTGATTCCACTGGAGGCGGGGCGTGCGGAGCGCCGGGTGGGCTTGGCTGCACGCCAACGGTTGTGGCCACAGGTGGAGCGCCACCTGGAAGCACTGTGTGCGTCCAGCGATGGCGCGCGGTCGTGTGAACTTTATCGAGAGTTGTTGGCCCGGGTGGGAGCGCAGCGGGCCGCGACGGCGGCACAGCGGGAGGCGGTGCAGGTGGCGTTGGTGTCCTTGCGTGCCCTGACTTTGAGCGCAGAGCGTTCCTTGCCGTATGGGGTGGTCGAGGTAGAGAATCGCGGTTCTGCACCGCTCGATGCCATCTGGTTGTGGGTGAGTGGCGTGAGTGAGGGCGGCTGGACGTGCCGCCTCGACAAAGAGGCGCCCCCACGTTTGCCACAAGCGCTGTCCTTGGCGGGGGGAGCGTCGGGCCTTGGCTATTGTCCACTGCCGGTTGGCGCGCCAAGTTCGGGGGTGCAGGTGCAGATCTGGGAGGTTGGGACGGCCGATGCCCCGCTGCCGCAGCACAGCGAATTGTTGACCGATGTCCCGTGATTCAGGGTGGCGAGGAAGGTAAGATGGCGAAGACAGTGCAGGATGCCAACGAAGGGGAGCGCGCCGTCCACGAGACCCTGCGGCGTGTGGTGCGGAGCTGGGGCCAGCGCGAGCTGGAGTGTCAGGCCGGGGACTACGACGCGCGCGGGAGCTTCAACCGCACCTTGTTTCAGCGCCTAGGCACTGAGCTGGGTCTGTTGGGGGTGACGGTGGACGTGGCCCATGGCGGTGCGGGTCAGGATGGCCTCTCCACGTTGATCGTCATCGAGGAGTTGAGTCGCTTCGATCCAGGCTTTGTCTTGTCCTATTTGGCGCACGAGGTGCTTTTCGTGCATCACTTGTGGTCCCTGTCGCGGGAGGCTCCCCATGTGGCGTTGTTGAAGCGGGCGATGAGCGGCGAGTGGCTGTGTGGGATGGCGATGAGCGAGCCCTGTTGTGGCACGGACGTCCTGGGGATGCAGACGCGGGCTGTGCGCCGGGGCGACCACTTCGTGTTGAATGGGACCAAGCAGTGGATCACGAATGGTCCCAACGGGGATGCGTTTTTGGTGTACGCGCGCAGCGGCGAAGGACCGCGGGACATCAGTCTTTTCATCGTGGAGCGTGGATTTCGCGGTTTGAGTGTCGGTCGAGCCGAAGAGAAGCTGGGGATGCGGGCCAGCGTGACGGGATCGCTGTATTTGTCTGAGTGCGAGGTGCCAGCGGATCACTTGGTAGGGTCTTTGAACGGCGCGCTGCCGGGGATGATGCGCAACCTCGCCTTCGAGCGGCTGGCGCTGGCGGCGCAGTCCTGTGGCATCGCTAGTCGTTGTGTCGAGGAGATGACGCAGTACGCGGTTTGTGAGCGGCAAGCCTTTGGGGAGCATCTCGTGGCATTTGGTCAGATTCAGCGTCTGTTGGCGGAGAGTTATGCCCACACGGAGGCGGCGCGGGGCATGGTCTACGGCGTCGCGGGTCGGCTGGAGGCGGGCACGGCGCAACCGGCCGAAGCGGACGCGGCCAAACTGTTTGCGACGGGTGTGGGCGAGTCGGTGTCGCGGAATGCCATTCAGGTTCTCGGTGGCATGGGCTATTCACGGAATCGGCCGGTGGAGAGGTTGCATCGAGATGCCATTTTGCTGTCCATTGGTGGCGGCACCAATGAGGCGCTGCAGAAGAACATCGCGCGAGCCTTGGCTCGTCGATGTCGATCCTAGGAGATCCCGGTAGGGGGGGCATGAGGAGGTGAGTGTGAGACAGGGCTGGCGTGTTGGTCGATTGAGCGCCGTGTGGATCGCCGTTTTCTTGTGGCAGTTCTTCACCGTTCTTGGCGATGCGTGGTCGGGTCCTCCGTGTGCCGACCTGGGTCGCCAGGAGAAGACGGCCTATAACAATCAGGTGATGGCCGCCGTCCAGGCGGCCGAAGGCGAGGACTTCGGGCAAGCGGTGAAGGCCCTCGCCGGGGCCTACGAGATCTGCGCTGAGGATCCGAAGATCACCCTGCGCTTGGCGCAATGGCATCTGGCGATGGGTGATTGTGCGGCTTCACTGCGCTGGTACCAGGTGGTTGCGGAGCAAGCCGAGGAGGGGCCGTTCAGTGACTTGGTGGCGGATGCGAAGCGGCAGGCCGCGAGCGATGCCGCGAAAGTCGAAGCGCAGTGCGTAGGCCAAGGCCGGGTCACGGTGCAGTGTCAGGGGGCGCCGATGCGCCTCTTTTTGGATGACCGCGCGCTGGGAACGTGCCCAGCTGAGACCTATTTGCCACCCGGCAGCTACGATTTACTGGTGCAGCCCGAGGGCTTTGCCCCCTACGTCAAGCGCATCGAGGTGGTCGCCGGTGAGAACCTTTTCGCCGTGGGCCCGCGGGGCGATGCCGGTGACGACGCTGCGGATCCGGCGCCACCTCCCGTGGGTGCGCCAGGTGCATCGGCGAGCCGAGGGGGTACGTCGCTGGGTGCCATCCTGGGTTGGTCCTTGTTGGGCATTGGTTTAGGCCTGGAAGGCGCAGGGATCGGGATGACCCTGTGGGCCAGCAGCGCCAGTGATGAAGCCACCAAGTACGCGCAGGCCACGGCAGATTTGGACGAAGCTGAGCGCTTGCGACGCTATCAGGAAGCCAGCGACGCCCATGACCAGCGCCGGATGCTGAGCTACATTTTTTATGGCGTCGGGAGCGCCGTTCTCGTCGGTGGTGTGGTCCTTCTGGTGTTGGACGCGCTGGACACGGATGGCGACGCAGGACACGCGTGCTTACCCCTGCTCGATGTGCGGGAGGATCGGGCGTCGCTGCACTTGCGCTTTGTGTTCTGACGCCGGCCGAGGGGCGCGCGGCGTCGGAGCCTGCGCGCGGCAGGCGTCAGGGCGAGATCAGCGCAACCAACCATTGCGCCACAGGTTGCCGCGTCCCGTCGGCCAGGCCAGGCAGTTGGGCGCTGATCCCGGCACGGTGAGGGCGACGACCTGGCCCCAGTCAGCGTCATTGTCTTTGAGGCTGACGACGATCTCGAGTTGGCCGTCGCCATCGATGTCGGCGATGGTCGGCACGGCCATGGCGCCACGCCCGGGTAGAGCGACGCGGTGGAGGCGGTTACCGCCAGCGTCGAGGATGAAGAGGGCGCTCTGGCCTTCATCAGGGGAATAGGTAGCGAAGACGATTTCCGGGATGCCATCGCCCGAGAGATCGGCGACGAGGACGCCCCCGGTGAGGATTTTGGTGCTGGTGGTGAAATCATGGTGCCAGATCTTGTTGGCCTGGGCGTCGACGGCGTGGATCCGGCCGTCGAATCCGGCAAAGATCAGCTCCGGCCCGGGCCGGTCGGGGTCGATGTCGGCGACGGTGACCTGGTTGGTCGCGGCGACGACATTGGTGCGCTCGAAGTCCCACAAGCCGGCGAGGTATTCTGGCGCGTGGAAGGGGGTCTCCCAGTGGGGTGGGCGGCTGCCATCGGGGTTGAGCACCCAAAGGGCGACGCCGCGGTAGCGATCGTTTTGGGCGGCGTTCTGGACGGAGGCGAGGACCACGAGCTCGGCGCGCCCGTCGAGGTCGAGGTCGGCGATGGCGGGTGCAGAGTTGGTGAAGTGGGCTTGGTTGGCGCTTTGTTCGTCTGGGGCCCACCCCTGTTGTGCCAGTTCGAGGTCGTGGAGAAAGCGGACGCCGAGGAATTTTTTGCGGTTGCGAAAGTCAGGGTGGGCGTCGAAGGCCAGTCCATCGCCGCGGTGGAGGCTGAGGTAGGCGTTGTCTTGGGTGGCGAAGATTTCGGCGCGGCCGTCCCCGTCGAGGTCCCCGACGGCGAGGTTTTGGTCGAAGCCACCGGTCACATAACACGCGTCATCGCAGCCGGAAGCGCCGGTGGTGTTGGGTGGAAAGCCAGGGACGACCCGTCCGTTGGCGTCGACAGCGATGATGATGTCTCGCTGGCCGTTTTCGCTGAGGCTGCGGGTGGTGACGGCGATGAGTTCTGGCCAGCCGTCGCCGGTGATGTCACCGGCGGCGAGGGAGCGCAGTTCGTCTCGCCAGAGGAAGGGGAAGCCGGGCAGGACTTGCCCATCGGCGCTCCAGGCCCAGATAGCGGCGCGGCAAGCGACGGCGATTTCCAGTCCCGGCGCCGGGGTGAGGTCGGCGACCACGGGTGAGGCCCAGATCCTTCCTTCGCAGCCCTGGAGCTCGAAGCGGAGGGTGCCGTCGTGGTTCCAGACGATGACGCGGTCGGCGCGGGGCGCGATGATTTCGTTGTGTCCATCGCCGTCGAGGTCGATGACGGCGGGGGAAGCGAGCCACGACTCGCGCCAGTCGTGGGCGAAGGCGCGCAAGAAAGTGGGGTTTTGGACGTCGGTGCTGCCCCCCTGTTGCGCCGGTTCGCAGGCAGGCGTCGTAGGGGGTTCGGTCTCCCCGGGGGGCCTGTTTTGAGGTTGGTGTTCTTGGCAGGCGCCGCCGATAAGGGCGCAGTGGCACCCCCAAAATATAAGCCAGGCCAGATGACGCATGTGTCCTCGTGATTGTGCAAGGGGTGGTTGCGGGGGCGCCTGGGCTCAGGTGTCGCCCAAGCAGGTGAGGAGAATTTTGCGCTGATGGGCGTGGGTGCGGTGCTCCCACAGGTAGATGCCTTGCCAGGTTCCGAGTTGGAGGCGGGCGTTGCGGATGGGGATGGTGAGGCTGACGAGGGTGAGGGCCATGCGGATGTGGGCGGGCATATCGTCGGGTCCTTCGTCGCGGTGGAGGAAGGCGCGATCGCCATCGGGGACGAGTCTGCTGAGGAAGGTTTCGAGGTCTTTGCGCACGGTGGGGTCGGCGTTTTCGTTGACGAGGAGGGAGGCGCTGGTGTGCTGGACGAAGAGGGTGCAGAGGCCGCTGGTGATGGCGGCAGCTTTGACGGCTTGGTGGACCTTGGCGGTGAGCTCGTAGATGCCTCGTCCGGGGGTGTGGATGAGGAGGGTGTCGTGGGCGCAGATCATGGTGTTAGCTCGGTTCTTCGGGGGCGACTTCGATGGTGGCTGCCAAGGGGTGGTGCTTGCCGAAGTTGGTGATGCGGAGTGGGTGTAAGCCGCGGTAGGGACCACGTTCGTAGGGGTTACATGGCAAGGGGAAGACCGAGGCGATGGCGCAGACGACGTCGATGAGGAGGTCGGGGTTTTTGATGGGTGTTTTGGGTGATTGGGGCCGGGTGACGGCGCCTACTTTGACCGTGAGTCGCTGTTTGTATCGTTGT
>Ga0334884_1004252_pt1 | contig 14992 bp, 9 predicted proteins | sample GraSluR1_MG_7_FD_207215 | JGI IMG/M metagenome (GOLD analysis project Ga0334884, IMG submission 207215) | Sludge microbial communities from methane-producing bioreactor in Wageningen University, Netherlands - Granular Sludge_12_05 R1 | ecosystem: Engineered > Bioreactor > Anaerobic > Unclassified...
TTGGCGGGGTAGCCGGATTCATAGCCGCCATTCAAGCCATCTAAGAAAAGGGATAGGCAGCCACAAGCACACAACCGCCTCTGATCTACGTAAGCATCTTGCCTCATACACCTTCTCCTCGCCTGCCCGGGCAGGTGGTTGGATTTGGCAATCAACCAACTCACCCCCTTGGGCATCTGGTGGATAGCCGTCGCGCCAACTCGAATTGTTATAAATCGATACGACACGGTCTCCTTCACGGGAATGACGGTGTAATGTTCGAGGGCTAACGTTGTGTTGCCAAGTGACGTTGCAATATCCACGGCATGCCGTTCCGATGCCAAGTGACCTCCCGATGCCATCGATCCTTTGTGTGAAAAGCACCGGATGCGTGAAGAGCACCGGAGGTACTCGTTTATGAACCATATATTGAGGAATCCGTTCAACCACCTCCCGGAGGAGACTCCATATCGAGAGGAAAACGACGGCGCTCCTCCGGAGCCCCTGCACGCGATCCACTTTCTTGGCTGTTTTCTGGTTATTAACCCTTTCAGGTTTCCCGGCATCAGCGGGCAAAATCAATGAAATACTTCACGGCGACAAAGAGGATGCACACGCACAGGATGCTCTTGATCCCGCGAACAGGCACATACTTCTGACAACGTGCGCCGAGATACATCCCGAAGAAGCCTCCGAATCCGAACAAGAGCCCCAGGAGCCAGTCCGGCGCGACAGCTGTCTGCGCGTCCACAAGCATGGCCAGCAACTGGTAGAAGAGCACGCCGGCCACCGAAGTGATGAAGGTTCCCATCAGAGCGGCTCCCGCAACCGTATAGATCGGCATGTCGAAGAACGCGACGAAAAAGGGCGCCACGATGGCCCCGCCGCCGATACCGTAGATGCCTCCCACCACACCCACAACAAAGCAGAGGGCAACCACCCAGGGCGGAGAAAAGGAATACTTCTCGCCGGCAAAAGCATATTGCACGCATCGCAGGGAGAAGCGGCTTTCGGTTACACACATTCTGCTTGAAGATCCGGAGCCTGCTCCTCGCCTGGCCAATGCCGCGCCCCCCCTGCCCTTGATGGTATCCCCGACCAGCCGGACTCCAATGTAGAAAAGCACAAGCCCCGCAAAGAGCTTAAAATTCCGGGGATCCGGCAGCCAGGCAATGCGAATCCAGGCTCCAAGGAATACTCCAGGCAGCGTCCCGATGATGACCGCCCCTGTGAGCGGCCACACCATCCTGCCCTCTCGAATATAGCCGTAAACCCCGCTCGGAATGGCCACAACATTGTAGAACTGATTGGTAGCACTGACGGATGGACTGGCATAACCCAGGACACTGACCTGGAAAGGCAGGAGCAGAAGAGCTCCAGAAATTCCGCCCATGGAGGTGAAAAAAGAGATTACAAATGCAACCAGTGGAGGAACCAGAATATTCGTATCGACACCGGAAACCGGAAAATGAACCTGCAGAAAATCCACTGGAACTCCTCTTCCCCCTTTTCAGAACACACCCGGTTCGTGCATTCACGGCAGACTTCAAGTGTGTATCCGTCTACCGGCCCCGGCGAATGTCGTGCACTCCCAGGCCTCCCGCCGAAAACTGTTCAACGATGATCTCGAAGAATTTCCTCTTCTGGCTCGGAGAAAGCAGGTCTTTTTCCTCCAGGATATGTTCGATCACTTCCCTTTCGAGCTCCGCCTGGTGCCGGAGGATCTTTTCGGACACCGCGTAAATGGCGGCCCTGTCCGCCGGTTCCTCGAAAAGCAGTTGAGCCAGTTCCATGCGCCAGGTCTGCATGCTCTGCCGGATCGCCTCCACCCTTGGCAGAAAGTCCCTGCGGATGTCCTGGACCTTCGACCTCTGCCGCTCTGTGAGGTCCCGGATCAGATCCAGGTATCCTTTGATCTCCGTCCGTTTTGACCGGGAGCCTTTAAGGAAAGAATACGCGGCCGCCATGGCGAGGGTCATGAACAGCAGTCCCGCAAAGAAGCCGACAAGAAAACCTGTTGCATCCATCTTTCAACCTCATCGCCCAAGAGCCCTGAAGTAGGCGTAGCCGATAAACGAGGCCGGAACGTCATTGAATTCATCCAGTGCCCCGGTACCTGGTGAAGCAGCGGGTCCCAGCAGGTCGAAGAACTCCTCCAGGAACGCCCGCAGTGATGACCGCATCCGCGCGGCAACCCCCGGTCTTGTCATCGCGGCAGGCATCGATCGAGCCGCCGCCGCAACGCGTCCGGCAAAGTCCCCGGGCAGCTCCAGGCGCAGTGATTCCCTGAGCGCCGCATCGATTCCGACAAGCTCTTCGTATTCCCTGCGGCACCTTTCGCAGCTGCGAATGTGTTCAGATACCTTCTCCGACACGCAGCGGGACAGTTCGCCGTCGATGTACGAACTTATCCTCCCGGATACCTCATCACATGTCACCCTCTCACTCCTTTCCGCGTCGTTTCCCCTGTCCCGGACCACCCGGTTCATCACCCCGCCCGGTTTCCTCCACAGTGCCAACAATTTCCCGAACCACGTAGAGCCGACTCCATTCTCACAGGTACAGATTCCCGGCGCCACGACTGCCATGCATCTCAGCTGAGACAATATTGACTGCAATGACTCCGACTGACTCCATACTCCCGCCATTTCCGAGATGCCGCTACAGGTTCAGTTTATCCCAGCAGAGCGCATACGCAAGAACGATTCCCACAATAAAGCCTACGGCAAGGTTCGAGGCAACAGTAATCCCCAGAATCACCAGGACAACGAACATATCTTTCCTCTCTTTCACATCGATTACGGTCATGGCCAGTTGATTCCCGGCGAATAGCAGCAGTATCCCCAGTATCGACATGGGAAGGAGATAGAGGACCGAGAGGGCGTGGCTGCCGAGAAAGACGGCCAGGGCGACAAATATTGCGCCGATCATCAGGTTTGAACCCGCCGTGCGGGCTCCGAACCGATAATGAGCGGCAAGTCCTCCGGCTCCATGACAAAGCGGCATCCCTCCCAGGAAAAAGGCCAAAAAGTTCGCAAGACCCATGCTGATGCACAGGCCCTTGTAGGTCACCTTTCTAGAAGCCTCGCCGAAATACTGCTTCGATAGATCGGCATTGGCGATCACGGCGTTCCCAAGGGTCATGGGCACCTGGGGAATCACCAGCAGCAGAAGTGCGAGGGTAAAATCGGCCCGGGTAGGAAATCCGAACGGGAGGATGTCGGGCAGCGAGAGACCCACTTCAAGTCGATCGAAACCCTGGTGCGTTCCGAGGGTCAGGCCGACGAAAAGCCCTGTGAGCACGACAATGAGACCTGCCGGGAGTTTCTTGTTGTCGATCAGAAAGAAGGTCAATACCGCGCCCGCCACTCCGAGGAGAATACCCAGGGGGACCGGCCCCAGGTTCTGCACGGCAAGATACGGCTCCGATGCATTCTGAAGCTGCTGCAGCCTGGAAGTCCCCATCATGAACCTAACTCCCTCCGCCATAAGGAGCACTCCTGTCGAGAGCTGGACTCCGTTGATCACGGACTTGGGTGTATAACGCCCGATAAGAGTTATCGCACCGCTGCCGCCGATAATGAGCATGATCAGGCCTATCCATGCAGCAGAAGCAGAAATTTGCGCGGGACTCATCGCCGTTGCCACCGCGTAGGCTCCGATCACCTTCATCGGCTGCACCGGAACCGTGACTCCATAATACAAGCCCGAGAAGATGTAGAAAAGGCCGACCGAAAGGCACAGCCCCATGGCACTCAAACCGTTGATCAGGATCATCCCGATTCCAAGCGGCAATAGAACACCCAGGTCACCCAGTGATCCCGCAAATTCGAGCCGATCAAACCTGTATTTCAGACTGACCGCTTCCCGTATCTCCTCATCCTTAGCTATCTCCGCTCCCGAATTCATTTCAATGCTCCTCCTCTTCATCCTGTGAACAGCCGATAGAGAATTGCCATTTTCCCTGTAAAACAACTGAAAATGAAAAAACTTGCGTGCGAAGAGGAGAAAAAATGATTCATCAGGCAGATGAGTACCCAGGCTTGAAAAGAGGGTTCATCCGGCAAACGCGTTCCCGGGCAGTTGTCCCACAAAGGTGGAATACACCCACAACAACGTCGTTCCTGTAATAACGTCATTCCTGTAACATCACTGCCTCCACATCGATAGGGGTAGGAACGGCGCATTGGTTTGCGCCGCCCCTCCCTCCGAACCGTGCTGGCGGATCTCCCGCACACGGCTCTCCGGTCGGTGGTTTTACCTCTTTGAGGACTGAAGTAACGCTTCATGCGCTTCTACAAGGCTGAAAAGCCCATGAATCCGAAAGAACGCGTTTGGCCAGCGATAATGATCGTACCCACGACTGATGCCGTGGAGCCCTTGGCGCTTGCGCTGGATAAGCGTCTTGGGTCTTTGAATCTTATCGATCAGGCTGAACCATACGCCTCCCTTCACCCCCTTGGCGAGGGCCTCCAGCATGCGTTGCGTCCACACATGACGTTCCACCCACTCCCAATTCTTGGGTCCGGCTTCTCCCGCTTGCGTAGCCCTTTCGGGCACTTCCGCGGGTTTCATTTCGTCTTGCGTGGTCTTCATGCATCCACCTTCCTGCGTCCCTTCGCTCCACGGGAATTACCCCGCTTCTTCGCTACTATGGACGCTCTGACTCCTGCCCGGGGGGCTCTTCGTACCCAACACAAGCGCAATGAACACCCACCTTGGCCCGGACAGGTCTCCCCGGTTCACATGACGCGAACTTCCCTGCATTCCGTCACCAACCACCCCACGCGCCCGGTCATCGCTTTCCCGCTGCCCACCCAGCGTGACCGGCTTCCGGAACCTGGTCTCCGACCGGCTGTTCCTATGCCCTGTCGGGGTCTCGCAAACCTCTGGCAGACCTCGTGCCTTCGCCCGCGTCCCGGTCTGGAGTTCACCATTAATGAGGAGGCTCGTCGCTACGTAAGGCCGAATCGTGTTCGCTTTACTACGGACTGCAACTTCGCCTCCGGTTGCTCTCCACCTCGCCTCGCGACGACGCAGTTACCTTCGGCTATCGGGAGTGGGCATCTCCCGAGAGAGGACTTGCACCTCTCAGATCGCGCCTGCTCCCAGGCGCACTCATTCCCCGCGAAGCCGGGAATCCAGGAAAAGGAACCGTGCATGGCGAAACAGTCTCAAGTAATGGGAAAGAGCCTGGAAGACACGATGGATAGAGCAGGGCAATCCCGGGTGGAGAGATCCTTATGGCGTGATCCGCGCTTGGACTGGATTCCCGCCTTTTCGGGGGAATGACGATGCTAATGGTTGCGGGAATGACGTTGGGATGTCGTCGATCCTTTGCGTGAAAAGCACCGGAAGTACTCGTTTGCCGGATGAACCGAAAAAGTTCGATTCAGACGGGCAAGCCAGTGCACCCATTGGATGTCATGCCATGACAAAAGAGACCTCCGTGCCTCGTGCACAGGCGCCCCGCTGTTGACGAACTCTCTCCCCCTCTCAGTGCGCCTCCGTGCCTCGTGCACCAGGGAGGCACAGTTCCAGCCCTGCATCTGCGCCGAATTGTTTATGAGGTCAGAAGACCTTTGGAATCCGCCTTCTCCGACTCCTGGCAACCTTGTTCCCTCCATCAGAAGCCCGTTCGGATTTCGGGAGGATGCCTGATGGAATCGAGAAAAACCTCCCACCTCCATCTGCCCTTGTCTTGACATCTCCTTTTCCGGCCTTAAATTCCTACATAAAGAGTATAGATATGAAAAGATATTGTTCAAATGGGACGATATAGATAGATTGAAAGAGGGAGGGAACGATGAACTGCCTTCGGAATATTCGTGAAAAGGAAAGTGTTGAAGAACGACGGGAGAGAGAAGAACGCGAGGAAGTGGAATTCCTCCTGGTCGGACGTCACGACAGGGACTGCTGTTACGGGTAAACCCTGCGTCGCAGGACCGTCAACCTTTAAAGCTTCGTACTTTTCGGGCCGGCAATCAACCGGCCCGAAACCTTTGGTTCATCCTGCAAACGAGTACCTCCGGTGCCTTTTATTCATCCGGTGCTTTTCACGCAAAGAATCGATGGTATCCCAACGTCATTCGGCGTGACTCATTCCCGCAAAAGGCCGGAATCCAGTCCAAGCGCGGATCGCGCCATGGAGATCTCTCCACCCGGGGTTGCACCGACGTACGGCGTACCGTGTGGTCTGCCTGCCATGATGTATACAAAGAACTATTTCGCCACGCAGGGTTACCCTTCCTGGATTCCCGCCTTTTTGCGGGAATGACGATGTGGAGGCAGTGATGTTGTTGCAGGTGTATCCACCTTTGAGCGACAACTGTCAGGGCACGCATTTGCCGGGAACACCAAACCTTTTTGATCCGGGCCTGTGGATGGTCACTGCAGAGCGCGGGAGCCGGGATGCCGGCACGGAACCAGGATTTCCTGTTTCACGCGAGTGCCTGAGCCTGTCAATACGTCCAAGTGGTTTCTTTCAACACACACCCATTACCTCTCGTATGGAGCCTACAGGTAAACGGCTCCCGCGTATTTCAATTCAAAGGGATCGGATTTGCAGGAACAAGAAATAAAAACGGCTCTCGCCATGGAGAGCCGAAAAGGAATCGCGAAAAGCTGTGCCCCGGGGGTACGGGCTCCGGTCGTCACGGCAGGTCGCGGCAGTTGCAGATCGAGATGGGTTCTCCTTGTGTAAGGTCGAAATCAGGCAGATCGACGTTGCCATACACCTTGCCCGTCTTCAACCTCCAATCGTCGAAGATGATGTGAAGATTTACACTCTTGAAATACGGGGCATTGAAGAATTCCGCATACGCACTTCCGACCAGCGTCATTACGGGAGCCTTCTTCTTCGAGTCGGCAGGCAGTCTCCAGTCCAGTCCGTTCCAGGCCAGAGCCCCAGAAACAACCGCTTTCACAGGCACATCTTTTCCGCCTTTATAATATTGGTTGTACGATGCAAACTGGTAAACACCGGCCACAACCTGGTTCTTGCTCTTGCCGTTCCAGTCCAGCCAGTCTCTCTTGATGCTCAACTGCAGAAAGTCTGTGTCAGGATAGTTGTCAAAGCGCCAGCATGTATCCTTCGAAAACCAGTTCAAATCCAACGCCTCGGCGGACGGCATTCCAAGCGAAAAGCACGCCAGCAAAGCCAGACCGACAATCCATACCCTTTTCATAATGTCCTCCTCCTCGATCTCGATCAACCTGGGTTCAGGGCAGATAAGACCATTGCAGGAGTTCGACACTCCTTCACAACATCTACCCCGACACCATGTGGTGAGGGCGAGCCCCATCACCTCTCACACAGCCATACACCTGATTAATCTTGACTCCCCGCAAATGTCAAGTCCGTTCTCCATGGAATGTTTTCCACAACATCTGCAATGCCGCCACGCGGAGCCAACAACCCGGCATCCGACATCACTCGTTATTCAGCACCCTTTGAACCTTTACCGCCAGTTCCTCCATGGAAAAGGGCTTCTGGATGAAATGCACGCCCTCGTCCAGCACCGCCTGGTGAGCGATCACATTGGCCGTATAGCCGGACATGAACAGGCATTTCATCCCGGGCCTCGCTGCCCGGCACCTTTCCGCCAGGTCCCGGCCGTTCATGCCGGGCATGATCACATCGGTGATGAGCAGGTGGATTTCCCCGGAATACTCTTCTGAAAGGCGCTCGGCCTCCGCCGTCGTCCCCGCCGCAAGAACACGGTAGCCCAGCCTCTCGATCATCGTCTGGGTCATTTTGAGAATCGACTCATCGTCTTCCACCACCAGCACCGTTTCACCCCGGCCAAGAGGCATTTCTTCACTTCCTGCAGCCTGGGTCTGCCGCTCCTCATCCTCACACGGGGGCAGGTAGATCCTGAAGGTCGTTCCCTTCCCCGGTTCGCTGTAGACATGGATGAATCCGCCGTTCTGCCTGACGATTCCGTGCACCGTGGACAACCCCAGGCCGGTTCCCCTGCCCGCCTCCTTCGTGGTGAAAAACGGCTCGAAAATCCGGTCCAGGGTTTCCCCGTCCATCCCGCACCCGTCGTCACTTACCGCCAGCATCACGTATCGGCCCGGAACAAAATCCGGGTGATCGGCGCAGTAGGCTTCATCGAAAACAACCCTGTCCGTCTCGATGGTGACCTTTCCCACTCCGTGAATGGCGTCCCGGGCGTTGACGCAAAGATTGGCCAGTACCTGGTCCAGCTGGGACGGGTCCATCCTGACCGGCCACAAGCCCGTTCTGGGCAGCCAGGCCAGGTCGATGTCCTCGCCGATGAGCCGCCGGATCATCCGGAGCATGCCTTCCACCGTTTCGTTCAGATCGAGCACGACGGGTGCGATGGTCTGTTTGCGCGCAAACGCCAGAAGCTGCCGGGTGATCTCGGCTGAGCGCCCGGCGGCGTGAAGGATCTCCTGGAGGTCGACTTCAAGAGGATGACCCGGTTCCACCCTTTCCAGGGCCAGTTCCGCGCGGCCGAGAATCACTCCGAGCATGTTGTTGAAGTCGTGGGCGACTCCCCCCGCAAGCCGCCCCACCGATTCCAGCCTCTGAGCCTGGCTCAACTGCGCCTGCAGCTTCTCCCGCTCATCCTCCGCCCGCCTCCGATCGGTAACATCCCAGACGGTCGATATCATCAGCGGCTTGCCGGGAACGGGAACATTCCGGGCACAGATAAAAGCGGTATCCATTCCGTTGCGCATAATGGGGACGTCTTCCCAGTGCATTCGCTCCGAATCATCACTGGCACAATCATCCAACACCCTTTTCCTGATCTCCTCACGGAAAGCAGGGTCTTCATAAACAACATCCCAGAAAGCGTCCGGTATGGACAGTGCTTCCCGCGTTGTCCGGTATAACCTGGGAAAATTGTCGTTCATGTAGGTGAAACTCACGCCGGGATCCAAAGAGTTCACCGCCACGCCGATGGGAAGGTGATCCATGACCGCCCTGATGAAGGCTTCGCTCTCCTTCAGCGCTTCTTCAGCCCTTTTTCGCCCGGTAATGTCCAGGATCGCCCCGACAATCCCCTCGACCGCTCCATCGGTGCCCCGAAACAGCGCCTTGTGAAACATGACCTGGTGAACAGTGCCGTTGTTGTCCAACACCTCGGTTTCATAGACCTGGTTCCTTCCCTCTTTCATCAGGACCATATCGGCTTCATGGTATTGCTGAGCATACTCATCGCGGGTTAGGTCAAAGACCGTTTTGCCGATGATCGATTCCTTCGGCAAACCCACAAACTGTGAAAACGCCTGGTTGCAGCCCAGGAATACGCCTTCCGCGTTCTTGTAGTAGATCGGGGCCGCTATGGCATTGATGATTGCCAGCAGGAGCCTCTCGCTTTCGTTCAGATCCCTCGTTCGGCTTGCCACCTGCCTGCGCAATGACCATGACCACAGGGAAAACGCCAGAATGACCATGAGCAGCGGCACGAGAACCATCGCGGAATACCGCAGCGCACCAACGAGCGAGGGTGGCTGTTCCTTGTAGACTCCAAGCCACTTCTCGTATATGCGCCGGTATTCACCCGTTTGTTCCAGGATTTTCAGACCTTCGCTGAATTGAGCCAGGAGAGCCTTGCGGTTGTTCAAAACAGCGTAGCAGTATTCCGTTGAAAGGATCGGACGATGCCCAAGGACCAGGTTCGTCCATCCATGTTTTTCGATCAAATGCAATGCGCTCATCCGGACCACCACGGCGCAATCGTAATGCCCTTCAGCCAGCCCTCTCATTGCGTCTTCCTGAGTCTCAACAACTGAAATTCGATCTCCGAGTTTGTTATTGACAAGAAAATCATGAACGATGTCACCGCCTTGGACAACGATGCGCCTGCCTGCCAGCTCTTCGAGGCTGCCGGGAATCGAACCTTCTCCCTTACGCACCGCGGTGACGTAATGGTTCACGGCATGCGGCTGTGTGAAGTCGAATTTCAGGTCGCGTTCCTGTGAATAGAACATCCCCTGTATGACGTCGATTTCGCCGTTTTCCAGGCCGTCCACGATCTTCGTCCAGGGGCCGAGGCGGATCTCGATATCGAGATCGAGTTCCCTGGCGATGGCCTTCGTAAGCTCCACGATGAATCCGTCGGGCCTGCCCTTTGAATCGAGATATTCGTACGGCGGGTAATTGTGATCGCCTCCAACCACAATGCGCCGGTGAGTGGGTAATTCCATCCCCGCAAACCACTTGACGTGAAGCTGCCGATAGGTCCCGTCTGCAATCACCAGGGCGAGTCCTTCGTTCAGCAAGGCCAGTGTCTCCCGGTCTTCCTCCTTGACGGCGAAACAAAAATCCTGGCGAAAGCCTTCGATGGGCTTATTGACCACCCGCAGATTCTCCAACCCCGTTTCCTGGATGAGACGAAGGGCCACGAGCTTTTGGATGACCACGGCGTCATGGCGGCCTTCGGAAAGCTCCCGCAGGGCATCTTCGAAGGTGGCCGTCCGCCGAATGTCGATCCCACGATCCTCCCTGCGCAGAAATTCCTCCGCGTTGTCCCCTTCCATGACGGCAACCTTCCGCCCCCGGAGATCGTCCAGGTCATCGATGTCCTGCGTGTCCCTGCGCACCACGATGGCACCGTGCAGCGACATGTAAGGAAAGGTGAAATCAAAGAACTCCTCCCGTTCCAGTGTGCGACCGACCAAGGGCAACGCCTGCACCTCACCCCTCTCCAACCAGCCCTTGACCTCATTCCAAAGTCCTGTGCGAAACACAACGTCTCGCCCCATGGCACGGACTGCCGCACGCAGCAGTTCAACCGAAAAGCCTTCAGCGCGCCCATCTTCGTGGGCTATGCAAAAGGGAGGATAATCCACCTCGGAAGCGGAAAGAATTACCGGGGAGGAAGTTGTTTTTTCCATAGCCGCGCCTGGCGAAACCCCGCACAGCCAAACGGCAGACAGGCCGAAGAAAAGGGACATGGACACGACATACCGATTGACCCGCCATTTCCAGTGCGCATCGACCTTCACACTTCCATCTCCTCGTTCATGGGCAACGGTCTGCCCAGCCATTTCATTGCAGATGTTGTCCTCGCAAACATCCATTCCATAAGATTCACAGGGTGCACATCGAGAATGACGACATCACGTATTGGACGCGCTGCTTCCGACCGGGCATCTGAAGGTGATTTTATCGACGGGATTCAACTGGATGATCCATCTCTGCAGAGATTATAAGTACAGCGGGTATATCCTTCAAGCGGCCAACTGCGGCCGTCAAAAAGATCGTTCTTCCGGCAAACGAGTGCCTCCGGTGCTTTTCACGCATCCGGTGCTTTTCACGCATCCGGTGCTTTTCACGTATCCGGTGCTTTTCACGCAAAAAATCGACGCATCCCAACGTCATTCCGCCAAGATCACCACGTCTTTCCCGCGAAGGCGGCAATCCAGTCTAAGCTCAGATCGCGCCATAAAGATCTCTCCGCCCGGGATTGCCTTGCTCTATCCATCATGTCTTCCAGGTTCTTTCCCATTACTTGAGACTGTTTTCCCATGCACGGTTACTTATCTTTTGCGGGAATGACGTTGAGATGCCCATTGATGTTGAGATGCCCTTTGTCCATTCAACCGGAGTTCAAGCGTTGACAAACAACTTCCGTGTGATATCGTTGCGAATAATCCGATGTTTTCACATTACCGTCTCTACCGAACTCCGAAACGGGAGAATTCGTCAGATGAAGGTTTGCAGCCCTTGACCCGGAGCTACACTTCACCTCCGATCAGGGCTGTCCATCGCTGCAAAATGTAAACTCTTATTGATCTACTTGTTTTCAAAAATGATTTCTTTATAAGAATGCTGTTGCCTGGTTCCTATTCCTGCTCCTTTTTCGCCAACGGAATTCCGGAGATCTCGTAATGAACGACAGGCGGACCGATCATTTTCCACTTTGGATCGAAGTCATCATGGACAGCATGGACGCGCTGGTCTACGTGTCGGACATGAAGACCCACGAGCTCCTGTTCCTCAACAAATACGGCCGCGACCTTTTCCCGGATTTCGCACCGGGGAAGAAGTGCCACGAGGTCCTCCAGGAGGGAGAGGAGGGTCCGTGTTCCTTCTGCACCAACGATCGGCTGGTGGATGCCCGGGGTGTTCCCGCCGGAACCTGTCGTTGGGAATTCCGGAACACGAAAACGGGAAGGTGGTTCGACTGCCGGGACCAGGCCATTCGCTGGAGCGACAGGCGGCTGGTGCGGCTGGAGATCGCCACGGATATCACCGACCGCAAACGCAACGAGGAGGAACTGACGCGGGTCAACAATATTCAGTCCCTGATCCTGGACAACAGCGTGGTGGGGATTGCGCTGGTGCGCAACCGCATCTTCGAATGGGTAAACCCGAAGCTTCCCGAAATGCTTGGCCTGCCCCTGGAAGAGGTTCAGGGGTCCGACACGCGGATCATCTACCCGTCGGACGAAGTCTATGAAGAAATGGGGCATGAGGCTTACTGTGCTCTGAGTAAAGGAGAATGGTTTGACTTCGAGATTGCGATGCCGCATGCGAATGGAACATCTTTCGCAGGACGAGTGCTCGGAAAAGCGATCGATCCCAACCATCCGCGGGACGGTTCCATCTGGATATTCGAAAGCATCACCGACCGCAAGCGGTCCGAGGATGAGAGGAAGAAGCTGCAGGCGCAGCTGAACCAGGCTCAAAGGCTGGAATCCATCGGGCGACTCGCAGGAGGAATTGCGCACGACTTCAACAACATGCTTGGAGTGATCCTGGGTCGTGTCGAACTCGCCCTCGAAACAGTGAAGCCGGACCACCCACTGCGTACAGACCTCGATGAGATATTGAAGGCTGCAAGCCGTTCGGCGGAGATCACGCGGCAGCTTCTGGCTTTTGCCCGCAAGCAACCTATCCACCCCGTAGCACTCAACTTGAACCACACCATCGAGGGCATGCTCAGGATGATCCGGCGGCTCATCGGGGAGGACATCGACCTGGCCTGGCTGCCACGAACGGGATTGTGGCCGGTTAAGATCGACCCGTCCCAAGTGGACCAGGTACTGGCCAATCTTTGCGTCAACGCCCGGGACGCCATTCATGGAGTGGGAAAGGTCACCATCGAAACGGACAGGGTTGTTTTCGATGAAGACTGTCGAACAGGCCACGCGAATGTTCTTCCCGGCGATTACGTAATGCTGGCGGTAAGCGACGACGGGTGCGGTATGGACAGGCACACCATGGACCGGATCTTCGAGCCGTTTTTCACCACGAAGGAAGCGGGGCAGGGAACGGGTTTGGGTTTGTCCACAGTCCACGGGATCGTCACGCAAAACGGGGGGGTCATCCATTTCTACAGCGAACCGGGGAAAGGAACGACCTGCAAGATCTACCTGCCCCGGCATCCAGGCGAACCCTGTGAGCCTGAACCCCCACGGGTCGGCGAGATCCCGTCCGGTCGGGGAGAGAGGGTGCTGGTGGCGGAAGACGACGATTCGATCCTCAATATGACTGCGAGGATGCTGGAGAGACTGGGCTACAGCGTTCTGAAGGCGGGAATGCCCGGGGAAGCTCTGCGCCTGGTAAAGGAACACCCTGGTGAAATCCATTTGCTCATCACCGACGTGATCATGCCCGAAATGAACGGCCAGGACCTGGCGGAGAGGTGCCGGGCGGCGAGGCCCGGGATGAAATGCTTGTTCATGTCCGGCTACACGGCCAGCATCATCGCCCACCGGGGTGTCATCGACAAGGACGGCCTGAGTTTCATCCAGAAGCCCTTTTCGATGAGAGAACTGGCTTCCAGGGTTAGAGAGATGCTTGATGACCATCCACAACCAGCAGCCCGAAAAGATTTATCCAAAAAAAGCGGGGGAGCCTGAGATTCAGGCATCGCAGTTCAGGTTGCTCAGCTGGAAAGAGGGTTCTGTATCGGAACCCTTGCGTCCATAAGGGCTGCCGCACCTACTCCAGGGGGAGAGGCAAAGGATCGATGGCATCCCAACGTCTTTCTGCTTCAGAACGTCTTTCGGTATCACAACGTCTTTCCCGCCAAGATCACAACGTCTTTCCCGGGAAGGCGGGAATCCAGTCTAAGCGCAGATCGCGCCGCAAAAGTCTCTTCACCCGGGATCGTCCTGCTCTTTCTGTCTTTTCTTCCAGGCTCTTTCCCATTTTTTTGCGGGAATGACGGTGTTAGGCGAATCAGGTTGTTAGAGGAATCAGGTTGTTAGGCGAATCAGGTTGTTGGAGGAATCAAATTATTGGGGATATGACCGTCTCAATCGCAGGCACAGTCACGTTCCTCGTGCTTCACTCTGCACACACCTGAAGGGGACTTTCACCGGCAAGTGAAGTGCCCTGCCGGGCGCACAACGAACAAAGGGCCAGGCTTCATTGCCTGACCCTTGATTTTCCTGGTGCGCCCAGGAGGATTCGAACCTCCGACCTACGGATTCGTAGTCCGGCACTCTATCCAGCTGAGCTATGGGCGCACAATACTTTTCGGCCGCTTGGGGGTATGATATCCCACGGACCAACCACCCAAATGCCCGACCGACATTATATAGCGAAATTGGACGGAGTTTTCAAGAGCGAACTGCTGCACGAACTTTTCCCTCTTGTAAGTCACCGTTTGAGGTTCCCGGCTACCTGCCGAGTTCATGTCTTACTCATGGAACTTAGATATACTTCTGCTCATACAGGCAGGACAAGTGCAGCTCTGATTGAGAGGTTCTTTGTGACAAAGGCCATGAATTACTCCATCCGAAGAATCGAACCGCGATTCAATGAGGTTAAAATATTTTATGTCCTCTGCTTCGTACCGGCGAAAAACCGCGTAGGCGATGTGGTCGGCTAATTGAATGATACGGCTGGCTTTCGAGTCGACGAAAAAAGGGACTTCACATACGGTATTTAATTTTCCCTGAATCCGTGAGCTCATGGTGGGCGAGCACCCGTTCTGATCTTTTGTAGGTCTAATGTGAGCCGAAAATCTGGTCACGAATGCCTGAGGACTGAAGGATAAGAGCTACTCAGCTTGTGACCGGC
>Ga0334884_1004264_pt1 | contig 14961 bp, 11 predicted proteins | sample GraSluR1_MG_7_FD_207215 | JGI IMG/M metagenome (GOLD analysis project Ga0334884, IMG submission 207215) | Sludge microbial communities from methane-producing bioreactor in Wageningen University, Netherlands - Granular Sludge_12_05 R1 | ecosystem: Engineered > Bioreactor > Anaerobic >...
CGAAGGATAGCTTAACTTGACTTGAGGAATATTATGAATGAGTTAATTGAAGTAATTGGAATCAGAGAGGAAAACTGCACCAACTGCCATCAATGCATAGCCGTCTGTCCGGTAAAGATATGCAGTGACGGCAGCGGTGAGGTGGTTAAGTTCAATAACGACCTGTGTATCGGCTGCGGCCGATGTATTGAAGCTTGTATTCGAAGTCATGGCGGGGTTATGGAAAAGAGTGCTCGCTTTGCCATCGATGATGCTCCTCAATTCGCAGCCGATTTGTCCGGGCATAATATAATAGCCCTCTTAGCCCCTTCCGCTCAGGGCAATTTCAACCTGCCCAAATTAATTACCGCTTTGAAACAACTGGGAGTTAAGGAAGTATATGATGTATCTCTAGGGGCTGAAATTACTATAGCCTGCTATCATGATGTGATCCAAAATAATCAGGCAAAAACACCGTTAATAGCCCAACCCTGCCCGGCAGTGGTAAAATATATCGAACTCCATCATCCTCATTTAATCGAATACTTGGCCCCGGTAGGCAGCCCGGTTCATAACCTGGCCGTTTATGTTAAATCACTGCATCCTGATGCTGAACTGGTTTTTATTTCTCCCTGTCTGGCTAAACGAAGGGAGTTTCAGGACAGTGGATTAATCAAATATAATGTGATCTACCAGTCCATCTCCAAAATCTTAGAGGATAATAATATTCATTTGGATTCTCTGGTGAACGGTAATTTTGATAATATGGTTCCGGCTGGAATAGCCACAAAATTCTCTGCTCCCGGCGGTTTGAAAGAATCCTACCTGTACCACTATCCCGAAACACCTGCCAGCAGCATTGCCAAAACAGGAGGTTCAGCTGTATATGGCGATTATCTGCTTGAACTGGAGAAATCCATTAAGAATGGAAGTCCGCACCTGCCGTTGATTGTAGATATTCTTAGCTGTGAAAACGGATGTAACATTGGACCTGGTTGTATTAACAAATCACTGGCTAAGGTGGAATACTCAGTAAGTAAGCGGGCGGAAACAGAAACCAGCGATGAAAAGAACCGGCAGCAACTGACTGAATTTCTGACAGATATCACTGACCAATTGGATTTCCAATATGAATGCTATCGGGATATATCCCAGCAAAATCAGCTGAAAATTCCAACCGAAAGTGAATTACAGAAGATATATATTGAAATGCACAAGTTGGAAGAGAAGGACTTCAGAAATTGTGCTGCCTGTGGTTATAATTCCTGTTATCAAATGGCATTAGCAGTATTTAACGGTTTGAACAAGGCACAAAATTGTCACCTTTATCAGGAAAAGGAACTGCGGATAGAACAACAGGCCTTAAGAAACATGCATAATGAATTGAGCAATGTGTTTGATACCATGTCCGATGGGGTGATAGTCCTTAATGAAAAGGGGAGGGTGTCGCAGTGCAACCCTGCCGCCCGAAATATTACGGGTTATACAGATGAGGCATTTATAGGTATCCACGTAGTTGATCTTTTTAGCGGAAAAGCACCTTATACCCTTAAACTTTTGCAAACCGGGCAGCCCTTTTACGATAAGGAAATTCTGCTGGATGCTAAACACCGGCAGATTCATGCTACTGCCTCAGGCAAACCGATATTCGATGAATTTGGCCAGGTTGCCGGTGTTACTATCATTCTAAGACCGATAGAGCAGGTGCATCAGTTGGTAAACACTTTGACCGGTGCTCAGGCTACCTTTACCTTCGACTCTATAATTGGAGAAGACAACCAGCTGAAAGAATCGATTAAACTGGGTATGATGGCGGGGGCCAACGATTCCAATGTTCTTCTTCAGGCAGAAAGCGGAACTGGTAAAGAAGTTTTTGCCCAGGCTATTCATAATTACAGTTTGCGCAAGAATGGTCCTTTTGTAGCTCTCAATTGTGCCGCTCTGCCCAGGGAACTTATCAGCAGTGAATTATTTGGTTATGCGGAAGGAGCTTTCACCGGAGCCAGACGGGGGGGAAGACCAGGCAAATTTGAATTTGCCAACGGAGGAACCCTCTTACTGGATGAGATCGGAGATATGCCTCTGGATCAGCAGGCTACCTTGCTGAGAGCTATTCAGGAAAAAGCAATATTAAGGATAGGAAGCAATACCTTAATAAAGGTGGACGTGAGAATAATAGCAGCCACCAATCAAGACCTGCTGTCTCTGGTGGAGCAGGGAAGATTCAGAGCTGATCTTTATTACCGGCTTAATGTCATTAATATCTATATCTCTCCGCTGCGGGAGAGGCGTAAAGATATTGAACTCCTTTTCCGGCACTTTTTAAAAAATATGGCTTCCAGATTTAACCGTCATATTACCAGGATCGATCCGGCAGTAGTAAAATGCCTGGAAAACTACAATTGGCCAGGCAATATCCGTGAACTTCAAAACGTGGTGGAAAGAGTACTTTTAGTAGCAGATAAAGAGCAGGTTACAATAGATCATCTTCCCAGGGAAATTGCCAGTGCTGCTGTGGGCTATACAGGCATTATAACCGAAAGCCCCCCTGAAGATACCAACCCTGCTCCCGTGCTGTTCAACCGTAATACGCGTAAAATATACGCCCTGGAACAAGAGAAGGAGCGTATTATAAGAGTGCTGAACTTGCATGGCGGCAATGTAACCCGGGCCTCCATTGAACTGAATATTTCCCGCAACACCTTGTATAGAAAAATGAAGATGCTCAACATCCGCAACTAAAAAGCTGCTGTTGCAAAACTGTAACTCTATGATATATCAAGCTAAATGCGTTACGGTTTTGGCACATATTTGTGACATTCCGCTATTGAGCTGATTTTAAAATGGTAAAATAAGCGCCCGTTAAATTGGGGCGTTTATATTTTTTTTATAACCATATTTGCCCCTTATCGCAGTTGGCATATTACTTGCAATAAGTTAAGACAAACAAAGGGCGAAAGCAACAACCAGCACATAATTCAATCATACTGAAAGGAGATGAAACCTATGTCGAAAGTATTGGAAAAAACAGCGGATTACAGTAACCAAGCAGTCTGCAAAATGGTAAAGCCGATTTCTTGTCCTCGCTATATGAATGATGTTTATTCTATTGGCACAGATCTTCAGTATTATATAGGTGATATTTATCTGTGGTTATCTGAAGTGAGTCGGGGAGACCTGAAAAACCATTATAGGCAAATAGCCCTTGATCAATTGGAAATAAAAAAGCGGATAGAAGAAATCAATAATACTCGTTTAAATGAACTGCTGGTACATTTTTATAACAGCGGAGGAACAGTTATTGACCCTCTCCTATCTTACCAGCAGTCCGAGGAAATGCAGCCCTTCTTTTATCGAATTTTGAACACGTTCACCAAAAAGCTGGAGAGTTCGCTGGTGTCAGCCGCTAATGGAAGCATTAATCCAGATGAACTGGAAAGCCTGGTTAACTCCGACATCATCGAAATGTATAGTAATATGAGCAAATTAATAGCCGTGGATGAATTGGTAAAAGCATTTTGGGATTTGATCGCTATTAGAGAACGGGTTTAGTAGAAATAAAACTACACTTGTAATGAATACTCAAGCTAACCACCTGGATAAACCAACAAAATAACTCCCACCCTCATCATATACTCTCTGAGTGCCTCTTGCCGGGGCACTCCATTTTTTTGTGAAGTCATGGCCGAGCCTTATTGCACTTGTTATCAGTAAAGGCAATACCTGATCTCAAGCGGGTAAGGTATAATATAAAAAAATTTGGCTGTCATTAGGGTTGGCCTGTCAGTAGTACAGAAGGGGAGGAGAGAGGGAATGAATCTGCTCGGCAATTTTATCTGGCTGCTTTTTGGCGGTCTTATTGGGTTTGTTATTTGGTGCTTGGCTGGTGCCATATTATGTATCACTATTGTCGGTATACCATTTGGAGTTCAATGTTTTAAAATTGCTGGTTTTGTACTGTGGCCTTTCGGTAAAGAAATAGAACTGGGTAATTTTGGAGCCGGAGGTTTGATTTTGAACCTTATCTGGCTATTGCTGTTTGGATGGGAACTAGCTATAACTCATCTGCTTATAGGCTTGCTTCTTTGTATCACCATTATCGGCATACCTTTTGGGGTTCAGCATTTTAAGTTTGCCCAGCTGGGGCTTATACCTTTTGGAGCCCGTATTAATTAGCTGTTTGTCGGAGGCGGGGGATTAGGACCCGCCTCCAGTGTTATTAACCGCTTGGTTATAACCACAGGTCGGCATTATCAGTTTTACCGGCACCACCATATATAGGCTTTCATACCATAGTCCGCCGTAAGCCCGTAGCTGTGCGGCAGATAAATTACCAATTCTTATGATTGATAATATTCAATATTTAATTTAAGTTCCTCATCCAGTTCCAGCCCCGGTTTAAGTGCTTTATCATAACGAGCATTTAGGAATTTCAGCTGTTTTTCCCGGAAATACTGGTTGTTTGAAACATCTTTTCCGTAGCGGGGATGTTTAATCATTTTTTCCCGAATTTCACTGGAGAACGGGCAATGCTTAAACAGAATCCTCCATGCTACTTGATTCAAGCGGGTTAATCCTTTTGATTCATAATTTATCCAGGCGAAATAGTCTGCGGCGAAAATTGCTTCTATGTTGGAACGATTGCGTTTTACCAGCTCCTTAATCTTATCCTTGGCTTCCCGGGAGAGCTCCTGATTGTTTTTATGGAATTGGATGTAGTAAGTAAAATCATGGGCTAGACTGCTTTCATTAGAGTCCTTACGGTAAAAGCCAGTCATTTTCCGTGACAATTCCCATCTAAACTTGGCTACCAAGTCTATGATCATTTTGTCCAGATTTTCAGCAGACAGTATCGGCACTAAGAATCGCCCCGGTGTATCTTTGCGTTTTCCGCCCAGTTCCTGCCACATTACGGCCCGAGACCCAAAGGTTGGTACTAAAATGATTTCGGGCATTACCGGCAACATAATTATTTCTTTGCTTATTCCCATTTCCGGCTTATTGTATACAATTTCCCTATGGAAAGCAGAATAATCCACCGCCAGGATACTATTCAGGCTATCGGCAATTCTTCCCGCAGTGACCAGCGATCTGCTGATATCTCCGTTTATCATATCACTATGCAGAATGGGCATATATCCCCCCATCCTGCCAAAGCATAATCTCTGTGACAATCTTAGCAGGCCATTACATTCATGCACTAATCTCTTGTTGAGATCCTGCTCCAGACTAACCCGCTCCTCTTCCCTGGCCTGCCCGACCTTAATTTTATCCCTTATTAAATCATAGTAGTCCAGGCCATGCTCATTAATTGAAGGCAATCTTTCTCCGCTCAATATATGGTTCATCCAGGCTTCCATATTATATACCGGATATTTTGACTGGCTGTTCTGTTCACTGGCAGCTAATTCATATAAGGAGTGGGTTTGCTGTCCGGTAAGCAGTTGCTCATCCATGTAGCCATAGTTGAGAAACATGTAGATCAGATGGTTAGGTTTACTATCTGCTGCAGCTTTCTTAAGTACGGCCTGATAGGTCTCCAGATAGACCTCGATCATTACTTCTTTAATACGTTGAATTCCAGCATCCACTTTGCTTTTATCGGGCAGTTTTCTAAATGCTTCCAGACTGGACATAAACATCAGCCTTCGGCTCTGGGGAAGATCAGCATAGTCCATTATTCTCATAGCGCTGTTCTGCAATTCAAAAGGTATATTTTCTTCCAGTATGTATTCCGCAGTCGATTGTTTCATTTCGTTCATGACCTCCTAAGCCCATATTTTGTATTCATAGCAGCAGTAGCCTGGTCGCAGTAAATATATCCTTTATTTTACATCATTATATACTATTTTCCTATATATTATCAATATTTAATTTTATATAGGCATTTAGTCCCATTAAAATCTCCTAAACCGGCAAGCCTATAAACAGATTCTTCCCGGGGAACTAATCAGTAGTTGATGTGCCCTGCCTGCTCTGCTTTTTGCGCTGTATTAATTCCCGATATTTCTTATCCAGATCCTCATAAGCAGGATCACCCGGTTTATGTTTGCTGAGTTCACTCAAGACTTGTGTTATTCTGGTTTCAAGCAGTAATTCTTCCTCCTCCGGATCTGGTGTTTTTAAATCTTCCTGCTGTTCAGGGACTGATTTCCTGCCCAGATATTCTGATACATTACCCTCAAAGCGCTTAATGACTTGTTTATCGAAAACCAGGGTTATACCGCATACTTTATCCAGAAGATAACGATCATGCGAAATGAGCAGTATACTGCCAGGAAAGTCGACAAGACTTTGCTCCAGAGCTTCACAGCTAAATAGGTCAAGGTGGTTGGTAGGTTCATCCAGGATGAGAAAATCATATTCGCACATTATAGCCAATCCCCCAGGGAGATCTTCATCCGCTCTCCCCGACTCAATTGCCCCATGGCTATCCCGAAATGATCATATTTTAACCCCAGACTGATCAAGAGTTGAAATACGTGTTTCCTTGCTTCTCGATTATAATCTTTTACCAAGGCTTTAAGGGTTATTTTTTCTCTCTGAGGCAGTTCCTGATTCACATAGGCCACCTGGATAGTCTGACTCAAAAATATCTCCCCAGCATCCGTGCTTTCTTCTCCTCGAAGCATCTTGAGCAGAGTGGTCTTTCCACACCCATTAGTCGTCTTGCCAGCACCATTCCGTCCCACCAGACCTATCCGTTCGCCCGGGCAAATGTCCAAATCAACCCAATCTAAAACAATTCTGTCACCAAAACTCTTTTTTAAGTTGCGACAGCTTAACAACATATAAACACCTGCCTCCAGAAAATATTAGAGGTTGTAAGCAACCCCTGTAACTTACAACCTGATAAAATCTTTAGAAACCAAAAACTTATGATTTCAGCTTATTATAGAAGATAATGTTTTCAAGGGATTCTGGTGTAACAGCACTATAAAAGGAAGTGGGGCAGGATCTCCTTACAGCCTCTGATGTACTCGAGTACCACTATTGGGGTTCGCAGGTTCATAATATATGTGGAGCAATTCAACCTGCCGCTGCCACCATGCGGAGATTAGAGCCCATCGCCTGTTTTGTTATTGGAACCTGACTGCTTAAAGAAGCGGGGAAATCTATTTTCTGCCTTTTTATAGTCGGCTGATATTAAATTAGACCAGAATACCCTTGCGCATCGGCTTTCTCCTATAAGTTAGTTTCAGTAATTGTATTTTAGCATAAAAGCCAGCATCTATAAAACCGCTCCTTACGTTCCCTATAACCATAGTTCTATCCTTATCGGGATGAATAAACTGCTGGTTAAGGTTATCTCAAATGCCTGGAGGCTATTGAAACCTTCCGCGAATTGGGTTAGTTTTATATCTAGGATATTTAAATAAATTTCTTAATATATTTATAGGAAGCGGGGAAAATTGATTGATGAAAAACCAGATGGTATACAGGTCTTCACCGGAAGGATATATTGAGGCAGTGGATGGTATATATCGAAAAACCCTGGTATGGGGGAGCAATGCCCTATTGACTGAATTCAAACTGACCGGGGGAAGAGAATTGCCCCTGCACCGGCATGAGGAAGAACAGGTTGGATACTTGGTATCAGGTCACATTATACTCATAATAGATGATAAGCGATATGAAATGCATCCCGGAGACAGCTGGGCAATTCCCGGAGGGATTAATCATTCTGCCGAGATAATGGAAGACTCCGTGGCTATTGAAGTATTCTCACCGGTACGGGCAGATTACCTGCCGGAGTAGCAGAGGTATCAGGGGATAATGATAACAGGGTAATTCTGACTCCCCTCAACAGAGAATGGATAATAATATATAAGGAGCACTGCTTTTCGTGACAGAAATAGAAATACTGTGGTTGTAAGTAAATAGAGCGTTATATTTTTGGAGGTATGATACATGAGACCACAAAAAAAACATATAGTACTCTGCTTGTTGCTGTTCCTAGCCGGTATCACCGGTTGCTTCAATCAAGGACCGCCGGCTCCTGAGCCTGCTCCGACTGAACCTCCTGTGGTACATACCATGGATGTGGCCGTTTACTATTTGAAAGCCACAGCAAATGAGATGTACCTAATAAGGGAAGTACACCAGACGGAAAACAGTGCAGCCGTGGCCCGGGTCGCCTTGGAGGAATTGATAACCGGTACCCCATCCACCGAAGGAGCTTACCGGGTGCTGCCGGAAAACACTAGGATTCTGGATATCGATATTGATCAGGGATTGGCCACGGTTAACTTCTCCCATGAGGTGCTGGAGGCTAACGTTGGGGCCAGCGGGGAAGAGTTGGGTATCGCCAGCATTGTCAACACTCTGACCGAGTTTCCTGCTATTCAAAGGGTACAGTTTAAGGTGGATGGCGAGGTGGAAAAGGCCATGGACTGGTGGGGACATGTTGGTCTTTACGAGCAGCCTTTTACTCGCAATCTCAGCTTGGTTTATGAACCGGTTATCTGGGTTACTGCTCCAGCAGCAAATCAGAAAATAAGCAGCCCAGTTAAAATAATGGGCACCGCGCGAGTTTTTGAAGCTACAGTGAGTTTTCACCTAAAAGATGCAAAGGGAAATATAATTGCCCGAGGCTTTACCACCGCCACCGAAGGCGCCCCCGACCGGGGAGACTTCGAGGCTGAATTGTCCTTCAACTCCCTGGCAGGAGGAAAAGGGCAGCTGGAAGTCTTTGAGGTAAGCATGAAGGACGGTAGCGAAGTCAATAAGGTAGTTATCCCCGTAGAATGGGAATAGCAGTCAATTTCCCCCAGGATCAGGTTGTTTGATACCTGGTCCTGGGCCTTCTCGTTAGTCTCACATAACATTTTCCTATAATCTTAGTACTAAGTGCGCTATCAATATTAACAAGAATCTGATCTGGGACATAAAACAACCGTAAAACTGACCGCCAGGAAAATGGACTGCGCACTGGACTGTTGCTCACTCATGTGGGGAGCAGACTCCCAGTGCCATTGTTATTATATGGCCTCAAATAAAGCCGGTTATTTATGCGCAACAACGGATTTCCTGCCTGCCCCGGGAAATTATTATAACCCATCCACATACATCCAATAAAAAAACACAAAATACAGCTTCACGTGCATATACATATACATATAGCAGTTACTATGGTTCAAACTTGCCTGAGCTAGATAACTGAAAAGGGGGGCAGTTGTTGTATGGATTTTGATTTTCAGGGATTGATATTAAAAGATCGTGATACCAGGCAGCATAAGCCGTTTGAGGGAAGCTTTCTGGAGTACTTGAATCTAATCCAAAAGAATCCGGAATTAGCCGTCCTGGCTCATAAGCGTATGTATAACATGATCGTAGGCAGAGGGGCAGAGGCCATAAAAACCGAGGATAATCCACGTCTAAAGAGGATATATGGCAAGGAAACCATTAAAAGATACAATTTCTTCCAGGAAGATTTTTTTGGTATTGATAAAACCATAATGGAGATAGTTCGCTACTTCCACTCCGCTGCCATGCAAGGGGAGGAATCCCGTCAGGTCCTTTATATGGTTGGCCCGGTTGGGTCGGGGAAGTCTTCCTTGATGGAAAGCCTGAAGAGGGCTTTGGAACAGCATCCTCCCATATTTGCTCTTAAGAACTGTCCTATGCGCGAAGAGCCGCTGCACTTGATTCCCAAACACCTGAGGGGGGAATTCTCCGAAGTACTAGGCGTTAATATTGAGGGCGATCTATGTCCGGCATGCCGCTATCGACTCATTAATGAATATAAAGGGGAATACGAAAATTTCCGAGTAGTAAGCAGTGATTTCTCCATCCGTTCCCGTAAAGGTATAGCGGTAGTGCCTCCAGTTGATCCCAACAATCAGGATACTTCTGTTCTGGTAGGTTCAGTAGACATATCAAAAATGGATCTGTATCCGGAAGATGATCCCCGGGTACTGTCATTAAATGGTGCTTTCAACGCCGGCAACCGTGGTCTGGTAGAATTCATTGAAATTTTTAAAAATGATGTGGAGTATCTCCATACCATCCTGACCGCCACCCAGGAGAAATCCATTCCTTCTCCCGGCAAGAATTCCATGATCTATTTTGACGGAATAATCTTGGCCCACTCCAATGAATCTGAATGGAACAAATTCAAAGCTGATCATACCAATGAAGCAATATTGGACCGAATAGTTAAAATTGAAGTTCCTTACTGCCTGGAGCTGAACGAGGAGGTTAAAATATATCAGAAAATATTAAAAAAGAGCAGCTTCAAGGCTCATATTGCCCCCCATACCATAGAGATGGCTTCTATGTTCGCTATCATCAGCCGCCTTACCAGTTCCTCCAAAGTGGATATTATGAGTAAAATGCATATATACAATGGAGAAGAAGTTTTGCAAAAGGATGCTACACAAAGGGTAGATATAAAAGAACTCAAAGAAGAAGCCGGGAGAGAGGGCTTCGTGGGGATTAGTACCCGATTTATTATGAAGGCCATTGACAATGCTTTTTCAGAATCAGAACACAACTGTATAAATCCTATCATTCTGCTGGACTCCATCACTAGGTCAGTAAAGGCCAGCGATTTTGGTGAAGAGGAAAAGAATCGGCTCTTGGGTTATCTGCAGGACGTGATCAGAAAAGAATACAACCGTATTCTGGAGAAAGAAGTGACCAAAGCGTTTATTCATGGTTATCGGGAACAAGCGGAAACCTTGTTTAACAACTATCTGGATCATGCCGAAGCCTTTGTTAATAAAGTTAAACTTAAGGATGTCAACACCGGCGAAGAACTGGACCCGGATGAGATATTTCTGACCTCTATTGAAGCCCAGTTAGGTCTGACCGGCAATGCTGCCAGAGGGTTCCGGCATGATGTGACGGCGTATATGTTCACCCTTTTGAGAAATAACAAAAGGATTGAATATGACAGCTATGAACCACTGAAAGAGGCCATCGAGAAAAAACTCACCTCATCGGTACGGGAATTATCCCGGGTTATCACCCAGGCCAGAGTGAGAGACAGTGAACAAAGTGAGAAGTACCATAAAATGGTTGAGGAAATGAAAAACAATGGCTATTGTGAGCATTGCTGCAACGTGATTCTTAAATATGCCGCCAATAATTTATGGAAGGATTAGGCATTGGACCGGGCAGGAGCACATGGCGGGAGGTGATTCATATAGCCATTTTCCGAGATTATGATGGAGGAGACCGGGACAGAAGTGCTGAAGATCGCAGACGTCACCGTCAACTGGTTGGAGATTCCATTAAGAAAAACATCGGCAATATTATTGCCGAAGAGAGTATTATCGGCAAAAGCAAGGATAAAATTATCAAGATACCCATAAGAGGAATCAAGGAATACCAATTTATATACGGCAATAATCATCCCGGGGTGGTACCTGGAACCGGGCAGGAAAAACGCGGCGACCGTTATAAGGATACGGCAGGCGGAGAAGGTCAGGGAGTCGGTGATGGAGCAGGCAGCGTCGAAGGTGATGACTACTATGAAATAGATATCACCCTTGAGGACCTGGTGGAATATCTGTTTGAAGATTTGGAGCTGCCTCATATGGAGCGAAAGAAGTTCTCTTATGTGGAAACCGAGAAGAGCAATAAACGATGGGGAATACAGCGCAAGGGTATCCCCCCGCGATTATCCAAAAAACGTTCTATGCAGGAAAAAATAAAAAGAAAAAAGATGGTGGAAAGATCATATCGGGAGATGGAGCAGGAAATGCCCGATGAACGCTTTCCTTTCCGGGAGGATGACTTAAGATATCACCGGATTAAAGAGGAACTTCGTCCTCAATCAAATGCGGTAGTAATGTGCCTGATGGACAATTCCGGCTCCATGTATCAAGAAAAAAAATATCTGGCCCGCAGTTTTTTCTTCCTATTATATCAGTTTGTTAAGTACCGGTATGTCAATGTGGAGCTGGTATTTATCAATCATACTACTACTGCCCGGGAGGCTAACGAAGATGAATTCTTTCACCAGGGGGAATCCGGCGGCACATTTATCAGCAGTGCCTATGAAAAAGCGCTGGAAATCATTCAGGAGCGTTACAACCCGGAAATCTGGAACATATACGCCTTCCATTGCAGTGACGGTGATAACTGGCCCCAGGATACAACTCAAGCCATTGCCAAAGCAATTGAGCTATGCTCAAAATCCAATCTATTTGGATATGGAGAAATCAGAGTGAATGCCGGTTCCTATTCTAACCCCAACAGTATGTTGAACAAGTTCGAAAGCAGTATTACTGCAGATAACTTCATCGCGGTATGTATCAGCAACAAAGAAGATATCTGGCCCGCTTTCAGAGATCTGTTAAGGGTTTCAGACAAGGAGTGATTATAGGGTGATAGAATACTCGATGGAAGATTTGGAATACTATAATCGCATTATCGAGGAAACAGCGCAAAGCTTCGGACTTGATTGTTACCCTCAGGAATTTGAGATATGCAATTATGAGGATATGCTAAGTTACGAAGCCTATTCAGGTATGCCTTCCCGTTATCCGCATTGGAGTTTTGGCAAGGCCTGGGAGAGAAAAAAGACTTATTACCGCTACAATTTAATTGGTCTGCCCTATGAAATGGTCATTAACTCCAATCCCTGCCTGGCCTATTTAATGAAAGAAAACACCCTGGCATTGCAGGTTCTTACCATTGCCCATGTCTACGGGCACAATGATTTTTTTAAAAATAATCGTTTATTTCGGAACGGAACCCGGGCCGATTACGCTGCAGAGATGTTTAAATCCCATGCCAACCGAATCAGAGACTACATCGCTGATCCCAGCATCGGATATGAAAGGGTGGAAAGAATCCTTGATGCAGCCCACGCTCTGCGTTTCCAGATTTATCGGATCAGTAATGAAAAACACCTTTCCCCGGAAGAAAATAAGAAAATACTCATGGAAAGATACTATCAATCGGAGCACAATAGTCAGACAGCAGACCAGGAAAAAGAGCGGGAAACCGCCCCGGATTGGGATAAGGTGCCGCTGGAGCCCGACCAGGATATTCTGCTCTTTCTTATGCGTTACGCCCGCCTGACCGACTGGGAGAAAGATATAATCAACATTGTTCGTTCCGAGTCACAATATTTCATCCCCCAGATCGAAACCAAGATTATGAATGAAGGCTGGGCTTGCTTTTGGCATTACAAAATATTGAATAGCTTGGATTTACCTCAGTCCCTGCATCTGGAATTCATAAAAAGACATAATCAAGTCATAGCCTCACATCCGGGAACCCTGAATCCATATCATCTGGGCTTCAGGATATTCTGCCAGTTGGAGGGGGAATCCCGGGACAATCAGTTTATCTTCGATGTCAGAGAACAGGAAAGAGATGTATCCTTTCTGCACCGCTACCTGAACGAAAAGCTGTGCCGGGAGTTAAATTTATTTGAATTCCACAAGGATAACCAGGATTATGTGGTAAGTGAGGTTTCCGACCCGGAAGGCTGGAAAAAGATTCGTGAGACTCTGACAGCAAATGTTGGGATGAATGGAATACCTATTATCAGGGTTAAGGAAATAGGTCCGGAAAACATACTGTCTTTGGAGCATGACTGGGACGGCAGGTCATTACAGGAGGACTATGCCCATCAAACCCTTAAATATATTGCTCGGCTATGGGGGAATCAAGTCAGACTACGTATCCATGGAGCTCTAAAAATGCTGATATCGGATGGCAAATAGGCTATACTATTCATTTTCCCCCAGGCCAGCAGTAACATCGCCAGGGATATGGATTAGAGTCCATTCAGCCAGTCCACCAATAAATTACCGGCTTAATAAAAAAAATATAAAAGCCGGTTTAAACATGTCAAGAATGCTGCCCGGGTGGATCCCGGTCAGTCGTTAATCTCTTCGCTAATACTGTTGTTTATTTCCTGCATTAGCTGACCGTATTCTTCCTGAGCTTTCATATATGCTTGAATGAGAATATTGTTTTCCATTTTGGTTCTGATATTATCAAATTCCGCCAGTTGATCCTCCGTAGGTTGAACTCCCGCGTTCTGGGCAAATTCCAAGTGATTCTGAACCGTTTGTATATCCTGAATTATCCGCTGGGCATCAGGATTATCCTGAATGTTCTGTCCAGTTCTCCGCACTTCCTGATACTCTGGGGTTTTTTTGATTTCTTGCCCCAGTTCTTTGGCCTTCTCAAATACAGTCATCTTTCATCTACCTCCAATAAATATTAACTGCTTCACTGCCATCATCTTCAACCCTTGTCCTTGTTCTTAAATCGGATTATTTTACCCTTAAAAAAACGCATTTCGGTTATAGGGCAAACCTACAGATTTATTCACAATCAACCCTGGGCTTAAGTATCGGGCAATATAAAAATCATAGTCTTGGACAACACAAGCATGCGCTTATTCTTCCAGTTTATTTCACAACCATCCTTTAAAGAAGTTATGTGCTCCATTATATGGTTTATATTGATACAATGCAAGGAGCTGGATTGATCATCCATAATTGAACAGCGGAAACTCTGTCTGTTCATATGCCATATCTTCATCAGTGAATCCCCCTTGCCGTCCGGCTTCATCGTTGGGTTGTTTTACTGGCTGCCTATTAGCTATAATTACTTAGAATGGAGGTTTTACCATGATAATGACACCAGACCATGTTATTAAGAAATATTTTCCTAAACCCGCGGAAACAACCAGGGATCTGTATAATCAATTGGGATTCGATGAGTCCGTTTATCCCTATTTAAACTGGTTAAAAGATGCAGAAGCACACTGCCTGGCCAAATATGTTGACGAATCCCAGTACCAGCTTCTGCCCGACGATGAGAAGAATTACCGGATCAGCCCTAAAGCATTCAGGACCATACTGGAAACCAGTCCCTCCAAAATAGGGGATGAGATCAGAAATTGCTTTGCAGATATTAGCCGCAGGGTTGCCAGTGATCCAAGCTTTGCCAGACAATTACAGGACCAACTTGATCAAGAAGCCGGCATCACAAAAATAGCGCCCCGGG
>Ga0334884_1004274_pt1 | contig 14939 bp, 9 predicted proteins | sample GraSluR1_MG_7_FD_207215 | JGI IMG/M metagenome (GOLD analysis project Ga0334884, IMG submission 207215) | Sludge microbial communities from methane-producing bioreactor in Wageningen University, Netherlands - Granular Sludge_12_05 R1 | ecosystem: Engineered > Bioreactor > Anaerobic > Unclassified...
GCATAGGCAGTCTATACGAAATAAGTGATTTGTAAGATTTAAAAGCATGAACGACTTCACACAACAACAAATGGACGAAAAACAAGAGGTCGGCTCGACCATGTGCTTCGTCCATTTGTAGACGTTACCTGCAAGGCTAAGGAAAACCAAAACACACAATATATGAAAAATGGATTTTTATACAACTTCGTAAAGTATCTACTTGACAATTTCAGACATTTGACAATTGTCGAGTGGTTAAAAATCTGGGGAATAAAATTATGGTGTAAGAACTCTAATGACCAACAAAAGCGTGTTAACTGTAGGAGTAATATCGTTGATGGATTCAATGTATTTAAATGGCTATTAGTAATTTTACTCTTTTTTACTCATTCGACAAATTGCTTTCTGACAGTTGTAGTTTGGTATTTGCTAATTACAAATCTTTACAGTTATTTTTATCACCATATTTGGTCTGATGATGCAATAAAGATTGACATTATTTCGCCTGACAGAGCTAGAAGAAGATTCTTCCTTTTAATGCTTTCATTTAGCTTTTCTGAGTTTTGTTTTGCATACTTATATCGTTTCACCTATATCAGTGAATTTGACTGGACAGGGAAGGCTACATTCATGAAATCAATTTGGTTTAGTATTTCTAATTCATTTGCAGCAAATTATGATGTCGTTAAACCTATATCAGAATTAGGCAGTTCAATCTCAATGATTCAATTGATAATAACATTCATTTTCATTACAATAATAATTAGTAAATCTATTCCAGAAATTAAAAAGTGAAATTATGGCGTACAGAAACAAAACTTACATCTGCTTTGATGCAGACACAGACATGTGGGCATACAAATTTATGAAAGGCTGGAAAAACAATGATAACATTGATTTCGACTTTCACGATGCTCATGATTTGAATAATCTTCGTGATGGAAGTAAAGAAGAAACCATCAAACCAAAGCTAAGAGAAAGAATGAAAAATACGAAGATTTTCATGGTCTTGGTTGGTGACAAAACAAAGAATTTATTTCAATTTGTTCGCTGGGAAATGGATATTGCTCTTGAAATGGACATTCCTATTGTTGCAGTATATTTAAACGAATCAAAAACCAGAGACAATAATGTTTGTCCTCCAATCATAAGGGACGAATTAGTTCTACATATTCCCTACAAACAGGCTGCTATGAAATGGGCAATCGACAATTGGATAGCAGCAAGAAAACGCCATAGAGATAATAAGGATACGGGGCCGATTACTTTAACTGACAGTCTTTACAAAGAGCTTGGAATCTAGATTTAAAAGTAAGAGATTTAAAGAAGCCCAGCAGGTAACAAAGGCTATATGCAATAAGGGTTTCAGTGGTATTTCAAGCGTTCTGCCCCGCATAAAATTTCGTGTATATGGACAGGAAAGTTGCCCGCAACTCCTTACTGCATATAGCCTCGACCGTTGGCATTCATTGTAAGAAACAGCTTAGTCCAAACGATAATGCAAAAAATAAAGAGAAAGTTTTGTCGAATTGAGTATCTTTGCATTTAAACAAATTAGAGAAATTTAATGATTACGAAAGAATATATTTCAGAACTAAAACGAAAAGGAAATGCTGAACTTGCTGACCTTATTAAAAAGCAGCGAGATGTTGGAACTATAAATTATATACTTGAAAGTCTTGGTCAATTACCCAGTAACTTTAATAGTGGATTTTTATATGAACTTCTTGAGCATCAGCATTCTCAAGTAAGATTAAATGCTGTAAAAAATATCGGAAAACTAAACGGCAAGTCTGATATAAAAAAACTTTCAGAGTTATTCAAAAGAGAAACAGACACAAGTGTTAAAAGAGAAATAATATCATCAATTGGAAGACAAAGAAAACCTGAAAACAAATCTCTATTATTTGAGTTTTTGAATGATGAAGACCCAAAAATAATTTGTCAAGCAATTAGGGGCTTACTCGTGTTTGAAAAAGATAAGGATGTAGAAGAACACCTTCGACCTTTGATAAATCATACAAATGAAATGGTTAGAACGGTGATATATAAGGAGTATTTCGCTAAAGAAAACAAGAGCCAAAGTGTTCAACCTCATGCTGAAACATTTGAATTTTTAAAAAATGTAGTTGTTAATTCCGATGTATTAGAAGCACTAAAAGTTGTACCTGATGAAAGTGTTCATTTAACTTTTACTTCACCACCTTATTACAATGCAAGAGATTATTCTATTTATCCAAGTTATCAAGCATATTTAGAGTTTCTAGAAACTGTATTTAAAGAAACACACAGAATAACCAAAGAAGGGCGGTTTTTAATTGTAAATACTTCGCCAATAATTATTCCTCGTGTAAGTCGTTCCCATTCAAGCAAGCGATATCCAATACCTTTTGATTTGCATCCATATTTGGTTAAACAAGGTTGGGAGTTTATTGATGATATTGTTTGGTTAAAACCCGAAGCAAGTGTAAAAAACAGAATAGGTGGTTTTATGCAACACCGAAAACCATTGGGTTACAAGCCAAATTCTGTAACTGAATATTTAATGGTTTACAGAAAATCAACTGAAAAATTATTAGATTGGAATATAAGAAGCTATGATTATAAAACAGTTGAAGATAGCAAGGTGGCAGATGGGTATGAAACAACAAATGTTTGGAAAATCGACCCCTGTTTTGATAAAATACATTCAGCAATTTTTCCTGTTGAACTTTGTAAAAGAGTAATCCAATATTATTCATACAAAGGTGATTTAGTTTTTGACCCATTTGGTGGTAGTGGTACGGTTGGCAAAACAGCAAAAGCATTGGAACGATTATTTTTTCTAACAGAACAGGAACCGAAATATTTTGAATATATGCAATCAAAATCTAAACAACCAAATATGTTTAAAGAAAGAGAAACCAAATTTTTATCATTAGAACAATTTAAGGAAATAGCAAAATGACATTAACCGACCAAGTAGTTAAAAATATTATTAAACGCCTTATTAAAGGTCAAGATTATAGAATTGAAGTAGTTGCATTAATAAATGCTGAGTTTTTGCAATTTGCTATTGATTTTTTCAAGAAAGTAATTGAGGCAAAATTAGCAAACAAAGATGTTTCAATAGATTGGTATAAGAAAACATTTTTAAATCGAAATTTGAGTTCTGAAGAAATTGCAATCAATTCAGGATTAAACAAAAAGACGATTACGAATATGTACAATTCTGCGTCAAAAGAAATTGTAATTGACGCTTCAAATGAACACTACGATGTTCTTTATGAATCAATCAGTAACTTAATTGAGAATCAGCCAGACATTGATTTAACGTTAACAATCAAATTCAGGGGTGTTAGTGTTGAACTTAATATTAATGAAAGTTTAATTGTTATAAATACTCTTGCTGTAAAACGTGCAGCTTTACGTGGTGGGCTTTGGAGTACTGCAGGAAAAAGAGTTGAAAAGTATTTAATGGCAACACTTTGTAAAGTGTTCAATGTTCCTTTTGAACATTTTGACCAAAGTAAAATTCCTGCAAGTATGAGAGAAGTTGATTTCTATTTAATCAAAGAAAATACTTATTCACGTTGTGAAGTAAAAATGATGGGACGTGGTAATCCAGAAAGTGCTGATGCAATTTTTGCAAGAGAAAGTAATGTTTTTGTTGCTGACAAACTTTCTGACCTTAATAAACAACAAGCAGATATGCTAAATGTTAAATGGGTTGAATTAAGAGATGAAAATGGATACAAAAGATTTGCAAAGATTTTACACGAACTTAAAATACCATACACAGATTTTAATGGTAATTTGGATACTCATTTAGACAAAATTTTATCTGAATTATTTGATAAATAAACAACGAAATGCCAACAAAGGCTATATGCCATAAGGGTTTCAGTGGTAATTCAAGCGTTCTGCCCCGCATAAAATTTCGTGTAGGTGGACAGGATAGTAGCCCGCAATCCCTTACTGCATATAGCCTCAACCGTTATGCCCAATTTTAAAACAAAACACAGAATGAAAACGATTTTGACAAATATTTTAGTGTTAATTTCTCTTGTTTCTTTCGGACAAGATTTGACAACAATCCGAGTATCTGTTCCAAACATAACAGATGAAGTATATATCGTTGGAAACCAAAAGAATTTGGGTGATTGGCAACCCGACAAAATGAAACTAAATAAAATATCAGCGTATGAAAGAGAAATTTCATTGAACTTGACTTTTCCAGCAGAATTCAAGTTCACTCGTGGTAATTGGAATAGTGAAGCTATAATCAACAAACTTTCCGAACAACCAAATTTTGTATTAAAGAGTAAGCCAACACAGAAAGAATATTACAAAATACAAGGATGGACAGATGAAATAAGCAAGTTTTCAACTTACAGTGATTTTCAAATAATTGAAATAAATTCTAACATTTTAAATCAAAAGAGAAAGCTTTATGTTTCACTTCCAGAAAATTATAATGAAGAAATTAAGTATCCTGTAATTTATGTTACAGATGCTCACAGTTTAAGCCACTATGAAATAGTTAAACAAACCATAAGACAGCAATCAAATTTTTTGAATTTTCCTGAATGTATTGTAATTGGCATTTATCATATTGGTGAGAATAGAAACGATGAATTAGATATTACGTATAGTGAAAAGGGACAAAAATTTAAAAACTACATTTTTGATGAAGTAATCCCTTTTGTTGATAAAAACTATTCTACAAGTTCATTTAAAGCAATTTTTGGACACTCAAATGGAGCTGAATACAATCATTACTTAATGTTTGAGAAAAACAATCCATTTGATGCGTTTATCAATATTAGTGAGAATTTAATTGACTTAGAAAACGGCAACGTTGAACCTATTAGAAATAAATTTATTGAGTTCTTAACTCATAATAAAAAATCTGTTAAATATTTTGTTGCAAGCTCAAAATATGATAATCCAAATCGTTATCCGAGCGGCTTGGAAATTGAAAAAATTATCAAAAGTATTCCGAATGAAAATCTTTCTTTCCAACACAAAATTTATAAAAGTGGTCACGAAGATTTAATTGCTTCATCAGTTTTAGATGCTTTTCAATTCATTTTTTCTGATTATCAAGATTTTAGTTTGTTTGAAACTTGCTTTTCAGAAGACACCTTTAACTATGAAAAAACAAAATTAAAGTTCATTAGACAAAATGAAGGTTACATACAGCCCTATTTTGAGAATGACAAGACAAGTTTGATAACTGAAATTGTAATGAAATCAAAGAAAGTTAATGTTCTCAATCAAATGCTTGAATTTGAAGACCCTGAATATGAAATATTTGATTACTATGCAAGAGCAAATATGTTTGCAGGATTTAACGATTATAATACTTCTGTAAAGTATTGGGAAAAAGTCATTAATGAAAACCGCGAACAAAATATAAGAGCAATCATCTTTACCAATGCTAAGTTTTTATTTGAAACTTACGAAAATATAAACAACAAAGAACAAGCTTATCGCAATCTTGAAATTTTGTTGCAGAAAAATCCCAAATATGAGTTAGAACTCAAATATCTGTTAGCTAAAATTGGCATTGAAAACAATCTTCAATTTGAGAAAAGCAAAAAATACTTAAAGCAAGCTGAAAAGACATTTAGGGACAATAAATTGTTTGACAAAAAAGACATAGAAAAACTTAAAGTGAGATAAAAACTGGGCATAACAGCACCTACCCAAAAGTGGCGGTTCAGTGGTTAAATCAAGCTTTGTGCATCTATCAAAGTTTGTGCTTGGTTGACAGTGAAGTGCTTCGAAATCGCCACCTTCGGGTAGCTGCAAAACGTTACAAGCAAGTGTAAAGAACGACAGTGCAACCATTAAAATTGACAGTAAGACATCAAAACGAAAGATATAAATATTGACTTTGGAGCAGACCATTTGCCAACACGACAGCCCAACTCTTCGTATTTTATTTTTTTCCCCACCGCACGAAAAATTTTGAAATTCTTTGCCTGCCCACATTGGCACATTGGCTTTTGCCCCGACACACAAGCCAACCCTTCGGCAAAATCCAAAGAGCCAATTTTTCCAGCACCTAAGGAGAACAATAAGATAAAAGTGTAATTTAACCGACTGAAAAAGAAAATCTAATTTGTAGATGGAATTAAAAGAATTGAAACCAAGAAAGGCACTGAACAAAGCCTTTTTAAAAGTAAAACCGAACAGGACTGAAATTGAAGGTTTCAAGACCAATCTCATTACTTTACTCGACAGGACAAATGACACGGAAAGCGAAGAGTTTCATAAAAACTTAGTATCAGACTTTCTTAAAGACACGTATTACAAGCAAAACCATTTTATAAATACCAAAGGTCGAAACGACCTTGTTATTCACAACGGTCAAAATGCAAATTCGACAGTTGGTGTAATCATTGAAGCTAAAAAGCCGACCAACAAATCCGAAATGATTTCAACCAAAAAACTGAACACAAAAGCATTTCAGGAATTGGTTTTGTATTACTTACGAGAGAGAATTACACACAAAAACCTTGAAGTAAAACATTTGGTGGCAACCAACATAAACGAATGGTTCATTTTTGACGCTACCCTATTCGACAGGCTTTTTGCTCAAAACAAAAACCTTGTAAAACAATTCAACGACTTTGAAGGTGCACGATTGGCTGATACCAAAACCGATTTTTTCTACAAACAAATTGCCGAGCCATTCATTGCTGACATCACAACAGAAATTGAGTTTACCTACTTCAACATTCAGGACTTTCAAAAACCGTTACACAATTCCGACAAAGCAGACGATAATTCGCTGATTGCTTTATTCAAATTGCTTTCGCCAGAGCATCTTTTAAAACTTCCTTTCACCAACGACAGCAACAGCCTTGACAAACGCTTTTACAGCGAGTTGTTGCACATTATCGGACTGACCGAAACCAAAGAAGGAAGCAAAAAACTGATTGAGCGAAACAAAGCAGGAGAAAGAAATACAGGAACAATCCTTGAAGATGCAATCATTCAGCTTGACAGCTTGGATAAACTAAGCAGACTTGAAAGACCAAACCAATTTGGAAGCACACAACAAGAAAAATTATTCAATGTTGCTCTTGAACTTTCCATCACTTGGATAAACCGGATTTTGTTTTTGAAGTTGTTGGAAGCCCAACTCATTACTTATCACAAAGGCGACAAATCATTTTCGTTTCTCAACCTTGACAAAATCAAAAACTATGACGACCTGAACAGCTTGTTTTTTCAGGTGTTGGCACGCAAATATGACGAGCGAAACGAAGATGTGCAACAGATTTTTGAGAAAGTTCCTTATCTCAATTCTTCGCTTTTTGAGCCGACCGATATTGAGCAGGTTACTTTGTTTATAAGCAACCTGAAAGACGATAAAACCATTCCAGTCATTTCTTCCACCGTTCTCAAAGACAAACAAGGAAAAAAGAGAACAGGAAATTTAACCACGCTTGAATATCTCTTTGAGTTTTTAGATGCTTACGACTTTGGAGCAGAAGGCGGAGAAGAAATACAGGAAGACAACAAAACGCTGATTAACGCTTCTGTTCTCGGTTTGATTTTCGAGAAAATAAACGGCTACAAAGACGGTTCTTTTTTCACTCCGGGTTTCATCACCATGTATATGTGCCGTGAAACCATTCGCAAAGCGGTTGTGCAGAAATTCAATGAAGCAGCCCCCTCTAACTCCCCCAAAGGGGGAGGACAGCCACGGTTCAAGACTTTGGATGACATTTATGACCAAATTGACAATGACCGATTATTTACTCGCCAACAAGCAAACAACATTGTAAACAGCATCAAAATTTGCGACCCTGCCGTTGGTTCGGGGCACTTTTTAGTTTCGGCACTCAATGAAATGATTGCCGTAAAAAACGACTTGAAAATTCTGCAAGACCGTGAAGGCAAACGCCTAAAAGAATATCAAGTGGAAGTGGTAAATGATGAATTGATTGTAACAGACGAAGAAGGAGAACTTTTTGAATACAACCCTGCCAGCAAAGAGAGCCAACGCATACAGGAAACGCTTTTCCACGAAAAGCAAACCATTATTGAAAACTGCCTTTTTGGTGTGGACATCAATTCCAACTCGGTAAAAATTTGCCGTTTGCGTTTATGGATTGAGCTTTTGAAAAATGCTTATTACAAAGCTCCCTCTCCTTTGGAGAGGGCGGGGGGTGAGGCTCTTGAAACGCTTCCGAATATTGACATCAACATAAAATGCGGAAACTCTTTGGTAAGCCGTTTTGCCATTGATGCCGATTTAGCCCACGGTTTAAACCGTGGGCTGAAAAGCAAATGGAACATCGATACCTACAAAATAGCGGTATCTACCTACCGTAACGCTGAAAGCAAGGAACAGAAAAGAGAAATGGAACGACTGATTGCCGACATTAAATCGGATTTCAGAAGTGAAATATCATCTAAAGATCCTAAAGTTATTAAGTCAAATAAATTAAGAGAAGAAATAACCTTTTTGCCAACACAGTACAAGTTGTTTGACTTATCTCCAAAAGAAAAGAAAGAGTTTAATGAAAAGATTTTAAAACTTACTAACGAAGCAAAAAAACTAGAAACCGAAATTGAAGAAATAAAAGCCAACAAGATTTTTGAAAACGCTTTTGAATGGCGTTTTGAATTTCCTGAAGTGCTGAATGATGATGGCGATTTTGTGGGATTTGATGTTGTTATTGGAAATCCGCCGTATGTTTACAGAAATGCAGACATTGAAAATTTAAAAGAGTATTACAATGCTAATTACTACAATACCTCAGGCAACTATGATTTGTATAAGTTCTTCATTGAACAATCTGTAAGAATTTCAAAAAATGACGGTTTCAATTCTTTAATTACAAATTCATCTTTTCTTCTACAAACATCTTTCGACAAAACGAGAAAGTTTCTTTTAGAAAATTCAACACTTAAAAACATTGTTCCTCTCGGTGGTTCTGTTTTCGAAGAAGCAACGGTTGACTCTGCAATTTATATTCTGCAAAAGAATAATTACAATGGCGACAAAACCTTTGTTATAAATCCAGAAAAACCGATTGAAATTACAACTACACCCGCCTATGCCGTTAATCAAAACAGGTTTTTAAAAAATGAGTTCTTAGTATTCGACTACTTATTAAATGACGAAGAATACAACATCGTAAATAAGCTACTTTCAAAATTTCCTAAAATTGAAACAGGTTATGATTTTGGAGTTGGAATAAATACAGGTTATATAAAAGATGAGTTAACCGCAGAAACAAAACTCGACAATAGATACCATCCAATGGTTCCAGGAACAGGAGTATCTAAGTATGGAGCTATAAAAACAGAAGGTTTCATAATGTATGACAAGGAGTTTGTTAAAAGCAAAGGAAAACTTGGAAGAACATTACCAGATGAAAAATTTTTCACTGAACCCAAAATTCTCATAGTGAGAACAAGAAATATCACACTTAAAGAGAGAATTATTGCATCGATTGACTATGATAAAAAATACAATCTAAACCGCATTTCAAATATAATTTCAAAAGACAACAATTCACTTGAAGGACTTTTGGGTGTTCTAAATTCAAAGCTATTTAATTGGCTTTATTCAAAGAGATATTTTGATTATGAAATAAAACCAATTTATTTAAGAAACTCTCCACTTTGTAACACTAATGACAAGGAACTAAACAAGCTTGTAAAAGAAATAATTGAGTTAAGAAATACGGACGAAAAGGCTAACATTTCAAAGCAAATTCAATCAATAGACAAGTGTGTTTATCAGCTTTATGAATTGACCGAAGAAGAAATAAAAATTGTGGAGAAAAGGTAAATTTATTTATCAAAAATGAAAAACGCTTACATCGGATACACATACCAAAAGCATGTAACATCTTTACTCTTAGCAAAGATGGATGTTGAGCGTAATATTGATTCAATTGAAATAGAAGCTGATGTTAATAATGACTTTGATGATTTAAAAATCTCATCTTCCAACGCAGAATTTTATTTCCAAATTAAAGACTTTAATGATGTTTCCCTTAATTCTCTCCAATTCACGAATAATTCCATTTTCATCAAAGGCAAAGAACATTCCTTGTCGAAATTCATTAATGTCATATTCTTTAGGCAAATAGATATAATCCCAAATTGTGAAATATTCGGAATACCCGCTCTTAATGTAAATGATGTTTATATTATTTCTTTAAACAGAGAAAATATTGATGAAAGTATTTCTTGCTTATACAATTTAAACCAACAAAGGGAATCCACTATAAACAAATTCTTTAGCAGATGTTTAGATAAACGTAAATTCAGAATAGAGAGAAAGGATTTGCCAACAATTCCTGTTTTCGACACCAATTTGATTGAACCAACAATTGATGTAGGAAGAAAGCATCTGACTGTTGAAAATATTTTAGTAATAGAAGGCAAACCTGGGGTTGGTAAGAGTCATCTGGTAAATTGTCTAACTAAAGAATATCCTAATAACATCATTTACAGATTTTGGATTTCAAGCCAAGACAAAGAGTATAATCAGAGATTAAAATTTTCAAACTTTATTTTCGACTTCTCCAAAAAACTATTCAATGACCAAGTAATTAGAGCAGAGAACGAAGTTTTAGAAAAACTTTGGGAAGTTAATAAAACAGTCATTATTGACGGACTTGACCACGTTGAGAATTACGATAACAAGGAGTTAAAAAGAATTATTGACTTTATCCAAAAATTGCAGGCGAAATGCAAGACAATAGTATTAACCAGACCTCTGAAATATCAATTGGAGTGGAGCAAACATGAACTTGTTAATTGGAATAAAAAACAAACAGAAAAGGTTCTTGACGAACTTTTTCACATTACCGATTATGATGTTTGTAGTAAAATATATTCGATTACAGACGGCTATCCGATTTTAGTTAAATATTTGGCAGAACATTATAAGGAGCATAATACTTTACCCGAGCTAAACACATTAAAAAGTATAGACGAATATTATGATGAAATATTTAAGGACAAGGTAAACACAAAATCTTTATTGACCTTATTTCTTTGTTGTCGCTCATTTATTATGCAGCATGAAATAGATTTATTTTTAGGTGACGTATCAGCAGTTTCTGTTTCAGAATTTATAAGTTGTTATCCTTACTTATTTGAAAAAAGGCTCAATAGGATTTCTTTACTGCATGATAGCTTTAATACATACCTGCGTAACCAAAACATTGATTATTCTAAAAGTCAAAAGACAGTAAAAGAGCTTGTTTACAAATCAATTCTTAACTTGGAAGTTGAGTTTCTTACAAGATTTGATTTTTTCTACCTTGATAAGAAAATGAAACGAGAAATCATTCTCAAATACTCAAGCATCTATGAATTTAATAAACTTGTTAGTGGTGCTATTGATTTTGAGGCTATTCAATCATTTTATGGACAACTCAGAGAGTCCCTACTTGAACTATCACCAAACGATTTAGAAATAGAAAATTATTATGAGTTTTCTCTAATAATCAACGCAGCATCAAGGGACCACATTTCAACTAACAATCAGTTTTTATACACCTACATAAAATCATTGTTGTTTCATGGATATACAGTTAAAGACTTTACAAGCTCAGGCTATCTTTTTGGAATGCTTTACTATATTCAAACAGGAAGTGTTGACTTGTTGCTGAACCAAACAAGTAATGATTTTTATGATACAACTCGCTTTTTTGAAGATTTGTTATTTGATTTAAGTAAAGAAGATAACTTTTTTGAAAAACATAAAACCCCTTTTCCGAAAAGAAAAATAGAAGATTTAATACATCCTAATGACGAATATAATTTCAATGATAAAATTACATTCGTTTTAGTAAACTTGTTTATTCATAAAAAACATCAATCAGATTTTCCTGAGCTAACAAATTGTATTACTAAATTTATTTATTCAGAAGAAGAGGAAGCAGTTTACAGATTAAAATTATTGTTAGATAAGCATAATATCCGCTCACTGTTACCATGGTTAATTTTAAAAAATGCTAAGAGAAATATATTAGCACTAGGCCATATTCCTGAAATAAACGACTATTTAAAATTATCCTTAAATGACTTTATATTTAAAAACAGACAACTGGGTAGTTTTGACTTGTGGGTTGAAATATTAAATCATATTCGTTTGTCCTTGTATCTGAATAAAGCTATTGATATTTCGAGCATTTACAAGTTTTGGACAAAATATTATCAAAGAAAGGATTATTCCCTAATAAGTCTTCCGTCCGCATTATTTGTATTTGAGCAAAAGGGCTTCGTTAATAAAACAGATGCGGTTGAATTGATTACCAAAATTCAAGAGGTTTCAGAAAAAGGTTATCGTGGATTATTAGCGGACTACGTTGAACAGCACTCCCCAAATATTATTGATTTCCTGATTAACACATATGATATTGAGGAACTGCATATCTCTTGGTTCACCTTGTCGAGTAAATATATTGACCAATTTCCAGATATAATATTTAACATCTCTATGAAAGGTTTATTGAAATATCATAGTCATAATAGAGAAATTGATTTCAATGAGGTTGAAAATGTTATTAATTCAAATAGATGTGATGAATTTAGGAGCATTTTGGAAATCACTAAATTCAGAGTTCGCATTCCAAAAGGAAATAATAAAATAAAAGCACTCAAGAAAAATGGAATTGCATATACTGAATATTCAGACGACAGTAATTCCTACAAGCAAGACAGCCAATCACGTTTAAATACTGGCATACTTACAATAAAAGACAGGAAACTAATTATTGATAGGAAATTAAAACCTGAAGTAGTTGCTGGATATTCTGATGGATTCTATTCTTCTCTCTCTGATTTGAATTTGTTTCAAATATTTCCTAAGAGTGAGATTAGAAAAAGTATTAAGCTAATTTTATACAATGCTATTGTTGGTAAAGTAAATACTATCAATTCGTTTCATAATTTGTATTATTTTCCAGGAAACACATTGAAGCTAATGAACGATTATAAAATTGAAGCTAATTATGATTCACTCTATGAAAGTTTTACAAATTTCTTGGAGTTATCAATGTTTGAAATTAATTCAAATAAAACACATGAACAAGTCGTATAATTTATTTTAAATGAAAGCAATGCCCGAAACTCAAAACATAGAATACAAACAAAGTTGGCGAGACGAGTATCTGAAATGGATATGCGGTTTTGCTAATGCCAATGGTGGCAGCATTTTTATAGGAAAAGACGATAACGGAAATGTAGTTGGTGTATCGGATGCAAAAAGATTATTGGAAGAAATACCTAATAAAGTAAGAGATGTTTTGGGCATTTTGGTAGATGTGAATTTGCATACTACAAACCAAGGCGATTTTATTGAAATAATAGTTGAGGGTTATCCTTATCCTGTTAATTACAAAGGGCAATATCATTATAGAAGTGGTAGCACCAAACAAGAACTGAAAGGAACGGCTTTAGATAAATTTCTGTTACAGAAAAAAGGTAAACGCTGGGATGGAGTACCAATTCCAAAGGTTTCAGCCAACGATTTAAAACAAGAAACATTTGATTTTTTCCGCAAACGTGCATTTAAAAGCCAACGTATAGAAGAAGATGTTTTAACAGATAACAACGAACACTTACTTGAAAATTTGCAACTAAAAGAAAATGCCTTTATAAAAAGAGCAGCTATTCTTTTGTTTCATCCCAACCCCGAAAATTTCGTAACAGGAGCGTACATCAAAATTGGCTATTTTGAAACAGATGATGATTTGAAATTTCAAGATGAAATACACGGCAATTTGTTTGAGCAAATTTTGAAAACAATGGAATTGCTTTTTACCAAATACATTAAAGCTCCAATTAGTTACGAAGGAATTAACAGAGTAGAAACGTACGAATATCCAAAAAATGCAATTCGTGAAGCGTTGCTAAATGCCATTGCTCATAAAGATTATTCGGGTGGTGTTCCTATTCAAATAAGTGTTTACAACGACAAAATTATTATTTGGAACGAAGGTCAATTACCCGAAAATTGGACTGTTAAAAATCTATTGGAAAAACACGCTTCACGACCATACAACCCCGACATTGCAAACTCTTTATTTCGCAGTGGTTACATTGAATCTTGGGGACGAGGAACTATTAAAATCATCAACGAATGTAAAAAAGCAGGAATCCCCGAACCAGTTTTTACTTACGATTCAAGCGACATTTCTGTAGAGTTCAGAAAGAATATTTACAATGAAAAATATTTGCAATCGCTTAACCTAAACGACAGACAAGTAAAAGCGGTTTTGTATGTGAAAGAGAAAGGGAAAATCACAAACAAGGAATACCAAGAAATTAATGAAACTACTGAACGGACTGCATCAAGAGACTTATCGAATTTAGTGGAAAAAGGAATAATTAAAAGTTCTGGTATTAAAGGAGCAGGGGCATTTTATACGCTTGATTAAGAATTACGCCATAATAACGCCAATAACGCCAAAATGCAGACAGAATAAAGACAAATGTAAAACATAAAGGGTTCAAAAGGCTCATTATTGGCTCAGAAACGGCTCAAAAATGAAAATAGAAATAAGACAAATAAAAGTCCAACCCTATTTACAAGCACATTGCCAAAGCCCCACGAGTCAACGCAACGACCAAAGCTTAGTCAAAGAGCTTGTAAAGCCGACCCAATTAAGAATTTCAAAATTTTTCTTTCCTTCTCTAAAAAAATTAAAACACCCTATATTCAAGCCAACGACACGAAACTTCAATATTGACAGTGGTTGCATACCTCGACAGACAAGAACACCAGCTTGTAACATGGGCTAAAATCAAGTGGGCGTGAGTAGGTTATTAAACTTTAGTGCTTTTTATTTACTTTTGTGGAGGCAGACAATGAGGTAGTTTTAATTGCCCACCTGCTCTTAGCCCCAAAACGTTAGCGCCAAGCCTAAAAACGACGACAGCGCATTTAATAACGGACAGAAAAATGAAAGAAAAAAGAATGAAAC
>Ga0334884_1004275_pt1 | contig 14938 bp, 8 predicted proteins | sample GraSluR1_MG_7_FD_207215 | JGI IMG/M metagenome (GOLD analysis project Ga0334884, IMG submission 207215) | Sludge microbial communities from methane-producing bioreactor in Wageningen University, Netherlands - Granular Sludge_12_05 R1 | ecosystem: Engineered > Bioreactor > Anaerobic > Unclassified...
CGCGGCAGTGCCGAGATCTCGGCGACGGTGATGGGTTCTGGGTCGTGGCCCCAGACGGCGTGCACCGCAGGAGCGGCGTTGCCGAAGTAAAAAGGCATGCCCAGGGGCAAAAAGCCCAAGCCCAAGGCGAGGCCCACGAGCCCGGCGGCGCGTCCACGCACCCGCAGCACGGCAAAGAAGAGGATGAGAAGGAGTGGTGTCAGGGCCAGGATGTGCCCCAGAAAGGCGGCAAAGGTGTTGGCGTAGAGGGTAGAGAAAACGCTGTAAATGAGGGTGAGGACCAGCGCGAGTGCGGCCAAAAGAAAGGCCCCCAAGGGGCTGGGGTAGCGCTCCTTGCTCCGCGGCACCGCTAAGGTGGGTGGCGGCGGCGTCTCCTCTTCAGGCAGAGCACTCGGGCCAAGTCCCGGCTGATAGCGCGCGAGGGTGGCGCCCATGCTCTTGGCATGGCTCAAGAGGTCGCAGAGCACGTCCCAGGGCACGACCAAGCCCATGGGACGCTCCATGCTGGCGACCTCGGCGAGGTGCTCCGCCGTGGGGGCGACGGCGCTCAAGGCCAAGCGCTGTCTCGCCACGCGCAGCTCGGCGTGCACGACGTGCTGGGGCTTGCGGCGCCAAGGCAAGCGGCGGCGCCAGCCCGTGAGCGGCTGCTCCCAACGGGAGAGCTGCACCGTGGCTTGCTCGGCAGGGTCCCAGGTGAACGACGAATGCTGCCTGAGGTCGGTGGCGTCGAAGCGAATGGCAGCGGGAGACCAACTCAGGACGCCGGCGCCGAGGGCCAGGTGTCCTGAGCTTCTGGCGGGCGTCTCGATGCGGTCAAGGAGGCTGGTCGGGGTGTCACGCATGGCTCTCTGATCGCGTGGGGACGGGAGAGGATCAGGCCCGTTTGCCGACGGCGGCGACGTAGACCGTGAAGGCGTCGCGCCCGTCAACGCCGAGGAGGGCGTCGCAGGCGTCCTGATCATAAGCAGCAATGGCGCAGGTGCCAGCGCCCATGGCCTCACTGAGCAGGTAGAGGTTCTGGCACAGGTGCCCGGCGTCGAGGGCGATGACCTTGTGCGACGCCTCGCCGTAACGCCACTCCATGCGCGCCGGCAGGGTGGTCCAGAAGAAGGTGAGGGCCGCCTCGGCCACGAAGCGCTGGTCGAGGCAGGCGCGGGCGGCCTGCTGGGCGATATCGTCGGCCAGGCGCAGCTCGGCGAGCTGATGCTCGAAGGGGAGATAGCGATAGAGACCGGGAGCCAGGTGCTCGACCCGGTGGACGGCCAGGTAAGTCTCGAAGCTGTGACGCGCGCCGGCAGAGGGCACGGTGCGCAGGGCGGCGTGCGGGCCCAAGCGCTTGCGCACGCCCTGGGTGCCCCAGGTCAGGGCGGCCAGCTCGCGGAAGGAGATGGGGTGGGGGGCAAAGCGGCGGCAACTCTCGCGGCGCAGGATGGCTGCCGCCAAGGGTTGGGCGGCGCAGTGCTCCAAGGCCGCGGGTCCGTCGGGCAGGGTGATGCGGCGCGCCGTCGCAGGGCAAGGCTGCTGCAAGTCTGGCGCAGGCTCGCCTCGGTGTTGGGGCGTTTGCGAGAAATCGGTGCGCTGGCGGACGTGGTCTTTGAGGAAGTCGCGCAGATGATCGAAGCGGCGTGGATCGGAACTCATGAGGCCTCCTTGGGTCAGCACTTTAGGGTAAATGCGCCGGTGGTGAAAGGCGCAGCGGCGGCTCGCGTTGTTGCCACAGGGGCGGCGCTGACGTGAGGCAGGTGGATCCCCGACCGCGATGACGGCAGGTGGGGCTTGACGGGAGAGGGCGAGGCGTTAGGCTCAGGTGGAGCCGTGGCTTTGGATGAACGCGAGGAGGTGGCGCATGTCCGGTGTGAAGTGGGTGCTGGGTGGCTTGTTGGTGTTGGCCTTGAGTTGGCCGGTGGGGGCCGCGGCCTCGGATTGCAGTCTGATTTCCGATAGCGACCAGCGCTATTTTTGTCGGGCCAAGAGCAGCGGATCGACCTCGGATTGCAGTCTGATTTCCGACAGCGACCTGCGCTATATGTGCCGGGCCGTGGTGGGAAATTCCTCTTCCGATTGCAGCCTGATTTCCGACAGTGACCTGCGCTACGCCTGCAGAGCCCAGGCCGGCGGCTCGTCGTCGGATTGTTCTTTGGTCTCCGACAGCGACCAGCGCTATTTTTGCCGGGCCCGGGCGTCAGGCTCGACCTCGGATTGCAGCCTGATTTCCGACAGTGACATGCGTTACCACTGTCGGGCCGTGGTGGGGAAGTCCTCTTCCGATTGCAGCCTGATCTCCGACAGTGATTTGCGCTATCGCTGTCGCTCCGAGGTGGGCAACTAGAGAGGCCGCGGGCCGGCGCTGGAGCGGGCGGGCCGCTTGGATGGAAGGTCCGCGCCCAAGATAGCGCCCTCGGGCTGAAGAAAGCGCGTTTTTTCCTTGCCGCTGGTTGATGCCGCGCACAGCCCCGGCTAGGATGTCTTATGCCGCTTTTCTGAAGTGGATGCGAGCTCTCCTGCTGTCTCTCGTCGTAGTCCTGCGAGCCCCGTGGGTGTCCGAGGCCTGGTCATGCGAACCGTCTTATTGTCGCTGTGTGTGTTGTCCCTGGTCCTCGTCGTGCCCTAGCCAGGGGAGAGACCGCGCGTGACGCGGCCCCCTGCGCCTTCACTGCCAGGGACGTGACCATTCCCCCGAACGGGGTCTTGCGTCTGAAGGATGCCACGGATCTCTTTGATGCTGGTGGCTGCGCCGGCGGCCTGAGCGCCATGGAGGTGCGGGACGGTGTTGGCACGGTGGTCCTCGGCGAAGTGCGTGAGGTCGAGGTCCTGGGCGAGCATTTTTGGGTGCCGGCCGAGACCCTGGCCCCAGCGAGCGCCTACGATGTCTGGCTCGAGCCGACCATGGGTCTGGGCGATCGCCTGCACTTCGTCCTCACCACGACGGCGACGGCGGCATTGCCACCGAGCACCCTGCAGGTCGAGGCCAGCGCGCTGCAAGAATGGGAGGAGGTCAGCCGCGGGTGTTGCACGCCCAAGTCCTGTGAGGGGATGTCCTCGTGCCGCACGCCCCAGTGTTGGGATGAGGCTTATGCCTATTGGCCGTCTATCCGCCTCGAGGTGAGCACCGACGCCGAAGGCAGCGGACCCTACTATTTACGCGTCTCCTCGGCCAATGGCACCCAGGTGTGGGCCCACAACGCCTTCCCCCGCGGGGAGCCCCTGGTGCTGCGCTTCGATGGGCAAGTGACCTACCCCCTGTGCTACGTCCTGGAGCTGCACGACAGCCTCAGCGAGGCCGTGCTCCTGGACACGGAAGAGGCCTGCTTCTCCGAAGAGGCCTTGGAGCGAGTGGCGCGGCGCACGCCGGCGCTGGTGGATTTCAGCACCTGCATCAACCCCAGCGACTACGCCGATCATCCGCTGAATCTCCTGGGCGGCAAGAGCAAAGACGACGGCTGCTCCTGCCAGGTACAGCGTAGGACCGCTGCAAGCGGCCCGCTGGCGCTGCTCTGCACCCTCGCGCTGGGCTTGCTCTGGGGCTGGCGCCGCCGCGAGCGCCGCGGCTAACGCGCGGGATCCACCACGGGGTTATGGCGCGCCACGTTGTGGGCGAAGACCTCCATGCGGGCCATGGTCGAGGGCGGGTAAGGCAGGCCGTCGCTCTCGAGGGCGATGACCGGGATGCCCCGGCGCCGCGCCCATGGGCCAAAGACACCCTCGATGACGCGGCCTGGCAGGCAAGCAAAGGGGGCCACCACGGCGATGCCAGAGTAACCTTCCTCCATGGCCACCGCCGCCACGCCCGAGCTGACCGTGGCCTCGCTCTCGAGATCGGGGGGAATGAAGTGTGCCGAGGCGGTGTCGACGATGTGGCGCATGTCGTGGGGCGCGTCGGGCAAGAAGCCCGTCTTGGCGAAGCGCGCGCGGATGCGCCAGCGCACCCAGTCCTTGTAGGCCTTCTCGACGTAGTAGATGGCCTCTTCCCGGAGCAAACCCGAGCGCAAGGCCTGCACCGGGCCTTGGCGGCGCACTTGGCTGTCCATGAGGATCTTGCGCGAATAGTCCGTGTAGTGCACCCACTCGGTCACGTCGGTGACCTTGGGGAAAATGTCCTGGCCAATGAGGTAGCGCTTGAGCTCATCCACGGAGAAGTCATCCCGGCGCACGTAGATCTCGCCGACCACCAGGACCTTGCGCAGCGCCGCCAGGTTGCGACGCCGCGGGATGGCGCGCAGGGTCCGGGCGCAACGGCTCAGAGCCCGCTCCAGGGCCAGCCCGCCGCGCTCCAAGCCAACGAGCACCTCCTGGTAGCAGGCGTCGAAGGTGGCCAGCGCGTGCTCCGGGAACTCGGCCAGAAGCTCCACCCCCGTGCGGATGTCGCCCATGACATCCGCCGTGAGCAAGGCCCACCACACGTCACGGTTGAAGGTCGGCCCCATCTCGCGGTAGGCGTTCTCCGAGCCCAAGACCAAGACCACCACGTTCTCCCACCCCAAGTCGGCGAAGAGGCGCTCGTAGAAGACGAAGTACTGCCCCGTGCGGCAGGGTCCAAGAGTGGACGGCACGAAGACCAAGAAGACCTCGTCGGGGCGATTGGGGGGCACCTCGCGGAAGAAGCTCAAGATGCTCCCGAGGACCAAGAGCGCGGGGATACACTCCTTGCCCGAAGCGACCTCCCGGGCGCGCTGGGTAGTGTCCGCCGTCGGCACAGGGAGGTGGCGGGCATGGATGCCCTGTTTGCGGGCCACCGCCGCCAAGGCCGAAGCCGACAGCTCCCCCATGGACGGGAAGACCATCTGGACCCGCGGGTCGCGCACGTCGAGGCGTTGCCCGGTGCGCGTGTCTTCGACATCGAGGTAGTTGGTCTTGAAATGCACCTTGAAGCGCGGCGCAGGACGCGCCTGTTCCGCCCCCAAGCCGGCGCTGCGATAGCTCGCCACGATATCCAAAAAGGCCTCGATCCGAGTGTCGATACCGGCGTCCGCCGTGTGGGAGTCGATCTCCAACACCAGGTAGGGTTTCTGCCCCATGATCCAGCGCACGTAATGGAGCATGAAGGAGTCGGGGGCGCAGGAGAAGTTGGTCACCCAGGTCAGATAAAGGTTGGGGCTGCGCTTGACCTGGACCACGGCCTTCATGTCCATCTGGCCGTAGTACCAATACATGTTGGGGAAGATCTCGTCGTCCGCCGCGTAGATCAGGTCAAAAGGCACCACGCTGACCCCATGGGAGATGAGCTTGCGCGGGATGCCCATGTTGGCGTCGCGGGTGAAGGCGTTGTAGGGGCGCCCCATGACGGCCACATAGAGGCGCTCGGGCTGCGCGGCGATCTCCGCCAGCACCTGCTGCCCCAGCGCGCGGTAGGCGCTGAGAAAGCGCCGGTAAGCAACCACGGCGCGGTCGTAAGCGGCCGCACCATCGCTGGCCCGCAGCCCGAGCTGCACCGCCACTTGGGCGAAGGCCTCGCGGCTGGCGTCCCAGCCATCCTTGAACGAGACCAGGGTCCGCAAGAGCCGCGCCTCGTCCAGGTCGAAAGCCTGGCGTAGGTAAAAGGGCAACCCCTGCGTGAGGGGGCACACACAGGCGTGGACCGGCGCCGCCTCCATGGACGGCATGTCGCGAAACAACGGGATGAAGAGGGTGTCGATGCCCCGCTCCAGCAGGTCTGCCACGGCCCCATGGGCCAGCTCCGCCGGGAAACAATAAGTGCTCTCCACCCGCGTCAGCCCCGCCCGGGAGATGCCCTCGGAGAGCACGGCCTTCACCCCCAAGTGGTGAAAATACCACGCGTACAATGGCCACAGCGAGTGCACCGACAGGGCCAGGGGCACCCCCACCACCCGGTCGCTGCGGGGCACGAAATCATCGGCTGCCGGGACGAAGGTCGCAAAGAGCATCTCCTGACGCGCGGCGATGTAGTCCTCGGGTGCAACCACCTCCTCTGGGCGCGCGCCGTCCACTTGCTGCCTTTTGCGCACTTGGGTGTAACGCGAACAGCGGCCGCCAAAGGGATAACGCGCGCCGTTCACCTCCAAGATCCGAATCTCACAGCGGTCATCGCAGCGCTTGCACACGAAGGTGCTGCGCTCCACCAGCTCGCGCGCCAGGATGGCGTCCAGGTCATAGCGATCGTCCGTTGCCACGGGCAACGAGCCCTCTTCCCACTTGCGCTTGGCCAAGAGGGCCACCCCATAAGCCCCCATCAGCTCCGGCTCGGGGGGCACCACGATGGTCTTGCCCGTCATCTGGGCAAAGGCCAGAGGCACCGCAGGGTTACACGCCACCCCGCCCTGCAAGGCGATGCGCTCGCCGATGCGCCGATTGCCCACCACCCGATGCAGGTAGTTGGCCACCACGGAACACACCAAACCCGCCACGATGTCGGCGCTGGCCGCGCCCTGTTGGATGGCTTTGCGGATGTCAGAGTTGATGAAGGCCGAGCAATGCTGGCCAAAACGCAGCGGCCCCTCGGCGAGGAGGGCGATGGGGCCGATCTCCTTGGCGCTGCCGATGTTGAGGTCGCCTTGGGCCGACTCTTCCAGGAAGGAGCCCGTCCCGGCCGAGCAGGCCTCGTTCATGGCGTAGTCGATGGGCACGGCGTTGTGGAGGCTGACGTACTTGGCGTCTTGGCCGCCGATCTCGAAGAGGGTATCCACCGCCGGGTCGAAGCGGGTGGTGCCCACGGTGTGGGCGATGATCTCGTTGTAGACCCCTGGGCTCTGCAGGAAGGTCCCCAACAACTCCCGGGAAGAGCCCGTGGTCGCCGCCAAGGCGATGCGCGGGACCACGCCGCCGAGCTGCGCCTTGACCTCGTGCAGGCAGAGGCCGAGGGCCGCCACGGGGTTGCCATGGGTGCGCCCATAGTGCGAGGCCACCACCTCCAGCGTGTCCATGTTGACCAGGGCCACCTTGGTGGTGGTCGAGCCGCCGTCGACGCCGAGGATGTAGCGCGCCCCGGGATCGAAGGGCGCCCGCTGGGACGGCATGAAACGCACCTGCGCCTCGTAGCTCTGCAGAGGCTCGAAGTGGCCCCAAGCCAGGGTGGCGCGTTCGCGCAAGATCTCGTCAAAGGCCGGCAAAGGAGCGCCGACGTCGCGCGCCAGCAGCGCCGCACCCCACGCCTCGAAGTAAGGCGCCGTGGGCGGCACCTCGAAGCGCACCTGAGGCCACGCCTCGGCGAGGAAGGCCACCAGGTGGCGGTTCTGGGCCACGCCGCCCACCAACAAGACCAGGCCGCGGTCGATGCGGGCTTTGCCAAGAAAGTCTCCGACCTTGTCCGCCAAGACCTTGGACAACGACAGGGCAATGTCCCCCACGCTCGCCTCGCCTTTGTTGAGGCGGTGCGTACAGTCGGACTTCATGAAGACCGAGCAGCGCGACGAGAGGCGCAAGACCCGCGCGCCCGTGGCGACGCGATCCAAGTCGTCGATGGCCAGGTTCATCCGTCCCAATTGCTGCCGGAAAAACTCCCCCGTCCCCGAGGCGCACTTGTTGCCCGCGACCACGTTGCCGATGTGGCGCGCGCCGTCCAGCGCATAGGCGACCAGATCCTCGCCACCCAGAGAAACCACGGCCCGCGCCCCCTCGGCGGTGGGGCCACAGGCGATCAGCGCCCGCTCGATGGCCTCCGGCGCGATGCGGGTCGGCAGCCTAAAGCGGTGGCGCCCTTCGGTGCCCGTGACCAAAGCACGCACGGGTGACGACGCATCGAGACCAAGGCGGTTGAGGCCGCGCTCGAGCGCCGCCTTGAGATCGCCGTCGTGGGTCAGTACCGGGTGCTGGAGGATGGTGCCGTCGTCGGCGATGAGACAGAGCTTGAGGTTGGTCGAACCGAGGTCGATTCCGAGGCTAGGCATGGGCGCTTCTTTGTGCAGAGGTTGGGCTTCCAAATAGGGTAATGGCACGGATTTCGTCCGTTTCGATCTGCTAGTGGTGACCGAGCAGAAGGCGCTTGTCAACGCTGCATGACAACGCTGGGGTCATCGGTTGGCGCGGGCGGGGTGCTTTGGGCCTGAGGGCGTAGCATGCAGAAGGGAGTGGCGCCGCGGGCGCGTCTGGCGCTGTGCGCCGCGTCAGGCTTCGACCGCCCCAGGTGGCGCGCCACAGTAATGGGTGTCGGCCATCAAGGCGTGCGCCGCGAGACAGGCGTGGACCGGGGCGATGAGGAGGAGGTCACCGATCTCGAGCTGGGCGAGGATCTCCGGGGGGAGGTGCACCACGCCGTGCTCCTGAGTGAGGCTGGCGACCCACGCGCCGGGGATGGGCTCGGCCCACGCTTCGCCGCAGGGACGGAGCACGGCGCCCCAGTGGGTCTCAGGCAGACCAATCTCAGGCATGGCGGGCTGACTCTGCTTGGAGAGGTGGACGGCGCCGCCGTAAACCACGGCGTGGCTCCGAGCCGGATAGAGGCCGACCACGGGACAGGCCACGGCCGCGGCGAGGTCCGCTGGGGTGCAGCTCCCAATGGCGAGCTGTTGCAGGTCGTAGTAGACGAAGTTGCCCGGCCTGAACTCATCGACCTCGCCCCAGTCATCGACCAGCGCCGCCGAAGGCGTGTCGCCGACGGAGATCTCCAGGGGAGCGATGCCGTGGTCGGCCAGCAGGCGGCGCACTTCGTTGAGGCGCTGGCAGGTGTCGCGGTAGCAGCGGCTTACGGCCGCGGCGCCGCTGACGCCGTAGGTGCGGCTGTCGTGGGTCAAGAGGCCGGCCAAGCGCAGCAGCGGTTGCGCCCGAATTAGTTGGGCCAGGGCAATGATCTCCTCGTGCTGGCTGGGGTCGAGGCCGCAGCGGCGCGGGCCGACGTCGATTTTGATCCACAGCGCGAGCGGGTGATGGAGAGCCTCAGCGAGGGCGTGCACCGTCGCCGGGTGATCGACCAGGCTGGCGAGGTGGATGCGACCGGCGAGGGCGTCGATCTGAGGCAGCTCGCGGAGGTTGATGGGGAAGGCGACGCAGAGGTCGTTCCAGCCGTCGTCGGCGAAGTGCTGGGCCATGCTGACGGAGGAGACCGTGGCGGCGCCAAGGCCCAGGTCGCGCAGCAGGCGGCCGACGACGTGGGATTGATGGGTCTTGAGATGCGGCCTGAGGCGGACGCCATTGGCCTTGGCCTTGGCGATCATGTGGGCGCAATTGCGGCGGACCTTGGCGAGGTCGACCACGAGGCTAGGGCGGCTGAGGTGGGCCAGAGAGGGTGGGGGGGTGAACATGGTCTTGGCTTGGGGTGAAAAGTTATGTGGGGACTCAGGGGCTTGGTGCTTCTCCCAGGATGCGGGCCACGGCGGCCGGATCGAAGAGGCGTTGGCGCCACGCCGCCATCGTTTGGAGCTGCTCCTCGACCCGCACGTGCAGGTGGTCCCAGGCGCCCGGTGACGCGTTGACGGGCCCCTCGGTGGTGAGGACCACCCACTCCTTGTCATCCAGAGTGAGAAAGCGGGCGACTAGGCGCCCATCGGCGACGCGCCACAGGTGCAAGGCGGCGTCTTTGCCAATGCTCGCGGCGAGCTGCCCCGAGGGGGTAAAGGCCAGGCCGCGGCTGCGGCCGGCGCCCTCGAGTGGGCGCAGCACCTTGCCCGTCTCGGCGTCGAAGAGGGCCGGCCCCATTTCGTTGGCGCCGGCCAGGACGAGCTTGGTGTCTGGCGAAAAGTGGGCGCTGACGCCGTGCATCATGCTCAGGGGCATCTCGAAAACCAACGACTCGCGCCCCTCTGCAACGTCCCACAGGGCCAAAGGGGGCGCGTAGCGCCCCACCAGGGCGCGCCGCGAATCGGCGCTGATCTCCAAGTGGTCGGCCTCGTACCACTCCTCCGAGCTCCACAGCATCTCTTCGGGGTTGCGCCAGCGCGAGATCTTCAGCCGGTTGCCGCCGGCCAAGTAACCCTCGCCGTTGGGCAAGAAGCGCACGCTCGTGGGCCACGCCACGCTCTCGATGCGCTGCAACAACTCGCCCGTCTCCACGCTCCGCAGCTCCAGGGCGCCGTGGACCACGGCCATCAAAGTCTCGCCATCGGGGGAGAAGGAGGCCCCCCGGACCTGATTGCTGGTCTGAAAGCGCCAAAGCTCGCGTTCTTCTTTCAGATCCCAGAGGATGCCCTCGGTGTCGCCGAGGAAGACGTAGCGCCCATCGGGCGAGACCTCCAGGACTTTAGCCATGCTGCCCACAGGGATGCGCTTGGCCAAGCTCCCCGTGGCGAGGTCCCAGGCGAGGAGCTCGCCTTGGCGGTTGCTCACCAGCATGAGGTGCGTCCCTGGGACAAGAGCGAGGCCCTGCCATTCGTCCATGTTGCGTTCGAAGTCGTGGGTTTTGGTTTGCGTGGCCCGATCCCAGAGCTGCAACCAGAAATTACCCGCGAGGATCTGAGCGCCGTCGGGTGAGAAGGTGGCCAGGTCCAGGTACTCGCCAAAGTGGGCGAGAGGCGCACCGTCGGGGAGGCGCCACAGGCGGAGGCCGTCAGCGGCGCCTGTGAGGGCGGTGCTGCCGTCGGGCGAGAAGGTGACGCTCTTGATGGGGCGGGTGTGGCCCTCGAGGACGGCCAGGGGGGCCTTGGTGTCGAGATCCCAGAGTCGCGCCACGGGCTCGTCGTGCAGGCTCGCCACCCACTTGTGATGGGGCGCCAGCGCGATGGCCGTGACGGGCTTGCGGTCGGGGGTGGCGAAGAGGAGCACAGGTTCTTCTGGGCTCTCGAGATCCAAGAGATGCACCCCGCCCGAGGCGCCGCCGCCGCCGCCGCGGCCGCGGGTGGTGTTGAGGACCCCGACGAGGGCGTAGCGGCTGTCAGGCAGGAAGGCGATGGCCGAGAGGGTGTGGGGCCAGGTGGCGAGCGCCTGCCCGGTGGTGGGATCGAAGGCGCGCGTCGGCTCCTGCCAGCCGCTCAGGAGGACGCGCTTGGCATCGCCAGAGATGGCGGCGGCGCGCAGGGATTGGCTCTCGAAGGTGTGAAGGACTCGCCAGGTGGCGGTGTCCCAGAGCAGCGCTGGGCCTTCAGAGCTGCCCGAGAGGAGGCGCTGACCGTCGGCGCTGATGGACAAGACGCTGACGCCGCCGGCGTGGGCATGGAGGGTGTCGATGAGGCGTTTCGAGGCGAGGTCCCAGCGTTTGATCAGGCCGTCTTCGCCGGCGCTCAGGAGGCTGTGGCCATCGGGCATGAAGGCGATGGCGCCGAGGGTGCCATGGTGGCCGCGTTGGGCGATGACTTGGGCTGCCGTGGGGCTGGGTGCTTGCGGCGTGGGCTGCATGGGGTCTCCGGGTCTTGCTGCGTTCGGTGTTTCCGTGGGGCTTGGCCCGGGCGCAGGGGTCGGGCTGGCTTGTTCACCCGGGGTGGGCTGGGGGTCAGGAGCGCGGCAAGTGCTGCCCAGTCCTCCCACCAAGGCGAAGAGGGCGAGGAGCACAAAGGGCACGGGGCGTCGGTGCTGGTGTTTCATGGTGCGCACTCCGGGGCGAGAGAGGGCATCGTACCGGTTGACTGGCCCCAAGAGTCTACGCGAAGTGTCTCCCGCGGGGCCAGGGGGATGGGCCGTGACGCGTAGGCGTGGCGGTGGCGGCGGGCACAAAAAAACCCAAGCGATACGCGCGCGATGGGTCTATGATGCAGGGTGTCGTCGCTGGGCGCGGTCCGCGGCGACGTTCCCTTCTCGATGGATGGAGCCCTGCTTGACCATGGTCCGGAGCGAATGCTGGGGTCGATTGACGTGGATGGTGGCGCTGGCGCTGCTGGTAGCGGCGGGCGCGTCGTGCAGCGGCCCGGAGGATACGCAGCGGCCGCGCCTGGATGCGAGCGGCGACGCTGTCCACTGGCTGGACATGCCCGGTGGCCCGGAGACGCGGGCTGTGGCGCATGTGGTCTTGGTGCTCCTCGACGGGGTGCGCCCGGACATCTTGGCCCTGGCCCACACGCCGCACATGGATCGTCTGATTCAGGAGGGTGCCTTCAGCGATCAGGGCTGGTCGCAGTGGCCCTCGAACACCTTGGCAGGGATCCCGACGGTGCACACCGGGGCAGCCCCAGAGGTGCACGACGTGACCGATTGGCGCGGCACCATCCAAGCTGAGACCCTGACCCAGGTCTTCAACGAGCAGGGGCTGCGCAGCGCCCTCATCGGCTCTGATGCCATCATGGGCGGCTACGCAGCGCAATGGGTCACGGGCTACACCTACAACGCCGACGAGGCGCAGGTGACCTTGCAAGCCATCGAGATGTGGCGCGCCAACCGGCCCTTCTTCACCTTCATCTACAACCCCAAGCCCGACGCCGCGGGCCACGCCAGCGGCCACACCAGTGTCCAGTATCGCCAGGCCATCGAGAGCGCCGACGTGCAGATCGGCCGTCTCATCGAGGCGCTGGAGGACGAGGGCATGTGGGCGCGCACCCTGATGGTGATCACCACGGACCACGGCATGACGGGCAACGCCCACGGCTACGGCTACGAGACGGACCGCCTCATTTTTTCCATTTGGCGCGGGCCCGGGGTGCGCCAGGGCCACACCATTGCGACGGACATCGCTTTGCCGGCCGAGGCGACCGGGCGGGTGCGGGTGGGGCTGCACGGGTTGGCGGCGGCGCCGTGGAGCGAAGCGACGGTGACCTGGGACACCCAGCCGGCGTGGGAGCCGGCGCACGCCTGGACGCACGTGGAAGCCGAAGGGCAGGTGGCGTGGGAGGCGACGGCGTTGGTGGCGGCGGCGTGGCAGGCTGGCCGACCGGTGGAGCTGGGCTTGGCGGCCGAGACGCCCGAGCGCGAGGAGGCGGCCTTTTTCAACACCAAGGAGTGGTATGATGCGGGGAGCCACCCGCGTCTGTTCGTGCGCTTTCGCGGTGCCGATGGGGTCGTGGGGAGCGTGGCCGTGGCGCCGGTGGACGATGCCCTGCTGCGCGAGGCTGAGGGGGCGGTGAATTTTGGTGACCAGGGGAATTTTCTGATCGGGCGCTTTCAGCGCAGCGGCGAAGGGCGGGCCCTGCTGCGTTTCGATTTGGGGGAGGCCTTGCCGCCTGGGGTGGAGGTGGTGGAGGCGAGCTTGCAAGCCTGGTGTTGGCGGCGCTTTCCCGTTGGGCGGGGGGCGCGGCAGGTGGCCTATCACCAGGTGGATGTGGCCAGCACCATCGCCCACTTGGTGGGGGTGCGGGCGCCGGCGCAGTCCAGCGGGGCGGTGATTCTGGGGCTGTTGGCGGACGCGGCCCCGTAGGCGTAGCGTCGTGACGGCGACGAGGCTGCCAGGGTCGCTGTTTGGACGGGTGCGTCAGTGTGTGGGAGGACCGCCATGAAGGGAGCGCGTGTGGGTCGTCGGTGCCTACTTGGGGTGACGACGTCGGTCATCGTGGCGCTGGGGCTGGGCTGTACCCGCGGCGAGAGGCCGCCTGCGGCGGAGAAAGACCCGCAGCCGGTCGCGCCGGAGCAGGCCGCAGCGGCGCTACCCGAAGATGACGGGTCTGGGCCAGCGAGCGCACCGGAAGTGACCGAGAGCGACCCACCGCAGGTTGCACCAGAGCAGGTCACGGCGGCGCTGCCTGACGATGAAGGGCCAACGCCGTCGCGCGACTTCGTGATGGCGACGTTGCCCTTGCTGTGGCCGCTCACGATGGAGGTCGAGGAGCGCTTGCGCGAGCAGCCCGACGTGGACCTGCTCGAAGGCGACTTGGCGCGCCAGGGGGCGCCCGAGCTGACCTGGCGGGCGACCGTTGCGGGCTTCAAGGTTTCGGGCGACACGGCCATGGACTTCGTCATGACCGGCAGGCGCATCGGCTTAAAGCCGAGCGTGAACGCGCGTTTTTTGGCGCTGATGGCCGACTTGGCGCCGAATCATCTCAGGGAGAGCACGACGCGGCTGCGCCGTGTGCAGCTCGAGGTACGCCGCGCCACCGACGCCGATGCGCCGCCACTGGCGCTGGCCTTCCTGGCCTGGGTGGCGCCAGAGGAGGGGGCGCCCACAGTGGCATGGCCCTCCGTTGGGGCCTTCGAATCGCTCGATGGCTTGCGGGCTACGCTGCATCTCTTCAGCGGGATCAAGGTCGTCCGCGCCATTGGGACCCATGATCGCGTTCTGAGGGAGGATCCCTATATCGGTCGTTACGTCGTCCGGTACAATTGGTCCCTGTGGACTTGGGTTCCGGTGCTGGCGGAGACCGTGTTTTCTGGAGCTTTCACCTTGCCTCCCTGGGACCTTGACTACAGTGAGGGCGAAGACTTGCAAGGCTTTGGCACCTTGGCGGGACACGTCGCAGTCGCCATGCCCGTGCCGGTCAGGAGGTCAGCAGATCATGTCCACCACTTGTTGGCGACAGCCGACGACTTCGAGCCCATCTTGTGCCGTGCCCTGGAGAGCCCCGCAGATGGCTGTGAAGACCCCTCTGTGCGGCGCCAAGTGGTCGCGCTGGCCCTCGCCTTGGAAGGTGTGTTGGGCATCATGCGCGATCCCGTGCGGCTGATGCCGTTCATCCTCGAGGCTTCGGGTCAATTGCTGATGTGCCTGCCGCCGGGAGTGGTCGCCCTCCACAAGACTTACGAGCTCGCGCTGATTGCGGAGGAATTGTTGGCGGATCGCGCGCTGCTGGTGCGCTTCGCCGAGCAGGCCGATCCCGAGCGGCGACAGCGGCTGCTCGCTGGCGCAGCGGTGCCTGAGCACTTTGCGTTGACGTTCAAAAAGCGCGCCCTCGAGACCGCGCTCGACCTCGAGCACCCGACGGCCTTTGAGGTGGAGATTCGCGGTCGCCATGCTTCGGCAGAGGTGGTGGAGAGGGTGCGGTTCCAGGTGCCAGAGAGCTCGGGCCCGGGCGCGCCGTAGCTGGCTCGCGGCGGTGCTTGCACGAGACCGCTATCGGCGCACGGCCGAGGCGGTCGGGAGCCTCAGAGCAGGCGGCCGGCGAAGTCGCCCGCGTTGTGGACGAAGATGGTGGTGTTGAAGCCCTCGGCCAAGTGGATGAGGCGCGTGGCGTAGCTGGCCTCTTCGCCTTCTGGGGGACAG
>Ga0334884_1004279_pt1 | contig 14928 bp, 11 predicted proteins | sample GraSluR1_MG_7_FD_207215 | JGI IMG/M metagenome (GOLD analysis project Ga0334884, IMG submission 207215) | Sludge microbial communities from methane-producing bioreactor in Wageningen University, Netherlands - Granular Sludge_12_05 R1 | ecosystem: Engineered > Bioreactor > Anaerobic >...
GCTCCATATCCTCCAGCACCTCGGAGATGGCAACGAGCTGGTCTTTCGTTTCCGCATGGGGGAAGGAATGCTCGAACTGGTCGAAAAGGTCGTCACGGGGAGGGAACGCGAACCCCTCGACGAGCTCGCGCTTCGCGTACAGTTCGACCAGCGCCCGCACCTCCTGCAGCACGCGCTCTTTTGTTTTTGCGACGTTCTTCCTCCACCTGGTTCCCCGGAGCGAGTCCAGCTGGACGTCGTCGTCCGCATGCTCGGACAGCGGCGTGATCTTGTGGAGTTGCAGCACGGGGAGAAAGAGACGCTTGTTGTCCGCAAACTCCAGCACAAGACTGTCCATGACCTCTCCGGCGATCGAGACTTCTTCGGACCCCTTGAAAACACAGAGGCCGTAGTCCTCGTGGATGAGAAGGCGTCCTTCGACGAGCTGCTCGCTCCATTCCCGGGGCGGCGCGAAGACCGTTCCTGCGGAGGCTACTCTGTCGGAGATTCCGGCAAGTTCAAGGTCGGAGATGTGCACGATGCGTTTGAGCGGATCTATGAAGCCCTTGGAGAGAACGCCTTCGATGACGGAGAGATCGTCGTCGTAGAGAGACGAAAGCCTCGGGTTCGCAGTGAACAGGCGAATATGGTAGCCGTCGCGTCTCCATGCGTCGCACATCCATTGAAAGCGTTCGAGATTCCCCTTGAAGAGCGGCGCTTCTTCGAGTGCGAGCGCCGCGCGGGTGTATGCCACGCCGGAAGAGATGCGGAGCGTCGGCCAGGACGCCAGGCGAAGATGGAGATTCTGCCAGGAGGAAAGAGGCTGCGCTCCGGAAGAGGAAGCGATCTCCTTCCACAGGAGTTCGTAGGTCTCCGCGGACGATTCGATTCTGACCGGCTCGAAGAGGAGAAAGGACGGCTCTCCGGCGGATTTGGCCGGCGCGCCCGTCCGGTCGTCTCCGAAAAAGTCGAGCACCGTTGCGTCGCGAGTGAGGGAGAGCGAATGAATATGGAGTTCGTCGAGCATGGCGACGCTCTTCTGTGTTCGCGGCGAGAAACTGCGTATGCTTTCCAGGGTATCGTCGTAGAATTCGAGTCGAAGAGGGTATGCGTAGGCGGGGTCGTACACGTCGAGGATGTAGCCGCGCAGCACGAACTGCCCGGGCGCCCAGACGAGATCGGACCGGACGTACCCGGAATGCACCAGCCAGTCGAGAAGGGCGTTCCGTTCGTACTCCTTTTTTGCTTCGAGAAGAATCTCGCCGCCGCCGCGAGCGACAGGGCCGAGCAGTCCTCCTCCGGTAACGACGAGAACGCCGCCCTCCTCCCTCCAACGGGAGAGCGTCTCTCCTCTTTGCACGGCGAGCGCCTTATTCACGGTTCCCTGAGGCGTGAGGGGGATCTCCTGGAGGTATGCGACGGGCTCCTCGGGAAAGAGGGCTTTCCAGTCGCCGAGGAACGTCCCGGCTTGTTTCGCATCCGGAAACACGGCGACAACGGGCCCTTGCGGCGCCCTGCAGATCCAGCATCCGGCGGCGCCGTCGACGGGAAGGTGAACGGAAGCGCCCTGTTTCCACAGCGCTTCCTCGATGTCCCACACTCTGTTCGTTCTTGTTTCCCCAGGGGTTTTCATACGTTCGACTCCGGAATCCGCTCCGCTCCGGGAGGCTTTGCGCGAAGAGGTGGCGGAGTTTCTCCGCCACCTCCCGTCATTGAGTTGCGTTCACACGATTCATCGCCTTCTCGGTTCCGACGGAGATCCATTCTTCAACGGCCTCCGCACTTTTGTCGAGAAGAGACGGCAATTCTTTTTGTTCCGTTTTGTCGAAGTTCCCGAGCACCCAAGAAACAATCCCGCGCGCATCCGGGGCGGCGCCGACTCCGATACGCAGCCTGGGAACTTCGAGCGTTCCCGCCCGGCCGAGTATCGAGAGCAATCCTTTGTGCCCCCCCGCGCTTCCCTTGGCGCGCATCCGGAGCTTTCCGAAGGGGAGCGCGACGTCGTCGTATACGACGAGAACATCCTCCCATCCGGCGGACAGATAGTCCACAGCCTCTCCGACCGCCTTTCCGCTGAGGTTCATGTAGGTGAGCGGCTTCAGGAACAGGATTTTCTCGCCGTTCACGAAAAAAGACCAGGCCATCGAAGAGAACTGCATCCTCGGCGTTCCGCAGGAAAAGCGGTTCACCAGATGGTCCACCGCGAGCCACCCCGCGTTGTGACGGGAGAAGACGTATTCCGGCCCGGGATTTCCCAAACCAGCAACGATTTTCAACCGGCGTTATTCCTCGTCGGCGCTCTTCGCCTTGCCCTTGGCGACGACTTCGACTTCCTTCTGCTCTTCCTCGGCTTCGGCCTCGACGACGCCGCGCGGGATAATGATGGCAACCGCTACATCATCCTTGTCGACAAGCAGCGTGGCATCGGAGGGGAGCGAAAGGTCGCGCACATGGATCTGTTCGCCGAGCCCGAGGGAGGAGATGTCCACCGTGAAGGAATCGGGAATCTGTCCGGGAAGAACTTCCATGGAAATTTCACGGAGGATTTGATCGACAACCCCGCCGAGCTTGACGCCCTTGCACGTCTCGCGCCCGGTGATATGAAGAGGGACGTTCACGCTGATTTTGTGCCCCTTGATAAGCTGCATAAAGTCGATGTGCAGAATGTCGCCGTTCAGGAAGTCCTTCTGGACCTCCCGTATAAGGCACATCTCCTTCTTGCCGTCCGGCAGCGTCGCATCGAACGTCACCGTCTCCCACTGCCCCGACTTCAGCAGTTTGGCGATTCCGGCGGTCTTCACCTTCGCGGGAACGGATTTCACATACTCCGGTCCGTAGAACACACAGGGAACGTACCCCGCGGGGCGCATTTTCTTGCAGACTTCTTTTCCAGTTTCCTTGCGCTCTTCCAGTACGATACTCATCATTTCCGACATGCCCAACACATCCTCCTTGAAAATCGACTCCTTGAACGGAATCGGAAAACTTGACATCTCCCCGCAGTTAATCAAAAAGACTGCTCACCGAGCGGTCGCTGTGCACTCTGAGAATAGCCTCGGCAAAAAGCGGTGCGATCGACAATTGAACAATTTTAGCTGATTTTTTGCTCTCAGGCAATGGGATTGTATCCGTCAACACAACTTCGTCTATCTCGGAGTGCTCCAGACGGTCGAGCGCCGGCCCGGAAAGGACGCCGTGGGTCGAACAGGCGTAGATTTTCACGGCGCCGCGCTCTTTGAGCAGCGCCGCGGCATTGCAGATCGTCCCGGCCGTGTCGATGATATCGTCGACAAGAATCGCCGCCTTGCCGCGAATGTCGCCGATGACATCCATGACTTCGCACAGGTTCGCGACCTCGTGCGAACGCCTTTTGTCGACGATGGCGAGATCGGCCTTCAGCGTTCCGGCGAACTTTCTCGCACGCACCACGCCGCCCACGTCGGGCGCCACCACGGTAAGAGAACCGCATTCGACGCACTCCGCCAAGATCTCCTTGAAGTAGCTGGCGAGCAGGGGAATCCCCGTCAGGTTGTCCACCGGGATGTCGAAAAAGCCCTGAATTTGCCCCGCATGGAGATCCGCGGAGAGAACGCGCGTCGATCCCGCCTCGGTGAGCAGGTTCGCCATAAGCTTCGCCGAGATGGGATCCCTGGGTTTCGTCTTCCTGTCCTGCCGTGCGTACCCGAAGTAGGGGATCACGACGTTGATCCGGTACGCCGAGGCCCGCTTGAGCGCATCGATCATTATCAGCAGTTCGACGAGGTTTTCGTTGACGGGGTTGCACGTCGGCTGCACCACGAACACATCCGCGCCCCGAACGCTCTCCTCGATCGAAAGCCCTATCTCGCCGTCGGAAAAGCGGAAGTGCTTCGCTCTGGACAGTTCAATGCCAAGCTCGCTGCATACCCTTCGTGCGAAGGCGGGATGGGCTGTTCCGGAAAAGACCTTCAACTCACGCCCGATGGTTCCCATCATCACGGATGCCTCCTTCAATCATTTCACTTTTTTCCTGCGCGTTTCGCCCAGCCTTCGATGTTTCTCTGTTTCACCCTGCCTACCGCAAGCGCCCCTTCGGGAACGTCCTGCGTAATCACGGAACCTGCGGCGGTGAACCCGTCGTCGCCTACGTTGACGGGCGCTACGAGCATCGTGTCGCTCCCGATGAAACATCGGTCGCCGATGGTCGTGGGGTTTTTGTTTTTTCCGTCGTAGTTGCAGGTGATCGTCCCCGCGCCGATATTCGTCTCGGCGCCGATCTCCGCGTCGCCGATGTACGCCAGGTGGGGCACTTTACTCCCCTTGCCGACGCGGCTTTTTTTCACCTCTACGAACTTCCCGCCCCGCGAGTCCTCTTCGAAAACCGCTCCGTCGCGGACCACGATGAACGGACCAACCTGAGAGCCTTTCCGGAACACGCTGTCCGAGAGCACCGCATGACTGACGACGCAGACGTCCTCTTCCAGGACGACGTTCCGGAGAATCGAAAAGCTGCCGACATGGGCGCCTCTTTCCACCTTCGTCCTCCCCCACAGCTGAACAGAGGGCTCGAGCAGCACGTTGTCGGAGATAACGACCTCCGGCCCTATCCACACGGAATCGGGGTCCTGCATACGGACTCCGGCGGAGAGATGACGGCGGAGAATACGCCTGCGCAGCGCCGTCGCCGCGTCCGCAAGCTGTAACGGGGTGTTGATTCCCGCGAACTCTCCCTCCTCCGGGGCGAGCGAAGCGGTCACCTTCCCGCCTGCGCGGACCATCATCGCGATGATGTCCGGCAGGTAGAATTCTCCTTGGGCGTTCTCGTTGTCCAGTCTGTAGATATGGGGCAGGAGAGAGGATGTTTTGAAGATGTAGATGGCGCTGTTGACCTCTGTGAGCGCTTTCTGTGCCTTTGTGGCGTCCTTTTCCTCGATGATCGCGATCTCTTTGCGCTCCCGCACCACCCTTCCGTAGCCTGAGGGGTCGGCCGCGTGGAAACTGATGAAGGAACAGTCGGCTCCGGAAGCGACGTGGTCCTGGACAAGAGCGGAGAGGCTGCCCTCGGTAAGGAGCGGGACGTCTCCGGGGAGCACGAGAAGATGATCGAGGCCCGTCCACCACTCTTTTGCTATCTGCACCGCATGTCCGGTCCCGAGCTGCTCATGCTGCCACAGAGGAAGCGCTTCCGGCCAATTCGAAGAAAGATATTCCTGAACCGTTTCCCCCCTGTGGCCGACGACGACCGCGAGCGACTGCACACACCCCTTGGAAGACGCCATGCACCGCCGGAGCGTGTCGAGCACATAATAGAGCACCGGCTGGTCCAGAACCGGGAGGAGGACTTTCGGAAGATCGCTTTTCATCCTGGTCCCCTTTCCGGCGGCGAGGACCAGCGCTCCGGTGACACAACGAGAAGCGGACACGTGAATCAACACCTTTACAATGAATTTTCCGCAACACAAAAAAAGGGGATCCGCTTCAGGCCCCCTCTACCCCCTGTGCATGGCTGGGGTGGCTGGATTCGAACCAGCGATGGCGGATCCAAAGTCCGCTGCCTTGCCGCTTGGCTACACCCCATCCTCAACAACCCCAATATAGTAACAGAATGCCAGTTGGTGTCAAGGCTTACGAAATTGCATCAAATGAGCAGCAGACATTTTTCTATATTGGGAAGACGTTTCGAAGCATGCGACGCGACGCGCAAAAACTCCTTTGAGATGTTCCGGGGGTGCGGCCAAGGAGGCAGTGTGCTATGATAGCCGTCAAATGACGGCATTCTTCGTGTTCGCTTTTTTTCTTTACTTTCCGTATGGGTGGTGCGCTCTGCGGGGAGAATCTCCCGAAAAGTACGCGCTCTTGTGGAGGCTTTCGCCTTCCTCGGCCCGGGAACTTCTCTTCGTTACAGTGGGCGCACTTGTTCCGTTGACAATCGTTTCGTTGCTCTTTTTCACCCGCTTTCTTCCTCCCTGGCATGCGGAACGCATTCTCCCCGGTATCCTCTCCGGGCTGGCGGCGGCGGTAGCGGAGGAAACTTTTTTCCGGGGGTGGCTTCAGACGCTGTTCGCAAAGAAGTTTTCCGAGTGGCGGAGCATCCTTCTCGCTTCCTTTTTTTTCGGGCTTGCGCACATCTTCCAGAGCCCCGCGGCGATGCTCGCCTTCTTTCCCGGCATCATCATGGGGCTTCTGCGAAGCAGGCACGGAACCGTGTTCCCGGCGATTCTGTTCCACTGGTTCGGCAATATCTGGTCGATTTGGTTCTATCCGCATCTTTAGGGGCACAGAATACTTATCAGGAGGTACGATCCATGTTCGGTACGACATTTCGGAAGCTGCGCGCGGCGCGTCTCGCTCTTCTCTTTCTCCTCGTCTCCACCTGTGCGGGAGAGGCCGCTTCGGTGCTTTTCAGCGTTCGCATTCCTCTTGTTTTGGGCGAGGAAGCGCAGGCGGTATTGCCCGACGGAAAGACGATTCCGCTCGGAAAGGTTTCCGTGCTGCCGACGACAACCCGCTGGCCCGGGTATACCGCCTCGAAATGGGCCCCTCCCGGGAGCGTCGCCGCTTCGGCTGTGAACGCAGTGCATCTGACGCTCTCCGTGGAGCAGGAGAAAGGACGCACGCTGAGCATTCTCCCCCGCCATACCGTGGCTCCAGCGGCGGGCGAGCGTTCGTTCATCGCGCTCGACTCCCCGGCGGGAACCGGTTTCTTCGGCGGGTGGGCGCCCCCTGTGGCGACGCCGGTTCTCGTCCGGAGGAAAGACGGCGAGACCGTTCCCTTGGAGCGCCACGGCCTTCCTCGCGAGGGTGAGATTCTCGTCCTCGACGTTACGGAGTCGGAGAGGCCGTATTTGATCGATATCGAGAACCGTCCGGGCGGCCGCGTCCTCGGCTGGTACGACTCGGGGCCGAGGCTGCTCGCCCGAGTGATCCGCCCTCTGAAGGGCGTGGGACGTTTCGGCGGCACCGAGTTCCAGGAAATCGGTAGGATCAGGGCGAATCATTCCGGTGTGATCGACGTCAGCACGACGCCGCGGAATGTTGTGGGGGGCTTTCAGATTCTGCCGTTTCTGCATTCGAAGTCTCAGGAGATGGCGTCCGCCTGGCAGCTGACGCAGTGGTTGATTATCGCGTCGCCGACCGACCGGCCGCTTCCCGGGTCCGCACCGCTGTTCTCCTCCAACCTCGTGCCGGGAAGCCAGATGACGGACGTCCTCTGGGACATGTGGTCGACCTACGGCCGGAAACCGCTCGTTCTCTGCCGGAGGGGCGGTGGAGCGTGGGAGAGACTTCCGGAGGCATCCGGAAGAAACGACTCCGCCTTAGGGGACTTGACGCACCTGCGTATCTATTCTCCCTTCACCGAAGAACCGCAGAAGGGCTTCGCGCCTCAAAAAGGAAAATAAAAAAAGCGGCCTGAAGAGGCCGCCTTTTTTTATTCCGGGTGTCCCGTCTACTCTACGGTGACGCTTTTCGCGAGATTCCTTGGCTGGTCGATGTCGCAGCCGAGGAGCTTCGCGACGAAGAAAGCGAAGAGCTGGAGCGGAACCACCGTGAGGAACGGCGAGAGCACCGGCAGCGTCGTCGGGACGTTGAAGACGTTGTCGGCCGCGGAGTCGAGGCTCCTGTCGCCCTCGGAAGCTATGGCGATCACCGGGGCCTTTCTCGCCTTCGCTTCGAGGATGTTGGAAAAGGTCTTTTCGTGCAGATCATCCTGCGGCGTAATGACCACGACAGGCACCCGAGGGTCGAGAAGCGCGATGGGGCCGTGCTTCATCTCGCCGGCGGCGTACGCCTCCGCATGGATGTACGATATCTCCTTGAGTTTGAGCGCTCCTTCGAGCGCCACGGGGAAGGAGACGCCCCTTCCGAGGAAGAGGAAGTCTCTCGCGTCGCTGTGAAGTATGGCCAGTCTGTACAGCAGCTCCTGCTGCTGGAGGATGGATTCGACTTTGTAGGGCAGGAGAAGCAATTCTCCGCCCACGGACTGTTCGTAGTCTTCCGTAAGCGTTCCGCGCAGCTTTCCGACATAGAGCGAGAGCAGATAGAGCACCGCCATCTGCCCCATGAACGTCTTCGTCGCCGCGACGCCGATCTCGGGCCCGGCCTTCAGCTGGAGTATATCGTCCACCTCCCTGGCCAGGGTGGAGCCGATGACGTTGGTAACCGCCAGGCAACGGGCTCCTCGCGCCTTTGCAAGGCGCTCCGCGGCGAGCGTATCCGCCGTCTCTCCCGATTGGGAGACGAAGACCGCCAATGTATCCGGCCCTACGGGGAGGTTTCTGTACCTGTACTCCGACGCGACGTCCACCCGGATGTCAAGATCCGTGATGGTTTCAAGAAAGCGCTCCGCGACGAGCGATGCATAGTACGACGTCCCGCAGGCGACGATATGAATCCGCTTCCAGGCAAGGGCGTCCTCCTTCGTCCACGGAAGTTCGGCGGAGAGGTCCACTTCGCCCTCGCCGGAGAGACGCCGGGCCATGGAGCTTCTGAGCACCGCGCCCTGTTCGTTGATCTCCTTGAGCATATAGTGGGAGTAGCCTCCCTTGTCGACCATGGAGACGTCCCAGTCGATATGCGTTTCATTCTTTTCAAGGGATTCTCCCGCGGCGCTCCAGAATCGCATTCCTTCGGCCGAGAGCTCGGCGATGTCCCCGTCGTCGAGGTAGACGACATCCTGCGTATACGGAAGTATCGCGGGCACGTCCGAAGCGCAGAGCGCTTCTCCCTCTTCGGAAAAGCCGACGACAAGCGGCGAGCCTTTGCGAAGGCAGTAGATCTTTCCCGGAATGTCTTTCACCATGATGACCAGCGCGAACGAACCTCTCAGGCGTCCGTGGAGAGCGACGAGAGCGCCGATCATCTCCGGGGCTCCGCCGCCGGTATAGAGCGAGGAGAGAAGCTGCGCAATCACTTCGGTATCGGTTTCCGATTTGTACCGTTCTTCCGGAACAGAAAGCTCCGCACGCAGTTCACGGTAGTTTTCCACTATTCCGTTGTGGACGAGGACAAGCCTTGAGGAGAGATCGGAGTGAGGATGCGCGTTGATTTCCGTAACGCCTCCGTGGGTCGCCCACCGGGTATGGCCTATTCCTTGGCGCCCGGAAACCGGGCTGGCGGCAAGCATGGATTTCAGTTCCGCTACTTTTCCGACGCCTTTGACGATATGCACCGCAGGGGATTGTACGCTTTTTTCCTCGTCGGGGTAGTCGATAACGGCGATTCCCGCCGAGTCATACCCTCTGTATTCAAGGGACTGGAGTCCTTTTACGAGTACATCCGTAACATTTCGGTGGCCTATATAGCCAACGATTCCGCACATTCTACAGCACCGCCTTTGTATCCACTCACGAGAGACTGCGTTTCACATTGTCCCGGAAATTACTTTCCGGTTTTGCAGAAAAGCTTTGCGGACCGGTCTCTCACGGCCCCGGAGGCATCCGCCGACAGATCGATACTCCTCCGTCCTCGTCAGCCGAAGAGATGCTCCCCCCTGTTCGGGGGACGGTCCTCCGGCGCAGGCGCTTCGTGGTATGCGCTGTTCACTCTTCTTCGTGCTCCTTTACCGCTCGCAGCACCACCTCCTTCAACGCGGGGTGCTCCATGGCAAGGCGAATGTTGGCATGCAACCAACCCGGCTGCGTTCCGCAGTCGAAACGCCTTCCTTTGTAGACGACGCCCCAGACGGGTTCTTGACTGATCAGCGAGCGAATGCCGTCGGTCAGCTGAATTTCTCCCCCCGCTCCCGCCTGCTGGCGCGCAAGAATCGGGAAGATTGCCGGAGAAAGTATGTATCGTCCCATGATCGCAAGCCTGCTCGGGGCTTTTTCCGGCCCCGGCTTCTCCACCATGTCCTTTATCCCGAAAACGCCGTTTCCTGCGTTCTCGGCTGCCACGACGCCGTAGCGGGACGTGTCTTCCGCCGAAACTTCTTCAAGCGCGACGACGCTGCCGCCCCGCTCGCTGTGCACCGCAAGAAGCTGCGCAAGCACCGAGGGTTCGGCGACCATGACATCGTCGGGGAGGATGACGCCGAAATACTCGTTCCGGCAGACCGGCTCCCCGCAAAGCACCGCATGCCCAAGGCCGAGAGGGCGATGCTGCCTGAGATAGATGAAATCAGCCATTTCGGAGAGCGAGATCACTTCGTCGTAGAGGTTCTGTTTGTTTCGCGACTTGAGCAGCTCCTCAAGTTCAAATGAACGGTCGAAGTAGTCCTCGATGGCTTTCTTCGACCGGCCGGTGATCATGACCATCTCTTTGCATCCCGCGGCAAGCGCTTCTTCAACGCCGTATTCGATGATGGGCCTGTCGACGAGCGGAAGCATTTCCTTGGCGATCTCTTTCGTCGCGGGGAGAAAACGCGTTCCAAGTCCCGCGACCGGGAAGAGACATTTCGATATCGAAGACGTCATTCGGCAACCACCTTTCACAAGATCGTTATTGATAGCGGCACTGCTCTTTGATGGCGTTCACGAGTTTCTCGGAGACATGCTCCATGAGCTTTTCATCCCGTGCTTCAACCAGTATTCGCATCAGGGGCTCCGTGCCCGAGGGGCGGATGAGAATTCTTCCGGCGCCCTGCAGCAACGTCTCCGCTTCGGAGGAGAGATCCCTGAGGAAGTCGCCGCTCATCTTTCCGTCGCGGGAAACCTCGACGTTGCGCAGAATCTGCGGATACGGGGCGAAACGGTCCGCCAACGTCGAAATGTCCTCGCCGAGCTCAAGACACGCCTTGAGGAAGAACAGGCCGGTGCAGAGTCCGTCGCCGGTGTTCACGAACGAGGAGAGAATGATGTGCCCGGACTGTTCTCCTCCCAGCAGCGATCCTTCCTTGGACATCGTCTCCATAACGTAGCGGTCGCCTACGGGGCAGCGAAAGACGGAGATATTTTCTTTCCGGAGATGCTCTTCGAGCGCCATGTTGCTCATCACCGTGGCGACGACGCCGGAACCGAGCAGATTGCGTTCGGAGAGCCAGCGGGCGAGCACCCAGAGGATGATATCGCCGTCGAGCACTCTCCCCTTGCCGTCCGTCAGCAACGCCCGGTCGGCGTCTCCGTCGTAGGCGATGCCTATCGGGAGCGCGTGCGCTCTCACCGCTTCCGCCAGGTGCGCCATGTGCATCACGCCGACGCCTTCGTTGATATTCAGTCCGTCCGGACGGTTTCCGATAAAACGCCACCCCCCGCCGAGCCTGCGGAAAACTTTTTCCGCGGTTTCCCCCGCCGCGCCGTGCGCGCAGTCGACGACGCCCGACATCGGGAAGGGGGTTTCCTCCCCCCAGAGGGAAGCGATCCACTCGGCGTATTCGTCGAGCAGATGCACGGATCTGTGGATATCACCAACGGAAGCGCCCGTGGGGCGCCAGTCGTCGGTGAGGTTGTCTCCCATGTACTCCTCGATCGCTCCCTCGACGTCGTCGGAAAGCTTTTTCCCGGAGGAGTCGAGGAATTTGATTCCGTTGTACTCCGCAGGGTTGTGGGAGGCGCTGATAACCGCTCCGCCGTGAACCGACATCTTCTTTACGGCGAAACTGACGCCGGGTGTAGGCAACACTCCGAGGAGAAAGACCTCCGCGCCGGCCGAAGCCATGCCCGCGGAAAGAGCGGCTTCGAGCATATGCCCGGAACGCCTGGTGTCCCTTCCGACGACGATCCTGGGGCGAGGAATTCCTCTCTCCGTCAGGAAAAGAATGTAGGAGCGACCGAGTCGCAAGGCCATCTCAGGGGTCATCGTTCCCCTGTTGGCCACGTCCCGCACACCGTCGGTCCCGAAAAGACAACGAATTTTTTTCTCACCAGTTTCCATGCAGCCTCACCATCCCCGCCCGTATAAGAGATTACCTGATATCCGCAATTACAGTGACGCTCGCAGGATCGATTTTCACTACTTTCAATTTGCCGCCCGACTTGTTCTGAATCTGTACGGGAACCGTCAAGCGCCGGGAAACGACGTTGGTGACGTTGACAAAGGGACGTATCACCACGTCTTTTTCGTCGAGCGCGTTTACTTCGGAGGGAGTCCCTTCCACAGTGACGTTGACGATGTTCGGCTCCACTTTCCACCCGGGGTAGACGCTCCGCCCCTCGACCTCGACACTCAGTCGCGACAGGAGGCGGGTGACGGTGTAGGGGGTCAGAAGGACGTTGACCCGCACAGAAGCGGCGCCGACAAGGGTCACCATGGGATCCTCCGGAGCGCGCAGCGGGATCACGATGTTTTGTTCCTTGGAGATGCCCGTCAGGTCGATCGTCTCGGTATCGACCCGCGTCACGGCGTTCAGCTTCGCCAGGGGTCCTTCGACTGTAACGACGGCGGGTTCGACGACGACGGCCTTCAGTTTGAAGTCGCCTCCGGGTTCGCCGATGATGCGGGCGTTCACCGGGACGCTCTTCTTCGGAACTCCCTCGGCAAGCACGGCGCTGAGCTTGACCGTTTTCGGCTCCACGACGACCTCGTCTTCGAACTCCTCCGACTTGACGACCTCGACGGCAAGTGTGTGCTCCCCTCCCGCCTTCAGTTCGTCGAGGGTGGGAGCTATTCTGACGGCGTCGATCTTGGCGATATCGCGTTCGCTCCCCTTGACGCTGACGTTTTTAGGAAGTATCTCGACCATATCGAGAAAAAGCCCCGGAGGAAGACCTTTCTCCACGGCGATTTCCACCGGTATCAGGCGGTCGATGAAGCGCGCGAGTTCCACGTCGACGTGCGTCGGCTTGACGTCCATTATCTTGACGTCCTTGGGAACGATGGAACGAACCGGTATCCGGTATTTCCCGACTCCGACCCCCCGGAGATCGACTTCGCAGACCACGCCGTCCTGAGGAATGGCGGAGAGAACGAACTGCGCTCCGGAGAGAACGATCTCCGCTTCTTTCACAGCGGCTTTCAGCGTTGTCTGCGGAGAGACGTTCAAGTACTCCAAAGGCACGACCAGCGTCCTCGTCGTCTCGGTCGTTCTGTTGCCGGAGACGTAAAACCAGAGAGCGAGCGCGACCACCCCGGCCATTATTTTCAGGAACAGCGGCGACGCAAGGATCGCGTCTATCTTTCCGGATTCGGACATAAGCGCGTGCGCACCTTCTTCCCGTTATGACCACAGGGCCCGCAGATCTTCCTGCAGGCGCTCCATGAGTGGTTTGTGTTCAGCCTCTTCACCGCTGAAATAGTGGGAGAGCAGTTTATGCACCTGCGCCTCCTTCAGGTTTTTTGAAAGGCGGCCGTTGATCGCAAGCGACACCTCTCCCCGTTCTTCGGAGACGACAAGCGCGATCGCGTCGGAAACTTCCGTCACGCCGAGAGCCGCCCTGTGGCGGGTGCCGATCCATCGCGACAGGTCGGAATTCTCCGTAAGCGGCAGATAGCAGCTTGCGGCGACAATTCGCTCCCGGTCGAGGATCACCGCCCCGTCGTGCAACGGCGTTCCGTCCCAGAAGATGGTGATGAGCAACTCCTGGCTTATCTCCGCATTCAGCTTTATGGCGGTTCTCCAGAAGTCCTTGAGCCCGGTGTTGCGTTCCAGAACGATGAGCGCCCCGATCTTCTGCCCTTTGAGATAGCCGATCGCCCTGGACACCTCATGGCTGAAGGCTTCGGCCTTTTCCGCGGCCTTTTTCCGCCTCCAGAGGCCGCCGCCCCTGCCGAGCTCTTCGAGCACTTTTCGCAGCTCCGGCTGAAAGACGATCGGGATGGCGATCAGGAGGACGCCCAGCGTCTGTCCGAGGAACCATGAGAGCGTCCGCAGGTCGAGCAGCCTGGCCGCACCGGCAACGACGCCGAGGATAAGAAGCCCCTTGACGAGCTGCATCGCACGGGTGCCCACGATCAGCAGAAGCAACCTGTGCACAATCACTGCGATTACCAGTATATCGAGGAAATCCTGCCATCTCAGAGTTTCGAACATGCGATCGCCCTCCGGGGCGGATAAGTTTCAGGCAATGTTCCCCAGCGAACAGGGTCAAGTATACTATACCACGTCGAAAGCGATATACGGCGACGTCGAAAGGGCGAGCATCGCTCCGTAGTTGGGGAAAAAGCGCAGTATGCCCCCAAGCTCCGGCACGGGACGGACATTCTCGACGTCGAGAATCATATGGTCGCTGGATCCTCCAAGAATGTCAGCTTCCGGAGTTTCCGGCGTCAGCCCCTCGACGAGGACATCCTGACGCCCTACCGCGACGATCGCTCTGAGACGCTCTCCCTTGTCCTCGAAGACCGGCTCTCCGCCGAAGGCGTCCAATCCGACCGGCCCGACCGGAACGGAGGGCTTCCGGTACACTTCGACGATCTCCGCTTCAAGGCACATCGTCCTCTGATGAAGCCACGGAATATCCCGTGCGCCGGTGACGTCGGCGCCGAGAAGAATCCCCTCGCCGACGCGCAAATTCGTGATTCCCCGAGGCATGGTTCCGCGCTCCAGAAGCGCTAGCGAAGATGTCGAACCGCCGGAATACACCGAGAGCGGGTATTCGAGAAAGCGTTCCAGCTCTTTTCCTACGGAGAGCAACTGCTCCAGCTTCTCGGGCACGGGAAGCACCCCTCCGAAACAGCCGAAGTTCACGCCGACGCCGACACAGCGTACACGCGGAGATGCTTTCAGCACCGGGGCGATTTCGTCGACGCGCCCCATCCATACTCCCTCGCGGAGGTCCCCGAGGTCGGTCATGAGGATAATCTCGTGCGTTCGTCCCGCAGCGCGGCACTCCCGGTCGATAAGGGATATCGTCTGCGCCATCGAGACAAGACTCCTGTCCGCGATCCTGACGGTTTCTGCGATTTCGCTGGGCATGGGAATCCTGAGAAGGAGCAGCGGAAGACCGACGTTCATTGTACGGATGGCGGCGAGATTGTCAATCCTGCTGTCGCCGAGTTCGTCGCAGCCGCCCTCCGCCATTGCCCGTACGAGAACCTCGCGCGCGCATACGCCCTTGGTCACGCCGGTGAGGGTGATCCCTGCACGCGCGCATCGTT
>Ga0334884_1004290_pt1 | contig 14906 bp, 11 predicted proteins | sample GraSluR1_MG_7_FD_207215 | JGI IMG/M metagenome (GOLD analysis project Ga0334884, IMG submission 207215) | Sludge microbial communities from methane-producing bioreactor in Wageningen University, Netherlands - Granular Sludge_12_05 R1 | ecosystem: Engineered > Bioreactor > Anaerobic >...
ATGAAGAAAGGCATTGTCCTATATAAAAAACATTATCCTATTTCTTTGATAAAAAGAGACAGTTTTCTTCTTGGCGCAAAAAAAGCAGATAAGCGTTTTGAAAAACTGCCTGGCGAGGATATTATTCGTCTCAATTCCGGTTTTCAGCTAATAAAGGTAGCCGATGATGTGTACGTAAGTGATTTGACAGTTTTAGAGCGCAATTTGGGTTTTAATGATTTAATACTTAAAGCGGCTGAAGATACAATAACATCTATTGAAAGCATTAAACTATTAGACGATATTGAAGTTCTGAAAGATAGCATAGAGGACGTGGCATTTGCGCGCAAACTCTCAAAAGTCAAAAAGTCTTCTCCAATTTTTAGACTAAATATTCCTAAAAATGAAATCATTGAATTTTCAAAAAATGCACCGGGACTTGTCGGAAAGTTTAAATATAGTGAAGATGGCAGTTCGATTAGGCTGGATACAAAGAAATCCAAAGATGCATTCATCAAGTTGCTAAATGATTCATTCCTGCGCTCTGAACTAACAAAACAATACTACGAGGCTCGCGCAAAAGATAGCATTACCAAATAATTGAAATTTCTTTGAGCAAGTATCAAGTTTCAGATAACCGGTAACACCATAACTCAACAACTTAGGATGCGCATTTACGTCTCGAGAGCGGCTATTGGGGTCAGACCTACATAATTCACAAATCACTTGAGGTTAGATTTATTCCAATCATCGTCTCGATGGCTTTTTTGCATTTCTGCAGGTTTCGTTGCTCGAATACTAAAATTTTTATTCTGCACTAGGGATATTTGCACAGACTAAAGGCTATTGATGGGCCATATATGCCTTAAGATATTTTTTGATCACCTCAGATAATTTATCTATGTCATTCTCATTCTTGGCAGAATAACACCAGAACGGCTTTCTGTTTCCGCCACCAACTAAATAAAGGGTTCTTTCAGAATTATGCTCAAGTTTTTCTGAAAACGAATCTGCACGCAGACCAATAACAATATTATCTTCTTTATTTCTATATGTTAGAATTTTAAGAACGATTTCTTCATTGTCTCCCTTATATGCATAACTGTAAGATCCCTTAAGATTGCCTTTAAAAACAACGGGTGTTTTTAGTTTTAAATTGTTAATAGTATTACCTATTACTTTTATCGCATAATCACCCAAATGTTTTTGCAACCGCGTCCAGTTTTGAATATTTGTGCTTGTTAACACCTGTTCATTCATATATTCCATGCGATCTGTATTCGATAATTTTGCAAACATAAAATCAGCCGCCTTTCCATAAACACCTGATCCCCTATTTATCACTCCCGCAGATTCCAAGGATTTATATGTCAAAACTCCAAACTTATTTTTGTTTTTCTCCCAATTTGCAAGAGTTATAGCTGGCAGTGTCTTTTTATTATTAAAAGGATCTAGTATCTTATCATCAAATATTAAAGCTATAAAATAAATATTATCTTTATCAATACCGCTAAATAGTTCTTTTAAATGCCTACATAGCTTAGGCAAATAAAGCCTACGTTGCTTGTCATTAATGTATTGTTTAGCTACCTCATTAGATTCTTTAATATCTTTAGATAAATTATTATTAGCAAACATTGCTTCTACAAATCTATATTTAAAAGCTAGCTGTACATTTAGTTTACTCGCAACTCCATCATTGTATTTCTCTAATATCAGATCTTTGTCCAAAGGACAAGACGAACTGTCATAACTGTTAATTTTAGCTTCAATAAAAAATGCATATTTAATCTCTGTATTTGTTGCTACAGTTAATATAATATCGGGATTTCCAAATTGAGATAGTGATGGTTCTATAAACCAATCGAAATGAATAGCACCATCAACACAGGGCAAGCTGCTTTTGTCAGCAAGTTTAATAGCCCTCAAGAAGTTTTTTTGTTTTTCAATATCATTTTTGATGTCAAGAATAATTCCGTTTACGATCCCACGTTCACCGTAATAAGTTATTGTTGAATCTGACACATAAATCCCATCCTTTCTAATTGTTTTTCATTGAACTTTTACAAATTCTTACTCAAACAAAAAAATGGAACTGCGTAATAATAGGAGTGTTTGGGGACTATTTGTTTTCTAAAGTTTCTGAGATGCAATAACGAACTTATTTTCAATTCCTCAAAGGTTGTTTAGTTGCTTGTCGATCGTATCCAGGTACTTTTAAGAAAAGGCATTTTCTTGATAAATTGATTTGGCTCAAGTATAGGGAACAAATAAATTTTATTCTTGGTGAAAAGTTTGCTGATATTTTAATTAGGAATATAAACCATTTATGTTTACGATTATATTCCTCAAAAGTAAATATGCCAATCAAATGCTATGTCTTTATGTCAAAGCGATAAACATTAGAGGTTAGAGTCGCTTACTATACCTCCCACCATTCTCCATCGTTGTGGATCTGTACATTTGGGAACAAATCGGCATATCTTTCGGGCATAAAGGTGTGGATCGGCACGACATTCACCGGAGCTATCGCCGTGACCATTTTCTTCAGGTCAATTAAACTGGCATGCCCGGATGTATGAATGCTGTACTTTGGAATTGAGTTGCGGCAAAGCCATGCTTTTACTGGATCATAAGCACCCTGTTCCCAGTAGCCTTCCCATTGGGAATATACGTAGACTGCTTCTTTCAGGCAATCACCTCTTTCCAAATCCATGCTGTGCAGGGGACGAAACAGCATGGTGAATTCATTTGGAGCTTTTTTGATGTCTTCAATGAAAATTCGGTTAGGGGAGTGATCCTTCAGAAGATCGAACCACCCCTTATTTTTTATTTGTATACGCTGGGCCTGAGGAACATATAAAACCACATTATCCCAGGATGATTGGGGAATGTTTTTGTTGCCCGTCGCTTTCAGAATAGCCGCGGTATAGAGGTCAAGGATCAATTTCCTGCCTGATCGTTTAGACGCCCGGAAAACAGATACGACCCTGTCAATGTTCTGTCCGGATGTATGGACCATTCCAAGTCCGGTCGTTTTTGACAAAACATCAGTCAACTTATCTTCAACTTCAGTCTCAGTCGAAAATCGCTGTGACTCAGAGATGCGTCCGAATGACGATCCTTCCATCAAAAGTACGTCAATATTTCGGGGTGGTTTCGAAATTATTTGCTTGAATAATGCAGCCTTTCTACCGTGAGCACGGAAATCACCGCTGTAAAAAAGGTTCTTGCCACCGCTCTGTATATTGAATGCATAAGAATCGTATGCTGAATGGTCGACAAGGTAAGGTGTCACTGAAAATGGTCCTATCACAACTCTCTCGTTCGACTTTAGCTCCCAGCCATTTTGTGAAATAGGTTTTTGGTCATGCAAAAATGGAGCAGCGGCCTCGAGTATTCTCCTTGCTGCAGGGCCTATGCCTATTTTTACATTTGATGAGACATGCTCCAACAAACCGAAATGGTCAATATGGGGGTGGGAGATCAGTATGCCAAGCAAAGAACCGTCACACCCATCCAAACCGCTTATCTGAGGAAGGTATTTGCTGCTCACCTCATTTGCATCCAGTGGCAATCCAATATCCACAAGCAATCTTTGTCCGAAGCTTTCGACCTCAACACAGCTTCCTCCAATTTCCTTACTGCCTCTGTGAATGCAAATGCGCATATCCTGCCCCCTCCCGGCAAGTAATTTGATGTGTAAAAATTTTTATGATGCACTTATAAGGGCTTTATCAAACATGCTCCTTGAAAGATACGCTTCCATAAATTCATCCGGACAGTTGGCCTTTAACCATGCGCTTCTGTAGATCTGCAGCGCGTATTCTGCACAGCGCGTTTTGGGGTATGTGTGTCGGGCATTCATCTTAATAAAATTGAAAAGGTCTCCGGCATCTCTTGAAGAAATGCCATTATTGGTTGAATCTGAGATAAATTTTTTCCTATATTCAGTAATTATTTTTGGATTATTTTTTGCCATTGATTTCCTGATCCTATTTGCCTCTCCAGTCGAGCATCCGGTTATTCCGGCTATGCATTGCACTATTTGCTCGTGGTAGAGAAAAAGGCCATATGTCTCTGCTGTAGGGGCAATCAACGACTTATGGATGAGATCTGCGGGCCTCTTGCTCTGTTTACAGAGGATATATTTGTCTGCAAGTCCACATTCAAGAGGGGCCAGCCCGCAAAGTGCAATAAGTGCCATAAGGTCTTCGAATCTGTCAGGTTTAATCCTTTTGACAAGATCTTCTATAGCATAATAAAATTCATCCGAAAAAACGCCGTTCGTATTTCCGCTGAGTATCAATTCAAATGTTTTGCGATTGTCTAAAGGTATTTGATCAAAATCAACTGCATTCTTTCCCTTCGCATTAATAGCGGACAGAGTATCTTCTATCAAAGAAAGTTCCTTTAAACCGTAAAAATAGATCATAGGGATCCGGATGTACCCCATTTCGAGATCGTATAGCTTGTATTGCGTTAATAATCTTTGTGAGCCGGATTTCCAAACGGGCAATGTATCAGAAACCGGATCGGGTGTGATGACTACTCCTGATGGATCCTCATAAGACAGTCGGACGACCCCCCTGATACGATGTGCCAAATCAAGGAGTTTATTGGTACTTTCATCTGACTCACACAATGTCTTTAGGCGTGAATCAAGTTTGACCTGTTCAGGTATGCTATAAAGATAATCAGGATATAATGTGTTGTTGAGAAAACTGATAGCACGGTCTACATTATGGGCGGTCATCCCCATTGCTCGTCCTGCAACTGTCACAGACTTTTCTCTTGAGATGTTTTCAAAGACGATCATCCTTGCTGCTCTGTCGATTCCATACTTGCGGCCGATATAAGATAAAATGCATTCGCGCCCTCTTTCAGAAACTTCAATATGGACTAAGGGCGGGGTAGTGCCACTGGGATTATGGAAAAGCTCGAATAGAAGACCATACTTTAACGGATCAGTTTCCGAGATGCCCAGAGACCATGCAAGAAGTGACCCGGCTAAATATCGCCGTGACGCTCCTGTTTGAACGGAAATATTATGCGCTGCATCTATAATGTCAGCAACTAAGCAGAAATAACCCGAAAACCCTGACTTATCGACGGACGAAAGCTCATAATGGAGACGTTCTGAATATGCTTCAGACGGTTCATTTGTCTTTAGTCTTTTTTTCAGTCCTTCTTCGGCAATCCTGCAAAGTGATTGATAATCTGTTTCATTTTCGAATAGTTGAAAATTTGTGAGAGAATGGGGACCTCTTTCAAGATCCACATGGCATCTTTCGGCAATTCGCACAGTATTTAAGAGCGACTGGGGGAGTTCTGTTCCAAATATGGCCCACATTTCTTCCGGTGAACGCAGGTACTCACCATCTTCCTTAAAACCGGCCCTGTACATTTCATTAAGTGTAATGTTCCTTCGGTCGCAGACGAGTATATGGTGCAGCACCGCATCTTCAGGTCTCAGGTAGTGGACGTTGTTTGCTGCAACCAGAGGGATATCGTATTTTTGGGACATTTCCACGATAGACCTGTTTGCTGAGACCAGGAAAGGATCGTTGCTCGGGCGTAACTCCAGAAAATAGTTGTCCCTGCCCAGTAGTTCTTTGTAAAACAGCACCCTATTTATCTCATCGGTGTTATCTCCGTTAAGGATTGCAGCAGGCATCTCAGGGTCAATACAGGAATAGATCCCTATCAGACCCTTTGAGAACTTCTGAAATTCACTATGATCGATTGATGGAGTTTCAAAGCGATCTTTAGCTGATGCTGATGAAGCAAGCTTGATAAGATTTCTGTATCCTGTCTCATTTTCAGCCAATAGGATCATATTGAAATGACCGGCATTTCCTGTCGGATGTGTTGTTTGAGGGGCCACAGAAAATTCACAGCCGATGACAGGCTTTATGCCATTAGCTATGCATTTTTTATAGAATTCGATTACACCATGCATATAGCCATGATCTGTGATTGCGACAGAACTCATTCCAAGTTTTTTGGTTTGTTCTGGTATTTCCTGACAAGTACAGGCTCCATCCCAACTGTATTGGGTATGCACATGAAGATGAACGAAAGGTTCTTTCAAAAGGATCACTCCTCGATCAAACTTAGTATGCCCACACATCTCTCTCGCTAAATTTAATCTCTCTTTTTAGCAGAGTATTATCCTGATCTTAATTTTATTAAATTTATGCAGTAAGAGAATCTTTTGTTCCAAAGAATAACGGCTGAACTGAAGCGCCTGCCGACAAGAGATGATAGGGCAGGGAAGGACCTGTAAGTCATGCTTAATATACCATATAGCAGTATATAAAATCAGCGTTTAGACTGCAAATACTTTAGTGTTGAAAATATCCCATGCCATTTTTCAGCATTTAGTTGTTCTTCCTTCGAAAAGTGAATTGCTATTACAGGCTCAGAAAAGCTGTCGAGTTTAATTATAAGCTCGTATCCTTCAAGTTCCTCTGTTTCAATATAATTTGTATTAGAGTTTGCTCCAATTAGAAAACCAATTGGCCCGGCAATCAAATAACCAAATATTGCCCCGGGTAGACTACCGTCAGATTCCTTTATAGTTGACATTTTTGTCAAGGGGTTGAATTCAACAAAAACGATGTTGGAATAGTTATAAACTCTTAAATTGCTCGCCTTGGCTTTTTGCCAATCGATCGTACAAATGAAAAACTCTTTAGTTGTTTGCTTAAACCCGATTATAAGATTTTTTGTAAAAAGAACATCTTGAGATAAAGTTGTGTCAGCAAAATATCGTTGAAGCATTATCAAAATTTCATTTTCGGGAGTATTTGCAATAGCTATAACATCATCGTCCAGATCTTGAGGATCGGAAGGCGATACAAGTTCAAGACTGTCCATCCAAAAAATATTCGTTGATAGCCGACAAGAGCAGTCGATAATTTTGTTGGCGATTAAGTTTAAGTCAAAAGAAACTTTTTTCTTATACCCCGTCATTTCAAAACTAAGGACCCTCTTTCCAGGCGCAACACGAAATATTTTTTCTTCTTCGTTAGAGAGCTGCCCTATCTTGATATCGTCAAGATAAACATCTATATTTACAAACATGCCTGCACAAGCTTTTGGCCTTTGAACTCTAATATATGCCATAGGTCCGTAATCAATTTCTGAATTTTTATTGGCTCGGGTCGCAGATTTTTTCTTTGTTAATTTATGACCGCATGCTTCGCAATAATAGGCAGAATCAGATGATACTTTTCCGCAATGCTCACAAATACTCATAATATCACTCCTAATTATTCTGTATTTATTTGCATGTTTGAATGGACCTGACTCAGCAATTCTGAATCACACACAAGCTGACTCTCTTTAAAGGCGTTCCCTTCCAACCGCCGGGGATTCCTCGGGAGTTGGAGGAGAGGTGATCATCCGAGCCGGACGAGATCAAAACAAAAACCCGGCTGCCGGCTGCCTTTCGGCAGCCGGTTATTGCGATTTAGAGCTTCATTTCTTTGAGGTCCGCTTTAAAAATGTGCAGCTTTTTGAAAAGCGGCCGGGCCTCTTCCCTGAGTTTCCTCCAGGAAGGCGGGACGTCGATGCCTTCGGAAAAGTCGATCCTTTCCGTGTCCTCGATTTCTTCCCTGACTTTTGCAAGGTTGGGGCATGATCCAAAGTGTTCAGGGAAAAAGGCAATACATGCATCCAACAAACTGTCAGGGTGATCCGGCCCGTTAGGAATGAACGATTTCATCTTTCCAAGGGGTTTTATCCCTTCTTTGACATAATGTACCTCAAGCCATTGCCTGTCTGCGTCACCGACCCAAATCTCAAAACATATCGGATTGATCCCGTCCGCACCCATGAAACCTCCAAGACCGCCAACATAATAGATCCTGTTGATGCCAGCCATTTTGATCACGTCACCTTTCTTTTGGAATATTTATAGTAATAAAGCTGTGTTCTCTGTCCCGGCAGAATTCATCTCATCTGCAAGGCTATCAGCATATCCACCCAAATCAAATAAAGAATGCTAGCAGTCATAAGCACAAAAAATTTGCCCTTGCTCATGGAATGTCTCTTTTCTAATGATATCTCAGGCAGCCTTGCGGTCTGCCTGACGGAGTTTCCTAAAGGATGTCTCTCCCGTAATAAGGTCTGTCTCGGTAAAAGATATAAGCCAGCTTCCTCTGAGGCTTCTGAACATAAAATGAGTACGATCATTACCCTTTGCAATTCCTTCATAAATAAAATCCCCGTTGATCTGGTACTTTGCCCTTTCTGTCTGGACGATCCTGTAGACATCACCCTTCGTAAATCCTGCCCTTTTTACCGCAAGACCGAGAAGCATTCTTACTGAGACTTCCGACAACACTTCAGTCATATGCACGTAACCACCTTTCGCAAGCTTCAAAGTTTCTCCGTTGACCGAAAGAACCGCACGACTATCGGCAGTTAATTTGCTTCACTCAACCTCCCTCCGAGGTTCGATATTAAATTGTCATGGTTCGTCAGTACCGAGAGCTTTCATATCTCTTTTGAGACAAAAAAACTAACTGCTGTGCCTTAGCAAAACACTTTTTCTCACTATTCGTAAATACATCGTCTGGGAAATTAGGAATGGGCGCCCGCTAAAGTTGCCTTAAATGGTACACAAGTAAAGCTTTTTCTACCAAGCTAGAAAATTCTACCCGATACTTTTCGACAATGCAAGGGGGGTAAGTAATCAATTGTTGAAGCAGGTCGGCGGGTCAGACCTACGCTAAATGCGGCATATCAATGGCTGAACGGTCGTAGAAACAGGCTGATGCCATCTCTGCCGCTCCCAACTGACTCCATCCAGATGTTATTTCTCGTAATTTCTCCGCGATGCGAAGCGAGCAAATTCACCGCAGCCTAGAGGCTGCAAATTCTCCGCAGCGTGATCCTTGCAGCAATTCCCCGAACCTGCCCTACCAACTGATTTCCAATTGATTCGCGCCGGTGCCCTCCCCGGTCGCTCCTTTTCCCGTCTATGACTCACTTTCCTTGAAGAATAGGCCAAATAGGGCTACAATACCCGCATACCATTGGGACTTTGCGACAATACGCAAATGATCCCCTTTCTAATGACAGGGACCGATCTCTTCCATCGGCCCCTGTTTTTTCTTTCCCGGCAAAAGCATTTCCCTGTCTTTCGAAGATAGTTCCAAGGGATCAAAACAGCACTGTCACAATTCTGGAGAAATTAAGCTTTCAACTGCTTTACTTGTCAATTGTGTAGGTCTGATCCCATGTAATTTTTCTCTATGTCTGCAAACTTAGACATCATTTTTCTTAAATAATCAAGATTATCAAAAACAGGTCTATGTTTATAACCATATCTTATTGAGAGATTTTTGCAGATGTTTTCACCTAGTTCTATAGTTTTGTACAAAATAAGAAGATCATTCGTTAAATTTCTTCTCAAATTGTCAGTGTAGGTATTTTTTCTTGTTTCATAGTCGTTAGAAACAAAAATAGCGAGTCTAAAAGCGTCTGCAGGTTCAGTAGTCATATCTTCTAATAATGAAAAAATATTAACATAAAAATTAGTGATCAAAGGGGAAATGTCAGGGTCTAATTCTCCAATATGCTCAGTATTATTGTAATATACTTCAAAATAACCTTTTATGTTTACAGTTAAAAAATGTTCATGTGGTGGATAATAATCATTAGCGTTAATGTTTTCCAGAATTTTATAAATCATTTCAAAATATTGACGTGTTTTTGTCAACTGAAGTATGGAATAGATTTCACCATAAAATGCAGCAGTTAGTGCTTTTTTCTGTTGCTCTGTTTTAATTGTTTCTATGTTTTTTTGAACTTTATAGGTAATTAGACCACCAAGTGCTGTACCCAATAATCCACTTATTGCAGGTATTAATACAGGTAATAGTTGAGAACAAGATTGTTCTGCCACTTCTAGCCCTCCTATCTAATACAACAAGACAAACCCTAGATTTTATAAGGACTTATGTCCTATAATTTTATTTTTCCTGATAACACCATGAATCTACGCAACATCGCTTACTTCATTGTCTGTCCACATTTTGCATTGTGCTAATACTATATTCCAAGCCACTTCTTGACCTTCGATTGGGAATTTGTATTTCTTCATCAATATCTTTGCCAGGGAGCGCATCTTTGCCCTAGCCTGTTCTTTCTTTACAGAAAAAAGACTTTCCCTGTCTTTCGAAATCAGTTCCAAGAATCAAAACAGTCCTGATGCAATTCTGGAGATTTTAAGCTTTCAATTGATTTACTACCGTCAATTCGAGAGACCTTTAAGTTGCAGCTAATGTCAATTGTGTAGGTCTGACCCCAATTGCCTTCTGGTTACCCAAAGGGTACCTATCAATATGCAATCTGACTTACCTCTACAGAAAAATCAACAATATGAGGAGTTGATCATAACTCCTCTTTTAAAACAAAGCGCACCCCTGATCTTTGAAATCATCGATTTTTGCAAGTAATTCATCTGTTGTAACTCCAAAATAGTCAGCAAAACAACTAAGACAGTAGAATTGTTTTATGTCGCGACCAAGCATCTTTTTATTTATCCCAACTTCATCTTTTGTGAGAGGCTGTTTGCCACAAGAAAAACAACTTTTATCATTTTTCATTTTTGCATATTTCCTCGTTGATAGTTAATTGCGGTATGTCCTTGCCGCGATACTCTGAATCCAATATACCAAGTTGAACTTTTATAGTAGCTCTCATAGCACAGGCTCTGCGTAAACAGTATCTATTGAAGTCCCTCGCAGAAATGTCTTGAGTTTTTCTGACATTCGGAAACAGCAGTTTCAAATATGCAGTTGCTATACGTTTAATTGCTTCTGTGTCTCGTGTGTCAGCTGCTTCAGGAACGTTAAGCAGCTTATCGACAACAGCACGATATGCTGTATCGTCGCGAAGTTCGTGGAGTATCGAACAGAAATATTCCGAGTTCAATGCCCAACCCGAAATCTTCAAGTCATCATTCATCCGAGGTATATGCCAACCCTTAATAAAACCGTGGAATCTCTCTATAAGCGCTGATTCGTGAAATACAGAGGGCAATTCTTCAAACATATTACTGTAACCGTCAGCATCCATAGTTTCTTTCTTTATGTTGCCACACAGAATTACGCCTGCATGGGCAACGCCTTCATAATTACCAACTGTAAATACACCGGACTCCAAATATCCCTTAAGTGCTGCCCTCATCTCGTCAACATCTGTAAATGAGATTGTTTGTACTTCATCAAGAGTGACAAAGTCGTTCCCTGAGACAAGCCCTTCTGTACGTCTTGATATGTCATAAAACATCTTAGCACGACTCATAACTCCACCACTTGACAACCATCCAAAGCGGCTGACACGTCCAAATAGATAAGATTTCCCAGTTCCTTTCGGTGCAAGTTCAATTAAATTAAGGCGCTTTTCTGTAAACGGGAGCAGCCTTGTAAGCATCGTTAGTTTTTCTTCTTCACTCTTATAACCGCTGGCGTTATAGTCTACTGCTCCTAAAAGGACGTCAAGCCACTCAGAGATCGAAAATTCATTGCGAACATCTTTGTAGTAATCCAGTTCAATCGTATATGGGCAGAAATTTTTGAAATTAATTAAGCGAATTTTTCCTGGAATTTTGGGAACGGCACTGTCGTTGGGGGGCCTATATCCGAGTTCAAGCATTCCCCAGGCTTCGCGTCCCTTGACTAGTTCTGCTTTGCAAGAATCCCAAACCATGTCTTCAATAATTGTGTGTTTTGATGTTAATCCGAAGTCCGGCAATGAGAAAGAAACTTCCCCTGTCTTGATATCAATATCAACAGATATTTTTGCAAGAAATTTTACGTACTCATTCTCTTTAATGATGCGGTTTTTTATATTAGTCCAATCATCTTTACGTGGGATGAATTCATGGACAAATGCGACTAACTCATCTTCACTAAAAACACCAGAATCATCTTCGAATCTACGTAACAACCAGTCGCGCATAAAAGATGGCAAACTTAATGCTGATAAAAAGTTGCTGGTTTTTAAGTCTTTATAAACGACCATTTCGTCGAAACAGTTTTTTAATTTATCTATCATAGTTGACTCTCTCCTTTAAAACCAATCTGAGTCTTGGGTCTTAGCACTTTCACGCTGAATTTCGAATTCTATCTGTCCAATTAGGTTGTCACCTTCGAAAACATCGGCTATGTATTTTCCTGTTTTCTTTATATCTTCAAAGATTACTCTATGTTTTTGATTACCAACGGGTTCAGCGACATATCTTTGTTCAAGCAACCTAATTGATACGTTCTTCAACGAACTTGTGCTAAACAGTATTATTTCGGCATTTTTCTTAAAGCTTGTCGTTGTTACTGGTGTCAGATTACTAATCGAAATCTTCTTATCAAATAGTTCAATCTCAATAATGGGGACAATTACCTCCTCAAGAGAAGCCCCTCCATGGACCTCAACACTGGCTTTTCGCCCGCCCTTGAAACGATCATAGTTAGCAAGCACCCAGAATTCGTTTTCCATAGTTGCGAACTCAGGCTTATTGTCAATATCACTGCAAGGGCAACACCGACCTGAATGTTTGCCCTTTAAAGACATTTCCCACTTGCATTCTTGTTCATTTATAACAGCTAGTCTGCTAGCTCCGTGATCTGAGGCTATGACAAGCTTGTCAGATTGTTTACTTGTTAATACTTGGGATACGACTTCCAGTACTTCATCAATGATTCTTAATTCAGTATCAATATGGATGGGAAGTTTGGTAGTCTCATAGTTAAAATTATGCTCGCCGTTGTGTTTTATTTCATCCAGTTTTTTTGTTTGCATTTTAGGTCCGACCCATGAATCAAAAAAATCGCAGTTAAGCGAGGTTATAGTCGGGAGATTTGCACGCGCAATATGTACTTCTATTTTCATTCCAATTGATTTCGCGCGACTTTGTATATACCCGATATACTCAACACCGAGTGCATCAACCCAATACAGTGATGTTTTTTCATTGTTAAGGGAATCAAGTACTTCCCCTCTAGTTTTCAAACAATTGTAAGTCCTATTCCCATCGGCGGCTAAATCGATAACTTGATTAAGGAATTCTTGGTCGATTCTGTTTGTTAATTTTAGACGTTTGTACTCAGTAAAATATTTTGTAATCAAATTACCGTTAGTACCTAAAAAAGAAAAATCATTCAAGTACTCATGCAGTGATGGATAAATATGTTCAAGAAAGTTTAGTAGTTTAGGTGAACCATCTAGTGTTTCGATAACTGCGTATCGTTCAACGGAGGTATTGTCAGTTAAATAGAATATCCGTTCTGAGTCTTTTGCTTTTGTTTCCAAGACATACTCTGCAATTTCGTTATTCTTAACATCCTTTAAAAGCTCTTTTCTAGCATTGTACATTGTGATAAAAATCTTATCTTTTATGTCAAAATCTAATAGCGCAGAAAAAATCCTCTTTTTAAATATTTCATAAGATCTTGAGCTTTCAATAACATATTTTAAATAAATATCTTTTGTTGACTCTAGTTTTAACTTGAGGAAATTGCGCCAATGAAACAATCCATAGCTTTCGAGGTTTTTATCAGCAACATACTCTGCCCAGTATTCATCCTCGACACAATTGAAAGGAAGTTGGAACGTTGGTTCAATCTGAAGTATTGCTTCATATGCTGTATTCACTTCTCTTATGTTTTTTAAAGGCAAATCAGTATTTACAAATACTGCACCAGTAGCTCCTCTCTCTAACCGCACAAGTAGAGCTTTAATTCCCTTCTCAGCAGTTACATTTAATGACGGTGAAAACTTAATTACATCAAAGGAACACCTGCCATCTAGGAAGCACACTCTTCGCAATGTATCAAATTTGTTGTCGGTTGAGCACAGTTTTTTAATGGCTTTCCTAACTCCGCGACAAACAACTACGATTTTGGAAGGTGCATTTAAGTCTTTAACTCGCGCTAATGTGTTTTCGTTTCCGCTTAAATGAACGCTTTCGCCCAAACCGATAACTAGTGTATTCTTGGTGGCTAGTAAAAGTTTATTTAAAAACTTGTCGAAATCCGGGAGAGCATTCTGATTTGCACAGTAGTCACTAAGATGAATTTGATCAAGCGCGTTCAGTCCATTGACAATGTCAGAATACTCATCACCATCATCAACTACAACAAAGAAAGGAGTAGCGACATCGTTGATAAGATACTTTCTCACAACAATAAGTGCTTCATCTACTGAAAAGGTTTTCACTATCAGTTTTCTCCTTCAGAGATTATTTCTATGCCAACATTCATATTATCTTTGATCAGCCTTTTTAAATACTCCTTTGCTTTTTCTGCATCCATTTTTTCAATCCTATTTATTACTTTGTCGCATGCGTTCTGATTGTACTTTGACTGAGCTAACTTCTCGACTTCTTGTTGAACATAATAATTCCCCAACCATTCATAATGAGAAGCAGTGATAACAGATTCAAGCCTTGAACGCACTTCATCCGGGTCAGGCAATAGAGGGGCGAAACGTCCAATAATGTCACGAACAAATGCCGTGTTAATCTTTAAATCATCATTAAAAACAGAGAAGAAAGAGGCTTTCTGTTGGAGAAATTCCAGAGCAAACTTAACTTCCCCGTCTTCTGGATTATTTTTATTAATTGCTGCAAACGCCCTTCGTGCATCATTATAAAGTGGTTGAGGTACCAAGGAAAGGATTGGAGTTCTATTTTTTTCAGACCAATCTCTTGGTGTCTTTGATGAAGTTGCAGATTCCCACAATCGATGAAGCTGAAATTTTTGTTGTTCTCTACGAATTTTTTCGGATTCTGCCGCCACAGCTTTTTCGAAGGTCGACCTATCAAGAGTAAAAGAATTCGTTGACAATTTGGAATATAAACTATCCACTTCGTCATCACTGAAACCAGTTAAATAGAATGAGCATGTCTTTTT
>Ga0334884_1004294_pt1 | contig 14887 bp, 14 predicted proteins | sample GraSluR1_MG_7_FD_207215 | JGI IMG/M metagenome (GOLD analysis project Ga0334884, IMG submission 207215) | Sludge microbial communities from methane-producing bioreactor in Wageningen University, Netherlands - Granular Sludge_12_05 R1 | ecosystem: Engineered > Bioreactor > Anaerobic >...
TGCTTGCTTAACACCATCTCCACTGTAGTAATAAGGAGTTTGCAAACCTGAACGCACATATACTCGAACTATAATTTTACCTGAATCATCATGAGTAGTTACATCAAATAATGGAAATGGTTCAATTCTTTCTTTTATCTTGTTTGTAATGAATGTAATTTCTTGTTCTACATCTGTTATTCCAACTACATTAGATTGATCATCAACTCCAAAAAAGATACTACCACCTATTCCATTAGCAAATGCACTAACTGTCTTTAACCAGGTTTTCACTTTTTTTCTTTCAACCTGTTTCTTAAACTCATATTCACTAACTTCTGCTAATAGCAATTCTTTAATATCCATAAGTCCACCTCAAATATGTTAATATTAGTATTTCAATTAATTGGTTTTTCAACACATAACTATTTTACCACAAGTATTAAGCTAATTTCTTTATAAATCAATGTATTTCTTAAATCATTCTAAAGCAATTCAATTATCAAATTTTCAATTTTCAAGATGATTATGCCTTTATTCAAGATAGTCGCATTAATCTAATATTCATTTATGATGTTATTTCTGTTCGATTTTTCTTTAATCCTGGTAAATTATCTACTAGTTTTTCAATAAAAGGTCTATCATCTTCTGCATCATTTTCGTTGTTAATGATTATATTAAGATTATTTATCATAGCACTCTTGATATATCGATATTTGTCTTTAATGGGCTCGTTATCACCATCTACCCAACCATTCTTATGAAGTTGATTTAAAGTATGCATAGTAGCATCTCGAACTTGTCTATTCGTATAATTATCTCTTAATTCAGTAAAGAACTCATTTAACATTTCAGTGATAGGATCATTAATATTCAATGCTCCTTGTAATATGAAGGATTTAAAAGATCTATCAAAATGAGAAGGTATAATAACTGGGGGTAAAACCCCTTTATCTTGAATCTTTAATCCTTCTTTTCTTTCAGTCTGACTCTGACTATGACTCTTACTCTGTTTACTTTCGTTAACAAATTGCGAACCGTTTTGAACTTGTTCCGTCAAATTGCTTTCATCTTGGTGCAAGTTGTTAACAGTTTCAACTGTATTTTTTTTGTCTATAAGATCCATTTCTTCATTTGATAATAACCAACCTTCTTCAAGGTATCTCACTTTCCTTCTTTTAGTAACTTTGTAATACTTTTTCTGTATTTCAACTGATGTAAGATAACCATTGTCATAAGATTCTTTATCAAACAAACCGTACTTTAATAGGATTTCTAATGCTTTAGTTACTCTATCTTCAGGACAGTTACATCCATCACTAATAAAGAACACTAAAAGTTCCTCATCATCAAATTGATAAGAATGACCTATAATCAATATTTCTGCTTGCATAAAGAAATAAACCGCTATTACATCTGGTCCATCCTTTATAATCGCTCTTCTCATAGCTACAGAACGAAAATGATTAACTTCTGTTCTAAAATACTCTATGCCATACTTAATCTTTGCTGGCATAGTTATTGTTCTCACTCTTATGTATATATTCTAAAAATGCTTCTTCTGTAACTCTCCATGAATTACCAATTTTGAAACCTTTAATCCTACCTTCTCTAATGTATTTAATTACAGTTACTCTAGTAATACCAAGCATCTCAATTAAATCATTTATTTTGTATATCTTTACCTTTTGCATTTATGTTGTTTCCTCCTAATAATATCTCACTCATCACCAACTCGCCTTTGTTTTGACTTCTTTGTAATGAATGATTATATAACTGTGTCGTTGAAATATCTTTATGTCTTAATATTTGCTTAGCTTGTTCTAAAGTTCCATGTCCATGTAACATTAAGTTAGTAGCTAAAGAATGTCTAAGACTATGAGTTGTATATCTTGAATCATCAATACCAATTCTTCGTATGAGTTCCTTAACAACTCTTCTAATTGTTCTGGTTGTAATTCGTTTACCGTAATAATTATGGTCATGATTGATGAAAAGTGCATCGCTCTCAGAATCTCTACTCATTAAATAATCCATTATAATTGCGTAGACTTCATTTGATAATCTAACATATTGATCTTTATCATCACGTCCTTTACCTTGAATGTATAATTTATAATCTCCACGAACATCCACCAAATCATTAACATTGGCTCTTTCAACTTCAATTGTTCTTAATCCTGTTGTTGCTAATAAAACAACGATTGTATAATTCCTTTTTCCTTCAATGTTAACTGCTAGTTCTTTTGCTTTATTGATTAACATCATCACTTCATTTACTGTAAAAGCGTTTCGTTTAAATGTTTGTTCAATCTTTACTCCTCTAACACCATTCATTATATTTTTATACACACCTTCAGATTCAAGATAAGTAAAGAAACCTCTTAAGACAACAATGATCTTCTGGATTGATGCAGACCTCACTCGTTTTGCTAAATACTCTTTATAACCTAAAATATCCATTTTATTTGGTAAATTAATAGAATTGGTCCATAAATACTTAGCAAATGCTTGTAAGGTTCTTTTATACGAATCCTTTGTAATTTCTTTTCTATCTAAAGTGTTGATGTATTCTTCAATATAATGATTAAAATCAATACTTATTGAATTCTTCATCAAAGTCAATCTTATCTCTATATTCTCGTTCAAAGTAATATAAATCATCCAATGAAATATCTAACACTTTCGCAATATCAGAAAAGATAATAAATGATACTTTACGACCACGATCACCTTTTTCAATCTTACTATAGTGTTGAAATGATATTCCGGCTATTCTAGCAGTTTTTCTTTGTGAATAACCTAACTTCTTTCTTGCTTCAATTAAAAAATATCTGTGCAAATTTGTTGCCTCCTTTTTTGTGATGATTATATTGTATCCTCTATTTCTTTGCGTTTTTAAAAACTGTTTTCAATTCACAGTATAATGCAAATAAAGTAGTTACATCTTTAAACACTTTCTTACACTCTTAAAAATCATCGAGTTTCACTCTTTATAGCAATTTTTAGTAAAACATCACTTGACGCAACTATCAAAAGTGCAAAATATTGCACTTTTTGACAAGTTTTACCCAATTTCATCCCAATTATAAAAAAGGTGCTATAATATTGTAGAAACTTAAAGAAAGTGCAGGTTACTACATGAACGATTTTGAAAAAGCATTAAAAAAATCAGGTAAATCTATAAAAGATATACCTGAAGAATCAAAAAGAATATTATCAAACTTTGGTAATGATATTAAAGAACTAGCTAAAAACACCAAAAAACACTACTACAACAACTATGTATATAAAGGAATTAATAGTTATTATAGAGAGAGTAAAGGTTTAACAATAAAAAAATTATCTGAACTATGTAATGATGTCAGCATAAGATCAATTAATAACTATGAAAGTGGAAAAACTGATGCTTCAGTTAAAAAACTCATGGAGATATCTAGAGTTCTAGATACTACTCCTGATATCTTATTAGGGATTAAAACACCACCTATTAAGTATCTATGGAAAGGTAGAATAGTAAGAGAAGACACTGATCCATTTAAACTACAAGATGGTGAACAAGGGAACTACTATCTTGATGAAGGTCTCATTGTTCCGTCAGAAGATGAAAAGAAACAAAACATTAACGAGTTAGGATACGAGTACTTAGCAGTTAAACTCAAAGAAGACAGCTCACTTCTTCACGCACCTAAAGGTGCAATGATGATTGTTGATGTTTCTTGGAGAAGTTTAAAGCTTTTAGATAAAGGAACGCTTAAAGTACTACTGCGAGTTGATGGAGGATACTTCCCAACGGAGATTCATTTTGGTATGGATAAAGATAAGAAAAACAAATGTTTCTATAAAGATATCAAAGGAAATTTGATATATATCAATAAAAAAGAGGTAGACTTTAAAGATACATTTGTTGGAATCATTAAAAAGGTGATTATTGATTATTAAAGATTTATACCTTGCTATAGTAACTTTTCAGAGGTAACATGCTTACTAACAAAAAAATATACAGGAGGAAAACATGTTAAATCAAGTAATTTTAGTAGGAAGAGTAACTAGCATTGATAAAAATGCAGGAATTATGACAATTGAGGTAATCAGAAAGGATGTTAATCAATCAGGTCTTATCCCAATCAATTTAGGAGATGAATTAGCTGAATCGTCATTTGAGTATTTAAAGGAAGATTCAACAGTTGGAGTGAAAGCATCAATTAACATTGATGATGGAATCTTAAGAATCATTGGTGAAAAAGTAACATTCATAAATCCAGTAGCGTAAATCTAGCCCACAACAATGGGCTTTTTTTATTGTCTTAAAAACTATTTTCATTTGTCTACACTAGATAGTCACAATCAAAGTTAATATATGTTATACTAACTGTGGTAAATTAGTGAATTGGTCTATGACCTAAAATATCCTATGCATTTATGCATGGGATTTTTTTGTATCTCAAGCATAAATAAACACTCTAAACAACTTGATATTAGTTGCTTTTTGAGTGATATATGGAGTAACAACAATAGGAGGTAATTTATGCTTGAAAAGAAAGTTTATGTTATTGAACCTGATAATCCAATAATAGCTACAATGGATAACAAGTTCATAACAAAGAAAAAACTAAGAGTATGTGCTTATGCTAGAGTTTCATCTGATTCAGATGATCAGTTGAACAGTTACAATGCACAAATACAAGAATTTGAAAGAAGAATAAAGGCAAATGATGAGTGGGAGTTTCATGGATTATATGCTGATGAAGGAATATCTGGAACTGGAATGAAAAAACGTCCCGAGTTCCTTAAAATGATTCAAGATGCTAAAGATGGGAAAATTGATTTGATTCTAACAAAGTCATTATCACGATTTGCAAGAAACACAGTTGATACATTAACGCTTGTACAAGAATTTAGAAGAATAGGTGTAGAAATATACTTTGAGAAAGAAAACATCTATTCATCTGATTCTAAAGTTGATTTCATGTTAACCATCTTTTCGTCTATCGCCCAAGAAGAATCAAGAAACATTAGTGATAATGTAAAATGGGGTATCAAAAAAAGATATAAAGAAGGCAAAGTAAGAATCAATACAAATAGGTTCCTTGGATACGATAAAGATGATACTGGAAAGATCATAATTAATGAAACCCAAGCAAAGACAATTAGATTAATATTTAAATTGTTTATTAGCGGTAAATCATTAGGTGATATTTCTAGATTACTAATTAATCTTAAAGTCGAAAATGGTCATGGTCTTGTTAAATGGCATCCATCTACTGTTAAAGTGATTCTTCAAAATGAAAAATACTGTGGTGATGCATTACTTCAAAAGTATGTTACTCAAGATTATCTAACACACAAACGTATTAAGAATGACGGTTTAGAACCTAAATATTACATAAAGGATAATCACGAAGGTATCGTTTCAAGAAAGGACTTCGAACTGGTTCAAGATATACTTGCTAAAAAATATCTAACAACAAAGAACGGTTCAAAGTTTACTTCTAAATATCCATTAAGTGGCATTGTATTTTGTGGAGAGTGCGGAAACAAGATGAATAGACATCATTATAATTATGGAAAGTATAATCAAAGAGTTGTTTTATCTTGTAAGAACAGAGGAAAAGGAAAACCAAAGCACGATTGCACCTCAAAACCATTGGACAATAAAACATAAGAAAAGATAATCAGTCATTCTATTGAAGGTAACTACCAAAAAGATGCTATTGATGAACTGTTAAATGATTACAATAATTTACATATTCAAAATCAAGATTTAGCGTTTATCGAATCTACAAAACACAAAATTCTTGATCTAGAAGATGATATTAGAAAAATAATGGAAATGAACATCGTTGAGTTAAAAGAAAACACTTCATTTTACGAAGAATTATACAATTCAAAATCAGAACAAGTTAAAATGCTAAAATCACAACTTGAATCAAAGAAACAAGACACCACAAACAAACATCTACAAAAAGAGAAAATCAGTGAGATTAGAAGATTCTTAGAAGATGAAACATTCTTATCAAGAAACATAATAAATATGCATTACACATACATAATTGTGATTAATGCTCATGAACTTATATTTGTAAATGATGATAAAGTTCCTAGTTCCATAACTCAGAAGAAACTCAACAAAATACATAGCTCAGAAAACTACATTACTAAATCAATTATTATTAATGAAGAAGAGATTAATTACACTATTGTTTACCTAGAAGGTGAAAACGATGAGTAGAGTTGAAATTATCAATGCAGTACCTAGAATTGTAGATGATGTAAAACGTGTTTGTGCTTATGTTAGAGTATCAACAAAGGATTCACACCAAGACAGTTCATACAATATTCAAGTAGAATCATATACAAACATGATACTCAGAAATCCTAATTGGAAATTTTGTGGTGTATTCGCAGATGAAGGTAAAAGTGGTACATCTACTAAATACAGAAATGAGTTTAATCAAATGATTCAATTAGCTAAGACTGGTAACTTGGATATGATTATTACTAAATCAATATCTAGATTCGCAAGAAACACAGTTGATTGTCTATCTGTAATCAAAGAGCTAAAGCTACACAATGTTGAAGTCTTCTTTGAAAAAGAAAATATTTCATCATATGATACAAAGATTGATTTTGTAATATCAGTACTTGCAGGAATGGCTCAAGAAGAATCCAGAAGTATAAGCGAGAATGTAAAATGGCGTCAAAGAACTAACTTCAAGAATGGTAAAGTACCAATGGTGACATCTACGTTCCTTGGTTACATCCGAAATGAGAAAGATGAAATAACCATTGTTTCTAAAGAGGCAAAAGTTGTTAAAAAAATATATGATATGTATACTACTGGTTCTTCTCTTGATAAAATAGTTGAACATCTAAATGATAAGGGATTTAAAACAAAGGCAACAAACAAGAAATATTATCGAAGTGCTGTAAGGAACATCTTAACAAACGAACGATATACTGGAAATGCAATACTTCAAAAATCAAGAAGAGCATATATTGGTGATAGAAATGGAATCAAAAATCAAAGTTCACTTCCTAAATACTATGTGGAAAACTCACATCCCGCTATCGTCACCTTGGAACAATTTACTCAAGTTCAACAGATAATGCATGAAAGGACACTTAAAAATAATCAAAAACAAATACCAATTAACAAAAACAGTAACTTATACAGTCAGTTTATTGAATGTGCTAACTGCGGTAATTACTTCTTCTCAAGAGTTAACAATCCAGGTAAGGTCTATGAAAGGCACATGCTTATCTGTTACTCAAATAAAAATAAGAAAACATGCTCAGCTGAATCCCTATTCGAGGAACACTTTACGAATACATTAATTTCACAAATCAACTATATCATTGCAAATAAAAAAGACTTCCTAGCTAAACTAAGAAGTCAAATTGAAACATCACCAAATATTTTAAAACGCAAAGAACGTATTAAAAAGATTACCTATGCTCTAGATGAAGTTAAAACTAACAAATCATCAATATATAAATCTAAGGTAACTAAGCTTACAATTGAACGTGCAAGGCTAGAAAACGATTTATTAATAACATACAACATTGATGTAGTTATCAATAGATACAAAATATTACTTAAAGGATTTAACACTCCTATTAAAACGATAGAGGAATTTCCTTTTAAGCAGTTAATCAAGAAGTTTCTAGTATATAATAGAAACTACTTACAACTTATAATTGATCCATTTGAAAGTGATTCATCCACATCAGTCATATATAACAAATCAAATTATGAATACACAATTAGAAAAACAACGAATCAAACATCGTCTGAACTAGTATTTATCTATTAAACAAAGCCCCACAAACCGCTTAAACTTGCGAACGTGGTGCTTTTTATTTGAATTAGGTACAATTCCCGTAAAGTGGAGTTCAATTCCCGTAAAACGGAATTTCAAGAATGTAACGATTTTCGAGTAAAAAGAGATATGAAAGCAACTTTAATGTGAAAAATCATAGGTGTTGCTTTGTGAGGGCGAGAAACGCCATAAACAAACAAAAGGCTAAACAAAGCCATTCAAAGCGTAAAAAAAGTCTATTTCACTTGGAAATAAACTTTTAATCTTGAAATAGCTTCCAAAAGTTGGAGAGAAAAATGGTCAACCCCCACTTTTGATTATTTTATTATATCATATTGTTTCTGTATTCTACAGGACTCATTTTATGTTTTGTTACTAAACGAGTATTGTTATAATAATCTATGTATTCATCTATAGCTTTTATTAATGCTTTTGGATTCTTGTATTCTTCTTCATGACCGAACCACATTTCTTCTTTCATTCTTCCAAAGAAATTTTCTGTTGGTGAATTATCAAGACAATTTCCTTTTCTACTCATTGACTGTATAATACCCATCTCTTCTAATTTAGTTTGATATCTTGAGTTTTGATATTGAATTCCTTGATCAGATTGTATCATCATTCCTTTCACTCGATTGGAATGCTGTTTTTTTAATAAGTCTAACATCTTCGTTATCTTATCCATCTTTGCGTTTGTTCCTAAAGTATATGATAATACTTCTCTTGAATCAAAATCTATGACTGGCGATAGGTATACAGGGCCTTTTTCTGTCTTAAACATTGTAATGTCAGTTCCTGCTTTTTCATACGGTTTTGTTGTATGAAAATCTCGGTTCATGTAATTCGGCTTTGTAAATCCTAAGTCTCCTGCGTACGAATTATATTTTCGCCATTTCTTCGTTTTATTTCTTGTATATCCTTTATCCCTCATAATCTCTAATACTTTGTTTTTACCGATAATATAATTTAACTTTTTAAGTTCAATATATACCCTATTATAGCCAATTCTCTTTTTGTGTTTATTAAGGTATATATTATCTATTTTTTCTTCTATTTCGATATATTTATTTACTTTTAATTTATCTTGACTTACATGATAGTAATAGACTGATGATGCCATATTAGACACTTCTAGAAGGACTGATAATGGATATTTGGTCCTTAACGATGTAACAATTTTCGTCTTTTCTTCACTTGTTACGCCTTCTAGTTTTTTTGTTAAGGACCGCGATTTTTTTAAGTATTCTATCTCAGCTTTCAATCTTTCGTTTTCTTCTACCAACGCTTGATCTACTATTGCTTTCGCTCTTTTATCTTTTGTTAAATACCCTTTTCTTGGATATGTATCTTGTATTGCTTCCTCGCCTTTTTGTTTATGTAGTCTTACCCAATCTCCTAAGATACAAGGATCTATTAACCCTAAATCTATTGCGACACTTCTTATTGACTCTCCATGTTTTACCCTATCAATCGCTAATAACTTCGTGTCTCTCTTATATACTCCGTTCTCCCGGTTTAAGAAAGCCTTACTTCCATATCTTTTATATATGTTAATCAGATATTTAAGCTTCCCTATGTCATATCCTCCATACATCTCTGATGCATCAGATATTGATTTACCCTTTATAACATGCTCTTCACACATCTTCATTTTCTGCTCTAGTGTTAATCTCATAAAATAAAAAAGCTCCCTTCATCAGAGTGGTATGGTTGTTATACCATATCTCCAACTTTTGGAAGCTATTTCATCTACACATGGTGCGGGTGACAGGACTTGAACCTGCACTCCGTGGGAACTAGATCCTAAGTCTAGCGCGTCTGCCAATTTCGCCACACCCGCAAAAAAAGTGGTGACCCGCCGGCGATTCGAACGCCGGACCCTTTGATTAAAAGTCAAATGCTCTACCTACTGAGCTAGCGGGTCAAAAAAAATGGCTGGGCTAGGTAGATTTGAACTACCGATCTCGGAGTCAAAGTCCGATGCCTTAACCGCTTGGCCATAGCCCATCTTTTTCTCTTTGGGGCGACTGATGGGAATCGAACCCACGAGTGTCGGAGCCACAATCCGATGCGTTTACCCCTTCGCCACAGCCGCCATGAATTTTTTCGCACTTACTAGTTTACTAAATCAATCACTATTTGTCAAGAAATATCTCATCGTAAATACAAAAAAGAAAGATTCGAAAAAATTCGAATCAAACTAATAAGCTACTATCCCAATCCCATACCCTGAATTGCCAAGGTGAACATAGAAAACAGGGCTGACATATTTTGTTTGTACAATCTTAATTATTTTATTTTTTGACTTTGCATAATCGACAATTTTAGCTGAAAACTCCTCCATATTTAAATCAATAACATCTAAGTAAACATTTTCATATTTCTCGCAATAGTAATCTATTTTTTCGTAGAAAAACTCAAGACACGCTCCATGTGTTCTTGTCTTTTTTACCAAATCAAGTTTACCATCAATCATTTGAATAATTGGCTTAATTCTCAAAACAGTGCCAATCAAAGCTTGGATTCTATTTAATCTTCCACCTTTAAAAAGGTGTTTTAGGTCACTCAATGTAAAAGATACTAATGGTTCTTTAAACAACTTATAATATAAATCTAATACATCTTTGAAACTCTTCTTCAACTTAATCTCATCTGCTAAAACAGTCAATCCATTAGCTACACTAAACGAAGCTGCTTGTGGTGAATGGATACTTATTTCTAAACTTGTTTCTTCTAACATTGTTTTTGCTATTAAAGCTGATTGATAAGTTCCGCTAATTTTTTCTGACAGAACAACAACTAAAACATGAGTATAGCCTTCTGACTCATACTCTTTGTAAAGATTATAAAAATCCATCGGTGCAGGCTGGGAAGTTAATAATTTATGGTTCTCATCTAAAACCTTTTCCATTTCTTCCTTGCTCAGTTGACTTTCTAAGTACTCTTTTTGATCGATTATTACTTTTAAATATGCCGCTTTAATAAAATCATACTTATATAGTTCTTTTCTAGTATATGATGTGCTGTCAATTAATAATCCTATTTTTTCCATAATTTACCTCTTTTTAATATTACTCTATCACACATAATACTTTATCATTATTATATCTTAGTGTCAAGACTAGACTAATAAAATAGCAGCCATTTTTATAGGCTGCCATAAATATCTATTTGTGTTCTTCTAGATAACGTTTGTGCTCTTCAATAATCTTATCAATTAAATTGCCAGGAACTTCTTCATAACGGATGAACTCTCTGGAAAAAGTACCTGAACCTTGAGTCATAGCTTTTAAGTCGATGGTATACTTAGTAATTTCAGCCTCTGGTACTTCAGCTACAACTTTTTGATAACCTTCTATAGCCGGTTCCATACCCAAAACTCTTCCTCTTCGTTTATTAACATCCCCTAATACATCTCCAAGATATTCATCTTTAATAGTTATTTCTAGTTTATGAATAGGTTCTAATATTGTTGGTTTAGCTGATTTACAAGCTTCTTTAAAAGCTATTGAAGCAGCCATCTTGAATGCTAACTCATTTGAGTCTACTGCATGATACTTTCCATCTGTTAAAATACCTTTAACGCCTATTACAGGGAAGCCTGCTAAAACGCCATGTTCCAGTGTTTCCTGAAGGCCTTTATCCACAGCTGGGAAATATCCTCTTGGAACAGCTCCACCAAAAACTTCTTCAGCAAATTCATAATCTTTATCAGGTAGAGGTTCAAATCTCATTACAACCACTCCATAATAACCAGATCCACCAGATTGTTTGATGTATCTTCCATCAGCTGTAGCAACTTGTTTTATAGTCTCACGATAAACGATTCTTTGCTCTTCATTTACCAATGCTACTTTAAACATATTTCTCATTTTATCGATAATATATCCAATATGGATTACACCTTGTCCACCAATAAGTAATTGTGAAGTCTCTTTATTTCTAACAACTTGGAAAGTGTTATCTTCAAGTTGAAGTTTTGCTAATGCATTAGACAACTTGTCTTCATCTTTCTTATTTTCCGGCCTAATTGCTAAATACATAGTTGGTGTTGGAGTAACAACTTCAGGATAAATAACTATATTCTTCTTTTCAGATAAACTTGTGCCGGTTTTTACTTCAGCAACCTTAGCCATTGCACAAATATCCCCAGCGTGAAAAACTTCCATGTTTATTTGGTTTTTACCTAATAAAGTGAAAGGTTGAGCTGCTTTATCTGTGCTATTTTTATTAGAAACATAGATTTCTTGGTCTTTTTGAAGGGTTCCAGATTTGATCTGCATGATATTGATTGTCCCAATAAATGGATCAATTAGAGTTTTAAAAACTTGAGCTGAAAAAGGTTCATTATCAGTATATTTTCTTTTTACATCTTCGCCTTTTTCATTTTTGCCAATTATTTCTCCTCTTTGAGCAACAGTTGGAAAATACTGGTTAATCATATGTAATAGAGTTAAAGAACCTATATCTTTTGTTGCTGAACCGACCATAACTGGAACTGCTTCTCCAGAAATCACACTAGCATACAATCCTCTTTTTATTTCTTCTATTGTAAGTTCTTCGCCTTCAAAATATTTTTCAAGCAATTCTTCATCCGAACCTGCAACTACTTCAATCAATTCCTGTCTTAATTCCTCAACGCGGTCCATTTTATCTTCATAGATTTCTCCATCTACGCACTTATTTCCATCATAGATTCTCGCTTTTAAATCAACTATATCCGCGAAACCATTGAACTCCTCACTCTTACCTAATGGCAAACAGAAAGGAACTGCTTGTTTTCCAAATCTTGTTCTAATACTTTCTAACAATTCATCGAACTTAATGTTTTCCTTATCCATCTTGTTCAAGAAAACGATAGTAGGCAAATTACGCTTTTGAATTTCTAACCACATTCTTTCGGTTCCTACTTGAATACCACTAGCAGCATCAATCACTAAAACAGCTGCATCTGCAACTGATAATGAATGCGTAATATCTCCAATCAACTCGTCTGCACCAGGTGCATCTAAAAAATTGATTTTGACATCTTTGAATTCTATTGGCAACAAACCTGTTGATAACGAACCCTGTCTTGCTTGTTCTTCTGGAGTATAGTCCGATATTGTTGTTTTTTTCTCTACACTACCCTTTTTTTCAATTGTGCCTGATATAAATGCTAGAGATTCAGCCAAGGATGTTTTTCCACAGCCGAGATGACCCAGCAAAATAACGTTCTTTAAAGCATCTGCTTTATACTCATTCATAAATAAATCTCCTTCCGTTTGAAACGCTTTCAGTCTATTACATTATATCATAATTGCTAAAAAAGAAAAGATTTTAAAATCGTTTTTTTTGCGAGCAAAAAAATCAAAAAAAGAAAAAGGTCAGTTTAACAATAAACCAACCATTTATACTTATTGACAGTAGATTATTTACTTATAGATATCAGGTAAATTCTCTTTTTGATCTCTTAAAGTGTCTTCGACTAATTCAAAAGCTTTCCTTTTTTTCATTGGCATACAGTTTTCGCAAAAATAAGGTTTAATACAATGAGCACAATAAACGCTGGTCATGTCTTTATACTCTTCAATGATAGCTAAAGTTGAGTTGATTGTTTCGTTTTCGTCATCTCCGCGGAAATGATAATACGCTTCCAAAATTTCATCAACTACTTTATCTTGCATCTCGTTGATACCTTTTAACCCTTTCAGACGATGAGAAGTTTTCATTTTTAATAGCTCCTTTATCTTATTTGTTGTTTTCTATTATACTAAAAACGTTTACATAAATAAAGTATCAAAAGAAAAAAACATCTGTTTTAACAAATGTTTTACAAATGATTTAATATTGACTATGGCAGGGGTGACAGGATTTGAACCCGTACAAACAGTTTTGGAGACTGTCGTGCTACCGTTGACACCACACCCCTAAAAAATAGTCACATATTATTATGATATATTTTGTTTGAATAGTCAAGTAATATATTATGTTAAGAAATATTTTTTTCGTGATTTGCTTTGATTATTTTTCTTCTAGAAAACTCTTCTCTTTCCTTTTCTTCCAGAGTATCACCGATATATTTTATCTTTGCTTTATAATCTGGAATTACTACATTCTTAAGCGCATTGGCCCTTTTTCTTGTTTTTCTTATTGCATTTGCTAATCTATATAAACTATTATCAACCTCAGCTAAGATTAATGTCAAATCCCTTACTTTAAGAAAACTCTTATATGCATAATCAAACTTAGTATTAGTGCTTGAGATACCATATCGAATTTTAACTTCATCTTCTTCATAGATTACCTTAGGAATTTCAACACCCATTATTGAACGATAAGTAATTTCTAAATTATTATCTAAAGGTATAGCCTTAGCGATATCATTTATTACTCCTAATGTAATGTTTGCCTCTTGTAAAGTGAAATAAGCTTTCTTATAAACTAACGATATTTCATTTCTTAAATTTCTAACTTTAGCAATTTGACTCATCATTTCTCTAATCAGAATATTGCGTTTTCTATCCATTAATTCATATCCTAGTTCGGCAAGTTTCACTGATTTGTTAAGAGCTAGTAGATTGCCTTTGGTTGGATATACCTGTTTATAAGCCATTCTATCTACCTTCTCTATTTAGCTCATTTATGTATATTTCTTGATCTAATCCAAATTCATTCATGGCTACTTTATGATTATAATTTTCATCTAAGATTTCTTCATCTGTTCTATCAAGTTCATCTCTTGGCAATATTGACAAAAGTTTCCAACCCAAGTCCAATGTTTTGATGATACTACGATTCTCGTATCCTTGATTGATAAAATGATTTTCGAACATCATCCCAAATCTTATATAATTCTTATCTGCAGGACTCAACTCATCTTCTCCAATCACCGAAGCCAGACTTCTAGCATCCATAACCTTTGCATATGATGCATATAATTGATTCATAAGCGCTTGATGGTCACTTCTTGTATATCCAGTTCCAATTCCATCTTTCATTAATCTCGAAAGGGAAGGCAATACCCCAATCGGCGGAAAATAGCCTTTTTGATGTAATTCTCTATCTAAAACAATCTGCCCTTCAGTAATATAACCCGTTAAATC
>Ga0334884_1004297_pt1 | contig 14878 bp, 14 predicted proteins | sample GraSluR1_MG_7_FD_207215 | JGI IMG/M metagenome (GOLD analysis project Ga0334884, IMG submission 207215) | Sludge microbial communities from methane-producing bioreactor in Wageningen University, Netherlands - Granular Sludge_12_05 R1 | ecosystem: Engineered > Bioreactor > Anaerobic >...
GGCATGGTATGCCTATGTAAATACTGTGTTAAACGTTAACGCACAGGTACACGTTGGAAGACACGCCACATATGAATGGCTTCCCAGTAAATCACTTGCTCTATCAAGCTTTGACTATCCAGATATAGCAATAGGGGACAAACCATCAATCTACCTTTACGTCATGGATGGAGTTGGGGAAGGACTAACATCTAAAAGAAGAGGTCTTGCTGTAATAATCGACCATCTGACACCACCACTCACTACTACCAGCATGGATTATGGAGTTTTCGGTGATCTTAAAGAAGCCATTGATAACTACCAGAAAACACCTGTTGGAAATCCAATAAAAGATTCCTACCTGGAAGAGATAAAAGAGTACGTAAAACAACTAAACCTGGCAACCGATTTACAGATCAGCAACGTGGATAACATGACCGAGGAAGATGTTGATAAAGTTGCGGATTATTTAATGGAACTTGAGCATACTCTCATGCCCTATGGTCTTCATACATTTGGTGGATCATGGTCTAATGAAGAAATAGCGCTCCTTGCCACTTCAATGGTTTCATCTGACAGTGGATCAAGTGATCCTTCTCTACAAAGACTTTTAGCCATCAAAAACGGGTGGGACTTTGATAATTTGACATTGTCCCAGGCAGAACAGTTAAATGATGAAGCCCAGCAGTGGATCTTATGGATAATTACCGGTCAAAAAACAGTAGCACAATTGACATCCAACCCACAGTTACAGGATAAACTCAACGATGCAGTATATTACGCCAGTCTAATAAATGGAAGTTTTTCTGCCGAATTAAATGCCCTTATAGATGCATTAAATGGTGGATATATAACTCCATCTACTGGTAACGACCCTGTAAGAAGTCCAGGATCACTTCCAACAGGTAAAAACTTCTATTCTATAGATGAAAGTCAGATACCTACTAAAACTGCCTGGAGTTTGGGTAAAAAGCTTGCAGACATGGCATTGGCTCAAATGGATTCAATACCTGAAAAAATCGCTGCTGTGATATGGTCTCTAGAAACAGCGCGAGACGATGGTACGATGATATCTTTCGTGCTTAGAATGATGGGATTGGAACAAACATTTAATAAAAAGTCAGGAAAACCTGATAAAATCGTTGCAACACCATTAAGTACTTTACTCGCTGATTTAAATGCTGTAAGAGCAGTTAATGGCTTATCCGCTCTAACCGAAAGGCCAAGGATAGATGTAATAATTACAACCACAGGTCTATTCAGAGATCTGTTCCCTAGGCTTTTAATCAACCTTGATCGAGCCAACAGAGTGGCACTGGCAGCTTCTTACAAAACTATAGTCGTACAGTACCCATCACTCCAATCAGCACTTGACTACGCTATACAAACACTTCAGGATGCCGGTTACTGGGCTGAAGGTGAACAGACAAGCTATAAAGGAAATGATCCCCTGGACCAAAACTACATTGCAAAACACTGGGTTGAACTCGTCACTCACTATATATCCCAAGGAATATCACCTAACGAGGCTGGTGAAATGGCGATAACCAGAATATTTGCCCCTCCAGTTGGAGATTATGGTTCTGGTGTAAATCATGCAGTGGAACAGTCATGGACCTGGGACACCAGGGATGATGTTGCCGATTTGTACATCAACAGAATGGGTCATACATACACTGAAAGAAATTGGGGTATGAGCAATCCAGACCTATTTAAAGAACTACTTAAAGGAGTAGACACAGCTTACAACAGTAGAAGCACCAACCTTTACGGTGTACTGGATAATGATGACTTCTTCGGTTACCTGGGAGGATTATCCATGGCCATAGAAAAGATGAACAATGGAAAAGCACCTAACCTGTACGTTGTATATGAGGCTAACCCTGCAAATCCACAGATAATAGCTCTACAGACCTTCATGACCCGGGAGATGAGAACCAGATATTTCAATCCAGAATGGATTCAGGCAATGATGAACGAAGGATACAGTGGCGCAAGGTATATTTCCAACAAATTTGTTTCATATCTATGGGGATGGCAAGTAACTAGTCCAGCTACAGTTGAAAATTGGATGTGGGATGAAGTGGTAAACACCTACATAAAAGATCAGTACAATATAGGGGTTGACGAATGGCTTTCCAGTGGAAACAACGCCTATTCTATGACAAGCATTACAGGAACACTTCTTACAGCGGCATATAATGGATACTGGCAGACAGATCAGGCCACTTTACGCATGGTCGCTAACACTTGGGCAAAGATGATCATTGAAAATGGTGTTGCCTGCTGTGACTGTAGCTGTGGTAACATCGCCATGATGGAATGGGTTACTCAATACATCAATCCAGATCTACTGGCCCAAGTAAAAAGTCAGATCTACACTGCAACTGGGTACGAGGGATTCGCACCATCTACACCTGTGAATCCTAATCAGCCAGTGCAACCAACTCAGCCAGGACAACCAAGCGAACCAGGACAACCAAGTCAGCCAGGAGAACCAGGACAACCTGGAGAACCAAGTCAGCCAGGACAATCTGAAGAATCAGCATCATCTAACGCAGGTTCAACTCCTGGAGAACTACAAGTATCAGCAGCAACAACACCAGGTGATGAAGGAAGCCAAAGCAGCCAAGCCCATGAAATAAACCCAGTAAATCAGCAAAGCTCATCACAGAACACAGGGATGCCAATAGTAGCCACCCTAGCAGTTATCGCTCTGGTATGTTTATTAGCAGTAGGATACTTCTACAGAGGCAGGAAACAGATTTAAACCACCCCTTTTCCTTTTTTTCTTTTTTTTAATTGTAAAATTACAACCCCCAAATCAGATATAAATTAAATCAAACCCATTCCACACCAACCGTAGTGAACACATATTTATCTGAAAACGCCGGGTTAAAACCAACATTGGTTAAATTTTGAGTTTTAAAAACTTCACATATGCTTTTTCTAGCATAATAATTTATCCTCGAACCTAAACGATACTGTTCTGCACTGTCCATCCCAGAGCCAGTGGCGTATATCTTCAGCTGTATCCAGGTACGGTTATATAAAGGGTTAACTCCCTTATTTTCATAGGCAATCTTCACGATTTTTACACCGGAAGGACTTACGAGTCTGGGATGTTCTTGTGTATATTCTTTAAAGGTTTCTTCTGGATAGACGGCCATAGAATCTGCCAACACACCCTGAACTGCTCCACTTCTAGCTGCTGCCATGGCATGGATCAGTTCACTGTCATCAAAGATATAAGAGGCAACTGCACACGTAAGAATTAACATAAACCCGGCTATTAAGACGAATTCCACAGACATTTGGCCTTTTATATCCCTATAAGGATTCCTAAGATCCATAAATAAACTTTCCTAAGATTTTTGGTTATTTTCTATTATAACGATCCAGTTATCTCCCTTTCCTTCTCGTTTGTTTATTATAACATATTCCTTTGCTGGTGATAGGATGATTGTGGAGCTCTGTAGGTTATCGTAAGTTTTAGAAAATTTTTGGGGTATTATGTAAGCCAATCCCCGTCTATCTTCCAGTACTACCAGAACCCCTGAAGAATTTACCTCCACATGATATTTATCGTCATTATTGATTCGATCAGGCGTTCTAATTTTTATAACATGACCATTTTCACCGGCATATGCTTGGTTTATTGCACCAGCTATATTTTCAGCTAAATTCCTGGCTTCAACCAGTTCTTGAGACCTATCAACGGTATTAAACCTGTCTGAAATCAACGTTGACATGTATCCTAGAATTATTAGGAATATAAATGCGGCAAATAGTAGATCTACACTTACTGTACCCTGTTCATCCATGAACATATTATAATACTTTTCATATATAAATTATTATTCTAATTTGAAATGTTATGTAACCACAACAATTATATATTACTTTTATCTATCATAATATTATTAATGTTAGAAGGGACTAACGATGATATCCAATGAGAAATTCGATCTAGTAGTAGAAGTTGAAGAAAATAAAACACCCCCAGACTTAGATGAATATATGGCCATAGAAAAATTAGAAGATAAGTTAAAAAATTACGACCCGCGTTTTTATATAAAAGAATCAGAATTTTACAACGTCTTTTTGGTAGAACTCCTGGAAACGAATATAAACGCTGCAATCAAACTGGCTGAAACATCCTTAAGGAATAATTTTGAAGTAGTCCCCATAGAACGTGTGATAACAAGCAAGCCGGCAACAATACTCGAAAACATAATAGATATCAGCCAAAACAAGATCAAAGACGGTGAAACATTTGCCATAAAATGCAATACCAGGGGAAGCCGATACATAAAATCAGAGGAAAAATTCATGGATTCCATCTATAAAGAACTGGAAAAAACGAATGGCCAGCCAGATGAAACCCACCCCAACTGGACAATCCATATCGAAGTGGTGGGTGAATACACAGGTATCAGTGTGGTTAAAAGAAAATGATATATCAAGATAAGGTTTCCCAAATTGGGTGGAATTTTTTAATTAGAGTGTTACATAATTAAACAAGAATATCGGAAGTCTAAGTTATTAACATCCTATCTCTTTTTTTATTTTATTCTCAGATGAAAATATCAACGATCTGATCCCATCAAAGATCATAAATATGGGTGATGATAAAATAAAAGATGGAAAAAGATTTACGAATTAAACAGGGTGCTTTCATGTATGAGATTTTCCTCTTTAGCGGTGGAGTTTACAGATTCGACGAATTAAAGGAAGCAGTTGAGGACGTTGGAGGGGTGGTATTTAAAAAGAATCTCTTCCAAATCAGCCGGGGCAGCTCTTTCCTCGCGGAAGAAGTACAGGTCATGTTTATCATACCCGAAGAAGAGGAAGACCATATTAAATCCCTATCAGAAGAAATCAAAGGACATCTAGAAAAATTGGACGTGGAAGACTTAAAGAAGAAGGACTTACTTACCTATATCGCAGTCTGCGATGCCTTGATCAAGTCAGGCGAATGGATGAGCCGGGATGAAATAGAGGAAGGAATAGAATGTCCCTGTCCAGCACAGCTCTGTGAAAGCCAGGAACTGGACGCCTGTATTTATGATGAACTGGATGAATCACTGGAAAGATTCTGTAAAAAAAATGTATTAAAATCAAGGAAGAAGAATATCACCCAATACTACTTAAAAGAAGAAGGTTAACATACATCTTATTATGGTACAGGGAAATACGATAATTACCGTGGGAATACTGGTTATTTTCATTGGATTCATACTGATATTTGCAGGCACTGCCCTGCAGACATCCGGTAAAACCAGTGATGTGAAAACCGGGGGCGTGGTCCTAATCGGCCCCATACCCATAATATTTGGCAGTGACAAAGGCACCATCGTCACAGCAGTGATAATGGCCGTGATCCTGATGATCCTGGCTTACTTCTTATTCTATCGGGGGCTCAGGATTTTTTAAAATCCGTTTAATATCTTTTATGCCCATTTTAATCCTTTTGATGCCCACTTTAAAATCTTTTCTGATGCCACTTCCAGGCAGTTTCGATGATCAAGGACAGATCATGGTACTGAGGGTTCCAGTCCAGTATCTCCCGGGCTTTATCTGAACTCCCCACCAGTACAGGTGGATCACCGGGTCTCCTATCAACCCCTTCAACTTCTATTTTTCTCCCAGTGACTTTCCGGGCTGTTTCTATAACCTCCCTTACCGAGAAGCCCTGACCATTACCCAGGTTAAAAACCTCACTTTCACCCCCACTCTGGAGGTATTCCAGAGCCTTTATATGGGCGTCTGCCAGGTCCATCACATGGATGTAATCCCTTATACAGGTCCCGTCCGGTGTGGGGTAGTCTGTACCGAATATCTGGATATTCTCCCTCCTACCCGTGGCAGCATCCAGTATAAGGGGTATTAAATGGGTTTCCGGTTCATGTAACTCTCCTATTTCTGCATCTGGATCGGCACCGGCTGCGTTGAAATAGCGCAGGGAAACATAGTTAAGATCGTACGCCTGGCTGTAATCGGCCAGCACCTGTTCCACCATGAGCTTCGCCTTCCCATAGGGGTTAATCGGGTTTTGGGGGTGGCTCTCGGTTATGGGTATCTCTTCAGGGTTCCCGTAAGTTGCGCAGGTAGATGAAAACACGAAATATTTAACCTCCTCCTCTAGCATGACCTGTAGGAGATTCAGTGTGTTACGCAGGTTGTTTAAGTAGTATTTCTGAGGGTCTTCCACTGATTCGCCCACGTAGGTGAAGGCTGCAAAGTGCATAACCGCGTCTATGGGGTATTTTTTAAACACCTCCCGGATGTTATCAATATTTGAGAGATCCCCCCCGTGGAAGATTCCCCATTTTACAAAATCAGTGTGTCCAAAGCTTAGATTATCAAAGACAACAGTTTCGTATCCCTGTTGGCTTAGTTTTTTGTTGATATGGGATCCGATGTATCCGGCTCCCCCGACGATGAGTATCATATTATTAAACAACCTTTCATATATGATTATTTTTAATGGAATTATTATTTCTTTCTAATTAATGTTTCCATATGATTTATTAGACTTAAATCCATAAATAGATTTGAAAGCCTAATATTAAAGATGGTGCTGGTATGAAACAGACGTTCTTTTTGATTTTCATCATCATAGGGGTGGTTACTGTAGCCGGGTGTACCAGTGGGGATACCACCAATAACAGCACATATGACTATCCCCTAAACAGTACCCCCAATGATACCCTAGAAAATAACACCTCCAATAACCCCACTGAAACTCAAAATCCCGCCCCGGAAGTCCATTACGAAGTAAGCGGACTCTGTTATCATGTGGTAGATGGTGACACCATAGACGTGGAAGGGGTAGGCAGGATAAGGCTCGTGGGGGTTAACACCCCTGAACGGGGGGAGCCCGGTTATACTTCGGCTACAGACTTCGTAAAAAGCATAGTCGAGGGTAAAACGGTGTATTTGAATATCGACGATGCCAAACACTACGATAAATATGGCCGAACCCTGGCCGTGGTTTACATCGACGACAAAAACCTCAACCAGGAGCTTTTAGAAAATGGATACGCAGAGGTGATGTATATCCCGCCGTCTGAGTTTAATCCCTATTCGTGGACTTAGTTCGATAATTTCTCCTAATAGAAGAATAGGAATAGAATACTCTTTTACAAGCGATTAAACTGATCTAAATGCCAAACAGATTTTAAAACCCTAAATAATGCCAGAATTATATTGTTAGAAAGTAATTTTAATTGGTATGAAAAAAATATAAAAATGGTGAGTGATGCGACATGAAAAGTTCATTTAATGCTATATTTGAAAAAGTCAACGATTGTTATATTGGATACGTTGAAGAACTCCCTGGTGCGAATACTCAGGGTAAAACACTTGAAGAAGCACGTGAGAACCTGTATGAAGCCATTGAGTTGATTTTATTATCAAACAGGGAAATAACAGAAAAAGGATTACAGGGTAAGGAATTTATTCGCGAAAAGATAAAAGTTGATATTTAATGAAACAGCGTAAATTAATTCCTCATTTGAGAGAGCACGGCTGTGAATTCATTCGAGAAGGTCGAAAACATACAGTTTACTATAATCCATCAAATAAAAAGACATCCACGATGCCAAGACATAGTGAGATTATGGATGCCTTGCAAGAAAGATTTGCAAATATCTGGAAGTCCCCTTTCCAGAATGACCATATTATTCTCAAGCTACAAGCATAATATGCTATCCCAAAAACCCCCCCTTAAATCAAGAGCTATTTAAGGAAACTGGCGTCCGATAGTATTACATACCACCTTCAATTCAATCCTATTTTAATCTCAACCCTAACTGTCTAAGTCTTACAGGAATTCAGGTAGGACTTCGTTTTTGTAAAAATTTATGAACCCTTCCTGGTGAGGTCCCAGTTGATGGATGAATACATGGTCGTAGCCTGCTTCAATGAATCTATTTATCTTATCTATATGGTCTTGGGGGTTATTGCCATAGGTTACTCCTGTAATTTCGGCTTCAGGATCTAACATCTTAGCCAACGACTCAAAATATCTGGGTGAGTATAACTCCCAGTTTATACCACCTTTATTTGTAATTATGGGCCAGTAATCATAGGCAGTTTTTATCGCTTCATCCCGGCTTTCCGCCCAGCAGACTGAAGCCTCAGCGTAGCAGGGTTTGCCTTCCCCTCCAGATTTATTAAATATTTCCACCAGATCTTTCCTGATACCCGGTGTTATTAATCCATCAGCCAGTCTACCCGCATTTTCAGCGGCTTTTTCTCCATCGGCAGCCATGAATATGGGCGGAAGCTCATCGGGTAGAGTGTAAATCCTGGCATTTTCTACGGTGTAATATTTACCCTCAAAATTCTGCATTCCACCCTGCCAGAGCATCCGAATTACCATTACTGCCTCTTCAAGCATCTCAATTCTGACATATGCCGGGGGCCAGGGGTCTCCTAATACATGTTCGTTCAGGTTCTCCCCTGATCCCAACCCCAGCATGAACCTGCCGGGCAGCATGGAAGCTGTTGTGGCTGCAGCCTGGGCAATGATAACTGGATTTATTCGGATGGTGGGGCAGGTAACTGCAGTTCCCACCTTTAACTCTTTGGTTGACTGCGAAACACCGCCCAGGGTGCACCATACAAAGGGGCTTTCACCCTGTTTATCTACCCATGGGTGGTAGTGATCTGAAGCCATGGCAAAATTAAAACCTGCTTCTTCAGCCATTTTAGCGTATCGCACAAGATCTAGAGGATTGGTGTCCTCACTGGATAATTTATAACCTAATTTAACCATATTTAATCTCCCATACTATAGTTGTTATTGCCGATTACTTTCCTGTTCAGCCAATAAAATCACCAGATAATATTTTGTTCAAATAATTATAAAAAAATTTGGCCAATACCGGCCTATCCAGGTTTAATACGGTTTTACATGAATAACAATTTTACAGGGAAGATCAATCATAAATTCCGGTTGAAATTTTACCTTTAAATGAAAAGAAGCACCAATAAACGTTTATACTTTGGAATTTTCCAGTATAAAAAAGGGTTTGATTAAACAAAGCTGTAAGAGTGGGATTATCTAAATAGAAGATAAAACACATTATATTATTATTACGATGGTCTATTCTAACTCAGTTTCTACTTTTTTAATTATTTTTTCTGCTCTTGTAATTGCATTTTGGGCTTCGGTCATGGTAACTATTCCACTAATATCGTACACAGATTGGTGTCTTTTTCGCCTCATTCGATCTAGATACGTGGCATCTTCCTTTCCCAACATTACTTCCGCAAACTTGACCACTGCCCGGTGGGATTTCCTACGGGAAGGACGGTAACCTTCCTGAAACATAAGAGCCCGTATTGCCTGTAGGATGGAGTTGTACGCTATATTGAATAACCAATCAAAATCATTTTCGAGCATTTTTCGGGCTGATTTCAGATCCCGGTGTGCGAGTTGCAGGGAATTTTCCACCCTCTGGGGGTCTGGTGGTAATTTACGGATATAACCATCTTTTTCCAGTTCGTCCAGCATCTAAATTTCACCTATGATGATGATTTTAGGTTCTTTAATTATCTGAGTCAGTAAAGGGTCATTTTTTTTAAGTCTTTCCTGATATTCATCTTTACTTAGAAGGACATAGTTTATCTCGCGTGATAGTTTTCTTTCCAACGCGGCCAGTTTTTGGATTAACAGGTTTTCATCAATGTTTCCTACCAGTAAAAGGTCTACATCACTTTCTGGACCGGCCTGTAGAGATGCGAACGAACCAAATATAAATGCCAGTTCAATCTGGCCTAAGTCTTTTACATTCTCCGTCAGAAGATGTGAAACTCCTTCAGTTTTCATAACCATGCCGTAAAGCTCTGGATAAATAGGAAAATCCTGGTTAACACTGTAATATTTAAGATTACCCGTTTTTCTACTTACCAATAGACCCATATCTTCCAGATTGGAAAGCTCTCTTCTAACTGAGTTTATATTCTCCTGCACCTTATTGGTGATCTCTCGTACGTACATGTCTTCATTGGGGTTTAACATAAATAGGGTTATGATCTTACTCCGTGAGCGGGAAGTGAATAACTTCTCTAACATGTATAAAAATTGTATTCAATTGTATAAATAATTTATTCAATTTGTTACTGTTTCATGATCATATTTAATACTTATTTACAACTACTTAATAATATCTTCCCCTTATTCCATAATACTACTATATTTTTATCTCCACACACCTCCCTATGATGGCTGTCCTTTTTCATAAACGATCTGGTCATTAGGGATCGAGGATTGGATTATATTTACTGGTAATGGGATAGTCAGGAATGGATTATTCTGTCTTATGGTAGATAAACCAAGTTGTATGGTTTTGATGGTTTTATCGGAGTGAATCTGTCTAATCAGAAGTTAGATGAATATTCATAATAATTTATAATTTACAAAATCAGCACTAAAAGCATCAAACAGCATAATATTCACTGTCGTTTATCTGGACTTTTCGTATTATCCCTTTATTTTCCAGGGACATGATCAGGTTATAAACCCCCAGCATGCTGAGTTTTAAATCCCCATATAAAAGCGTCCCCTCAAGTGTGTAACGTGGAATGTGGCCTGTTTCATCGGTTAAATCTTTAATAATTTCTAAAGCCTCTATCTCCCTTTCTGATAAATCGTAGGTTTCCGCCTTTTTTATAGCCGGTTCACTTTCAATATTTACAGGCTCAGATACTGTATCCTCGGCTACCGGATCGATTGAATCTTCAACTGAATCTTCACCGGGGCTTTCCACCAGTTTAACATACTCTTCATTCTCGATGAATAGGATTCCCTGCTCCTCCAGGCTGAGCAGACTTCTCTGCAGTTCTTCAACTGATATGCCAAGGTCCAGTTTCAGGATGCCTAAAGGTACTCCGTCCGGGTATTCAATCTGGAAGTACTTTATTCTTTCGGTGATGATGGTTTCACTGGTCATTTTATCCTCTTAATTAACCTTTGATACTTCAGATACACCGTCTATCTTTTCTATCTGGAAGATGTTATCTGCAAAACTTTCCAGCTCCCTTTCATGGGAAACTATGATTATTTGGGGATAGTTCAGTTCGTTAAGTATGTCTCTGATTTTAAATAGCTGTTCTTTACTGAAGCCGTCGGTGGGCTCGTCCATTATGAGTAGATTGGATTTCATACCTGTGGAAACTTTCTGTACGATGTTGTTCAGGGCTAATCTGTATGCTAATGCTACGCTGGTTTTTTCTCCTCCACTCAGGTAATTTATTTCCTGCTGGAAGCCGTCCTGTTCAATTATAGGGGTGAATTCTTCGTCGATTTTCCCGGTTTTACTGGGGTCATCTATGAGTAGGTTGAACCAGTTTTTGAAGTTTTCATCAAAGTCCAGGTGAATATTCTGCATCACATGTTTTTCTATCACACTCAAGGTCGGAATCAGGTAATCAGTGAACCAACTATGATAATTCTTGAGCACTTCTAACCGATTATGCAACGTCTCCTTTTCTTTTATCTCCTTGTCAAGTTGATGTACATCTTCGGTTAATCTTTTTACTAAAGTTTGAGTTTCTACCACCTTGTCATTGACACCCCTATACTCCTCATCGGTACTATCATGAAGGGATTGAACTTCTACCAGTTTTCTATCAATCTCAGGGAGCTGTTTAATTATTTCCTTTGACTTCGTAAGATTCACATCTAATTGTTTGATTTTGTCTGTGAGGGTTTCTATTTCCGACTTTTTCCTCTCTATTTTCTCTATATTTTTGTTATATTGGTATCTGATACTTTCTAAGCTTTTCTGTGCCCCGAAGTACTTGTTAAGTTTTTCCTGCAAATCCTCGAGGTGCTGGATGTACTGGTCAAAATTCCCGAAATCATTATCTTCCTGGATATTTAGAGACAACATATCATCAATATTTGAAATATTTCCCTCTACTCTATTTATTCTAGAGTTGACACCATCTAATTCATCAAATTTATCTATTATGGATTTATAGTTCGATAGTTCATTTCTAATTTGTTCTATAAGGGTATTATCATCTTCTATTTGCTCTTCACCCTTCTTCTTTACTTCATTTAATACCTTTATTTCCGAGTTTAGTTTACGGCTTTCCCTCTCCCTCTCCTCTTTAAGGTCTTTTTTATGCGCATCGTCCAATGGACTTCCACATATGGGGCATATTTCTCCTAACTCGTCCAAATTTTCAAGTTTATTGTTTATATCATCCAACTGTCCTTCTAATTTGTATATCTTCTTCAGGATGAGATTCACTTCTTTCTGGTGTTGGGATAGAAGATCCCTGGATTCTCTTAATTTCTGGGTCAATTCCTGATTTTCTTTGATGAAATCATCCCTGGTTTTATCCTTCCAATCCTCTAGTTTTTCCTTTATAACCGCCTTATTTTCTTTAAGCAGCTTTAACGTTGTAAACAATTCTTTACGATTCTGTACCGCTTCTTTAATCAGTTTAATTTTTTCTTTAAGTTCTTCCGGGCTTATGCTGGTGGGTTTTTCAATCTTCTCCAGTTCGTCCATTTCCAGCCTGAACTTTTCCTGATTTTCTATTTCTGTTTCCTGAATTTCATCTTGATATCTGGTTATTAAATCGTCTCTATCTTTGATCTGCTTTTCCAGGTGGGGAATTTCGTTTTCAACCTGTCTAAGTCTGAATTCAATTTCTTTAAGATTTACAAGCTTTTCTCTATATTTACTTAAGGCCGACTCAAGTTCAGCTCTTTTTTCAGTGCTTAGAGCCAGAACCCGATTATTATCAGTTAGTTTTCTGTTTAATTCTATTAAAGAGGCTTTCTTCTGTTCTAAGTCAGAAACCTGTCCACTCAGATAGTTTATTTTGTCTTTTATTCCATTTGAAATTAATTTGGCGTTATCTGCTGCAGTTTTATAGTCTTCAATACCAAAAGCCTTTCTGAGTGTTTCCAGTCGGGTGTCAGGCTTCTGTGCGAGAATGAATTTCATCTCCTCCTGAGGAGTGTAAACAGCATACCTGTAGATGACACTCTGGGCCCGGGGGTTTGGTGGTTCCTTGAAGTTCAGGATATCCAGGATCCTCTCCTTGATCTCAGATGGTGAAAGCTGCACCTTCCTCCCATCCGCACTTAGGAAAGCTTTATCCTGCCTCACCGAGTCATTATTACCCCTTACAAGTGTCCTTTTAATCTGGTACTCCTTTTCTTCCACATTAAAGCTTAAAAATACTGAACCCTTCTTAGATCCCTTACGGAGCAGAGCATCTCCCCTCTGGTTTCCCAGTCCAAAGAGGGCGAACTCCATAGCCATGAGTATGGTTGATTTGCCGGATCCAACATCACCCTCAAAAAGGGAGGTTCCACTGGGGAAGTCTATCTTCTCCTTCTCGTAGCTCCGTATGTTCTCCATCTGCAGTGTCTTGAAAATCATAAGTGAATGGCTCCGTTATTATTATTTTATTATGTCCTCCAAGCCCAGTACTGAAAGGGATTCGTTTAAAATCCTGAGGTTATATTCTCCCTTTTTTTCGTTGGTTTTCTGGTTTTGTCTCAATATTTTAAGCAGTCTGGTTGCCAGTTCCTTTCCATTAGTGCTGTTTAGTTCTTCTAATGGTAAGTCTATGTTTTTTAAGTTTTCCAGAAGGAGGTTCTCCTCTATTTCCTCTACAGTTTCGCCTTTAACCCTTATCTCCGTATATTCTCGTGAAATAAGGCCGTGGTAATTGATGCTGACGTGGAGGGCACTGGCTTCCTTCAGGTATTTTCTAACCTCCTGGAAGTTCACGTCACTGGTTTTACCACTGGATAATTCTCCTCTAACCTTTAAAACTATGATCCTTCCCTCTATTTCGCCCTGATTTTTTCTTCTTTCAAGTTCCTTTTTAATCTCTTCATTCATCTGGGTTGAATTCTTATGATCCGCGTTGAACTCCAGGTACAGATACTTGGCAAGCTCCAGGGGGTGGAATTTTATATCTGCACATGAGTTAATGTGGTCTTCGTATTCTATTATGTAGAATCCTCTTTTCTCTCCCTTGGCACTTATCTCCAGGTCCCGGGGATAACCTCCGAATAATGGTCCGGAGTAGGTGACGACACCGTATCCTTCCAGTTTATCCTCGCACACCCTTTTATGTATGTGGCCCCCGGCGTAGTAGTCGAAGTTTCTGGGGAAGCGTTTAATATCCATCCCTCCCATCTGTATCAGATATTCTGGCAGGATATTCTTCACTGACGTGTGATAGACGAATATTTTAAATCCATCTTCGGCCTCTAAACTCTTCCTATCCAGGATTTCATAGTAGGAGTCGTCTATGCCCATCTTCCTCCCGGAGATTCCTGTTAGTTTGGCCCCGGTTTTAGGGTCGATGGTGAATATTAACTGGATTTGTTCCCTTTCCTGCTCGTCCTTTACCACTCGGGCATTGAAAAGCTTCTTCATAAGGCCGCTTTCGGTGATAACATCGATGATTGAGGTCTGGTTGGGGCTGAAATCATGGCTCCCATAGTTTATATACACAGGGATTCCCTTTTCTTTTACCTGGCTTAGTTTCCCCACTGCCTCTTTAACAACACCCATATCTGGTAGGTTGGAATGGAATAGATCCCCGGCTATGATTATGAAATCAACTTCTTCTGCCATGCATATGTCTAAGGCTTCTTTGAAGGCCCTGAGTTCTAATTCTTTAAGTTCAGGGTATTTCTGGGCCCCTAAATGGCAGTCTGCTATGTGGGCAAATTTGTACATCTTTCACCAACTGATCTGTTTTATCAATCAAACAACAAAAATTTATTCTTTCCTATCCAATTAGTTCTGTTTCACCTTCAACTTCCATCCCACCATCATAATTTTCCAGGTACTCATCCACGAACTTCTCAAACTCCGGCGTGTAGATGGGAATGGCGAATTTG
>Ga0334884_1004309_pt1 | contig 14851 bp, 10 predicted proteins | sample GraSluR1_MG_7_FD_207215 | JGI IMG/M metagenome (GOLD analysis project Ga0334884, IMG submission 207215) | Sludge microbial communities from methane-producing bioreactor in Wageningen University, Netherlands - Granular Sludge_12_05 R1 | ecosystem: Engineered > Bioreactor > Anaerobic >...
CCAAACGTTGGTCCGAAGGGTCAAGACCCGCGACTTGGATGCTCGACATTGCCAATTCACACGTTTTTTCTATCAGTTCCTCTATGTCGATTTGAAGGTCGAGCTTATGATTGTATTTCGCCAACGAAGTTGCCGAGCTCAAGAGAACATCAGGATGAATCTTTCCAGAAGAAATCAAGGCGATGGCATCGTTATGCATCTGTATCATAATTGCGCCGATAGACGACCGCTGTGATGCAGAAAGAGCGACGCGCTTTTTATCCAACACTTGATGTTGCAGAATTCTCCACGTTCCGATCTTCTCTGCCGATGCGTGCAACTGACACCAGGATATGATGGCGTCCGCCACTTCAGTGACGAGGCCGTCATCGCGGATTGAAGAGGCGAGGTTCATTGTTCGCCTAAGTAAAACGGTCAAGCCAGCTTCATTCTCATTTGGCAAGTCCCTGAGGAAACAAAGAACCGACCTTACCGCTGTTCGTGTTGCTTCGGCGCGCTCTTTTTTAGACAAACGTTGAGCGCCAAAAGCCTGAAGTAGATCACCGTACCGGGCACGGAGGAGTGAATGTTTGTCTAATTCCTCCACGCGTGTTTTCCACACAGCGATGACATCGTCCGAGAAGTCTGTTTCTTTGGGGGGGGGCGCTTGGCTGCTACTGATCAACCAGTCGAAGCCAACTGGGTCCCTGTTGCTGAAGCTCATGTTCCACGCCAGGAGATCCGCTCTCACCGCGCAGGGCGTGTCTGCGGTGAGCGGCCAGAACCCTGCCTTGCGCAGGTCATCCGCGATTCGTCCAGGACTGATCCCGGCCCGCGGGTCATCGTAAGCCAATAAAACATCAAGGGTACTTGGCTGGTTGCGGGCTGAGTGAATCATAGCGAAAATTCCCCGTACGAGTCCCCTCAATAAGGCCAAAACCGCAACACCTCGGCAGCCACTGGCAGACCGTGCGCCTCGGCATGCGCTGCCATCCAGCCCGTGGGCTGCGCTCGGAGCGCTTCGAGGGTGGTGAGGGCGCGCGCTTGTTCTTCCTGGGATCCACTGGCGACGGCTCTCTCCAGGGCGCGCAGGGCGTCGTAGCGCAACCACAACTCTTTGGCGTCAAGGGTGGCGCGCAGCGACGCTTCCAGCTTCTCGACGCGCGCCCTGTGGTCGTCATCGCCCACCAGACCGAAGGCGCAGCGCAAGGCCATGAGGCGCAGGTGCGGCCGCTGGTCGCTGCGCGCGGCCAGGCTCTCGAGACATTTCGCCGCCTCGGCGCGGGACAAGGCGGCGGTCTCCGGCAGAAAGCGCAGCGCGCCAGCCCGCGCCGCCCTCACAAAGACTTCCCCTGCGTCCATGAAGGTCGTGGACCGGGCTTGGGCGTAAAGATTTTCGGCTTGGTCGAAGGCCGCGAGGTCCTCCAGAGCGCCGGCCAATCTAAAGGCCGCGCTCAAGGGATAGGTCGCCTCGGCGCCGCAACCCAAGGCGATCCACGCGCCGGCGGCTTCGAGTTGGCAAGCGAGGCCCTCGGCGGCGCGTTCGCGGATCAGGCCATAGAGGCGGCCCAGGGCACCCAGGAGCCTGAGGTGCGGCGCGAAGGCCTCCCGACCCCGCTGCAAATGCTCCAGCGCTAGAGCCTCGGCGTTGGCAAAGCTCGGCCGGCCTCGATCGGCCGCGCTCTGCACCCAATGGGCGATGAGGTTGACGCGCTGCGGCGCATAGAGCGACTCGATGAGCTCCCGTGGTGGCGCAACATAGTCGTAAGACTCGCCTTTGTGGCGCCGGGCGATCTGCCCAGCTTGCTCGAGATAGGCCCGGTGGACCGCGTCCAGCTCCTGGCCCCAATCCCTGAGGATGCTTTGCGCCGCGGCGGCCACGGGGCGCCAATCGATGGTGCTCTGGGGCGCCGAGTCCAGGGCGAAGAGGAAGAGACGGTGGGCCCGCGCTTGGGCCGCCGCGAGGTCCTGGGCCTTGAAGGAGGCCTCGAGCTCATCGCCAAAAGCCAGGGCGTAGGCCTCGCTCAGGGTGGCGACACCGTGGATCGCGAGCCCGTGGGCGTGGCAGCGAGCCTCCTCCAGGTTGTCCATGGGGACGAGGACGCGGCGAAGCTGCGGGCAGCAGCGGGCGGCGGTGCGGATCTTGGTGGCGATGCCCTCTACAGGGCCGACCTCGCCATAGGCGTCGACCGTGCCGGTCATGGCGACGTCTTGGGGGAGCGGCGCCCCGAGGACTTTGGAGGCAATGGCGAGGGCAAAGGCGAGGCCAAAGGATTCCCCGCTCAGAGGCGCTTCTGAGGGTGGCTGCAGGTAAGCCACCAGGAACGCCGCGGGAGGCGTGATGAGCTCAGTCAGGGGGTCCCACAAGACGGGGAGGGTGCGCGGCACGGCGTGGAGTGCACGCACCCATGCGCGGTTAAAGGCGTCATCGACGGGGCGGGCGTCCAATTGCCCGTGGATCCCAGACAAATCGATGGCAAAGACTTCGCCATGTTCTTGGTCGAGGTAGGCCAAGAGGGGGGCGACGCCGGGCCGAGGTGGGGTTTGGTCGAGGCTCAGGGTGCGTTGCAAGTTATTTGTTTGGGTTGGGTCCGTGGGCCAGCACCAGGGCCAGTGGAGGGCGCGCTTGGCGATGGCGCGGTCCGAGGCGAGCACGTGAGGGTTCAGCGCGGCGGCGATGCTTTTTGCGCTTCCACATTCAGACATGGGCTCACTCGAGGTTGGCGGTCCACCAGGCGTCGGGGTTGACGATGCGGGCGCGGGAGAGGCGCAGGTCATGGTGCAGGCCGTCGATGCTGGGCAGGCGGTCGATCCAGTGGGTGGCGTCGTGGTCGATGAGGGCGAGGGCGCTGAGGAGGCGCTCTTCGGCGCCGACGTGGCCCAAGAGGGCAGCCAGGCCAGCGAGGTCGTCCCGGGCGTGGAAGGCGTTGCGGACGCGCTGGTGCCAGCCCGGGAGCTCGGCGTCATCGGCGTCGATGTTGTTGATTTCCCGCGAGAGGGCGTCGACGTTGATGAGGGCGTGGGCCAGGATTTCGCGGCGATCGGCGTCGCTCACGGCGGCGATCCACCGTTCGGCGGCCGCGCCGGGGAGGGGTGGGTTGTGACCGGCGAGGACGGCGGCGACGAAGGCGCGGGCCTCGGGGCCGGGGAGGAGGTTGAGGTTGAGGAAGTTGCCCCAAGCCCGGGCTTGCCTGAAGAGGGAGGGGTTGTAGAAGTCAGGGGTGAGGAGTTCCGTGAGCCACGGCTCTAGCGTGGGGGGCAGGCTGAGGTGGCTGGTGCGGCGGATGCTGGCGTCTTCTCTCTCGATTTGAAAGAGGTCGCCGGCGACCTCGACGCAGAGCCAGGCTTGGGCAGGGAGGCGGAAGAGGACGGCGCTCTCCTGCTGCTCACAGAGGCTCAGCTCTGGCGCGTGGTCCACGATGGCAAAGGCCTGGGTGCTCTCCAGGAGGAAGAGGTCGGCGTTGCGGCTTTTCAGGTGGAGGTGCTGGGTGGCGGCAGCCGGCCAGGGATGGGGGGTGAGATAAGGGGCGACCTGCGCGATGCTGGTGGCAGCGGCGCTGAAGCCGGTGGGGGTTGCAGCAGGGGGGAGGGCCACGGTGTCGGTGAGGCTGTGGTGGGAGGGGATGCCGCGTTCACCGAGGATGTCGAGGAGCTTTTTCATAGTCGTAGCGTCGATGGTCTCGAAGGAGATTGGAGTTAAGGGCGTGGGCCAAACGCAGCCGCCATGTCGCCCTGCACAAGAAACGAGGGAGCGCCTCGGAGGGTGACAGCTATTTGAGCATGCGGAGCATTTGTAGGAAGCTCTCTGCGTCGAGGTCGTTCATGCCGCCGCAGGCGGCGCGGGTGGTGATGAGGCTTTCGGCGTCGGCGCGGGCGCGGGAGGCCGATTGCTTGAGGCTATTGCTGAGAAGGCGAATCTGGTCGCTTTCGGTTGGCAGTGGGCTGTCTTGGGTGGGGCAGCGGTCGCAGTCGCCGACCAGCTCGGCGCCGCAGGTGGGGCAGCGCGGGCATTCCACGGTTGGGGTGGCTGCGTCGCCGCACGGGGGGCAGCGGAAGTGAAGGCGGCCGTCGGTGCACGCGGGGCAGAGGCGCAGGGCAAAGTCTTCCCAGGTGTAGCCGCCGTGCAGGCGCTGGAGCTGGTCGGCGAAGGCGCGCTTGCGGGCGGCGGTGATCCTCGGGGCCTCTTGGACCAGGTCGACGAGGCGCTGCCAGTCCATGGCCAGCCCTGGGTCGGCGTCGATGGTGTGGCAGTGCACGGGGAGGGCTTTGTCGTTCTCCAGAACGTCGGGCGAGATCTCTTGGTCTTGGTTGGCCTTGGCTTTGTGGAAGTCTTTTGCTGCGTTCTTGAGGACGGTCCACAAAAAGCCGCGCGTGCCGTCGTCGCTCATGGCGCCGTACTTGGCGCGGAAGGCCGCGTCGCTGCCCTTCTCATAGAGCTTGACGAAGACCTTCGCGGCCAGATCCTCGCGTTGGTCTTCGCGCACGGCGCGAAGTCTGCGGGAGAGGCGCTGCAATTCCTCGAAGACCAAGAGTGCCGCCGCATCGGCGCAGCGACGCTGGTTGGGGTCGGCGTTGGGGCCGAGAGGTCCCAGGGCGCGGAAGGCATCAGCAATGGACATGGACATGGCAACTCTTGGCGAAGTGTTTCAATGGAGGGCGACCCGGTGTGACCAAATGTGGGCAGAATCGCGCGCCCAGGGCGCTGCGTCTTTGAGGTCGTTCACGGGAAGGGGCTCGGGGCTGCCGCGCTTGCGGGAAGCGTTGATGGTGCGCTGGGGGACGCCGCTGGGGGTGGGCTCCAGGGGGTAGGGCTCGGGGAGGCCACTCTCGGTGCGGATGGCGTCGATGAGGTGGGCGTGATCGGGCCGCTCAAAGAAGTGTGTGCGGCCGCGGGTGGCGAGGTAGTCGGCGACGACGTGGAAGAAGCAGGTGTCGGCGTCAAAAGGTTGAGGCTGGCCGGCGACGAGCGAGACCGTGGTGTGCCGGTTCTCATAGGGGCGCGGGGTGGCGCTGGTGCGGATACAGTGGTCGATGTCCCGCGATGACAATGGGCGATGCTTATTGATGAGGGAATCGAAGGTATTGCGTTGCAGAGGGCAGACGAAGATCTGGTGCGGACCATCGCCGCGCTCGAGCAGGAGGTCGACGCTGCGCTCCAGGAGGGCGCCGAGGAGGGTGAGGTAGCGATCTTGGCGATGCCCGAAACAGTCACCGCGGACGGCCTCGGAGGCGAGGAGGGTGTAGAAGGGGGCGTTGGGGACGAGGGGGGCGGTGAGATCTTCAAAGAGGAGCCGAAGGGCATGGGTGGCCTCATCGCGGCGCTGCGACCAGTCTTGCAGGCAGCGTGAAGCGCTGAAGACGTTCTCCAAGCGCTTGAAAGCCTCCAAGCGGGGCTCCTCGCCGTTGGCCAGCCCGTCGCGGATTCTTTGCAACAAGCCGACACAATCGGTCGCCCCAAATTGGGCCAGGTCCGCCTCTGCTTTTTGTTGCGCGTCACCGGTGGCGAGTTGTGCCGTCCACAGGCAGTGCATGAGCGGGCTGAGGAGGTAGCGGGTGTGGAAGGGCCAGGGGACGTGGGGCGCGGCGTCTTGGAGTCTCTGACGCAGCGTTTGGGGAAAAAGCCATTGGCCTTCTTGGTAGACCAGGATGCCGCTGATGACCACGTCTTGCTCAGCCCGCTCGAAGGCGCCCGATTCGTCGATATACAAGTTCCATCCGTACATTGGCTGCTCCCTTCACGTGACGGGCTAAGGTAGCGCGCTCCCTTGGAAAGGACAATGGGGTGGCACGGCTCACGTCACCCGGGCAGGAGGCAGGCCAGGTCTTCGATGGTGGGGCGCTGAAAGGGGAGGTCGAGGCCGGCGAGCTGTTCTTCTAGGGATCCACGTGCCGCGGCGATGCGCTGGGCGATGTCTGTGGTCGTCGGGCAGGGAGCGCCATCGAAGGCCGCGCTGCGCGGCTTGTCCGCGATGGGGTTCAACAGGCGGATGACCTCCCAGTCGCGGAGCAGGGTCCAGGACTCGCCGTGTTGTTGCATGGCGACGACGACCTTGCGCACCGTGCCGCCGCTCGTGGTGACCCGGTCACGGATGGCGAAGAGCACCATCGGGTGCGCCAGCTCACCGAGGACGGCGATGGCGGCGGGCGACGCGGCGGCGTGGCTGAGGGCGACCTCGACCACCCGCAGACCGACCCCGGCGACGTCTTCGCCATCTTGGGGGGCGGCTTCCCGGTCGAAGAGGAGCTGATAGCTGTCGCCGACGGCGATGCTGGTGCGCCACTCGACGGGTGTCTTGAAGGCCATGCGCGCGTCGCTGAGGAGGGTGGGGCGGCGGTTGAGGGCGGCGAAGAGGACCTTGAAGAAGGGCATGAGATCGCCCAGCTCGACCTTGGGGATGTGAGCCGCCACCTTGCCGAAGTCGAAGTGGGCCACGTGGCCAAAGAGGCTCTTGACGAGCTGCACCGCCTCCTCGCCGCCAAAGGTGTTGCTGTTGGCGTCGAACCAAGTCTGGAGCTTCTCCGGGCTCAGGCTGGGGTCGGCGTCGGCGAAGAGTTGCGTGAAGAGGTGCTGCGAGGCCATGCCCACCACGAGCTGGCGCATGTCCTCGGGGTCGTCCATGCCCCCTTGAAAAGCGAGGGTGATGCGCTCGAGCTTGCGATCGAGGCAGTCCCAGATGTGGCTCTCCACCGTGTCGGGGTTGCGCACGGTGAGGACGTCGACGGGCATTTTCTGGCCGTAACGGCTGATGCGGCCCACCCGCTGATGGAGGCGCATGGGGTTCCAAGGCAGGTCGACGTGGATCAAGGTGTGGCACTGGTGCTGGAGGTCGATGCCCTCGCCGGCGGCCTCGGTGGAGACGAGGAAGCGGGTCTTGCCGGTGTTGAAGGCCGTGGCGGCGCTTTGGCGGGCTTGGGTCAGGCGGATCGTGGTGCCCGAGGCCAGGCGGACGCCGTCGAGGGCCCCATCGCCGTTGATGAAGGTGGCGCAGTCGTCGCCGAAGTGGGCGAAGAGGGCGCTGAGGAGCAGCGCTTGGGTGGCCTTGTACTCGGTGAAGAAGAGAATGGCGCGCTCGGCATAGGTGGTGTGGACGAGCTCGATGATGCGCTGGATCTTGGTTTCCGTGGTGATGGCGTCGGCGCTGGCGATGAGGTCTTCGAGGGCGGGAATTTCCTCGGGGTTGAGCTTGATGTTGGCGTCGATGACGTCGAGGAGGCGCTCTTCGGCGGCGGCCAAGCGGTCGAGGTTGCTGGGGTCGTCTTCGTCGAGGACCTCCCTGAGTTGCTGGAATTGTTGGGTTGCGTGGGCGACGTCGCGAGCCGCCGCCCGCAACTGGGCGAGGCGCTTGCGGAGGGCTTGGCGCACGGCGGCGACGGAGCTGGAGGCGAGCTTCTGCATGGTGATGAGGACCAGCATGACCATGGAACGCTCGCGGAGGCTGAGTTTGGCGGCGTAGGCTTTGCCGGTGACGATGAATTCGGTGAGCTCGAGGTAAAAGTCGGCCTCTGCCGGGGTGTAGGTGTAGGTCTCGCGGGTGGTGGTGACCGGGGTGAAGAGGGGGCGGCCGTCGAGATCGGTGACGCTGCGCTTGTTGTTGCGGATCATGACGTTGCGCAGGCGGGAGAGCTGAGATTCGAGGGAGGCTTCGGGATCGAAATCGCGCGGCCGGAGCAATTGGAGGAGGGAGAGGAAGCCGTAGTCTTTGCCGCGGTGGGGGGTACCGGTGAAGAAGAGGAGGGAGTGGATGCGGTCAAGCTCTTGAAGATGTTGGACGAGCTTGAAGGCGAGGGTGCCGCCGTCGCGTTCTTCGCGGTTGAGGTGGTGGGCTTCGTCGACCAGGACCAGGTCCCAGGGCTTGGCTTCGGCGAGGCGGCGCCAGCGTCCGCGTTGGTCTTTGCGTAAGGTGTGCAGCGAGGCGATGACCTGATCGTGGCTGCTCCAGAAGGCGGAGCGAGGGGTGTCGGCGGCGACGGTGTAGAGGGTCATGCGGAGGTCGAACATCTCGCGCATACGCTCTTGCCACTGGGCGACCAAGGAGGAGGGGGCGAGGATGAGGACGCGGGTGGCGCGGCCCGAAGCGAGGAGGGGGGTGAGGATGAGGCCGGCCTCGATGGTTTTGCCGAGGCCGACGTCGTCGGCGATGAGCCAGCGCGTGGGCCAGGTCTCGAGGACGCGCTTGCAGACCCAGAGCTGATGGGGGAGGAGCTTGATGCGCGAGGCGGCGAAGACGCCCCAGGTGTCGTTGACCGAGGTGATGCAGGCGGCCAGCGCTTTGGCGACGACTGGCGCGGGCGGGTCGAGATTGGCGAGGGCGGCGCGCTCTTGGACGCTCTCCTGGAGGGCGAGGTCGCGGGCGAGGCACTCTTCGACGCCGTGGTCGAAGCGCACCAGGACGGTGTCGCCGTCATCGTAGCGGACGTGACCGAGGCCGAAGCGGGGGTGTTTGACGCGGCTGTTTTGGGGGAAGTGAGGCATGAATCCTAGGTAGAGGGCGTCTTTTTGGCCAGTGGATCCAGAGCGAGATCAAAGGCGAAGTGGAGGTGCAGGGGGAGGTCGAGATCGGATTGGGCGATGAAGTGCTTGACCGTGCTGTGGATGGCCATGGACTTGACGTGGTTTTTGAGAATGTCGTTGAAGGCGGCGTGGATGGTGATGTGGTTGATGACGTTGCAGATGCGCTGCGAGGGAAACCAGCAGAGGGGGTGGAGGTGTTCGCCGTGGAGGATGCCGCGGCGAAAGAGCTCGCGCAGCACCCAGTGGCGGCCGATGTCCGAGGGGTAATCGGGGATGTTGAAGCGGCGGCCAGCGCCTCTGACCCGGGGGTGGCTGCGGGGGGAGAAGAAGTGCATGGCGCGGTGCGGGCTGTCGCTGTGTTCGATTTCTCTGATGAGCTGGCGATACTCCCCGAGGTAGCGGCGGAGCTGATAGAAGGCGGGGAAGAGGCGCATCCAATGGCGGAAGTTGGTGTCAGCGCTGTCCTGCCAGGCGCGGAGGACCTCCATCCAGTGGTGCGGGTCGGCGCTGTCGACGAAGGTCTGCCACCAGCCATGGCGATCGAGCATCTGGAGGAAAGCCAGGTGATGGGCGTTGGAGGTTCGCCCGAGGCCCTGACACTCGCCGAGGGCGAAGAGGGTGAACCAGTGCGCATCCGAGTCTTCGCCCAAGGACTTATTGAGGCGCGACAGCAGCCAGTGGGGCCAGGTTTCGGCGTCGGCGCGGTCGAGGGTCCGGTTGCGGAAGGATTGTTCTTGTCCCCATTTCTTTAGGTGCTTGTAAAGCCGCGAGGAAAAATCGTTCGGGAAAAACGTTCCTGAACACTGTGTAGCGAAACGATTTACTTGCGGTGCGTTGATGATTTGTTCTTGCGGTGCGTTGATGATTTGTTCTTGCGGTGCGTTGATGAGCTGCTTGGAGGCGAGCTCAAGGTTTGGTATTGCAGTGTCCCGAAGCTCCACGCATCCCTTTGCCGAGGAGGCTTCTTTATCACTCCAGTGTTCAGGAATGGGCTTTGGGGTTATGCTCACTTGCCCTGGCATTTTTGGAGCGCAGAGAGCAGAAAGTTCGCTGCGAATCTTTTCATTGAACACTGGAATATGACGTTGATTCGGGTCGTGCTTCTTGGCAATGGACGGTCTGGGCAAAAGCGAAGGCGAGGATTGTGGGTGCGTACGCTGCTCTTGGATGATAACTTGGTCGATGCTTGGCAGATTCAACGATGATGTTTGGGGAGGATTCAACGGTTTCCGATAGATTGCGGGTGCATTGTTATTGGGATAATAGATCAAGTGCAGGCCTTCATGCGCTGCGAGCCACATTTCAAGGGTACTGCGGGGCTTACTGAGGAACAAAGCGAGAAAGCAGTCATCGATGACGAAGCCCAAGATAAAGTACCCGTTGGAAAGAGGAATTAGCCTGGCTTGGCGCGGTCCTTTGGAAGGCGGCTGGGCATGTTGATTCTTGTGCCAATAATCTTCGCGTTGGATGGCTTTGAGATTGCGGTCGGCTGCGGAAACGATAGAGTGTGTGTGGATGTCTTGCTGACGCAGTTGTTGAATCTGCTGCTCAAAGTAGCGGCACTTTTTGATGATCATCGTGCAGCCTCAGATGTGGTTGAGCTTGTGCGGCGCAGGGTTCGCCACGGACGGCAGCAGCGCCGCGGGGCAGCGCCAGAATAATGCGGTGCGCCTGCTTTAGCCAGGCGGCGTGGCCGCAGAACGGTTCGCGGCGTTGCGGGGCAGCTCGCTGAGGCGCACCTGGCCAAAGCCAAAGACCGCTTGCTTACCCACGTGGATGTAAGCCGCGCAGCGCCACAAGGCGAAGAGCTCCGGCGCGACACCGGCGAGGTCCACGGCGCCGCTGATGCCGGCCATGGGGACGGCGCCGGCGCGGCTGGAGAAGCGCTTGAACTTGACCGGCGCAGTGTGGGCTTTGATGACTTGGACCTTGGCGGCCGCCTCGCGCAAGGCGACGAAGGGCAGGCGCGGCGCGTCGTCTTCGTAGAGGGCGGTGAGGAGATCCAGGCGGTCGGCGAGGCGGGCGGTGAAGGTCACCGGGTCGAAGCGGGGCTGATGGCGGCTGTTGTCCTTGAGGTGGAGCGGGGTGCAGAAGTCCAAGCGGAGGCAGGGAGAGGGGGCTTTGGCGGGGGGGGCGGTGTCGATGCGCAGGGGGAGGGGGTCGGGGCCGCCGTTGAGCCCCGTAGTGGGGGTGAAGAGCAGGTGTAGTGGCTGTTGGCTGGGGTGTACCGTCTCGAGGCGCAGGCGCCCGCGCTGCCGCCCCAGGCCCTCGAAAGCGGCATCGCGAACGGCGAGGACGAAGAAGGGCCAGTGTTGGCTGGCGCTGCCGAAGAGCTTGAGGTTGAAGCTGAGCGGGTCGCCGTAGGCGAGCTGGGTTGGCGTGGCGGGCGCAGGGACCTCGACGACATAGGGCCGGGGCGGGGAGGCAAAGCGCTTGGGCGCGTCGGGCGGAGGGAGTGGCTCCCAGACCTGGGCGTAGGCGCAAGTGCGGCGGAAAGCGCAGCCGTCGCAACTGGGGCTGCGGGTGGTGCAGGCGAGCCTGCGGAAGGCCTGACCGAGGCCGCCCCTGAGGGTGGTGCCCATGAAGTCCGGCAGTTGCACCGGGCCCAGGGCGCTCAAGGTGCAGCGCAGGTCGAGGACGCGGAGGAAGGGGTGGGCAGAGGGTGGCTCAGTCGGCATCGCTGTTCTTGGGGGCGTGGTAAGGGAGCAGCTCGCGCCACTGTTGGAAGTTGAAGTGGTGGACGGCGACCTTGGCGCCGTGGCGCTCCTCTTCCTCGACGAGGCGCTCGCTGGTGGCGACGAAGACCCGCACCCCATGGGCATGCAAAGCCGCCGTCAAGGCGAAGCTCAGGCTGTGCTCGCCTTGGACGGCGGCGCCGCGCACGCCTTGCTTCTTGGCGGCGTCGGCGAGTTCTTGGGCCATCTCGTTGATGGCCTTGCCGTCACACTTGGGATCGACGTGGGGCATGCCCTGCGGGAGATCCGCTGGGTTGCCGAGGGCCAGGGCCAGGGCCGCGTCGCGTTGGGCGTCGCTCCAGGTGCTCACGGGGTGGTTGGTGAAGTTGAGGAAGGGCGCCGGCTGTTGCGCGGTGAGGACCCGGTCGCTGATGGCCGAAAATTGATTGAGGTAGTCGTTGAGGAGGCGGCGTAGATCCTGGGCCTTGGAGGCGGAGCTGCGATAGCCCGCGTGGGCCACGTCGTTGCGGGTCTGCTTGAGGCTGGAGATGAGGGTCAGCAGGTCGCGGTGGAGATTGTCTTCAATGCGATCTGGGGTACGAGCCAGTTGACTGTCTGTGTTGGTGATATCGTCGCGAAAGCCCCGCTCATTCTGAAATTCGCGGTGCTCTGGTTCGGGTCCCCAGGGGAGGCCGCGGGCGGCGCAGTAGAGGGTGGTCAAGGCTTCACCCAGGGTAGAGGCGAGGGCGGCGAAGCGCTGGGTGCGAAACTGGAGCGCGGCCAAGGCGCGAATCGCCCGCATGCCTTCGGGGGAGAACATCTTCTCTGCCTGGAGGGGGGCGACGGTCGCGACGAGGGCGTCCAAGGCCTGGGTGATGACCGGGAGGCGTTGCTTCCAGGCGGCGATGCTCTCGCTCTGGAGCTGGGCGAGCAAGCCCTTGGCGCTGTTGTTGAGGATCGCCGGGGTGCGGTTGAGGGCCAGGTCGTCAGCGAAGGTGCGCGCCGCCTTGCCGAGGCCCTTGAGGGCAGAATAGGAGCTGAGTGCCGAGCCTTTGATGCCGCGGCTCTGGGCTTCTTTGATGGCCGCGGCCGAGGTGGTGGTGGCCAAGAATTCGAGGTCGTCGGCGCGGCCGTAGCGCAGCAAGGCGTCGATGGCGCGGTTCCAAGCGCCCGCGGTGATCACCTCGCTGAGGTCCCAGATGGGGGCGTGGCCCTGGGCGTCCTTGGCTTCGAAGGCGCCGTAAAGGACGCGCACGTTGGGGCACTGTTCGGGTGAGAGGTCGGCGCGGCGCCACTCGGCGAGGGTGAAGTCGAGGGCGGCCAGGCCCAACATGGGTTGGAGGCGAAAGCCATGGGTGACGTCGAAGAGGATCTCCTGCGGCGGCGCGTCTTCGCCAGCGGCCGCGATGGGGTCGAGGCTGAGGGCCCTCTGGAAGGCGCGGAAGAGCTCCCAGCGATCCTCCGTGCCGCCTCCGTCGGGGACATCGATGACCGTGCAGGGGCCGCTGAAGTGCTGGGCGAAGAGGCCCGTGTCGAGCCACCGTTCGCGGACCTTGGCGCTGGCGATGATGACGGTGGACGCGGCGCCGTAGAGCTCGGCCAGGGCCGTCTGGACGAGGGGGGTAGGCTGGGACGGCACTTCGTCGCGGCGATAGACCGTGGTTTCGTAGTGTGGTGCTTCAGAGTTGATGGGGCCGAGGCCGAGGATGGAGACGAGGCGAGTGCGCATGGTGACTCCGTGACGAGGCGTTGCAGTGGGTGGTGGGCAGCGCAGACTCACTTTTTGCAGAAATCAGCGAAGTTTTTGAAGAACCTTTTATCGTTGTCCTTGGCCTTTTTGCCGCCAAAGAGCGCCTTGACCCGCTCCAGGGCGCGGGCGAGTTCCTCTGCTGAGGCGCTCAGACCCTGGGCCATGAGGGCTTCGGCGTAGGTTCTTAGTTGGCCCTTGTCCATTGCATCTAGCTTCGCTTTCCACTCCGGTGGGTCCTTAGTTTCAGTATCCGGCTTCACAAGGGTCTGCAGCGCTATGACGAGTTCTTTTACCTTGCTCTCACTGATCTTGGTGCCGCCGAGGGCGATGCCTTTGCTACTGCGCCATGTTTGCACCTGGGGGCAGGCGAGCAGGGCGGTGGCCAAGGCGCGCTTCTCTTCCTCCCAATCCACTTGCCCGTCGAGGTGGCCGGATAGGGAGAGGCCTTCGATCTCAATGCCCTTGCAGTGGTCAGCCGGATCGAGCTTGCGCGCCAGATCGTAGAGGTGCTGTTCGTTGGCGCTGGCCCGGGCTACCAAGATCTCCCAGCGCTGGAGCGGCGCGAGGCGCGGCAGTTCGGCGTTTTCGGAAGCGACGCGGGCCTGGGCGGCGGCTTCTTTGGCGCGGCTCTCCTGCTCTCGTCGCGCGCGGTGGAGACGCTCGCTTTCGTTGTTATCAAGTTCCAAGCGGCCGTAGCCCGAGGAGGTCTTGGCGCCGATGCCCAACTCACACAAGCCGATGGTGAGTATATCCAGGGCTGCCTGGGTCGCCGCGGGCGGACCTTCGAGGGCGATGAGGAAGGTGCCGCCGACGGAGATGAAGGAGATGGGTATGGGGCTGTCGAGATCGGAAGGCGGCGCGTCCTCGCCTTTGTAGTAGTCCGGGTGATGGACGGTCATGACGTCGGGGTAAAGGGGTAGGGTCTGTTCCGGGGGGATGAGCCAGGCGTCGTGGAAGATGAGGGCGCCGCGCTGGCCTGGGGTGCCGAAGAGGCGCTCGTGGCTGGTGGGCGCCGGGTTGTTGGCGTCGAAGATGCGTTTACGCCAGTCCTGGTCTTCGAGGAGCTGGTGGGCCGTGGCGGCGGCCAAACCCTTGAGGGCCGAGCCCGGGATGACGGGCACGCCCCAGGTGCGGTCGAGGGTGAGGCCTGTCTCGAGGGCACAGTGGGCCCCGAGGCCGATGACCATGCGCCCGTTGACCTTGAAGCAGGCGACTTCGACCTGGTGGTGGTCGAGGAAGGCGTCGCGGCGCAGGGCGTAGGCTTCTTGGTAACCTTTGGGGATCTCGTGTTCCTTGACGGCTTGCAAGTGCTGGGACTTGGCGTTCTTGACCTCGTCGGCGTCAATCCCGCCGGTGGTCTGGAAGGGGAGATACTTGGCGAGCCAGAGGCCGACGTGGCTGCTTTTTTGGCATTGGGTTGCGCGCAGGCGATTTCTTCGTGCTTGCATGGGGGTGTCTTCCTCAGCGCCGAGAGAGGCGATGCAAAAGGGTTCACTCGTTTTCGTCAGACTTGAGCTCCGCTTGGGCAAAGCGCCGCATCCAGATGGCCACGTCGATGAGATCCCGAGTCAGGGTCATGTAGGCCAGGAGGGCGTCCGTGCTCTGGGCCAAGGTCTGGAGTCGCTCGCCTGGGTCTCCTTTGGCGGCTTGTTCTGGGGCATAGACTGCAGCCAAATCGCTGCAGAAGCGTTTCCCTTCTTCGCCGTCGCGAGCGCGGAGAAAGGCCAGGGCTTGGACCAGGCCGCTCTGTTGGATCAAGGCGGGGGTGCGCATGCACAGGGTGCGGTACTTCTTCTCGTCGGGTCCCTGGTAAGCTTGAACCCGCTTCAAGGCCTCTTTGGCCCATTTTTGTTGGCGTGTCATGGGGCTCTCTCCTCATGGCGGCCGGGGGCCGCGGGGTGGTTGGCAGGGTGGGGTCTAGGAGCGTGTAGCGCA
>Ga0334884_1004323_pt1 | contig 14815 bp, 13 predicted proteins | sample GraSluR1_MG_7_FD_207215 | JGI IMG/M metagenome (GOLD analysis project Ga0334884, IMG submission 207215) | Sludge microbial communities from methane-producing bioreactor in Wageningen University, Netherlands - Granular Sludge_12_05 R1 | ecosystem: Engineered > Bioreactor > Anaerobic >...
AAGTCCGTTGGATTCGTTGAGGATGGAGCGATGAGTGGAGAATGAGAAGAGGGACAAGGATTAACGGCGAATTGGAGAAGACGGGAAACTACGAAATACACGAAAGACTCGAAAGGGGGGAAGAAAGCTATATTAAGACGGGGAGGATGGGAAGGGGGGGGGCTGCGGGGTTTCTTGACTCGGGTGGGTTGGCGCGGATAATAGGCAGCCTGCTGTCCCGGAGGCGGATTACAGGAATCAATTGGGTAAAACAGAGATGAGGACCGTGAAGCGTGTAGTTCTGTGCGCATTATGTTTGTGCATGGCCGTGCATTCCGTGCGCGGCGGGCAGGAACTTCGTCGTACGCCGGTGGTGCGGGCGGTGGAGAAGGCGTTGCCGAGCGTGGTGAATATCGGTACGGAAAAGTTGGTGCAAGTCCGGTACACGGACCCCTTGCGCCGATTTCGCGGCGATCTGTTTGATGATTTTTTCCGGGAGTTTTTCGGGGCGTCGCGGCCGGGATACCAGGTGCGGCATTCGCTGGGCTCGGGGGTGATCGTGGATCCGCGTGGATATATCCTGACGAATTATCACGTAATCGAGAGGGCATCGAAGATTCGCGTTACGCTTTCGGACGAGCGCGAATATGACGCGGTTTTCCTTGCGGGCGACGAGATCAACGATCTCGCGTTGCTGAAGATCGAGCCGGCGGAACCGCTGGAGGCGATTGCGTTCGCGAAAGACGACGATTTTCTGCTGGGCGAAACAGTGATCGTGCTGGGTAATCCATTCGGTCTGGCACACACGGTGACGGTGGGTGTGCTTTCGGCGACGGACCGCGAGGCGCGTTACCAGGGCGAGGTTCTTTATCGGGACATCCTCCAGACGGATGCGGCGGTGAATCCGGGGAGTTCGGGCGGACCGCTGTTGAATCTGGACGGCGAACTGATTGGGATCAATGTGGCGATTTATCGCGAGGCGCAGAATATCGGTTTTGCGGTGCCGGTTCGGCGGGTGCGGGAATTGGCGGGGCGCTGGCTTTCGCCTGTGTTGACGCGCCGGTTGTCGCCGGGTTTTGAGGTGGAGGGGCGAGGCGGGCAGTTGGTGGTGGCGCGCGAGGAGGAGCAGGATGGGGTGGTGGGCGCGGGCACGGTGCGGGTTGGAGATCGGATATTAGGCTTGGGCGACCGATCCGTGGACAATCTTTTCGATTATCATCGCCTGTTGCTTGGATATGAGGCAGGAATGGTGGTGCCGTTGAGGGTTGGACGGGACGGGAGCACGGGCGTTGTGGAAGTGGTGATGGCCGCTTTGCCCAAGTTATCCGGAGCGGAACTGGCGACGAGGCGGCTGGGCCTGGAATTTTCGGCGGAAGCGCCGATGGTGCGTCCGGGCGGGGCCGCGCTGGGCAAAGGGCTGGTTGTAAAAACGGTGGTGAAGGGAAGCCCGGCGGCGTCTGCGGGATTGCGGCCGGGAATGATTGTTACGCGGTTGAATGATGCGGAGATAAGGACCATGGACGATGTGGGGCATGCGCTTCGCGACGTTCGGGCGGGCCAGAAAGTGATGCTTGGGCTTTTAAGCGTGGAGGAGTCGGGTACGTTCATCCTGGCGCAGCAGTCATCAGTTACGCTGGTTTCAAACTAGAACATGATCAAGGTTGAACATCTTTCAAAGCGATTCGCAGGTTGCAAAGCCGTGGACGACGTGTCGTTCGAGGTGGCGCGCGGAGAAATCGTGGGGTTGCTTGGTCCGAACGGCGCGGGGAAGACGACGACGATGCGGATTCTGACCTGCTTTTTTCCCGCAACGGCGGGGCGCGTGACGATCGCGGGATTCGATGTGTTTACACAGTCCATGGAAGTCCGGCGGCGGATCGGATACATGCCGGAAAACGTCCCGTTGTATCCGGAGATGCGGGTGGATGAGTATCTTCGTTTCCGCGCGCAGTTGAAGGGTGTGCGTGGGCGGAACATCAGGCGCCGCGTGCAGGAAGTGAAGGAGCTTTGCGGGCTGGAGGACGTTGGGCGGCGGATCATCGGGCAGTTGTCGAAAGGATATCGCCAGCGGACGGGTTTGGCGGAAGCGCTGGTACACGATCCGGAGTTGTTGATCCTGGACGAGCCGACGATCGGGCTGGATCCGAACCAGATCCGGCAGGTGCGCGGGCTGATCCGCGAACTGGCGCAGCGGCATACGATTCTTCTTTCCTCGCACATTCTGCCGGAGGTGGAAATGACCTGCCGGCGGGTGCTGATTCTGAAGGCGGGGCGCATCGTGGCATCGGATACACCTGAGAATCTGCATGCAAGGCTGGAAGGGCGGGCGCGGGTGATCGTGGAGCTGCGCGGGCCGTCGGAAGAGGCCGGAGCGCGCCTGAGAGGGCTGGCGGGCGTACAGGGCGTGCAGGTCGAGAACGCGGGAGGGGAATGGGTCCGCTTCACGATGGAATGCGCTAGGGACCGCGACGTGCGCGCGGAGGTATTTACCGCGGCGGCATCGGCGGGGTGGACCCTTCGCGAATTGCGCGCGGAGGCGACATCGCTTGAGGATGTATTCGTGAGCCTGACGCGTGGGGAAGGGGGTGCGTCGTGAGGGCGTTTTTCACCCTGTTGAAGAAAGAGATCGCGTCCTATTTTCTTTCGCCGATCGCATACGTGATGATCATTTTTTTCCTGGTGGTGATGGGTTTCAGTTTCTGGCTGCTGGTGAGCATCCTGGTGCAGGGCTCGATTTCGGCGACGATCATGAACGAGTTGTTCGGTTCGATCTTCTTCTGGATTGCGATGTTGATCGTGGTGCCGGTTTTGACCATGCGCCTGATCGCGGAAGAGAACCGGTCCGGCACAATTGAAACGTTGATGACCGCGCCGGTGAGCGACACGGAAGTCGTGCTGGCGAAGTACGTGGGTGCGCTGGTGTTTTTCGTGCTGATGTGGCTGCCGACGGCGGTGTACGCGCTGGTCCTGCGGCGATTCAGTCCGTTGACGGCGCCGATGGATTTCGGTCCGATGTTCAGCGGCTACCTGGGCGCGACGCTGGTGGGCGCGTTCTATATTTCCATCGGGTTGTTCTGTTCGGCGCTGACGAGGAACCAGATCGTAGCGGCAATCAGTTGTTTTGCGTTGATCAACCTGGCGTTCATCTCGGGATTCCTGGCCTACGTGGGCCGCGACGAGATCGTGAGAAATGTCGGGGCGTATATTTCTTCCGTGGAATACATGCGGGATTTCGGGCGTGGCGCACTGGATTCGCGGGCGATCGTTTTTCACCTGAGCGGGGCGGCGTTCATGCTGTTCGCGACGGTGAAGGTGGTGGAATCGAGGAAATGGAAATGACGGAGCGTGAAACAGGGCCGGTGGATATGCAGGATGCGCCGCGCGGCGTGGGCTGGGCAGGCCGCCGCATCGCGGCGGGCCTGAACACCGGTGTTGCTCTGCTGCTTGCGGCGGTGCTGTTGCTGATGGTGAACTACCTCGCCTACCGTCATTATCGCCGCTGGGATTGGAGCCGCAGCGGATTCTACAGGCTTTCCGAAAAGACGTTGAACCTGCTCAACAGCCTGACCAACGATGTGAGCGTCGTGGTCTTTTTCCAGCCGAACCAGGATGTGTATGACGATGCGCGGAATCTTTTGAAGGAATACGAGTATGTTTCGCGGCGCATCCGGGTGGAGTGGGTGGACCCGGACAGGGACATTGCCCGCACGGAGGAGTTAGCCCGGCGATACACGGTGAGCGAAGCCAATGTCGTGGTTTTCGATTCGGCGGGTCGAACGAAGTATGTTTCCGGGGATGACGTAATGGAGATGGATTATCGGCCGCTGCAGTTCGGCCGCCCGCCGGAAGTGCTGGCCTTCAGGGGCGAGCAGGCGTTTTCCTCCGCGATCCAGAGCATCACGCAGGAGAAGCCGCCGGTTGTTTACTTCCTGCAGGGGCACGGGGAGCGCGATATAGACGATTTCAATCAGAACACCGGCTACTCGACGATTGCGCAGGAGTTGCGGCGCGACAACATGGAGGTGCGCAAGGTGACTCCGGGCGAGACGGCCGGCATCCCGGCGGATTGCGATGTGCTGGTAATTGCAGGTCCGCAAAAAGAGTTGTCGCCGGCCGAGGTGGAAATGATCCGCGCCTACCTCGCGCGAAAGGGAAGTCTCATGGTACTGCTGGATGCCATGGTGCGCACCGGGCTTGAGCCGCTGTTGTCGGAGTGGGGGATCCGATTGGCGATGGATGTGGTGGTGGACGCGACGCGCACGCTGACCGGGCGCGAATTATTCGTTTCGGAATATGAGCCGCACCCGATTACGCGTCCGCTTCGCGGTATCAATACCGTGTTTTATCTTCCGCGTTCCGTTGAGCCGGAGGACAGGCCTGTCGGCCGCGCGGTGGATCCCGCCGACCGGCCGCATGTGAGTTCGCTCGCGTCGTGTTCGTCGTCGGGGTGGGCGGAGACGGACCTGTCGCAAAGCCCGATGAAGTATGATGTGGAAGCGGACCGTCCGGGGCCGGTGGCGATCGCGGTAGCGGCGGAGCGGGGAACCGCGCCGGGAATAGATCTTCAGATTCGGCCGACGCGACTGGTGGTTTTCGGCGATTCCGATTTCGCGTCCAATGCCGGATTGACGGGCGGCAACTCCGATTTCTTTTTGAGCGCGTTGAACTGGCTGGCGGAGCGGGATGCGTTGATGGCGATTGCGCCCAAGCCGGTGGAGCAGATCCGGTTGATCATGACGCGAAGCGAGTTGCGCGGTCTTTTCTGGATGGTCGTGGGAACCCTGCCCGGCCTGGTGGCGGTGCTGGGTGTCGGGGTATGGCTGAGGCGGAGGTCCTGATCCATGCGGTTGCGTTCCACGTTTTTCCTGTTGATTGCGGTTGCCGTTCTGGGCGGTTTCATTTTTATCGTGGAGCGCAAGAGCCAGACCACGCGTGAGCGCGAGGAACAGGCGCGCCGGGCCTTGGAGGTGGATTCAGCCCGCGTGTCGTATCTTCGATTCGAAGCCGGGCCGATGCTGGTGGAGTGCGCGCGGGAAGGAGATGAATGGATGCTTGTGCAGCCCGTGCGGACGCGCGCTTCGCAGGCGGCGATTGCGCGGATCCTGGCGGGGCTGGAAAACCTGCCGAAGGGCGAAGTGATTACCGAAGCGGAGCGCCGCGCGCGCGACCTCAGCTTGAGCGACTATGGATTGGATCAGCCGCGTGCGATCATGACCTATGGAGACAGCATGCATCGGCGGACGATCCTGGTGGGGCGCGATTCGCTGCTGGGCAATCAACTGTACATCAAAGGGCAACAGCAGGAAGAAATCATCGCCACCAGCACGAATCTGCTGGAGCTGATTCCCACCTCCGTGGCGGCGGTGCGTGACCGGGTATTGTTCCGCGCGGGTCCGGAGCGGGTGCAGCGGCTGGAGCTGACGGTCCCGGCGGGATTCCTGCAGGTGGCGCGGCAGGAACGCGGGCGGTGGATGATCCAGCAACCCGTGGTGACGCGCGCGGCCACGCCGGCGGTGAACGCTTTGCTTGAAAGCCTGGGCCATCTTCGCGTGGCCGAGTTCATGAGCGATGCGGGGGAGGACGCGGTAGCTTATGGATTTGATGAGCCGGCGATGCGGATCACCGTGTGGTATGGCGAAAGGGACGGCGAAGTTTCTCTTGTCCTGGGGCACGTGTTGAAGAGCGATCCTTCGCTGATCTATGCGAAGCGCAGGGGCGAGGATTTTATTTATGCCGTTTCAACGAATGTTCTGACGCGGCTTCGCGTGGGGTTGGATGACTTGCGTGACAAGCGGCTGACGGCCCTGTCGCCGCCGGAAGTGGCCCGGGTGGAAATTGCGGATGCCGATCGCCGGCTGGTGCTGGAGCAGAAAGATGGAGCGTGGCACGTGGCGGAGCCGCGGCAGTGGAAAGCGGACGAGGAGCGGGTGCGGGAGCTTCTTGCGGCCTGGGTTGCGGCGCCGGTTCTTTCGTTTGTGGATGGGATTGGAACCAATCTTGCGGCCCATGGGTTCCTGCCGCCGGAGAGGGATGTCGTTTTTTCGCGCGGCACAACGGCAGGGCGCGACGTAGAAACGGTGCGCATCCGGATCGGAAGCAGGCAGAAGGATTCGGAGCAGGCGCTTGTGAAAATCGAAGGAGATGATTCGTTGCGTGGAGTGGATGCGGTCGCCCTGGATGCGTTGTCCGCCGATCCGTTGTTCTATCGCGATCGCGAGGTGCTGAGCGTGGCGGCCGATGATATCGTTTTCCTGACGGTACAGGATGGCGATCGGAAGCAGTCGGTTGAGCGCGATGCGTCGAGTGCTTTTCGTCCGGTAAGGGAAGAGCAGTTCGTGTTGAACGACGAGGCGGTCAAGGGCATGCTGATGGTACTCGGGGAGTTGCGCGCGGAAGAGTTCGTGGCGGACGATCCGGATGACGTTGCGCCTTTCGGTCTTGCCGCGCCGGCTGCGGTTCTCACCGTGGGGCTGCGGGGTGAAGCCGGGATCAGCCGATCCGTATTGTTCGGCAGTGATGCCGGCGATTCCGGGGTGTATGCCATGCTGAAGGGGCGTGACCAGGTGTTCGTTTTGGAGAAGGCGGTGCGTTCCGCGCTGCTTCAAAATCTATACGCTGTTCCTCCACCCGTGACGCGGGAGTCTCTTGAAGCAGACAAACGCTAAATCACAATGCCCGAAAAGCGCGGAGGCTGAGCAGCCCGGGCTGCCGGGCCGCTGGCCTCGTTTTTGTGTCTGCTGCTGGAAGGCGTTCTATTGGACGCATTGCACGATGGCGCGGATTGTTCTCGTATTGATTCTATTTCTGCTTTACCTGCGGTTTGTCGGATTTCCCGGAGTGCTTGTGAGGAGAGTCGGCGATTGGCTTGCCGGGCAGGAGCTTTACGTCCAGGTCCGCCGTGTCCGCATTGACTTTCCGGCCAGCATCGTAGTGGAGGGGCTGCGGTTGTATGATGTGCCGGACGCGGATATCCCGTTGCTGGAAATGGGGAGCATGGATCTGCGTTTCCGGCCTTCCTATTGGTTGAAGCGCCGCGCGGGATTCAACGGGCTTAATCTTCGCGGCGCCGTGCTGCGCGTGAACACCGCGGGCACCGGAATGACGGATAAGGGGCCGCAAACCCTTGTGCTTGAAGATGTGAATGCGATCCTGGGGTTTGAAGCTGCGGGCATTCGCGTGGAGGAATACGATGCTGAATTTGTCGGCATCCATGTTCACGGAACAGGTTTTATCGTCGCCCTGGAGAGGCCGGAAGACGAGAAACTTTCGCTCCGGGATATTTCGAGGACGATCAAGGCGGCGCTGAAAGATTTGCCGCCCTGGTTGCCGGCCTTCGCGGAGCAGCTCAACGCGGTTGAGTTCGCGGTTCCGCCGAAGGCGGAACTGCAGCTTCACTTCACCCCGGCCGAACCGCTGCTCACGGAAATGCAGCTGGCGGTCATGGGACGGGAGACGCAGGTGCGTGGTGTGCGGCTGGATCGTTGGAGCGCCCACGTGGCGCTGCGGGATGGGATCCTTCGATTCGGGCCCGGGTCTCTTATCCAGGGAGAGACCTATTGTCATGCCAGCGGCACGCTGAATCTTCGTGATCGAATCGCCGATGGTCATATCTATAGCACGCTCTCTCCACAGGCATGGCTGAGCCTGGTTCCCAGGCGCTGGTACGAGCGCTCGGCCAGCGAAGGAATTGTGTTTCAGGGCAGCGGGTCGTTTGAGGTCTGGCTTGGACCGGCTTCGGTGGAAAAGCTTCTCGAGTCCATGAGCGGCTGGGCGGCGCTCGACGAAACCGTCTATCGGGATGTGTGGATCGAGCGGGCCTTCGCGCAATTCAAGAAGGAAGGCGATCTCGCCACCTTCAGCCGGGTGGAAGCGACCATCGGGCGGGATGCGCAACGCAGCACAATGAAGGGATCCGCCACACTGGACTTCGGGACGCTGGAATACACGGTTCAGGGATCGGGGGAATGTGACCCCCGCGCGGCGCTGCCGCTGCTGACCCCGAACCAGGAAGAAATCATTTCCGCACTGGAATTTAATGTGTTGCCGAAGGTGGATGGGCGGATTTCGGGTGTGGTGACGAACCTCAACGCGTTCGGCATGACCGTTCAAATCGCCGCGCGCGATCTTTCTTTTCGCGGCGTGGAGATGGTCCGGTTTGACTCCGAAATGGTCTACTCGAACAATGCGATGAGTTTTCGCGACATGAAAGTTGAGCGTCCGGAGGGGCGCGTGGATGGGTGGGTGAGAATGGATTACGATCGCAATGTCGTGGAATATGATGTCGTCAGCACGGCGGATCCATACGCGGTGGGAAAAATCCTCGGATCGAATATTCATGCGTTTGTGAGCCGGTTCCGAATGGAGGGGCCGGTGCGCGTGGAAAGTCGAGGCCGCGTGGATTATGAAGGTCTTATGGACACGGATCTGGACGCGCAGGTCACGGCGCAGCGGGTAGGGATGGATTGGTTGCTGGTAGATCGCGGGGTATGCCGCATTCGCGCGGAAGGTACGCGGATCGAGTTTTCCGGAATCGAGGGAACGGTGTACGGCGGTACGTTTTCCGGGTCGGCGGCGATCTGGGACGTGAATGATCCGGAAGACATTCGATATGAAGTGAGTGGAGAAATCAGCAACGCCGATTTCCGACGGCTCATGGAAAGCATGAGGGAGGTGAACGGCGATATCTATCAAGGTGCGCTGTCCACCACGGTGACCGTTACGGGTGTGATCGGAAAAGGCAAGGGACCCACCGTTACAGGAGCCGGCCGGATGGAAATCCGGAAAGGGACATTATTCCAGGTGCCGTTGCTAGGCGGGCTTTCCCAGATATTATCCCGTGTTTACCCCGGGCTGGGCTTTGCCACGCAAACGGATTTTACGTCGGCCTTCACCATTGCCGACAGCCGGGTGCGCGCGGAAAACGCGTTCCTGGAAGGCACGGTGATCAGCGTGAGCGCGAGCGGGTCCTATTATTTTGATGAGCGTCTGGATATGCGGGTGCACGTGAAGCTTCTGCGCCGCGGACCCATCGCATCGGTGTTGCGCACGGTGACGTTTCCCGTGACGAAGCTCCTGGAGTTGCACCTCGGTGGGACGCTCGGAGAACCGAGGTGGCGTCCGCACAACCTGCCGAAAGAGTTGTTCCTGATGTTCGATTGAAGCGGCATTTATTGACTACGGCCCCTGATTGGTTACGATGGGCGCTCGCGTATCGGCAGGTGAATTATGGAATCATGGTCGTTGGCAACATGGGCGATAGGGCTTGGGGCATTGATCCTTCTGGTCGGTCTTGTCATGCTGGGCAGGCCGGATTGGTTCATTCGCGCTATTCTGGCTTTTCCGCGGAGCAGACTGCCGTCCTGGATATTGACGGCGGCCTGCCTTTTCTGGGTTTCCCAAATCGTATTGAATGCGCATCTCGGCCGATTCGAGCACTTGAAGCCGCTGATTTATGCAGCGGGCCCCGTCAGTTTTATCTTGATCGTGGTGTTCATGGACGAGTTGCTTGCTCCCCGCGCGCTGGGCGGCTTGTTTCTGCTGGTGGCGAACCCCATCCTGAACGCCGCGCGTTGGCATCCATCGAACTGGCGCCTGGTGATGACCGTGATCGCATACCTCATTGTGATTGCCGGGATCGCCTTCGTGCTCGGGCCTTATCATTTCCGCAAGGCGGCGGCACTGATTACGGCATCCGAGAAGCGGTGCCGGGTCATCGGCGCGCTCCGGATCGCGACAGGCCTTTTCATTATGTATCTCGGCCTGCGGGTTTATTGATTTAGAAACAGCCGTGATGGACCATGAATCGAAAACCGCGATTTCTTATTCTGCGCGGTGGCGCGATAGGGGATTTCATTCTGACGCTGCCCGCGATCCAGGCTGTCCGCGAGCAGTGGCCGGATGCGGAGATTGAGTTGATAGGCTATCCGCACATTGCAGCCCTGGCGGTGGAAGCGGGTCTTGTTGACCGGGTGGATTCGCTCGATCGCGCCGGGATGGCCAAGTTCTTCACGCCCACCCCGACATTCACGGAAGAGCAGGGACGCTACATCCAATCCTTTGACGTGGTGATTTCCTATCTCCACGATCCCGGATTGTTTGTGCAGGACAACCTGCGCGCGGCCGGTGCGAAACAGGTGATTTACGGCTCACCGATTGTTGAAGCCGGGCATGCGACGGACCACCTGGTCAAACCGCTCGAAACAATGGCGATTTACGCGGCGGGAACCCACCCGAAATTGTCATTGCGGGCCGAAACCGCGCAAGCCGGGCTGCGGTGGCTTGCCGACAGGGGCATTGAGAAGTCGGCAGTGGCGATTCATCCGGGCAGTGGAAGTCCGAAGAAGAACTGGCCTGTCGAGCGCTTCATCGCGCTGGCCCGCGTCCTTTCCGGGCGCGGCCATTCGCCGTTTTTCATCATCGGGGAGGCGGACGACGCGGCGGGTCGCGCGATCCTTGACCAGGCGCCGGGCGTGCCTGTATTAAGCGGCGCGACGCTGACTGAAATGGCGGCGGTTCTCGCGCATTGCGTTCAATATGTCGGCAACGATTCGGGGATCACGCACATAGCGGCGGCGCTCGGTATTCCGGTGATCGCGCTTTTCGGCGCGTCGGATGCGGACCGCTGGGGTCCGCGCGGCCCGAATGCACGGCTGATTCGCGCGCCGGACGGGAATCCCGGGACAACAACGCTGGAGCACGTTCTTGAAGCACTTTCCATTTGATCTGGATGCAAGATGGATGGTTGTGCTGGCCTTCGTGGTTTCGTCTGTTGTGACCATAGGCCTGATCCTGCACCGGCCCTATCTTCGCGTACGCATTCGCCAGCGACGGCTGAGGATTGAGACTTATTTCCTCGGCGCTTTATTCGGCCCGCTCCTGATTCTCGGGTTGGGCATCATGCCCTGGGTGGCGATCCTGGAGGGGTTGCATGGCAGCGGAGGCCTTCAGCCGCTCGGTATTCTTGCGCTGTTTCTCTCCATGGTATTCATCAGCATCTTCCTGGACATCACCGGCGTGTTCGAGTTTTGCGCGCGCGTGGCGTTGCGCTGGGCGGGGACCGATGGCCGCCGCTTGTTCTACGCCATTTACTTTGTGGTGTCCGTGCTGACTATTTTCACATCGAACGACATTATCATCCTGACGTTCACGCCATTGGTCTGTTACTTCACCAAGCACGCCCGCCTGAACCCGATTCCGTACTTGATGGCCGAATTTTTTGCGGCGAACACGTGGAGCATGCTTCTCTATGTCGGCAATCCGACCAATATCGTCATTGCCGGGGCTTTTCGCCTGACGTTCCTCCAGTACACGGCATGGATGTTTTTCCCGACGCTGGCCGCGGGCCTGGTCAATCTTTTCGGTCTCTCAATTCTTTTCCGCAAGGATATTACGCAGCCGCTGGCGCACCACATCGTGGGCCGGCCGATGGATGCCATCACCGACCGGCCGGGCGCCGTGATGGGCGTTGCGTTGTTGGGCGTCTGCGTGCTGACGCTCGCGATTGCGCCTCAACTGGGCATTGCCCTGTGGTCCGTCGCGCTGGCCGCAGCGCTTGGTTTATTGCTGGTGCTGATCGCACGCCGGTCCTGGGCGCGCTTGCTGGGGCTTGATCTGGCGAAGCACGGAGGAACGGGCGTACGTCATACCCTCAGCCGCATGCCCTGGCCGATGGTCCCCTTCGTGCTGGCACTGTTCATGACCGTGGTGGCGCTGCAGTATTATGGCATCACGCCGGGAATCGGGGAGGCGGTTCGCGCCAAGGGCTGGACTTCGCCGGCGGCCCTGGTGGCGCTTTTCGGTTTCGGATCCGCCTTTGCCGCGAACGTGCTGAATAATATTCCTATGACGCTTGCTTTCGCGGGAATCATCCAGGGCTTCAGCGGAACTGCGCTGCTGGCGGCGGCGCTGGCGACAACGGTGGGCGCCAACCTGGGCGCCAACCTGACGCCACTGGGCGCCCTCGCGGGGATCATGTGGCTGACGATCCTTCACGATAAGGGCGTACAAATCCGGTTCATTGATTTCGTGCGGTACGGATTCCTGGTCACGATATGCAGTCTTGCCGCGGCGCTGGGCGCGCTGGCGCTGCAGTTTGTCGTGTTGTCGTGAGAAGGTTTCAACCGCCCGCGCGGTGGTCCCAGGCGCTGTTGAGATGGAACAGGCCGTGGGCGTCCGTGATGTTTTTGACTACAAACGGATACCAGTCCTCGCGGCGATGATACTGGACGGCGTGATCCCATGAGTGGATGGAGAGTGAGAGAAAGAAATTTCCCTGCATCAGCGTGAGCGGATCAATGGTGAGCCGCACCGCGCCTTCGCCTTCGATTGAATCCACGGGATATTTCGCGATTTGTGTATTGGACCCGAAAACGTAGAACCCGTTGCCGGTCTTCACCGAGAAGCCGAAGACGGGCCGCTCGATGCGCTTGTGCGCGCGGTATTGGATGTCCACGTACATCGGGCGTCCGGCCTCGAGCGTGGCCACCTCTTCGTTCTTTTCGTTGCGAATCTTCACCTCGGTAAACTCAACCTCACGGGTTCCGAATTCCTGCGTGTAAAGATATCCGCCTTCGCCCATGTAGGCGCGGATGTACTTGAGGATCACATCGGGCGGATCGCCGGCTGCGACCAGGTTCCCGTGATGGATGAGGAAAGCCTCGTCGCAGAACTCCTCGACCGATTGCAATGCGTGCGAAACGAAGAGAAGGGTCTTGCCCTTCCGCTGGAAGTCGCGGATGCGATCGAAGCATTTAAGCTGAAATGCGACGTCGCCGACCGCCAGCACTTCGTCAATGAGCAGGATATCCGGGTCCATCTCGACAGCGACGGCAAAACCGAGCCGCACGTACATGCCGCTGGAGTAGTGTTTAACCGGCATGTCAATGAACTCGCGCAAGCCGGCGAATTCCACGATATGGTCGAATCGCTTGCGCACGTCCTCGCGGGCAATACCGAGGATTGCGGCGTTCAGGAAAACATTTTCCCGGCCGCTGAGATCGGGGTGAAATCCCGCGCCGAGCTCGAGCAGGGATGAAATCCGTCCGTGCGTCGTTACCGATCCGCACGTCGGGGTGATCGTTTTTGCGACGAGCCCGAGCAGCGAACTTTTTCCGGATCCGTTCGGCCCGACCACGCCCACGGTGCGGCCTTTCGGAATCTCGAACGACACGTCCTGCAGGGCCCAGAAGTGTCCGGTGTGCGCGCCGGCGCCGCGCAGGGCGCGGGTGAGCGCGCCGAAGAGCGTGGGCGGACCGAGACCGCGCATCTGGTAGCGCTTCCCGAGATTTCTGGCTTCGATTGCGTTCATCAGAGCATATCCGCGAAATTGTGTTGGGCGCGTTGGAATGACCTGTATGCCAGGACCAGCAGCACCAGGGGCAGCACAAGGCCGGCCACGGCCTCCGTGGTGCAGGGGAAAGCGACTCCGGGCAGCGTGATCGCCCGGTAGGCCGTAATGATCACGGCCATCGGGTTGACCACGTAGAGGCTCGTCAGCACGGGCCACTGCGCCGCGGCTCGCTCGACGAAGCTGAGGTTGTACATCACCGGAGAAACAAAGAACCATGCGCTGAGCAACACACCGACCAGGTGTTGCGTATCGCGGAAATAAACATTCGCGCCGGCCATGAACATGGCCAGCGCGAGATTGAAGACCAGATGGAGCAGGATGACGGCGGGCAGCAGAACGATGAGCATGTGGATGTGTGCGCCGCGCAGGTGGAGCAGAATGAGAATGATCGCGAACTGAACCACGAGGCTCAGGAGAAAGTTCACGAGATTGGCCAGAGTGACGGATAGCGGCATGACCACGCGGGGGAAATAAACCTTCTTCACCAGGTTCGCGTTGCCGGTAATGGCGGTCATGCCGCCGTTCACGCACATCGCGGTGAACTGCCACGCGAACACGCCGATGATAATTTCCTCTGTCGGCACTCCGCGCCCCGCGAGCAGGCGCAGAAAAAAGACGTAAATGAAGGCCATGAACAGCGGCGTGAGAATGCTCCACAGGAAACCGAGCACGGAGCCCTTGTAGCGGCTCTTCAACTCGCGCGCGACGAGGTTCTGGATCAACTCCCGCCGGTCTTTCAACATGTGCCACAGTTCAATCATTGCCATTCAATTTCCGTTTGCTGTGCCGGTCCTCAGGGCCCGGGCTTCTCCAGCGCCTCCAGCACAAGTACCGCGCGGCCACGGCCCTGGTCGAGCGCATTGATGCTGCATTCGGCGAGCCGCCAGGGTGGATTCTCTTTCACTTGGCCGGCTTCCCGGATGAATGCGGATAAAGTGGCCAGCGGAATATCCTCGAATGTTGCGGTCATTGTAACGAGGTTCCATCCGCCCGCCGCAGGCTTTGCATCCCGCCGCCGCGTGGTGGGGCGCGGAACGCCCGCTTCGTCGGCAATCTCCGCGAGGGGGCGCGGAAGCCGCGCACCGAGCTCTTCGAATTTCTGCAGCAGGCCCATCACATCCTGGCCCTGGACGGCGAGATGGCGAAGATCCCGCAAGTCATTCAGTTTCCGGTCCATGCGGGCCTTCATCTGCGGAGTGGACTCAAGGGCGCGATAGGTCACGAATAGCCCCAGCGCAAAGAGCAGGAGGGCCACGCTGTAAAGGACGCGAGCCTTGTTCATGATCCGCGCTCCTCTCCGCCGCGCCTCGCTTTGATGGAGAAATGGACCCGCTCATCCGCTCCGGCGTCTTGCCGCTCGATCTCGGTGATGTAGCCCGCCTTTCGAAGGATCGCCGCCGCCGCGTCGCAGTGATTCCAGTCCGTCGCCGAACCCATGATCGCCGCGCTTTCGGGGCGCAATGAAAGGCTCTCGATCCGGATACCGAG
>Ga0334884_1004328_pt1 | contig 14790 bp, 7 predicted proteins | sample GraSluR1_MG_7_FD_207215 | JGI IMG/M metagenome (GOLD analysis project Ga0334884, IMG submission 207215) | Sludge microbial communities from methane-producing bioreactor in Wageningen University, Netherlands - Granular Sludge_12_05 R1 | ecosystem: Engineered > Bioreactor > Anaerobic > Unclassified...
GTTGGCATTCACAGCACGGGACCATGGAAGCTGGGAAGTCTATGTGATGCCGGCAATGGGCGGCCTGGCACGCCGGTTGACATACCAGGGAGAAAGTGCCGTGGTGGTCGGTTGGTCTCCTGATAATCAGTATATCTACTTTACCACCAGCTATAAACAGGCATTTCGGCGCGCACAGCGCCTGTGGCAGGTACATGTGGACGGAGGTGTGCCGACAGTGCTTCCGTTTGGTATTGCAAACCGGATCAGCCATCAACCTGCTGGTACAGGGGTTGTGCTTGGAAGGCATAGTGCAGATGCCGCACGATGGAAACGATACCGTGGTGGTACCATTGGTCAACTCTGGATTGATAATTCTGGCGACGGCGAATTTGCCCAATTAATGCCAGCGGAGGGCAACCTGAGCTCACCAAACTGGCTGGATGACCGCATATACTTTTTATCGGACCACGAAGGCATCGGTAACCTGTACAGTTGTCTTTCCGACGGTTCTGGCCTGAAAAGACACACGCATCATGACGACTATTATGCGCGTGGTGCCCAATCGGATGGAACTCGGATTGTATACCATGCTGGCGGCGACATGTATTTTTATGACCCTGCCAACGACTTGAACGATCGGATAGATGTTGAGTTATACAGCCCTAAAATTCAGGCACAACGAAAATATGTTCAGCCCGTGAAATATCTACAAGGCATTGCGCTGCACCCGCAAGGTCATACTATGTCTGTCACGGCACGGGGTAAATGCTTTACCCTGGCAAACTGGGAAGGCGCTGTAACACAGCATGGTGATCCTGATGGGGTACGGTATCGCCTGACCCAATGGTTGAATGACGGCAAACGTCTTGTGCTGGTATCGGACGCGGGTGGTGAAGAAGCCTTGGAGATTCATGCGGTCGATGGCGAGACATTACCCCAGCGATTTGACAATTTGGACTTGGGCCGGCCAACCAGCTTATGTGTATCTCCGACAAAAGACCAGTTACTGCTAAGCAACCATCGTTTTGAATTGCATTATGTAGATTTGGAGGCGGGGACGTCCAACTTGCTGGACAAGAGTGACTATGCAAGAATACGCGGGATGTCCTGGTCTCCTGATGGGCGTTGGGCTGCATATGCCTGCGCGGAGACTGGAGAAACAGTGTCTATCAAGATTGTTGAATTGGCTTCGGGGCAAGTGCATCTGGTTACGATTCCAGAATTCAATGATTATCAACCTGTTTGGGACCCGGAAGGCAAGTATCTGTATTTTCTTTCTGCCCGTGTTTTTAATCCAGTCTATGATGCCGTGCATTTTGAGCTTGGATTCCCTCGCGCTGTTCGGCCCATGCTGGTAACGCTGAGAAAGGACATACCGAATCCTTTTGTGCCCCGCCCACACCAAGTCGAGAAACCTGGAGATAACGAAGAAGAAAAGAAAACACCCCCAGGGCATGAACAGCGAACAGAAGATGACAGGCCGGGCGATGAATCCTTACAGGCGTCCGGAACAGCAGCTGCGGCTGCTGGTGATAATGATGATACACCCAAAGCAGACTCAGACACTAATGCGAATGAGAAAAATCCGGAACCAGTCAATATAGATTTTGAAGGTATCCAGGAACGTGTTATTGCGTTTCCGAGAGATGAAGGTCGATACGGGCAAATAGCTGCCATAAAAGACAAAGTGATGTATACGTTATTTCCGGTGGAAGGTGCATTGCAAAGCCGTTGGGACAAAGAAGACAGTCCCCAGGGGGTGTTGTTGGCGTATGACTTCAAACAGCTCAAAGAAGAAAATCTGGCAAATGGTGTTGAGTATGTTACGGTGTCACGTGACAATACAACAATGGCATACTTGTCCAACAAGGTCATACGTGTTGTCAAGGCAGGCGAAAAAGCCCCTGAAACATCTCCCAATGGCAATAAATCTCAAGACGGTGGCCGGAGCACGGGAGTCGTCAACCTGGAACGAATCCGGTTGTCTGTTGTGCCGCAAATCGAATGGCGGCAGATGTATCGCGAAGCCTGGCGACTGCAACGAGATCATTTCTGGAGTGAAAACATGTCCGGGGTTGATTGGGAGCAGGTCTATCAACGCTATTTGCCGTTGCTGGAACGTATTGCCACACGCAGTGAGTTTTCTGATTTGATGTGGGAGATGCAAGGTGAACTGGGTACTTCCCATGCCTATGAGATAGGGGGGGACTACCGCATTGCGCCGCCGTGGCGTCAAGGGCATTTGGGAGCGGAATATGTATATGACGAAGCAGTAGGTGGCTACCGTATCACCCACATGGTGCAAGGTGATTCCTGGGAAACAGAAGGGCATTCGCCGTTGCTGTTGCCCGGGGTCGATATCAACACAGGCGATGTAATCTGTGCCATTGGCGGCCGCACGCTTGATGTACAGTATGGCCCGGAGCAGGCGCTAGAAAATCTCGGGGGCCAGGAGGTAGAAATCACGGTATCCCGTGCCGATAACAAAGATGTGGTAGAATCATCCGCTTATACAAAACAGCGTTTTACTATAAAAACTTTGGGAGATGAAAGAAAGGCATATTACCGGGAATGGGTGAACACGAAGCGTCGCATGGTGCATGAAGCTACAGAAAATCAAGTTGGCTATTTACATATTCCAGACATGATGGCGACAGGATTTGCGGAGTTTCATCGGGGCTGGCTGGCTGAATTGAAGCATGCCGGACTTATTATTGATGTCCGTTATAATGGCGGTGGACACGTTTCACAGCTCATTCTGGAAAAGCTGGCCCGTCGTCGAATTGGGTATGACATTACACGATGGGGACGTCCGGAGTCCTACCCGATGTATGCCGTGTTGGGGCCGATGGTCGCGATTACCAACGAAAATGCCGGTTCTGATGGCGATATCTTTTCACATTCATTCAAACTCATGAAGCTGGGTACACTGGTAGGTAAACGTACCTGGGGCGGTGTAATCGGGATCAGCCCGACCCAACCGCTCGCTGATGGCAGTATTACAACGCAACCAGAGTATTCATTCTGGTTCGAAGATGTGGGATGGGATGTCGAGAATTTTGGTACGGAACCGGACGTAGAAGTCGACATCACACCGCAAGACTACCGTGAGGGCCGGGACCCGCAGCTCGAGAAAGCACTGGAAATCATCAAAGGAGAATTGGTGGAACACCCGCCTGTAATGCCTGATTTCAGCAAACGGCCCCATCTGCCACTGCCAAAATTACCTGATATTTCCTGATGTTACGTAAGGTTAATGTGTTGTAAAAGCGCTGTAATTGTGTGTTAGCCAACTATATCGGACTTGACGATTTCACCGGGCAGCGTACTGGTATGTGGCCAAAACTTGCGACCAGGATAGATGGAGGTGTGGATACCGGTATGCACATCATCACCGAGTATGGCGCCAAACTTGCGTCGACCCGTGTCGATCATCTCACCTTTTACCATAGATCGATGGTTCTTCCCGTCATGCCGATAGTTGGCGGTGACTGTCCCACAGCCTAGATTGACTCCGAAACCGAGCACACTGTCACCAACGTAATTCAGATGTGGCGCTTTGGCGCCATCAAATAAAATGGAGTTTTTCACTTCGCTGCCTTGCCCTACTTTGCATTTGTTGCCTAGTGTCGTACCTGGCCGAAGCCAGCAGTTGGGCCCGATCTCGCAATTTTCACCAATGAGTACCGGGCCATCAATCACAACACCAGAACGGATCACCGTGCCTTGTCCAATAGATACGGTGCCGGACAAATGCGCTGCCGGGCTCACCTGACCATAATTTGCTGGTTGCAAAAATGTCTCCAAGATATAACTGTTTGCGTCCAGCAAGTGCCAGGGATAGCCAATAGGCAGCCAATACCCTTCTACAGGGACAACCTGAACCACATCTTGTTCTGCCAGGAGTTGCAAAGCGGAAGTGATTTCGATTTCTCCCCGCGCAGATTCAGGCGTGTCTCGCAAAATATCGAATATTTTTGGTGAAAACTTGTACGCGCCAATATTGGCCAGATTCGAAAATATATCTGTCGGTTTCTCAACAATCCGCTTGACATGTCCCGAATCATTGACTTCAAATATACCGTATAATCGGGGGTCTTCAACATGTTTTGCAAGCGCAGCCAAGGGCAATTCGGCAATGCGAGCCAAATCCGTTGCCGCGTAGAGATCGTCGCCGTTCATTGCAAGAAACGGCTCATTGATTACCTCGGCGCATTGCAACACCGCGTGCCCGGTACCTTTCTGTTCGGTCTGTTCAACATAGCGTATCTTTATGCCATTGTAAGCATGGCCGAATTGCGCACGTATCATTTCGTGTTTATACCCGACCACGAGGATTGCTTCGTCAACCAGCCCCTTGAGCGCATCCAATTGATGAGCAAGTATCGGACGATTGGCCACAGGAAGCAGTGGCTTGGGTCTTGTTAGTGTCAAAGGATGGGTGCGTGTAGATTGACCTGCCGCGAGAATGACAACTTGCATATTATATATCCGTGATTATATTTAAGGTTGGTTGATAATGAAGATACAGTGGAGAAATGGTAAATAAACTACCGGGTCAATTACAAAATTTGCCCAACAAACACCTCAAATTGCTCAAGCATTTGTCTTTAGTTTCTTGTCAGTCATGCGTACTCATTTACAAGTAAGCGGTAGATATTAGTTTTTCGCCAGTTCCAGAACAGTCAATCCCAAGGCACTCGGGATATCTTGAGACGCACCATTTTCCAGAAACAATGCAAGGACGTCGTCATGTCCGGCAAGAGCCGCTTCATGTACCGGTGTATACCCTTCCCGTTCCAGACTTTGCAGTCGGTAATCAACACCAAGGCCTAACAGGATTCGCACACAATCGACATGGCCGTGGCGTGCTGCCAGATGTAATGGTGTCAGGCTGTAGTGGAAACTGTTGGCATGTTCTGGGTAATCCCGAGCCAATGCTTTCATGTGTTCTGCATCGCCCTGCCGAGCAGTGAGCGCGTAGTCTTCCAGTATCGCAGCCTCAAGAATCATTATGGTACGCCAGGCGATTCGCTGTTGCTTAATGGCTTGGGCAAGTTCTTCCAACAATGCCGGGCTTGGTTCAATCTCAACCGGTGTTTTATCAACCCGCAACTGTAATTCCTGTTGCAGTTCTTTTCTTAGATTATAGGTTGCATGTGCAAGCGACAGCGGCGTACTTTGCGATTCCATTTGCAATGAAATTTCTGCCTGATTCTTGAGCAAAATTGTCACGATTTCTGGATGCGCGGATTCTGCTGCCAGATGCAGGGCGCTGTAGCCATAGGTATCTGGTAAATTAACATTACCACCCTTTTGAATCAACAGTTCTATGGTCTCCAGATTCCCAGAAGCGGCAGCATAATGTAAAGGTATGCGTCCTTCATTATCACGTGCCAGGATATGGGCACGATGATTTAACAGCAGTTGTAAATTGCTGATGACACCGCGTGCTGCCGCATTATGCAGTGGAGTAACATCCTTTGAATTGCTTACAGCAACATTGCTGTTATTTTCCAGCAACAGATTCAGCGTCTCGTAGGGTGCGTCAGCAGCAGCAAAATGCAACGGGGTATTGCCATCCAGATCAGGCGTAATGGGATCGAGTCCCAGGAACAGCAGCCAGTCAACGACATCTGTATTCTGGGTTTTGGCTGCCAGGTGCAACAAAGTGCGTCCAAGGTTGTCAGGGGTCGTAATATCTGCGCCACGATTTGCCAACATACGGGCAAGTGCAAAGTGTTCATGCGCAACTGCCATATATACTGGACTACGGTTCAGATTGTCCCGCGCATTGATATTGGCACCCAAATCCAATAAAACTTGAATGGTTTTACGGTGTCCACTCAATGATGCCAGAGACAAAGGAGAATGGCCTTCATTATTTCCCAAATCAATAGATGCACCTGCCTGTATCAAAGTCTGAATCAATGGGTTGAAGCCAGCTTCAGCAGCATAATGTAATGGTGAAGAACCGGTGAGGTCGGTTTGGTCGGGATTGGCCTTATTCTCCAGTAGTATTCGCGTCAACGTGTGTTGATCATTCAGGGCCGCAAGATGAAGTGGAGTATAGCGTCTTCGCTCAAAAAGATTTGGATTCGCACCTTTTTTCAGCAAAATTTCCGCGACTCTGGGGTATCCTCGCTCTGCTGCAAACATCAGCGGTGTGAATGCCTGGTATGTTCGGATGTCAACTTGGGCATTGTGTGCTGTCAGCGTTTCTACGACATCGATTTTGCGTTCCAGAGTTGCAACATGCAACGGCGCCAAACCAGACCTGCTCAGGCGATTTATGTCCGCACCCCGGCTCAGCAAGAAGTTGACCATCGGTACTTTGCCATTCCTGCATGCCAGATGCAATACCGTCTCACTGAAATTTTGTTGTGCCAGGTAGTTTATGCTGACTCCAGACTGAATTAACAAGTCTATCAAGTCATAATGCCCCATATTAACTGCAATGGACATAGGGGTTTCATTGTTGTCTGTAGTAATTTGCAAGGCCGCACCCAAGTCAATTAAATACTGTACCACCGCAATCTCACCTGTTGCTATCGCATGGTGTATAGGTGTCTCATTATTGCGATTTACAATATTGATGACCATCGGGTCCTGCCTGATATGTTCTTTGAGTGTGTCAAGATCGCCCAGGCTTGCGGCGAAATACGCATCATAGTCTGGTCCGAGACGTCGCAGATATTTTACAAGTCCAAAATGGCGATTTCTCGCTGCCACAATTATTGGTGGTGTATAGACACCATCTTTCAGGATCGCTTTAAGATCAGCCCCCATATGAGCGAGCATCAAGGCTGCTTCTGTACTTCCGTTTTCTGCTGCAAGTAATAACGGAGTGTAGTTGTTGTTATTGCGGGCATCAAGAATATCATGCACGCCGAGGTTCCACAATGTGCGTAGAGCTTCAGGTTGATTGTTAAGTGCTGCAATGTGTAAAACTGAATTGCCTGAATGGTCTCGAACATCCAATCGGGCACCCGCAGCATAGAGTTCTTTGATAATCCTGTTATGTCCCAATGCTACTGCCTGATGAAGCGGCAGTTGGTGTTGTGAATCAAGTACATTCAAATTAATTTCGTCGCCAACATCTATCATGTCAATGACCGCATATAAATTACCTGCCGCAATAGCATTGTTCAAGCTGCTATATAGCAACCCCTGCCCGCGCGCAAATAATGCTCGTAATCCAAATCTTCTGTGAATCGGGTCTACATCTGGAAGTACTGTTTCTCTGGACAGATAACGCAATACCAGCGGAGTTTCAGGAGCACCTGGTTTGTCCGTTGTTGTAGTGCTTGTGGCTGGTACCTCGGACTCTGTCTCTCCGTCAGGAAGCATTTTACCTGTGTCTGGTACTGGTATTTCCCCAAACAACGATGTAATGCCTGGTTGCCTGGAATCACCCGGAGCGATAGGAGTTGCTTGTGCACCGCCATAGTGCTGTTCCAGCATCCGCTTCAATTCTTCGTCAGCGTCTATCTCAAATTCAGGCGCCGCAATCACCGGAACATCGAATGGAACTGGTTGCAAAAGGTCTACCATGTCGCCAGGTTCTGTAGTGACAGGCAACAGGTCCTCGAAAGGAGCATCCTCTCCCAATGGAACGGCAGGTAAATCACTGTACACTTGACGGAGCTGTTGCAGTTCTTTCAATACAGTCTGAGATGCAGTTGGATCAGTGGTTGCTTCTGATTGTTCCTCAGATTGCTCTGCAGTATGGTCACCAACTGGAGTTTCTACAATGACTACATCTTCTGGTTCGGGAATCGCTTCGATTTCAGGCTCAGGTACTTCAGGTGGGGGCGGTGTTGCCTGCGTGCTTGTTTCACTGGTTCCATTTAGAAGCTGATTCATAATGTCATCCAGTGACATACTCGGGTCGATATCCACAGCAGGAGGAGTGTCGGCAGGTGGATTGGGCTGTGCACTAGTGTGTGCTGGATAAAGTCCAATTCCCAATGCGAAGACCATCAGGCCCAACGGAAGAATAATATACAGAGACCGCATGTAACGCTTACCCTTTCCAAGAAAAATAGAGTTGTATGCTTGCAACGGATTCATTACATAACCGTGCAGCATTAGAGATGCCAGTTGAATGTTGCAACCGATTTGTGTGGTATGGAAGCACTAAAAATCGCTCCTTCCATTGCCCAATGAAGTCTGACGGAGTGCTGTCATTGTTGGCAGCGACCAATAGTATAGTATTGCCCGTGTTTTAAAGGCAATCTGAATTAACATAGTTTCCGGAACTCCGGAATCAATTTGTACAGCACCTCGCTGAATATATTTTATTAAGTGACTATAATTATTATGGTCAATATTGTACCATTCCGTCTTGTTGTTCTTCAGTTTAAAATAGGTCTGTGATACCTGGCGTAGCCTATGGTTGGGCTTGTAGTTTTCATTTAGCATCAGTACCCAAGCGAGATAGCATCGCGACCAGTTTCGCAACATGCTAATCATGTAAACTGCTCCTTGCTGCTTAATAAAACAGACCCCTCGTTAAAGTATATCAGCATCTGCCCTGATTGATCGATCCTGAGATATGGTGCCTGTATCTGAAACTTTGGCTGTTTCTGTATAGACATCATAACTTACTGCCAAGTCATAACAACACGAAATCTTCACTGCAATGACAGACATATTGAATGTGTACCGCGCAAGACAACTCCCAAGGTTAAATTCACTACCGAAATGTTCTTACAACGTAATCTAACGACTGACATAAGAATACTGCTGACAAACAGCGTGAAGTGTATTTAAACAATATGCCCGGCATCAACTATTTTGAAGATACCGGGCAGGCACATATCTATTCACAAAATGATCCGATGTTGGTTATTCCTTAAATGCGTTCAAAAGGCGTTCCATACTAAAATCTACAAATCCGAATCCACGGCCTGGCCTTTGCCCACTCGGATCGACAGTAAATGAGAGAATCCCCTGATCACGCAACAGGCGTCGGTCCGGCTTGCTCGCATCGCCTCCAGCAATGTTCGGCCCAGTCAAATGAAACATCTTCCATTCCTGCCATTGGTCTGCTGCCTTGGCAACATGGGCCATAAACCCGTCATTCGTGGAGAAATACATGATCAGGGTGTCATCGGGTGCTGCTACAAACATCGGACGACGACGTGGAAGAGGTAAAGGCAGTGGATCGCTGCGATGCCACACGCCATTGTCGTCGCGCCAGTAGTGATAGTAATTCAGTCGATGTTGCGCTTCAGCCGGAGGATCATGTTGTACGTCGTCTGGTACAAAAGGTTCTTCCATATGGTAGGTGGCAACATGAGGCTGATTCTGTGAATCCAATGTCATGGAACACTGATTCATCAGCCAGGAATACACTGGAATCTCATACACCACGATGCCCGGGGTATCGATTGTGATTTGCTCGCCCTTCCGGGTATCGGCGATAAGTTCTCCTGCGTTGTTATGCCAGCTTCTTCCCTGATCGTCACTATAGGCATAATGCAGATCATGATTGCTGGCCCAGGTTCGTGAGACCTCCCGATATACCCAGGTGATGTGCAGGCGACCTGTATCATCAAAAAGTATGTCATGCATGTATGCATTGCGTGAGGTGCTGTCTTCCCAAGCCGAGTAATGACCTTCAAGCCCGAACAGGCGTTCACTGATAATACTCCAGGTACCCTCTTGATGATCATATTCAAAAAGCGCGATGTTACCCGAACCACTGCCACCACTACGATAGAAGAAGTACAAGTTTTCATTGTGATCGTTGAAAAAACGGGGATAGGTAACACGCTGTGGCGCATTTGCCGTCACCGGTTGTCGGGGTTCAAAATCAGCAGCTGTAATCTGCTCCGGTGGGTCGGTTATCAAGCCAGCCCTGCTCCGGGTATAGTTCAAATCATTCGCGTGGTGGTCCCAGGACAGATGTACCCGGCCATCCCCTGGGCTGATTCCAATAACGGTGTTCCTATGGCCATTGCGCTGCTGACTCTCTGGAAAGCCCTCCGCGAGGAGATAATCATCCAGACGAACAATCTGTATATCATTGGTTTCAAAGTTTCGTCGTACTATGGACAGTACTCTGTCTTCGCTCCAGTACACACTGTATTGGAAATTGCCATGACTCACTACTTTGTCTTGATCGGAGGATGCCCAATTAAAAGCTTCCCAAGCTTTCTCCTCCACTACTACCAACTGATCGGGTTCAATAATGTGTTGGCTTTCATCAGCGGTGACACCAGGTGGTACAAGAAAATATAAAATCATAAGCAACATAAAAAAGCTTACCTTGGTATCCATTTTTTAGCTCCTTTTCCAGGGTTCTCTCAGTTCCATCGAGATTGAGTTGCAATTATAAATTTTGCATATCTTTCATCCATTTCACCAAAGGCATAATGGCACACATCGGGTCTGGGATCAAACTAAGGGGTCGTTTGAATGGAACCGCATTGCTTTCTGTGGTATTCTGTTGCCAGTCTAAAGTTAACTATATAATGTGGTTTTGTTAATCAGAAAAAGGAGATATTGACGTGATGTTTCTTGCAAGTATTATACTGCTGGCTGGTGCTATAGATGCAGTTCCCCGCATAATAATAGATACCGACCTGCGGTCTGATGTGGATGATGCGGGTACTCTGGCTATGGTCAATGCGCTCGCTGATAATGGTGAATGTGAGTTGATTGGTGTGATTGCCAGTCAGACCGGTCCCTATATTGTCGGTGCCATCAATGCTATCAATACCTGGTATGGACGGGAAGATGTGCCAATTGGGCTCAGCCCGGTTGACGATGAGCGTTTTACCGATCATTACGCACCGGTAATTGGGAACCCGGAAAATTTTCCAAGTACCCAAAGTAATGAAACTGCTCCGGACAGTACAACCTTGTATCGTCGCTTACTGAATGATTCACCAGACAATAGCGTCAAGATAGTCGTAATTGGAGGACAAACCCCGGTGCGCCTCCTGCTCAATTCCGAAGCTGACCATGAAGGTGACGGCAGCATCAACAAATCAGGCCTTGAGTTGATAGAAGCCAAGGTAAGTGGTTTGTATCTTATGGCTGGCAACTTTGACAATCCAGACCATGCCGAACACAACATCATGCTTGATCTCGAAGCCTCACAGTATGTAGCTGCTGAGTGGCCGACATCTATTGTGTATTCTGGCTTTGAAATTGGTCGTCCGGTTATTACTGGTGGTGCTACAACAAACCCCGAAGAAAACCCGGTGGCAAAAGCATTTGAATTGTTCCCAGCTGGTGGCCGTGGTACAATTGCCGGTTCTGCCAGTTTCGATCAGACCATGGCCTACTATGCCATACGTGGGAATATGGCAGATGAAGTTAAATTGTGGGATATCAGTGAACCGGGAACGGTCTCTTTCCCCAATGGGCCAACAGTCTTTGAAGCGAATCCCGATGGCAACCACCGTTACCTCATTTTCAGTGCGCCATATGAAGTCGTCGCCGAAGTGATTGAAGCTTTGATGATTCAACCACCGAAGTCCAGAGAATAAAACATTTAGCAAAAAAAGCATTATATTTCACGAGATGCATCCGGATGAGGATACCTATTGATAAGTACAGCTTAACTCATCTTAATCTGACTGTATCGTAGCCTGGAGTTATTATTAATTGATACCCCAGGCTTTTTTATTAAATATCAATATACCATCTATCCTGCTTTTTAAATGCCAGTATGCCATCTAATCTGTATTAGCCAGACCATCTTTTCAATAATTTACCCATAGCAATATAAAAACATAAAGCCCAATTATAGTCTGGTATGCATGTACAGCCAGTTCAATATGATCCATCTCTCCAGGCTTATAGATCGAATCACGCTGTCAGAAAAATATCTGTATTTAATATAATGCTGTCATGGAAATACCACACAGTTGACAATTTATAAAATATGGAATATGATGTCACACAGGCATTCTATTACTGAATGACATGTAATTATTTATTTGGTTACTGCATCATACTTCATTGATACATAAATCTTGGTAGAAATGAGGTGTGTGTGTACCCAGTATGGAGGTTTATCGGTGGGCGGCAACCCATATGTTAATAACAGGAGAGGTGGATACAATCATGTTTCAATAATATTGTTTGACTACAAGAGGGTTTATGAAATGAAAATTAATCGTAAAGGATTTACACTCATTGAACTGCTGGTTGTCATTGCCATTATCGGTATTCTGGCAGCCATACTCCTACCCGCTCTTGCCCGGGCACGGGAAGCCGCTCGGCGTGCATCCTGCGCCAATAATCTCAAGCAATGGGGACTCATCATGAAAATGTATTCTGGTGAAAGCCGGGGCCATTTTCCCCCACGCTCCAAGTGGTTTGTATTCAACTGGATGCCAGATGCGGATATGCTATATCCGGATTACTGGAATGATTATGCCATCGCGCTGTGTCCCTCGGACAACCATTCGATCGAAGGCGCAGGCGAAACGTATGTGCCACCGGGGGACCCCAAGGACGTGACCAAAAATGCTCAAGACGCAGTAAGCAACCCGAATTTAACCTCCGCTGAGACCTGGCGGGACCGGGAATGCTTGAGCTATGTCCTGAGTATTTCACGTTCCTATGTATACGTCGGTTACATGGTATGGGACTGGTGGGCGGTACAGGCTATCCACGCGGCGCAAGCTCAGGTTTCTTATGTCACCAATGGATCGAATGCGACATGGGTTGATTTCGGAGGTACGGCCTGTGGGCCGGCTGCCGGTGAGTGGTCCTTGGAGATTCATCACGCGGACTTGACCTGCGGAGCTATTCCCCAGCTGGTGCAGTGGTGTCATCCGATGATGGTGGGCAGCAACCGCCAGATGAGCGGCAAGAGCTTCACCAAACTCCAGGAAGGCGTGGAGCGCTTTATGATCACTGACATCAACAACCCGGGCTCCGCCGCCCTGGCGCAAAGTGAGATTGTGGTGATGTGGGACTCGACTTCAGGCGCTGGTATGCCGACTGATGATATGCCCTTTGAGTTCACCGGGGGCAATACGGGCAACGCCATGCGTTTCAACCATATTCCGGGCGGTGCGAACGTCCTCTACATGGATGGCTCTGTGCAGTTTCTTCGTTACCCGGCAAACAAATTCCCGCTTGACCCGGCACCTCAAGGTGCGCCTTACAATGGTAATTCGAACTATGGCATCATGTTCGGTAATGTAGTGCAATCGTATACAGGACAAGGTTAAAGTATCTATTCGTAAGTTGAAAAAGTACCTGGCTGATATAATCCAGAACTAAATCCAAATCCCAAGGTTTTGATAATACATAGCCTTGGGATTATCGTTATACATCTCCTGCTTCCTTGTGTATTGTATAAGGAGGCTTATTGTGTCAGCGAAGTCATACCTTTTCAGAAAGATTTCTTTCGTGAAGCAACGATACCATTTCAGATAGATTTATTGTGAAGTAATTCGGTATGTTGACATTTTGGATTATATGAATTATGATGTCTAGGTGGTGTTCTATTTCTGAATGATAAATAATTATTAATTAGGTTACTACATCATACTTCATTGATACATGAATCTTGGAAGAAATGAGGTGTGTGCCTAGTATGGAGGTTTATCGGTGGGCGGCAACCCATCTGTTTTGACAAGCGAGGAGAGTACAATCATATTTCAATCACGCTGAGTTACTACAAGAGGGATTTTAAACAATGAAATGCAATCGCAAAGGTTTTACACTCATTGAATTGCTGGTTGTCATTGCCATTATCGGCATTCTGGCAGCCATACTCTTACCCGCTCTGGCCCGGGCACGGGAAGCTGCTCGCCGCGCCTCCTGCGCCAATAATCTCAAGCAATGGGGACTCATCATGAAAATGTATTCCGGTGAAAACCGGGGCCATTTTCCCCCACGCTCCAAGTGGTTTGAAGTCAACTGGATGCCTTCCGCTGATGCAATATATCCGGATTATTGGAATGATTATGCAATAGCATTATGTCCCTCAGACAGCCATGCCATAGGTGATCAGGGACAGGCGTATGTACCAGCGGGCGATCCGAAAGAAGTACTTGAGCAAGCACAGGCTGCTGTTGCCGACCCCACGTTGACTGCGGCATCCACAGCGCTTGACAGAGAATGCCTGAGTTATATTTTAAGTATATCGCGTTCCTATGTTTTCGTTGGCTATGTAATATGGGACTGGTATGCTATGCAGGCGATCCATGCAGCCCAAGCTGAAGTTTCCTGGCGATCTGGGGGCTCCAATGCTGTCTGGGTAGATTTTGCCGGTACGGTTTGCAGTCCTCCTGTCGGTGGCAATTGGTCGTTGGGCATTCATGGTGGAAATCTCACCTGCGGTGCGATACAGACCCTGGCCCAGTGGTGCAGTAATGATATGGTCGGCAGCAACAAGCAACTGGGTCCGACCGGCTTTACCAAGTTGCAAGAAGGTGTGGAGCGGTTCATGATTACCGACATCAACAACCCAGGCTCCGCAGCCCAGGCACAAAGTGAAATCGTCATCATGTGGGACTCTTCCTCCGGCGCAGGCGAAGGTCGTGATATGCCCGCAGACCAGGCAGGTGGTTCCACCATGCGGTTTAATCATGTACCAGGTGGCGCGAACATCCTTTACATGGATGGTTCGGTGCAGTTTCTTCGCTACCCGGCAAATAAATTCCCTCTTGATCCGGCACCTCAAGGTGCTCCCTGGAATGGCAATATAGACTACGGCATCATGTACGGCAATGTCGGCCAGTCATTCACCGGACAAGGTTAAGCTGTACTGTATTTTTTAAAGGGTCTGGCTGAAAAAATCCAGATGTGAATCTAAATCCCAAGGCTTTG
>Ga0334884_1004330_pt1 | contig 14785 bp, 10 predicted proteins | sample GraSluR1_MG_7_FD_207215 | JGI IMG/M metagenome (GOLD analysis project Ga0334884, IMG submission 207215) | Sludge microbial communities from methane-producing bioreactor in Wageningen University, Netherlands - Granular Sludge_12_05 R1 | ecosystem: Engineered > Bioreactor > Anaerobic >...
GGGCCTGGAACTTGTCCTCCGGGGAGCGCACCTCGAAATAGAGGTTGCTCCGGTCGAACCCCGTGGTAATGATCCGGGGCTTCTCCAGCCCCAAAAGATGGACGATATCCTCCCGAACCCTTGGAGTGGCGGTGGCGGTAAAAGCTCCGAGAACGGGACGGGAGGGAAGGGAGCGGAGAAAGGATTCTATCCGCAGATAGCTGGGGCGGAAATCCTGCCCCCATTGGGAGACACAGTGCGCCTCATCCACCGCCACGAAGGGGATGGAAATCTGGGCAGCGAGCCTCTGAAAAGCCTCGGTATCCAGACGCTCGGGAGCCACGTAGAGCAGAGAATACTCCCCCCGGCAGGCACTCTCCAGCACCCGGAACATCTGGGAGGGTGCAAGGGCGCTGTTAAGAAAGGCTGCGGGGATTCCCGCAGCCCGAAGAGCGCTTACCTGATCTTTCATAAGGGAGATGAGAGGGGAGATTACCAGGGAAAGCCCTCCGAAAAGGAGGGCGGGAATCTGAAAACAGAGGGATTTTCCGGACCCCGTGGGCATCACCGCCAGGGCATCCCGCCCCGTAAGCAGAGCATCCATAACCTCCGCCTGCCCCTCCCGAAAGGAGTGGAAGCCGAATTTTTCTTTAAGGATCTTGTGTTTTCGGGAGATCATAAAAAGGTGCTCCTTTGGGATTCTGTGGAAATCTGTGGGAAGCCAGGAAAAATTAGGAGGATCGCCTATACGGCCATAGCAGGTTCACCTCTTTGCCTCATTCCATATGGCGCACCCTTTGGCCAAATAACGTCACGCATCCTCGACACTCCACAAAGGAGAAGCTCCAGGGACAATGGCACCGGAACAAACCCACGGGTGAGGATCCAAAGGCTTCAGACGTTTTTTCATAGCGTCCAGCAAATTTACCCTGTCAAAGGATTGCGGAAAGAGTTTGCTCTTTCGCAAAGGCTGTTCCAGATGAAGCACAAGGCGAATGTTCCTGGCTTCGAGAAAAGCCCTCGCCTCTTCACGTTCCTGCCTCTTCGAAGCATGAACACTTGCGGGAAGCAATGCCCCAAGAGTTCCCAGAGCCTTTCCTAAAAGCACCTCCACCAGAGGTTCCGAGGAGGCCCTTTTATGGTGCCTGTAATCTTTGGATTCGATCAGATAAAGAGTTTTATCCGGAGCCAAAGCCACAAGATCCATGGCCTTTATACGGTCTCCCATACGGATAAAATGTTTTCGATAGTAGGCCCAATCATCGAATTTTGCCACGATCCAATCCGAGGGGAAGATAAAACAGAGGGTATCCACGGTATACTTCAGGGTCTTCACGGCCTTTCCTCCCCCAGAAAACCGAGATACCGATCCGATTGATCCACCACCTCGTCAAGGGCCGCTATATCCCCCACATCCTCCATGGAATCCCCCTGAAGAATCTGCACTCCCTCATCCCGGGGGTGAAAGCTGAAATAGCGCACTCCGAGATCCGGAGAACCCAGAGAAAGCATCTGCAGCTCCCGAAGAAGGAAGAGATCGTGGGTGGCAGCAATAATCTGTACGCCTTGTTGACACAAGCCGAACATGCTCCTTGCAATAACCTTCACAAGCCGGGAATTACAGTTTGCTTCGGGCTCATCCCAAAAAAGGCAGGAATTCTTTTCCAGGAGAATCCCCGATGCAATCAAATGTGCCAGCATGGCCAGCTTGCGATGTCCCTCCGCCACAAGGTGCATCTCCAGCTTACTGCCAGGTTTTTTCAGATAGAAGCGGCCGTTGGCATCAAGCACCACCGTGCCCCCCATCCCCTTTTCCAGAGGCCCCAGAAGCAGAGAGCGCACCTCTTTTTCTTCATTGGAAAGAGTACGCCGGGGAGCATTTCCCAGAAGGAGACAGGTATCTCTCCAAATCTCCTCAAATTCGAGATAATGCCTTTCGTAAACCGAAACGAAGTTGGGATAGATGGAAAGGAGTTCCCGAGCAGGAATATACACGGATTCCCCGGAGATCCAACGGGAGGGAAGATCTTCCACCAGAACTTCGCTCTTGCTGTTCGTGGCAAAACTACAAGAGATGTTCTGCGAGGGATCTTCAAAGAGAAGAGAGAGTTCGCACCGAGCCCTCCCCCGACATCGTCTCGCCAAACGTCCAAGAGCCTCGGGCTGAAAAACTCCTATAAGCTTCTGAGCCAAGGCCCCCTGAAGGAAGGCCTTTGTGGGAGGAATCTTCTCATGCCTGCGCCCCTCCTCGGCGGAAACCGACAGAAGGGCATACAGGGCTTTCATAAGGTGACTTTTCCCCGTACCGTTCTCCCCCACCAGGATATTCAACCCCTTGGAAAAAGAGAGTTCCGCCTCAGAAAAAGCGGTAAGGTTTTTTACATGAAATTCCCGAATCACCCGAACTCCTCCCCTCAAAATATCCTGCGGAAACGATACGGTCTATGCTGCTCTCCTCCATGCACATCCAGCCCTCTTCTTCTACGAGAAAACCCAGCTTTCCAAGATGCCATCTTGTAAAGAGCTTGCCGGTTTTCAAACGATCCGAAACCCCGAATTTTACCTTGCAACTTTGGCCATTTCTATTTTGCAACAAACAGCCCTTCCCGATGAGACTGGGCACAATAGGCTTTTCCCTTATGGACATTATAACGCTTGGATCCCACTATTTCAGCCTTACGGAGAAGACGTGCCGCTTCGGGAAGAGAAAGTTCTTCCGGAGGAGGACAAAGGGTACCCTTTCGTCCAGGCTGCCAAGCATACCAGGGCGGGGACAGGGCCCCGCCCCTACCAAAACCGGCGATATGCCCGCCCCTTCGAAATTATAATCGCATGGTAGGGGCAGGCCCCCGTGCCTGCCCTGAGAGGCCCTATTCGCCAAATCTATTTCTTCCCCTGTTTACCATTACAACGGCAAGGGCGACGGGGCTCCTCCGTTACGCACCGAAGCGTAGGCGGCCTGGATGATCTCCACGGTTTTGCGGCCGTCCCGGCCGTCCACTCGCAGAGGCTCTTTGCCCTGCAGCACATCCAGCACGTGGCGATAGTAGGCCCTGTGGCCGAAGCCATAGACGTTGGGGGGAGCGGTATCCGCCTGGTGCACTTCGTCATCCATGGGATCCGGGGAGTCGAACTCCCACCGCTCGAAACTGTTCAGGGCAAAACCGCCGATTTTTACGGTTCCCCGCTCTCCCAGCACCGTAAGGCTTCCTTCGAGGTTTTTGGGATACGCCAGGGTGGTAACACTGATGCTCCCCAGGGCACCGCTGCGGAAACGCAGATTTACCACGATGCTATCCTCCGCCTCGATGCGCCGCCCCTGGGTGGCGCTATAGGCCTGCACGCTCTCCACGGCACCCCCCATCCACTGCACCAGATCCACGTAGTGCGCCGCCTGGTTGGAGAGACAACCACCGTCGAACTCCCAGGTGCCCCGCCACTTGGCCATGTCGTAATAGTCCTGGGGCCGGGTCCAAAGCACGTTGGAGAGCACCATGTAGATGCGGCCGAAACGCCCCTTTTCCAAAGCCCGGCGCAGCAGATCCACGGTGCGGTTGAACCGATTCTGTTTCACCACGAAGAGCTTGGTTTTGTTTCGGTCGCAGGCTGCGATGGCCCGATCCACCTCGGCGAGGGACGTACCCAGAGGCTTCTCGCAGAGAGTATGCATTCCCCGCTCCGCCGCCTGCGTCACGTGTTCCGGGTGCAGCCCCGAGGGAGTGCAGATGGAAACGATATCGCAGGGAACGGATTCCAGCATCTCCTCGTACCGGGTAAAAGCCGGGCACCCCGCAGCCTCCGCCACCGCCCGGGCCCGATCTTCCTCCACGTCGCAGCAGGCCACGAGAGAAGCCTCGGGAAATTCTTTCAACGCCTCGATATGATTTTTACTGATGCGGCCGCATCCGGCCAGGGCAAAACGGTACATGCAGAAAGCCTCCTAGGGAGCACCGTTCTCTATGCGTTTTATTCCACTGCAAAACACATTTTTCGGCACCCTCAAAATTTATGTTACAAAATATATCCTTGAAGCTCTATTCTCTCCAGGCTTCTTCATATTTTTCGATCATCCTGGAAAGACTGAAGTTTTTTTGAATCCGCTCCCGGGCAAGCTTCTTTCTCCGCCCCCAGGCATGGGGATCTTTCATAGCCTCCAAGGCTTGACATATGCCCTCGTAAAGGGCATGGGAATTCTTAAAAGGAACTGCCCACCCGGTATCTCCTACAATAAAAGCCGCATCTCCCACATTCGTGGTTACGCAGGCAGTGCCGCAAGCCATGGCCTCTGCCAGAACATTGGGAAAGGCTTCGCTGGAGCTGGAAAGCACGTGCACATCCAAGGCGTTCATAATTTGGGGAATATCGTTCCGCTGGCCTAAAAGCCGCACATGCTCCACAAGCTGTCTTTCTTTCAGCATTACGTAAAGCTCTTTATTCGTTTTCTCCATACCCGTGCCGACAAGCAAACACTGAAAAGAATGCCCAGAACGCCGCAACTTCTCCAGAGCGTCCAAAAGGTTCCTATGATCTTTCATGGAATCGTAGCGGGCCACCATTCCCAAAAGAGGCACTTCCAGAGGGATTTCCCAAAGCGCCCGCAGCTTCTGCCGGGCATCTCCATCCGGAGCAAAACGAGAAAGATCGTACCCGTTGGGAATAACGACAAACTTCTCCGCCCTATATCCCAAAGCCTTATGAGCTTCCGCAGCCTCTTGGGAACAGCAGATAATCTTTTTAGGGATCATTCGGGATAACCGGGCGCATAGCCGGGCGACCCTAGGGGTGGAGCTTGTGGCATGACATTGATCGATACGGTTGTTACGAATGCCCCAGTAAACCCTGGGAATCCCCGCAAGCCGGGCCACCACGCCCCCTATAAGATCGGCATGGTACATCCAGGTTTGCACCACCTGGGGCCTTTCGGCACGAAGAATCCGCCACAAGGTAAAAAGACCTCTCAAAGAACACTTTCCCCGAGGCATTCCAAGAGCATGCACCGTCACTCCCGTGCGTCGCAAAAGGGGGCCATACTTTCCTTCATCCATGAGAGAGACCACACAATGCAGGCTCTCCGTATCGTCCAGGCAAAGGCGGTACAATACCGCTTCGGCTCCTCCGTCATTGAGGCCGGTGATGATGTGCGTTGTTTTTGTCACCCAGGGCACCTTGATTTGTTCATTCATTTTTTAAAATTTTTCCGAAAAACGAGATAAGTTTTTTCATCTTGGGTATCCAATTAAGGGTTTTTTCCGCATACTCCCGCATTTTTTGAGGATGCTCAGGGTCTTGCAGCACCCTTTCGGCAAAAGAGCGTACCTCCAGCATATCGATGGCTTCTTCGCTAGCAGGAAATTTCTTTATGTACGGAAAGGTCTCATCAAAATCCGGATCACCAAAGGCGGTAATAAAAGGAATGCCCCGAGCACAATATTCTCTTGCTTTCAGCTCCGAAGTTTCCCTCAAACCTTTTCTGTGCACTCCCAAACTTCCCACCCCGATATGGCATCTGTCAAACATGGCATCAAGATCGGGGCCGTACAGAGAGCCATGGAAAAAAACGCTACTCTCAAGCCCATGTTTTTTGACCAACGCTTCAAGCGCCGGCACCGCACTTCCTTGGCCCACAATATGAAGCACTATCTTTCCATGGCCACTACAACCAACGTCTCCAGCACAAAATTCTGCCAAACCCCGGATAAGGCGATCCACGCCATGCCAAAGGCTTACATGGGCTACAAACAAAAGGTGCAATTCTGAATCCTCTTCCAGGCCCTTCGGAATGCAACGCAAGGGAAGAGACTGCACATCCACGCCATTTCCTATGGTAATCCCCTTGTCCCGGTGTAACGAAACTCCCGCCAATGCAAGTTGATAATCCGTTATTTCTTGGGTTACCCCAACCATACCCGAAAGCTTTTTACGTATGGCCCCCCTAGAAAAACGTTCGCTCCAATAAATGATTCCCTTTCCGGAAAGGGAAATTTCTATAAGCTCATTGCATTGGTGTTCCGTCACCACAGGTTTCTTTACTTTATCCAAAAAACTGCAGAAAAAAGGATCTCCCATGGGATAACGAAAAAAAACCACATCACAAGCAGATTCTTCAACGCAGTGAAGAACTTCGTAAAAGAGTCTTTTCCGTCGCATAAAGGCATCTGCAATGCCTCCCGTTTTTTGAGGCGAAAAGGTTTTATACTGTGATATACCCTCCCCTACGAGAAAAGAATATGTTCGGGAGACCTCCCGCACTCCGCTAAAATCATAGAGAAAAAGAAAGGGCTCGCAATTATTTTCTTTAAAGGCCTTTACCTGGGCAATTACCTTTTTACGTACTCCGGGAAGAATTGCCAACCCACCTGCGACATACAATATTTTCATAATCCAATCCTTTAAATTTAATTTTTGTTATTTTGTGACAAAACTCCTCAAGACTTTCTAGTTCCTGCACGCCCAAGGCCGTTTAGAAAAAGTCCCTCTCTTCTTGAACTCTGTTTTTCGAAGACTACGAGACCTCCTCATAGGACAGCGTAGTATATATTTTCAAGAAAACATTCAAACCGTTTTCTCCAATCTTTTTCCCAATAATATTCCCACTCTGCAATTTGGCCTTTATTCTCTAAAAGTAAAGTCGCCAGATCATCAGCATTTTTAAAGCGTATTCCAACCTCTGAAGGGATATATCTTTTACTGAGCTCGGTATCCCATATATATATTTTTTTTTCAAACGGAAGGGCCTCGAACATCACGGTTGAATAAGCGCCAACAATAAAATCATGATTGAAAATAGACGAGTAAATATCGCCATTTTCCTCTATTTCAATTCCGGGCACGGATTCAATTTCTTGACACCTATCTTCTCTGAAAGGTATTTCTCCTGGATGAAGACGAAATGTTATTCCGAAATTTTCAGTCAATTTTAATCGCAACTTTTTCGTAAGTTCGACAAATTGAGAAGTCATAGCTCCTTGAGAAACAATAAGAACCTTATTTCTTCCCTTTCCTTCCGGCTGCTTTTTTTGTAATTGACTTTCAAGAAAAGGTTTACCAATAGCGACTTTTTTGACTGGATAGCGATGAGATATATTTGACCAGTATTCTCCGAAGGTAAGAAAAAAATCTGGGAGGTAATCATGGTACGAGTGTGGTAACAAGGAATAATTATATGCTGGGTGGGCTTCACTTACAGACCCGTGCTGAAACTCGATAACTTTTATGCCCCTCTTTTTCAGTTTTTTTGCCAAAAAAGCATTTCCCCCGCCATATCCACAACAATGGATGGAAACAATTCGTGCCTCTGTGCGAAGAATTATGCGTTCTAGGCTTTCTGCATAGACGATCATTTTAATCAAGAAAGAGGGGTCATGGCTTAGCTGGCTCACAAGGCTAGATGGAATTCCCAAGTCTTTTTGCATAATTTTTGCCAAAAAGCTGGCAAAACATTTACATTGTTCGACATTCTTTTCGTTAAAATATGAGCGGCTAAAAAAGCTACGTTTGACACGTCCCCAAAGCCTGATAGCGTCGAGATATCTAATATTATCGTGACATTCGGGAGAAAAGTGCGCCATTCTAAAGGGCTCTTCCAGGAAGAGACTCCTCTTATGGCTACTTCCCACAAAATAGTCATAAGAATTATCAAAGCTCTTGCCATTTTCCAATTTAATGCGGTTGCGGGCTGTGGTAAGGAAAACCATATCTGCTTTAGGCAAGCTAAAATAAGGGTTTTTCCCTCTCGCCACAGCGTTGAAAATCAATTTTTTTATCAAATAGACATCTTTTTGAAGGCTTGCATGAGGTTTTTGAAGACCATTGAAAGAATTGAAGAAATCCATGTAAAGAGATGTCCTTACTCCCGGCCACAGATGAAGACCCCTCACCTTAAATTGCATTAGTGATTCGGCATATTTTTCTTCAAAATTTAAAAAACGATCCATCTGCTTCATCTCTCACTTTTTAGCTGCATTAGATTTTTAACCACCATCTAGACATTTGCCCAAACGACTCAAAGTTTTTCTTGAGAATAATATTTTTCCCACAAAGACTCTAAAAAACTTCAACTTACGGAAGTTGTACCATGAAATTCTTCATCACAACATAATTTCTCCCAATTTGCGCCTGGCCACCAAGTAATCGAGAATATCCAGTTTTTTCCTCATTTTCCAACAACAGAATAACGTTTTTTGGTAGAAATAAGTTAGGAACATATAGATCAAATTGTGTTCCTAACATCTTTCTAGCAATCTTTTTCAAGGCATCTTCTTTCCCAAACGAAATATAAGCATCTAACACTGCACCACCCAAGACATCTCGCAAGGCTTTTCCTCTTCCATCCTCTGCCAACAAGACAGAGGGTTTTGCAACGCTATTCATGTGGAGGTGAGAATGGACTCTAAAACCTACGTGAAGGTCAACATCTTCATAGTAGTTCACTAGCCGCTCTGCGCTTCCAGAAAGATCTTGAAAGGGGATGCATTTATCTTCAAGCCATTTTGCAAAATCTTGATGTCTCCGAAGATGAAATTCCGAGGCTCCGTGTGTTTGTAAAAAAACCTCGTTTTGCAAAGAATGTTGAAAAACTACCTCCAAAGGACAGTCCTTACCTTGCAAATACTCTGCAAGCAATGATATTGTTTGTTTCATCAAGATTTCCATGGATTGGCTTCGCAGAAACGACACTCCCAAAGAAAAAGCAACTTTATTAATATCTCGCACATCACCTTTTTCTTGATGATCTTTTTCTAGCACATCTATGCTATAACATGCAGGACATCCCGTCATAATAACATTTTGGATTCCGTGGAAAAAAAGCGCATTCTGCGTATGATAATCTCGGACGCTGGAAAAATAACCCGAAAGTTCAATTCTCCGCAACAACTCAAGGGTTTGTTCGTTAAGTGGGTAATTATATGTGTTGAACCAATCTCCTTGAAGTGATTTCCACCCAATTCCCATCATAAGGATCGGGACTTTTATCTTATCGAGGTCATCCACCATTGGGTAAATTCTTGGTCTCATCTCTCTTTGCAATGCAGGGCCTCCCATGAGAATGAGGGCTTCAGCACCGTTAACTACGCTAAGACGTTCGTCGTCAAAAGGTTCCCAAGCGTTAAAATCGACAATATCACGATCAGGCCTTAAGGTAGCGAAAAGCTCTTTGGCTCGATATTTTATAAGAAAATCACCTGCATTATTTTTGCTTCCTGTCAAAATAACATAATATTTTTTCAAGACAACATCCTCCACTGCAAAACGGTGTCTTCATTGATATCTTGAAGCGCCACTTTGCCCACCACGCTTTCGATTTCTCTAGGGCTTATTCCATGAGCTGGACGCTTCCATGTGAGATGTTCTTTGGTAAGTCTTTCGCCTTTCGAAACATTTTTCGCTATTACGAGGCTTCTCCGTGCATTTTTACGAGAGAGGTCTTCTTCGGGCAAAGAAATAACGCTAGTTTGACCTATCAGTTCAAGCAAACGCACCGTATTCTTTCGGAAAACCTTAAGATCTTCCTTATCCATAGCATGATAATGATCATTACCAGGAAGCGACTTGTCGTGAGTAAAGTGTTTTTCTAGAATTCTTGCACCAAGAAGATAGGCAGTTTCCAAGGTTTTCATGTCCTTGGGCAAAGTATGATCAGAATATCCTATGATAGCGTCTGGGAAAGTCTTTTTTAGTCCTTGTATCATGCCAAGATTTGCACTAGAATCCATCGTGGGGTAATTTAAAACACAATGAAGCAAGGCGACGGGGATATTAAAAGGTTCTATCCATTCCCATGCTTCACAAATTTCTGAAAGTCGGCTAGCGCCTGTTGACAGAATAATAGGCTTACCAAACTGAGAAATATATTCAATAAAAGGCTTATTCGTTATATCAGAAGAAGAAATCTTAAAGACTTCCATTAAATCATTCAAGAATCTTGCCGATTCGATATCAAAAGGCGTGCTAATAAAATCGACTCCGACTTTATCACAATATTTCTTTAACTCTTCAAACTCCTTTTTCCAAAACGAATCGTGTTTCTTGAAAAGTTCGTACTGAGACAATGTGGGTTCCTTCGATGTATCCCAATATGCAGGAGAATCTTTAGAAGCAAGTGTTTCTGCTTTATAGCTTTGAAATTTAACTGCATCGGCGCCACCTTCAAGAGCCTCATCAATCAAGCGCCTCGCTGTTTCCATGCTCCCCTCGTGATTAACTCCTATTTCAGCAATAATATAGGGGGAAGGAAAAGCATTATCATATTCACTCTTTTTTTTAAAAACACTTGTTATTTTCACAATCATGCCTCCTCTACAATCTTCCGAATTAATTGATTTACTCTTCTCCTGCCAGATTTCAAATCGATGCCCCGCATGGCTTGATTCATTGTTTTGCGTGTTTCCCAAGAATCCACCAAACGAGCAAATACTTCTAATATTTGTTCGTTGGAAACATTGCCTCCTAAACCTAAATTCAAAAAACCGTATTCAGACGAAGCAAAAAAATGCGTCATTTCTCTTTTGTTTTGAGCCAAAACTATTGTTGGTATACCAACACTCGCCACTTCATAAATAGTTCTTCCAGCAGACGTAAAAGCAACATCTGCTTTTGCCATGAAAGAAGCCATATTTTTGATGTTGCTATGTATCTCTGCATCAGGATATTTTCCCAACATTTCATGATGTTGATACCCTAAACCTAAAACAACACAAATGTGTACTGAACGATTTTTACAGAAAGCATATATGGAATCCAAAACTTTGCAGGCCATATTTTCAGGATCAACGCCACCAAAAGTGATTAGCACCTGACTAACAGATGGCGAAATAGCTATTTCCGGGAGAAAAACAAACTCATCTCTCAGCATAAAAAATTCGTGCCCATAATAGTGATTAGGCAAACACCTATCCTCTGGATAAATTGCGTTAACCACCAAATCAGCTATTTTAGCGCCTTCTCCCAAGTCCTCAAAATTAATCACTTTCATGCCTGTTTTTTTCAATGCGGTTATGTACTCAAGTGTAGTATCCAACATGTCATTTATCACAACGTTCGGAGCTATTCTGCATATTTCTTCAACGATATCTTGCTCTTCCTGCAGTATTACCGGATAGTTTTGTTCTCTTATCTTTTCAAAGGCCAGAAGACTTTTTCGGTCAACAAGAAACTGGATCTGATGATCAAGGATATCGTTTGCCACAAGAAGCGTGTTGTATACATGCCCAAGGCCTATTTCGAGATTTCCAGAAACAACAAAAAGGATTTTTTTTCTTTTAAGAAAATAGCTGCACAAGCTCCAATCTTCATAAGAATCAATGTCAATTTCTTCTCCCCCAGACAAAAGGAATAACGCAACCCTTCTTCCAACCCTGCTGTTTTCTTGTATTACGGATGGGCGGGTGAGCAAAAAGCCACCTGTTTCTTTATACATAGGGGGAAGATATTGCCTATTAACTCTTTGCTTATAATTAGGTATATATTTCTCATTCTCTAGTCGCCACGTTAGGTGCGTGTCATTCGTTGCGGATATCATCGTGTCAACATCTCGGTCTTCTATCATTTTTTTTATAGCTGAGTCCAAAGATTCAACTCGCAACAATGGAGAGGTCGGCTGCAGAGTAACAATCACATGATACTCTTTACCTTCTCTTTGTTTTGCCGCTTGGTATGCATCAAAAACAACTGGATCAAGAGTAGTTGAATCAGTAGCTATCTCAAAATCACGCACATGCACCTTCGCCCCTAATTGTTTTGAGAATGATAGGATTTCATCGTCTTCACTTGAAACATAGACATCCGGTTTATATTTTGAAAGAAGCGCTGTCGCAATGGAATAACTTATCAATGGCTTCCCATTAAGTGCTCGAAGGTTCTTTCTGGGAATACCTTTAGAACCTCCCCGCGCCGGAATAACAATTAACACATTAAATCCAAAACGAGACATGCGAAACCTCCTCATGCGAAACCTCCTCTTACTAGAGGCCATTAAGTTTAGCATCGATATCCATATCATGAATAAACGCCATCAATCCACAACCTCATAGCTTCTGCGGAAACCAAATAAAAACGATCTTTCTAATTATTGTGCTCTAAAAATTTATTCTCTCCTTCCAAAACACTTTTTCACAACATATGAGGCCACTTTCCTCGTTGTTTTTATTGTACACAGAAAAACATTGAGGTTATTTTGCTTTAGGAGAAACAGCTCCTCCCACCTTCGCCATATCCATAAATTTCCGATTCTCCCGCAGTAGCTCGTCATAGGTTCCGTTAGCAATAAATCGTCCCTCTTCCATCAAGTAGATGGTGTCGCAATCCTTCAGGGTGTTCAGCCGATGGGCAATCATGATAACCGTCCGGGATTCGGAAGCCCTGCGAATGGCTTCGAGAACCCTCTCTTCCGTATGGCCGTCCAGGGCGCTGGTGGCTTCGTCCAGCACCAAGACTTCCGGATTGCGGTACAGAGCCCGGGCAAGGCCGATGCGCTGGCGCTGCCCTCCACTGAGGCGAACTCCCCGTTCGCCGATAATGGTATGGTACCCCTGTGGCAGGGTATTCACAAACGTATTCAGCGCCGCCATGCGCGCCGCCCGGAAAACCTGGTCATCGTCGATATTCTTATCCGGCACGCCGAAGGCGATGTTTTTCCGCAGGGTATCGTCGCTGAGATAAATTTCCTGGGGCACGTAACCGATATTCCGCTGCCAGGCATGCAGATTACTCCGGTTAAGAGGAATGTCATCCACAAGTATGCTTCCGCTTTGAGGAATAAGGAGCCCCAAAAGAATATCCACCAGGGTGGTTTTGCCGGATCCCGTGGCCCCCACAAAGCCGATAACGCTTCCCTTGGGGATATCCAAGCTGAGAGAATCGATAACGTTTTTGCCACTATCCGCATAAGCGAAGGAAATGTCCTTCAGGGAGAGTTCCCGCTGGAAGGTTATGGCTGCATCCTCTTCCGAGGCCGGTTCGCCGGAGAGAGGAATCGGCTCGTTAAGAAGATTTTCTTCGATCATATCCTGATACACCTTGTCGAGAATCGCCTGGTTATAGTACATCTGGGTTACCGAAAGGTAGATGATTTGCAGGGCCGGCATCATCCGCTTGCCCGCAAAAGCGTAGAGGCTTACCAGCGGAATGATGGTGGCAACCTTTTCTCCTCCATGCAGAGAGATTACCACAAAAAGCAGAAGCCCTCCGAAAACCACGACCTCCATGATGTAATAAGGAAGCTGGCCGATTATTCTGGCGAAAACATTCAACCGCGCGAAAGCTCCGGAGTGCAAGGCGTATTGATGGAGAAAATAGGGCTCCACCCCCATAACCTTGGTAATCTTGATGCTGGAAAGGGCTTCCGTGGCGGCCCGGAAACGCTTAGTATTGGCATCCAAACGCTGGGCTCCCTTTTTCTTGAGCTGGGCTCTGGTATAAAAATTGAGGAGGCCATAGGTTACCCCCAGAAAAAGGAGGGCCCCCGCCGTAACAAGGGGATCCACCGCAAAAAGCATACCCACGATAACGAGAAGAAGAAGCATGTTTACTAGCCCGTCAAAGAGGGGCATGAGGAAATTGTTGGTCAATGCATTGATTTCGGCAAGCACGTTTTTGCCCAGCTCGCTGGTGTTTTTGAGCAGAAAAAATTCGTAGGGCTTTGAGAGATAGACTTCTAACAGGCGCTTGGAGAGGGTGTGGTTTTTATTGAGCACAAACCGGGCTTTGCCCCACATGGTGAGCGCGCTGAGGACATTTGAAAAAACTACTGTAGCTATGGTAGCCATGCCAAGGGCTATCATAAAGGTACCGGGCTTCGTAAAACCCAGGGTAGTGTACCCCCAGGAAAGCCAACGGTTTGTCTGGATGGATTCGGGGTTCATGACCACGTTAATGAAGGGAAAGATGGAAAAAACCCCCAGTGCCTGGGCAAAAGCGGTGATGAGAGCCGCAGAAAAGAGCACCACCGCCTGCATGCGCTCCCGGGGAGTAAAAACCTCGTAGAGCTTGCGAAACGAGGACTTTTTCGTAAAGTTTTCCTTTCGGGAAGCATATTTTTTATGGATACGGTTTGCACAAGAGGCGGGGGTTTTCACATTATCACGTCCTTCATTTGTATGCGGCGTTGGTTGTGAAAGTGCAGACCTATCTTCCTGCCTTGTCATTAACCTTTGAAAATCAAATCCCGGCTCATGCTTTGCATCTACTCGCTAAGAAAGCAAAGTTTTTAAAAATATCCGTACTCTTCAAGCTGCAGAGAATATTTTTGAGAAAGAGCCTTATTCGAGACAAAATATATTTCTTTTATCCTTTCCTTCTCTTCGTCGCTAAATTTTATAGGACCTGGATTCGATTGGAAAGGAACGTGTATTTTTCTCAGGATTTGTGAAAATTCACTCTCCCCGAACCCAAAATGCACATTTGGAATAATCTTATTTTTCACCTCGAGCAATTCTTCGAACACCGAGATCTTATCAAATCTCCTCGTCCCATCCTTTGCTAATCTCACGTTCTCTTTGGGAACCTTTTTATCGTAAAGCTTTTCCCCATTAACACCAAGAAAGTCACAAAAACTTTTAAGGAAAAGAGCGTGATTCTCCTTGAGAAGCTCAAAAGGCAAAACCAAAATCCTATCTTTCCCTAACACCTCTGCAAAGGAATCCGCTGTTCTTAAAAAATTATAGGATAAGCGAAAAAGATTCTCTGGATCAGAAAAAAAGTCTTCTTTAAATTCCTCAAAACTACGGAAAAAGAGGCATTCCCTGAACTCTTTACGGAAATATTGATAGCTTTGTGCATACCGTGACGCCAAAATATCATACTGACGCCT
>Ga0334884_1004332_pt1 | contig 14779 bp, 14 predicted proteins | sample GraSluR1_MG_7_FD_207215 | JGI IMG/M metagenome (GOLD analysis project Ga0334884, IMG submission 207215) | Sludge microbial communities from methane-producing bioreactor in Wageningen University, Netherlands - Granular Sludge_12_05 R1 | ecosystem: Engineered > Bioreactor > Anaerobic >...
GCGATCCAGGGCAACTGCGACAGGGCTGTAGGAAGAAATCGCCGGGACACCGGAGACGAGTTTGAAAACCCCCACTGGAGGAATCTTGCCTCGGAGACGCTTTACTGGACCATGGACAACATCAGCGCCGAGGCCCGGAGCTACTTGAAAACCCTTCCGGACAGCAGGCAGTTCATGATCAACAGGCGAACAGCGCTTTTCGTGCACGGGCTTCCCGGAAATCCCTCCCTCGGCCTGCCCTCCCAAACCGCCCATGAGGTTTACGACATGGTTCTTCGAAGGAACGACTGCCGGTTGTTCGCTTCGGGCCATACCCACGAACCCCTTGTGGTTCTCAGACCGGAAGGCCTCATCATCAACCCCGGAAGCGTTGGCGGCGGAACAAGGCCTGCCGGAGGCACGCTGGCGATACTGGATGTGGCGGAAGGGGCCGAGCCATACGCTGAGATTGTGGGGTTTGAGTACGATATCCGGGAACTCCGGCAGTTGTATGAAAAGGCCGGCATTCCGGAAGTGTTTCTGCATTGCGCCAGGCTGGGCCGCGACCCCCGGGGGCGCTGGCATACCGAAGACCCTCGTCTGAGGCAGGAGTGGGCCCGACTGTCGATGTCGTGACGCAAAGGAAAGGCTGAGGATGAACATTCTGGGAATATCGGCATTCTACCACGATTCCGCCGCGTGCCTGGTAAGAGACGGCATGATAGTCGCCGCCGCCCAGGAAGAGCGCTTCACCAGGAAGAAACATGACAGAAATTTCCCCGGCAACGCAGTGGACTACTGCCTCTCCGCCGGTGGAATCACCAGCGCCGATCTTGATGCGGTGGCCTTTTACGACAAGCCTTTTCTTACCTTCGAGCGCCTGCTGGAAACCTACCTGTCCTTCGCGCCGGCGGGTCTTCCCTCGTTCCTCAGGGCCATGCCCCTGTGGCTGAAGAAGAAGCTGTGGATGGGGGATGAGATACGAAAAAGCCTTGCGTGGAAGGGAACAGTGCTCTTTCCCGAACATCATCAGTCCCACGCGGCCAGCGCCTTCTTCCCCTCACCCTTTCAGGAGGCGGCAATCATCACCCTGGACGGCGTGGGCGAATGGGCTACCGGAACCTGGGGAACCGGTCGCGACAACAGGGTGGAACTCTGCCATGAACTCAGATTCCCCCACAGCCTTGGCCTCCTTTACAGCGCATTCACCTACTATACCGGCTTCAGGGTCAACTCCGGCGAATACAAACTGATGGGCCTTGCTCCCTACGGTGAGCCCGTCTACCGTGACCTGATTCTTGAACGGGTGGTGAACCTGAAGGAAGATGGCAGTTTCCGGCTGAACATGCGGTACTTCAACTACTGTCAGGGTTTGACCATGACATCCCGAAGGTTCAACAGCCTGTTCGGAAGCCCTCCAAGAAAGCCGGAATCTCCGATCCGAAAGCTGGACATGGACATCGCCGCCTCGATTCAGGCCGTGACCGAGGAAATCGTGCTTCGTATAGCCAGGCATGTGCGCCGGGAGACGGGGATGAAAAACCTGTGCCTTGCAGGGGGGGTTGCCCTGAACTGCGTGGCAAACGGAAAGATACTGAGGGAAAATCTGTTCGACAAAATATGGATTCAGCCCGCCGCGGGAGATGCGGGCGGAGCGCTGGGTGCCGCCCTCTTCGCGTGGCATCAGGTGCATGACGGCCCCAGACAGGCCGACGGAATCCGTGACAGCCAGAAGGGAAGCTACCTCGGCCCCAGGTGGTCCACTGATACGGTGGAGAAATGGCTTCAGGAAAAGGGATACCCCTTCACCAGGCTTTCGGATGAAGACCTCTTTGACCGGGTGGCGGAAGCGATCGACGGTCAGAAAGTGGTTGGATGGTTCGGCGGACGGATGGAGTTCGGCCCCCGGGCCCTGGGAAACCGCTCCATTCTGGGAGACGCCCGGTCACCCTCCATGCAGCGTACCATGAACCTTAAGATAAAGTACAGGGAGGGATTCCGGCCCTTCGCCCCCTCCGCGATACTTGAGAACGCGCCTGAATACTTCGACCTGGAGGGCGCAAGCCCTTACATGCTGCTTACGGTTCCGGTCCGGAAGGAAATGCTTCGGGAGCTGACGGAAGAAGAAAAATCCCTTTCCGGCCTGGACATGCTGCCTGTCCCCAGATCCAAGCTTCCGGCCATCACCCATGTGAACAACTCCGCCAGAATTCAGACCGTTTCCCGGGAGGACAATCCACGGTATCACCGGCTGCTTTCGAGGTTTCGCGACAAGACCGGTTGCGCAGTGGTCATCAACACCAGTTTCAATGTTCGGGGAGAGCCCATCGTGTGCACACCCCGGGACGCGTATCTGTGTTTCATGAGAACTGAAATGGATGCACTGGCCCTGGAGAACTGCCTTCTGCTGAAGGAAGACCAGCCCCCTCTTGAGGACTCCACTGATTGGAGAAGCATCTATGAACTCGACTGATAAAGAGCTGCGAAAATTCGGCCTGGTGATGGCCGGGGCTCTGGCGGTGATAATGCTTTTCGGCCTGTTGCGGGGCAGGGAGTGGTGGATGTGGCCCGGTATCGCCGCGGGGACATTCTTTGTTTCAGGGCTGTTGTTTCCAGGGCTTCTGAAGCCGGTGGAGTGGTTCTGGATGAAGCTGGCGGGAGTGATGGGTTTCGTGGTCACCCATGCGATTCTCACAGTTTTCTTCTTCCTGGTGATAACCCCTGCCGGACTGATGATGAGGCTTCTGGGAAAAGACCCGCTCAAGATAAGACGCCGGGACGCGGAAACCTTCTGGGAGGAAACCGAACACGAAGGGCCCTGCACCAGGCCCGACAAACCGTACTGACCAACTCCGGAAAGAGTGATGATGGGCAAGTTATCCGAAATTTGGGGTTTCATCTCCGCCAGGAAGAAGTACTGGCTGGCTCCGATCATCCTTGTGCTGCTGCTTCTGGGGGTGATACTGGTGGCCGCCCAGGGCTCGGCTTTGGCGCCGTTCATCTACGCCGTTTTCTAACCCTTTGCGGGAGGTTCCCACGCTCCGGGAGGAACGCGGACAATGCGGCGAAGGAACTCGTTTCATGAAGTGCGAAGCGTGTGCACAACCCCGCCGGGTTGCCATTGCGGCTGTGGAGTTCTGCTTGAGGTTTCCCGGGGAAGGGTAACGGGTGTAAGGGGCGATCCGGAGAACCCCTACAACCATGGGTACATGTGTCCCAGGGGCTACGCCATAGCGGATACCCTGTACAGTTCACAGAGAGTTCTTCATCCCATGGTCCGGACCCGGAGCGGCGGCTGGAAAAGGGTTTCCTGGAGCGAAGCTCTGGATCGGGCGGCGGACTCCTTCCTCACAGCCAGGGACACCTTCGGCCCCAGCTCCGCCCTTTTCATGAAGGGTACAGGCAGGGATGTGGGACCATGGCTGTCCGCCCTGGCCCATGGGTTCGGAAGCCCTGAGTATTACGCGCTGGGCCCGGGTTCCGGGTCGGCATGCCTGATGCCCCGGATGAGCGTGTGCGCCTCGCTGTTCGGAGGCTTCTTCACCGCCGACTGCTCCCAGTACTTTCCCGACCGCCATGAGAATCCCGCTTGGAAGCTTCCGAAGTGCATCCTTGTATGGGGTTCCAATCCAACCGCGTCCAATCCCGACGGCTTTCTGGGAAAATGGATAGTGGAATGCGTACGGATGGGCTCGAAACTGGTGGTGGCAGACCCCAGGAACACATGGCTGGCGGGAAAAGCCGATGTTCACCTCAGACTCCGGCCCGGGACCGACGGCGCGCTGGCAATGGCGTTTCTGAACAGGATGGGACAAACCGGAACCTGGAACCGTGATTTCACTGGCAAGTGGGTCTCCGGGATGGAGCGCACCCTGGAATCCACCGCCCGCTGGAACCTTGAAACCAGTTCAGCGGAATGCGGAATACCACCGGGAATCATCGCCAGAGGAGCCGACCTGTGGCTGCATTCCTCCCCCGGAACGCTTCATTGGGGAGTTTCAGTGGACATGAGCTCCTCCGCCCTGGGAACCGCCCACGCCCTGGCATCGCTGGTTGTTCTTTCAGGCAACCTGGATGTGCCCGGAGGGTGTGTTCTCACCACGGATCCCTTTGGGATTCCAAGAAGCGGAAGAGCCGGATCCCACCCGGAGAAGACCGGAGCGTCCAGATACCCCATGACCACCATGGGCTACCCCTACGCCCAGTCCGATGTCCTTCTGGACGAGATGGAAGCTGGAAGGCATGTGGCCTGCGCCTGGGTGCAGGGCAGTGGAACCGTTGTCAACGGTTTCGCGGCTCCGGACAGGGCGGCCCGCCTGCTCTCCCGGATACCCGAGGTGGTGGTTTGCGACCTGTTCATGACTCCAACCGCAGAGCAGTTCGGGACGGTGTTTCTTCCCGTTGCCTGTTATCCTGAGAGGAAGGGCATACGCAACTGGTGGTTTCAGCTTGCGGCGGTGAACAAGGCGGTTGAACCCCTCGGCGAAACCCGGAGCGACATGGAGATAGTGCTGGATTTCGGGGGCAGGGTTGCGCCGGAGCATTTTCCATGGTCAGATGTGGAGGGCTGGTTCGACCATGTTCTGCTCCCCTCCGGCATGAGCTGGCGTGAGCTTTCCGCCCGGGGCTGGGTAATGCCGGGAACCTTGTATGGAAAGCATGAGAAAGGTTTGCTGAGAAGCGACGGCTTGCCGGGTTTTTCCACCCCCTCCGGGAGAATCGAGCTTCAGCCGGAAATCATGAATATCGCCGGCCTTCTCCCGGCTCCCTGGTACATTCCCCCCGCCTTGCCTGATGAAGAACACCCGTTTCTTCTCACCACCGGTGCCAGGACACCGGTTTTCTTCCATTCCGAACACAGGAACGTAAAAAGCCTTCTGGAACGGAATCCCCTGCCACTGGTAGAGGTGAACCCGGCGGATGCTGAACGGCAGTCCATCGTGGACGGTTCCTGGGTTACGCTTTCATCTCCATGGGGCAGTTGCGGAAGGGTGGCCCGGATCACTGAGAGGGTTCCTCCCGGCACGCTCATGGCTCAGCATGGCTGGTGGCCTCCGGGCATGGATGAGACAACCGGCCGGAAGCTGAACATCAACAACCTTCTGTCCCATGGCATGCAGGGCAGGGGCGGCCTTGGATACCCGTTCAGGTGCATTCCGTGCGGCATTTCCCCGGGACCCGAACTGCTGCCCGCCCCGGATGACCCCCTGCGGATGCCGGAACTCCGGGCAAACCCGGGGGTTGCCATAGTGTCGGAATGGTGCTCGGGATGCCGGGCCTGCGAGTTGGCCTGCCTTCAGAGGCTTTCAGGGAAAAGGGGTAACGGGGGTCTGGTTGTAACGGAGCGTTCCGGGGAGTACGAATCATATCTTCCGGTGTTCACTTCCCTGTGCCTGCGCTGCCCCGACGCTCCATGCGCCGCTGCCTGCCCCACGGGAGCGCTGACAGGAGAGGGCTGGGCCAGGGAATGATGTTCCGGGAAAGGCTTGGGTTCCGAACGTCCGGCATGGCGGAACTGCCTCTTGGAAAGGCACTGGCGCACATAGCCGAAGCGGGATTTTGCCTGGTGGAGTTTTGCATGGAGCACCCTGATGCCATGGACTATCGGGGGGATTTATGTGGACTTGGCCTGTCCGCGGTGAGCTATCACGGAAAGAGGGATGATTATGCTACCAGGAGAAGACATATTGCGCTGACTCTTGAGAAAGCGCAGGAAATGGGAACTGGAGTGGCAGTCCTGGGTTCTCCTGTTTTCAACAGCGTCTCTCTTCGAAGTTTTCTGGAGGAGTGTGAATGGGTTATGGACAGGCTTCCACCGGGTGTGAGGCCCGCCTGGGAACCGGAGCCCGGAACACTCCTCGAAGGAATCAGGGAGTTCGGCAAACTCGCGGAAGAGCTTGGACCCGAGGCAGGACTGAACCTGGATTTCGGACACGCCCATCTTGAGGGATTGAACCCGGGGACGGCCATGAGCATGGCAGACGGCAGGATTCTCCACTGCCATATCGAGGATGTTCCGGAGAGGGAACATGTTCATCTTTTACCCGGAGACGGGGTGTATCCCTGGAAACTCCTTGTTTCCGCCATGGCGCATCACCAATATTCCGGGCCACTGGTGGTGGATCTGTTCGCCCTTCCGTCGGATCCCCGGGAGTTTGTGCGCAGGGCCCATGATTCGGCGCTTCGGCTTCTGGAGGTTAATTGACCGGTTACTCAGTAGGTGTGGGGCTAACCTCGGCCTGCCCCTTTTCGTGCTCCCACTGCTATTCCGGCGCCGGCAGAAACCCGGTTCACCTGGATTCTGAGAGGCTTCTCCGGTTCATCGACGTTTTTCCGGTATCCGCGATTAACCTCGGCACCGGCGAGGCGTGCATGCACCCCGATTTCATCCGGGTGGTGGAAGCCATTCTGGAAAGGGGTATTCACCTCGCCCTTACCACAGCGGGCCCAAGTCTTTCCGCCCTGCCGGACCGAACGGTCTCTTGTCTGCACGATGTGGACCTGTCTCTGGATTACCCCACCGCCGGCGAACATGACGCTGTAAGGGCTTCCGGGGCTTTCAGGATGGTAGAGGACGGAATAGCCCGCTGCAGGGATCTGGGGGTGACGGTTTCACTGGCCATGTGTCTCATGAAGGGGAACGCAGAGCGCATGGAAGAGATGTGCGGGTTTTCCAGGGAAAGTGGTGTTCCCCTTCGGGTAAATGTATATAAACCCGTTTATGACCAGGGTCTGAAGCCATCATTCGAGGCTTTCTGGAAGGCGGTTTCCGTGTTCTTCAGGGAAACCGGTGTGGTATCGTGCTCCGAACCTGTTGTTAATGCGGCCCTGGCTTTCCATGGCCATTCCCTTGCCCCCAAGGGTTCACCCTGTGGTCTTCACGGTTTCAGGGTTTCACCGTCGGGAGAAGTGCTTCCCTGTGTCTACTGGGGTCCCACAGGAGTCAACATGGAACAGATTCTGGAGCGTCCGGAGCTTCTGGCCTCATGCGGCGAACTATGCCACGGCGCCCCGGTGCCGGAAGACTGCCTTTCCTGCCCCTGGAAAGCCATCTGCCTCGGAGGCTGTGCCGGAAGGAGATACTACACAGGGCTCTCCATGCCCGATGACTACTGCTTTCACCTCAGGGGCGCCGCCCCGCCGAACCTTCGAATGGACAAACAGGACGGAAAGGAGTTCATCCATTCCAGTTATCTGTGTACGATGATCGGGGAGCCCCTTGGACAGTGAGATCTTTCTTCACCCCTTCACATCCCCGGGGGGTAGAAAAGTCATCCTGAACTCGCTGACACTGGAGATTTGCCCGGTTCCCGGAAAGCCGTCACCCTTCGACCCCGACAGGCTTCTTCAGAAGTACCGAAGCTTCTCCTTGTCTCCGGGCGTGACCATGGCCACATTTTTCGTTACAGGCGCGTGCCCGCGAAAATGCGGCTACTGCTTCGTTCCCGCCACACTGGGAACCATGACCGGGGCCGAGGTGCGAAACGGCATGGAACTCTTCCGGAAGATGGCGGCGGACAAGGCCGATATTCTCATCTACGGAGGCGAACCCCTGCTCGAGCCGGAACTGGTGATGGGAATCATCAAGAACGCTCAGCCGGGCCATAACCTCTGTCTGGCCACCGGTGGCCTGGAGTTTCCGGAAAGGATCGCGGAATCGATGGCGGAAAGGGATGGTTTCGTCATCGTGAGCATGGACGGCAGGGAAGACATCCACAATGCCCTGAGGCCCCTGCCCGGCCGCAACTCCCATTCAATGGCTCTGAAAACCTTCAGCGCCTTTCGAAGCGCGGGCTGTCGGGTGGGGATAAGCATGACCGTGACCCGGGGAAACGCCACCCGGGTCAGAGACGATTTCCTGCATCTGATGCACACTCTGAAGCCTGACGACATGGGCCTGAACATCTGGATGCATCCCGGACCCGGAACCCCTGTCAATTCCTTTGAGGCCCGATGGCAGGATGTTTTCGAAGCGATAACCGGTTGTCTTCGCCACGCCCTCGCAGAGGGGATGTATGTGGAACAGCTGTTCAGAAGGCTCAGGCCTCTGGTTACATCAACTCCCAGGCTCAGAGACTGCCCCTCAAGAGGCGGAAGGCTGGTGTTCTCCCCCGGGGGCGCTGTGAGTCCGTGTGACTGCATGGCCGCGGCGGGAGTGTACTGTGCCCGTTCCCCGCAGGAGGTTCCCTCCTTGCTTGACTCTTTTGCCAGGCTTGTGCCGGTGTACAGGGATGAATGTCTTTCCTGTCCCTGTGTGGCCCTCTGCGGCGGCGGATGCCTTTACGACGCCATGGCCCGCACAGGCAGCCTTACCGGCGTGAAGGAAGAGCGATGCAGTTTTGAAAGGGCTTTTCTTCAATGGCTGTTGGGTTTGATAACTGACAGCCTGCCGCCGGACAGGCCTCCCGGTCCCCTCTCTCCCTCAGAGCTTGCGGCGTTTCTTCCCCCGGGAATCCTGGACAGGGCCCGGATGCCTCAACCGGAAGGAATGCTGGGGGGTGAACTGCGGTGACAGGTGGTTGGGTTCGTCTGGGGAAGAACTGTCATGTGAACCCCTTTTCCATCGAGTTCTATTTCGGAGATACACCGCCGCTGGATGGTCCGGTGTCACCGCCCCCGGAGCCACCCCTGAAGCTCAGGGCGGTGCAGGCGGTTGTAACCGGAAGGTGCAATCTCTCCTGCGAATACTGCAGCGCCAGGATTGCCGGCGGGTTTCACGGCGACATGGATGAGCCGGCTCTGAAGGCGGTTCTTGCCCATTCTTCGCCGGAAAAGCTGCTGCTGGTTACCGGAGGAGAACCCCTTCTTCACCGCCGCGCCGTAACCACACTTCTTGAAAGCTGGGAGGGGCAGGCCGTGCTGTTCACCAACGGCGCCCTTCTGGACAGGGAGACTGCGTTGTTTCTCCGGGAGCGGGGAACCGCCCTGGTGGTTTCCATGGACGGATTCGAGAAGGAGCACAACATTCTGAGGGGGAACTCCTGGAAGAGCGCAGCCGGCGCTCTGGATACGGCCCTTGAAGCGGGTTTGCCCGCGGGGATATCTCTTGTCACGGGTCCCCACAACGCTCCGTCTCTTCCGGAAATGCTTTACAGACTCCATGAGAGGTTCAGACCGGTGAGTTTCGGTGTAAACATTCAGCACTACACACCCGGGGGCTTTCAACCCGTCACCGGCGGGGAGTACGCAAGAATCATTTTGGGAGCCTACAGGTTCAGTCTGGACACCGGCGTGTTTGTGGACCAGGTGGCGAGAAGGCTTCTGCCGGTTGTGACCGGCAACTTCCGTCACAGGGACTGCTCGGCCCAGGGGGGCAAACTGGTTTACCGGCCCGACGGGTCGGTAAGCAGTTGTGTTAACACAACCGGGATCACCGACTGGGGGAGAAGAAATCCTGTTAACTATCCTCCGTGCGCCGGGTGTGCCGCCCTGGGGATCTGCGGGGGCGGCTGCACCTGGGACGGAATTCACCTGGCTTCGGAAGTGCCTGGCCCCGACCCCAGAAACTGCCTCTGGACTCTGGCGCTTCTGGTGGCTTTCTCACAAACCATCATTGACAACATGCCGCCGGGTACCGTCAGACCCTCTCGAAAGCTTTTGGCCGATCTGTTCGAAAGCCTTTGCAGAAGGGCGGATACGCCCCTTGCCCAGTCCCTGGGCCATGGAGAGGAAACCCGTTGAGAGGCTGGAGCCGGGAGAAGGCCGCCGCGTACGCGTCCGGCAGAAAACACTCCCGGGCCGATGAAACGGTTGCCGCCCTTATCCGGATTGAAAAGCGGATTCTTGAACTTGGATGCGGCCCGGCCGTGGCAGCCCGGCGCATTCATCCCGAGCTTATGGTGTGTACCGATGTCACAGAGGCTTTCCTGCCCGTCGCAAGAGTTAACGCTCCCGCGTCAACAGTTCTCTGCGCGGACGCAACGGCGATTCCCTTCAAAAACGGGTCGTTCGACACGGTTCTGGCCATGGCTGTCCTTCATCACCTGGAACCGGATGACCTGCGTTCGACTCTGGAAGAGTCCATTCGCGTCCTGGTTCCCCGGGGAAGGTTCATGCTTCTGGAGGACTGGGCCTTCACCGACCCCTCACCCTTTGAACAGAGAGCTTTGGAAGTTCGGTTTCGAAACGGAAACAACGAGTTCCACCGGTCGTTTTCCGAGTGGGACCGGGTGTTTCAGGACAGCGGCTTCGTGGTTCTCGAGCGCCGCTGGCCACACAGGCCCTTTCATGATCTCGGTGAAGGTGGAAGTGTCAGAATGATGGCGGCGCTGTACGGGAAGGAACAGTGAAAACCCTGCTGGTTCAGCCATGGCTGGGAAGAAGGCAGCATCCTGTGGTTCCACTGGGCCTGCTGACCGTGGCGGCTTCCATGGATGACTGCGAAGTGCTTGATCTCAACACTGTCGCCGACCCCATTCCAGCCCTGAAGCGCTGTCTTTCGAGAATGAAACCCCGCAGGATCGGCTTCTCCCTTCGGAACGCGGATACCACAAATCCATTCGATCCCTTCAGTTACATTCCCGCGTTTCTGCGGCAGGTCAGGTTGGCCTCGGAAATTCTCCCTAATGCGGATATCGCAGTGGGCGGAGGAGGCTACAGCCTGTTTCACAGTGAAATCGAAGCCGCGGCGCCAGTCATCACCGGCGGTACAGTTGGACACTGGGAGAACAGCCTTCCCCGGCCCCGGTGGGATCTTGTCGATCTCGAGCCCTATCTTCCTTTTCAGGGCAATCTTTCCGTGGGTATCGAGGCTGGCAGGGGCTGTAATCTGGCCTGCTCCTACTGTGTCTACCCCTCCCTCTCCGGAAGGGTGGTGATGAGCAAGAGGAGCTCCCTGCTGAGTGAAGAAGCGGCATTGCTGAAGAAGAGGGGTGTGAGCCACATCTTTCTCTGCGCTCCCGTTCTGAACCACAGCCCGGGCGCCGGGGAAGAGGCGGCTATGGCGGTGGCAGCCTCCGGCCTGACCTGGGAGGCTTATCACACGCCGCTTGGCTTCACCGCCGAATACGCCGGGATCATCAGGAAGGCAGGCTGTACCGCGGTGAGTTTCAGCCCCGACGGAGGCCGTGAAGAGGATATGGCATCTCTGGGCAAGAATTTCGGTCTTCCGGAAACCGCCTCTGCAATCAGAGTCGCCTCGGAAGCCGGTTTGAAGGTGTACATCGGTGTTTTTCCATACCTTCCCGGGTCTTCTCCCATGGCCATGACCCTGGCTTTCCTCACGGCAAGGCGCTGGGGAGCCCTGGCGGGTGAAAGGCTTGCAAGGCTGCGTTTCGGCGCGATAAGAAGACTTCCGGGCAGCGCGTTCGGCGATGGCGCCCCGTGCTTTGACAGCAGAGTTCCCCTCAGCGAGTTTGTGCTTCCTCCAGCTCCATGGATGGGATTGTTCCGCTTTCTCCGAACAGCTCTGGAGAGAAGACTTCACTGAGAAGGCGGTGTTCCGCTTCGAAGCGTTCACAAAGAGCCAGCGAAAGGTCAGCATCCCTCTGAAGCTGCTCGCGGAGTTTCTTGCCTGTGGATGAAACAAGCCTCAGGGTTGCAAGTTTCGCCTTCGTGGAAAGAATTGTGAGTTCGCCCGGCGGACCATACTTCGAAGGGAGTTCCAGAGGGAAGGCGAAGGGAGACTATGAACAAAAAAGATGCCCCTTCCTCAGGAGAGTGGAGACACCGGCATCATTTTAACCTCCCTTCCCCTTCAAGCATGCCGGTGCATTGTTAAGGGTGTGTTTGCCCGGTGTGAATTGACTTCAGCGAAGACCCCATTTTATGCTCGGTTATGGCTGATCGAGCAATGCGATTATGACTGGTCTGTCCGGGGTGGTGCTTGCCGCCGGCAGTGGAACGAGGCTTGGCGGAGTTGAAAAGGCTTGCCTTGAAATCCGGGGAAAAACGATTCTGGAAAGGCATTTCGAGAACTTCGCCGCCCTGGGGCTGCGGCCTGAGGGTGTTCGTGTTGTCTACGCCCGGGATGGAGTGCGGAGAATGACGGAATGCCTTGGAGGGATTCCCATAAAGTCATCTTCAGCTTCCGCTTCCGGAACTCTGGGTTCATTCGTCAGCTGTTTCCCTTCGGGACATGCTCTGGTGGTTCACGGCGATCTTCTCTGGCAGCCGGCAATGGCTGAAGCCGCTATTTCTACCGGATGGGGCGCGGTTGTTCCATTGGATTCCGAATCAGGCGACTCGGAGGCGATGAAGGCCAAAGTTTGCGGCAACCGTCTTGTGAGGCTGTCGAAAAACCTGAACCCCGCCGACTGCTCCGGTGAATCCATGGGCATCTTTCTTTTCAGAAAGACGGTTCTTCCAGAGCTTGGAAAATGCTGTGAACGGGCGGCTTCCCGATTCGGCGACAGAGCCTCCCTGGACGACGCCGTTACGCTTCTTGCGGAGGAAGGGCTGGTGAAAGCGGTTTTCGTTGATGGAAACCTCTGGGAGGAGATAGACACCCCCGCAGACCTCCAGAGAGCCCGGAGACGCTTTCAATGAAAGAGACGAACCCCTGGGATCAGGTCTGGCAGGATTGCCCGCCTCACGGACCGATCCATTCCATCGGAGTGTTCCTGTCACGCTGGGGAGAGTTGAAAAGGCTGATATTGAGCGAGGTCCGGCGTTCCGGGGCGTTGACCCCGAACGGATACGCGCTGGAAGCCGGATGCGGAACCGGTACGGTAATGAGCCTTGTAGCCGGGCATGGCGTCAGGGTGGTGGGTGTCGACCTTTCCCGTCATGCGGTTCTTCACGCTAAAGCTCATTCCAGCCGGCTTGCCGTTGCCAGGGTTGAAAACCTGCCCTTTCCCGACGGAACCTTCAACCTTGTGTACAGCTCCGGAGTTTTTGACCTGCTTTCAGACCAGGACCTGTCTCTGGCGGTTCGGGAGGCCCTCAGGGTGACCGCGCCGGGAGGGAGGGTTGTTCTGATCTGCGCTGCCCCCTGCGGGCTTCACCGACGGGTACGGGCGTATCTCGAGAAGCGGAACCGCTGGAGATACGGCCCCAAGAGGGAGGTATCATCCCTGAAGGAAGTCGTTCTCAGCCACCGTCCCGACGCAACGGTAGCCGAGTACTGCCGCGGCTTCGTCCAGCAGCTCCGGTTTCCTGTCTACATCATAGAGCACAGGAAGGTTTTACGAAGACTGGCCCACGGCGTGTTCCTTCTGCTTTCGATTCTGTTCTGGCCACTCAACAGGTTTCCCGGTGCGGTGCTGGTGACCAGGGTCAGTCTTCCCGGGGAGTCACATTGAAATCCGCCGCGGAACTCAGGGAGATCTGCCAGCCCCGGGGCTTGGACATGTGCCTTTACAGGAAACATGTGATCCGTCCGGTGAGCATTCACCTCACGAGGTTTTTCATCGCCGCAGGCATGGGAGCAGACCTGGTTTCCATCATCAAGGGGGTTGTGGCCTGCTTTGGCGCGGTGCTTTTCGGCTTTCGGCCATTGCCCGGGGCGCTTCTGCTTCAGCTCTCCTTTCTGCTCGATGCCTGCGACGGCGAACTGGCCCGTTACCACGGAAGCTGCGCGATTGCCCGGGGAGAGTTTATTGATAAACTGGGAGACGCGGCGTCCCGAAGCCTGTTTCACCTCTCCTGGGGGGTCGGGGCGTTTCTTGCCGGCGGCGGCTGGCCGGCTGCTGCTGCAGGGGCCCTGGTGGGATGCCTCTGGCTCGTGGTGAGGTTCTGCGCGGTGGAGACTTTGCTGGAGAGCTTCTCGAACCATCCTGACACCGAAGCGTCCGCCGGAGAAAGAGCCGCCATTGAGAGGCTTTTCGTAAGAAAACCGGAATCGGGAAGAATCGAACACGCTCTCTCGCTGGTTGTTCACCCCTGGGTCAATCTTGCCCTTTTTGCGGCGGTGGCGTCACTTTTCTCCCCGGGGGGAGTTTCCGGCCTTACGATCACCCTGTGGGCCTATACCGCGCTGTGGATCTTGAACACCGCAAGAAAGATCGTGTCATCCGCGGCGCACATGAGCTTTGAAAGGCCCCGGAGTTGAAGGTCGCCGGCGTTGTACTTGCGGGGGGCGCTTCCTCAAGAATGGGCAGAGAAAAGGCTCTGCTGGTGCGGGGAAACGAAACGCTGTGCCACAGGGCCGGCAGGGTGCTGGCGGGGGCGGGGGTGGACCGGGTGTTTGTCAGCGGTCCCCGGGGCATTCCCGACCTGATTCCCGGAAAGGGCCCTCTGGGAGGGATACACGGCGCTCTTTGGGCACTGGGGGAGTTCTATGACGGGGTTCTCTTCGTACCATGCGACCTGCCGCTGGCCGAGCCGGAGATGCTGCTGCCCCTGTTGAGAATCAGCCGCCCCGCACCGCTGGTGGCCCATCCCGGTGTAATGGAGCCCCTGTGCGCCCTGGTGCCCCCGGGGTTTCGCGAGAAGGCGGGGAACGCCATTGCGAAGGGGCACCTTGCGGTGGGAAGGCTGTGGCGGGATTGTGACGCGGTCATGATCCGGATGCGGCCGCATCAGGGTTTTTCAGACTGGGACACACCAATGGATTTGGAAGCATGAACGCATTTCTCACATTCCTTTTCGGCATTCTTGAGGTTGTGAATTCGGGAGCCCACAGAATAATTGGTGTTTCCGGGGTTCCGGTGGATGTTGCCGCCCTGGGAGATGACTGCTGGGTGGTGAGCTGCGTTGATCCCCCGGGGGTGTACCTTGTTTACAGGGATGACTGGAGCCTGGTCGAATACACCGAGAGCTTTCTGGAACCCCAGGGAATAGTGGTGGTGTCGGGCATACCGGTAATCTGCGACCGGAGAGCAGACATTCTGCTGGTCGGGCTGCCCGGTGAAACCCGGGA
>Ga0334884_1004340_pt1 | contig 14756 bp, 9 predicted proteins | sample GraSluR1_MG_7_FD_207215 | JGI IMG/M metagenome (GOLD analysis project Ga0334884, IMG submission 207215) | Sludge microbial communities from methane-producing bioreactor in Wageningen University, Netherlands - Granular Sludge_12_05 R1 | ecosystem: Engineered > Bioreactor > Anaerobic > Unclassified...
TCCAGCCTTTCTCAGCCGTACTCAGCCGTTCTCCCATCTGTGTTCAGCCGTTCTCCGTGGAGCTCCGTGCTCTCCGTGTCTCCGTGGTGAGACGTTAGCCGTTCTCAGCCGTTCTCAGCCGTTCTCAGCCGTTCTCAGCCGTTCTCCCATCTATGTTCAGCCGTTCTCCGTGGAACTCCGTGCTCTCCGTGTCTCCGTGGTGAGACGTTAGCCGTTCCCGCCGTTCCCGCCGTTCTCAGCCGTTCTCAGTCGTACTCCTCTCTCTCCCGGCCAACCACCTCACCGCATTCACCAGCACCGCCAGCTCCGCGCCTTTCGGCGCCACCTCCGCATCTCCCAACCCCAGGCCCACACACAGGCCGCTGGCCACGAAGCGCCCCTTTGCCACCTCGCCCGCGGCCACCACCACATTCCCCTCCTCGTCATCCACGACCGCCGTCATCGCCCCGGTGATCGCGACCGTCGCGTGATCGTAGTAGCTGTGCTCGAAGCTCTCCCCCACCTTCAGCCCGGCGGTCAGCGGATGCTCGGCGGCGACGCGGGCAGAAGTCAGCTTCACGACACCGCTCCCCTGGCACAGCTCCGGGAAAAGCGGCGGATGTTGCCGGACACCCACGGCATCGTGGGTGACCAGAAGGCCTCCACCGGCGCGCACGTACTCCACCAGCGCCCGCTTCGCCCCGAGCAACTGCTCCAGCGTTTCCGACTGCCGCTGAGGCGCCACCACCACCTCGCAGGCGGCGAGGTGGGCCCGATCCGGCCTGTACAGCGCCGCGGCCTCGATCCCCTCCTCGGCGGACAACGCCTTGAGGATCCCCTCCGAGCCGTAGCCGCCCATCAGCACGCCCACGCGGATGCCGTCGGTCTTGAACCGTGGTGGGTCGCTGCGGCCGCGCAGCGTATCCGCTTCGGAGGCGGTCAGCGCATGCCACGGGGTGGTGCGCAGGATGAAGGGACGCACATCGTTCTGCCCGTAGGCGACCTCTCCCGACAAGACCCACTGGTACGCACCGGGCTTGTCGGCCCCTCCGGTGACCGTCTGGGTCCAGGTTGCCTCCCCGGTCGACACACTTCCCCCGGCCTGCACCACCTCGCCGTCGGTGGTGCACAGGTCCCAGCGCACACGGAGCTGCTCGATCCCCTCGGGTGCGAAGAGATGCAGCCGCGCCTGGAACCTCTCCCCCACGGCCCGGGCATTGGCCGGCAGCCCCTCGGCGGGGGCGGGCAGTTCGGCGAACGTCCTAAGCTCCGGATAGTGGTGGGGCATCACGGTCACAGGGATCGAGGTGGCACCCAGGGCCAGTCCGCGGTTGATGGTCTCGCAGACCGTGTTGAGCGAGAAGATCAGGAAGCCGTCCGCTCCGCACTCCCTCGCGATGCGCACCTGACGCGAAGCCTTCACGGGGTTGGACAGCGAGTCGTGGCGATACGTCACCCCCAGGCCGGCGTACAGGGGCACCGAGCCCTCGACAGCCGGAACCTGAGCATTGAGCCAGCGACGCAGGCGGTCGTCATTCTCGCCGGTGTAGTCCATGGGGCAGACGAAATCCAGCAGGTACTCCTGGCACCAGTTCGGCCAGTCCTGCCCGTCGTTCTCGGGAGCACCGGGCAGGGCCGAGCGCGCGGCCAAGGAGATCTTCACCTCCGGATCGATGGCCCGAGACTCCGCGGCGATCTCGCGCACCAAAGAGGTCTGCAGCTCCTTGCGGAAGGCCTTGTACCGCTCAAACAGCGTGCCGCCGGCGAAGCAGTCGGCCGGCCAGTTCTCCACCTTCACTCCATAGGCGGCCTCGAACTTGGCCCGACAGCGATCGCAGTAGCAGTAGTCCCGGCTGGGGAAGCGCATGTAGTCGAAGTGAATCCCTGCCGGGTGGTACTTGCGGGTCAGCTCCAGCATCGCCTGCTTCTCGATCTCCCGGTTGCCCTCGTGGGAGGGGCACATCCACACCGTGCCCCCCGTGGAGGGGTCTTCGACCATCGGCTTGCCGGTCACGCTCACCATGCAACGCCCCTGATCGAGGAACTCCTCTCGCCTCGCCGCATCGCCGCCCAGCATGCACCAGTTGATCCGCCACACATGGACCTCGATGCCGTGACGCGCGGCGGCCTCCAGACACAGAGCCATCTCGTCCCGCTCGCTGCTCTGGGGCAAGACCTCGCTGGGGTACGAGGTGTAGTTGGCCGAGCACATATTGGGGAAGATGGCATTGAACCCCGCCTCCTCCAGGGCCGCCATGGTGGCCTCCCAGTCCCGCGCGCCCCCGCCGGACCACACACCGCGCAGCTCCCCGTCCCGGGAGCCATAGGTGGCGGCGACGCAGTCGGCGGCGAGGCCGGAGGCGCTACGGGCCGCCTCCAGGGCGACCTCGTAACGCTTGTCCGCCAGGGCCGCCCTCGCCTCGGCAAGCGTACCCTCAACCCGCTTTGCCAACGTCTCGGCCGCCGCATGGCCGGCCGCCTGCTCCCGCAACGCCTGCAGCGAGGAGAGCTCGGCCACGGTGAACGCCGAGTCGAGGGCCCCCTGCACCGCCATGTCCCACAGGTGCGGCAGGAAATGCCCCACCACCGCCAGCACCAGCATCCCCTGCTGCCCCGCATCACCCTCGTGCAGCACGTGAGACATGTACGCACCGGTCGGCGAGAGGATCACTGCCGGCGTCCCGGTGTCCTCCCCCTCGCTCGTGTACCACCGGGCAATGACCTGCGACTCCCCCACCGGCTCGCACAGCGCCAGGTTCCGTGAGGTCTGCTTCACGCGCGCGGGGAACCCGGCGGGCCGGTCGTCGGCGAAACGCATCTGGGCGTACTGGCCCTCGAAGTCCTGACGCCTGGAGCCGGTGTTTCTAGCCCCGATCGCGTCGAGCACGGGCCCCGGCACCGTGTAGAAGAGGAATGCCTTGCCCCCGCCGGTGACGAACCGCACCAACTGAGCGGTCTCGGTGTCGGTCCAGTTCGCGCTGTAGGGGAAGATGGCCAGCCTGTGGCCTTCGAGCGCTCCTTGCTCTACCTCCTCCTCGGCAAGCAGACTGAAGGGGACGGAGGCCTGCTGCAAGGCCGTCTCGACCTTGGCCGAGAACTGCGCCGCTGCCCGCCCCTCAGACGGGTTCTTCTCGATGGTGAAGGTGCCCCTGACCACGGCCACTTCCGGTGTCTGAGCGCAGGCGCCGACGGTGATGAGTGACAGCACAAGTACGAGTCTCTTCATGTGGCGGCTCCTTGGTTGCAGCGGCTTGGAAGACAAGACGGCTGTGGCACGATGACGGTACAGGGGCACGCGAACGGCGGCGCACTGTAGGGCGCGGGCCTGTACCGCGCCGCCGTTGGCCACTCCGCCCCCCTTCAGACCTCAAGAACTGCGCCCGCATAAGCATCTAGTGCCGGTCCAGCGACGGGAAGGACTCCGGATGCCACGAAGGGACCCGGCGCGTGATGGTGATGGCGTACACCGTCTCCGCCCCGGCCTTCTTCAGCGCCCTCGCCGCCTCGTAAAGCGTCGCCCCCGTGGTGCAGACGTCGTCCACCAGCAGCAGCGACTTCCCTGCTATCTTCCCCGGTGCCCCGCTTCGGAAGGCGTTGTGCAGGTTCTCCTCACGCTGCGCGGGCGACAGGCCGATCTGTGGCGTGGTGTCCTTGACGCGGGTCAGCACATCCGCCCACACGGGTTTCTCCAGATCGCGCGCCATCTCCTTGCACAGCAAGAGTGCCTGGTCAAAGCCGCGCCAGCGCCGGCGCCTCGTATGAAGGGCGGCGGGGACCAGGGCGTCGAAGTCCTCCCAGGGAAGATGGTGGGGGCGGGCGCGCTCGTTGAGCACGCGCCTGGCCAGCATCTGCCCCAGGGGCCTGGCCAGCGAGTGCTCACCGTTGAACTTGAAGCCGATGATCGCCTCGCGCAGGGGACCGTAGTGCAGCGCCACCGCGCGCGCGCCGTCCAGGGCCGGACGCTTACGCTCCCGGCACTGCTCGCACAGCGGCCAACCGTGGGCAGCGGGGGGCTCCGGCTCGCCACAGCGTCGGCAGTAGGGCCCCTGGATGTACTCGATCAGGGCTTCACATTCGCGGCACAACATGGGGTAGGCGCGGGCACCGCAGCCCGCGCAGCGGGGAGGGACGATGAGGTCGAAAAGCTCGAGAGCCAGTGCCGAGACCCGGCTCAACGGGGTGTCGCATCGCATGGCACCGAGTGCGACCTGTTGTTGTGGGAGCGGAGTAGAAACAGTCTGGGCACGCGTGCGGCAAGCGTCTCAGCACAAACCCGGGGACGGCGGAGAGCCCCTGTCCGAGCCGGCCCCCGTCGCCCCCGGTCATCCCAAGGGCTATTTCAGTACCCGCTGCAGACCGCCGGTCCAGGCGGCCTTGAGCTCCTCCAGCGGGCAGGACAACGACTGGGGCCCGGCGTCGATGCGCAGAGCGGGCGCCTCGGAGACGGTGCCGATGTTCGCCAGTTCCAGACCATAGCCGGCGAACAAGGCCTCCAGGTCCTGCTCCTCGCCCTCGACCGCCTCGAGCACGAAGCCGCCGGACTCACTGAACAGTGCCTTGTCCGGCCGCAGGCCGTTCATCTGATCCGTCACATCGATCCGCACGCCCAGTTGGCCTCCGGCGAAGCCGCCCATGCACATCTCGGCCACCGCCACGGCAAGCCCCCCGTCGGAGATGTCGGTGCAGGCCCGCACCAGTCCCCGGTCGATGGCATCGGTGACGGCATAGATCATCTTCCGCTCCAGCTCCCAGTCAACCTTGGGGACATTCGCCCCCAGCCCGAGCTCCAGCGCCTCATACAGGGCGCTGCCGCCCAGCTCATCCTTGCGCGGCCCCACCATGTACAACGCGTCACCGGCCTGCTTGAGCTGCATCGTGACGGCCTTGGAGAAATCCGGCATGGTGCCGACGCAGGCGATGACGGCGGAGGGCGAGACGGCCTTGCCCGTCGCCGACTCGTTGTAGAGGCTGACATTGCCGGAGATGAACGGAACCGGCGTGTTCTCATACCCCTTGAGCCACAGGTTCCTGGCGGCATCCGATAGGCCGCGAACGCCCTCACGGAACTGGGCGAAAGCCACCGGGTTCTCGGGGTTGCCGTAGTTCAGACAGTCGGTGAGCGCCTGCGGCACCGCGCCCACGGTGGCGACGTTGCGCATGGCCTCGGCCACGGCGTTCGCCGCCCCCCAGTAGCTGCTGATGTCGCCATATGCCGGATTGCAGTCCACGGACAGGGCGCAGGCCGCCGTGCTCCCGGCCAGCGGGGCACACACCCCGGCACCCGCCTCACCCGGACGGACCACCGCATTGCCCTGCACCTCGCTGTCGTAGGCGCGGTAGATGTACGCCCGGGAGCACACATTCGGCGCCCCCAGGACCTTCAGCAGGGCCTCGCGCAGGTCGGGCAGCGGGTACTCCGGTTCACGACCGCTGAACTCGACCGTCCCCTCCTCCCTGGCGTAGGCAATGCCGCCGGTCACCTGCTCGATAGGGGCATTGCACACGATGGTGCCGCCCTGCTTGATGGTGTAGACCTTCTCCTGCAGAACCCGGCCGATCGCGCTGGCCCGGGCGCCCTCATACACATTGGGCAGGTCCCAATCGTCATTGAAGATCGCCAGGACCTCCTCGGCGAAGCTCTCGGGCACGGCGAACAGGAAGCGCTCCTGGGTCTCGGCGCACATGACGACCTCGGGCAGGAGGTTGGCCAGCGCCACGGGAACGGCATCCAGGTCGATCTCGACGCCGAAACCACCGGCCGCGCAGATCTCCGAGGAGCCACAGGCCAGGCCGCCGCCACCGATATCCTTGATCCCGATGGTGATGCCCTTCTCCTTGGCCCGGTCCCGCACGGCCTCATTGGCCTTGCGCATCGTCAGGACGTTCTCCAGGAAGGGGTCCGGCACCTGAACGGCCCCGCGGTCCTCGTGCTGCTCCTCCTCGTCCAGGATCTTCGAGGCGAAGGCGCTGCCGCCGAAACCCGAATCATCTGTGGGCTTCCCGGCAAGGATGATCACATACTGCTCCTGTGCGGCATCCGCCGGAACGCACGAGTGGATGATGTCCTCCTCGGCCACGAGGCCGAGGGCGACCACATTCACCAGGCAGTTGTCATCGAAGGACTGCCGGAAGTACACGTCCCCGGCCAGGCAGGGCACCCCCAGAGCGTTGCCGTACTGCCAGATCCCCTCCACGACGCCGTCCACGATCCACTTGGTGCGATCGGCATTGGGCCCGGCGGGGTCGCCGAAGCGGAGCGGGTCGGCGGTACCGATGACCCGGGCGCCCATGCAGTCCACGTCTCGCACGATGCCACCGATGCCTGTGGCGGCGCCCTCATTGGGTAGTACCTGCGAGGGGTGGTTGTGGCTCTCGTGGGCCATGACGATCCCGTAGCGCCTGCCCTCGTGCTCGGTGAGCAGCACGATCCCGGCGTCCTCCTCGGGTCCGAGGATGACGTTGGGGCCTTCGGTGGGCAAGAACTCCTTGAGCGTCGCGCGACTGCTCTTGTACGAGCAGTGCTCCGACCACTCGGCGCTGAACACATGCATCTCGGTGTAGGTGGGGTCGCGGCCGAGGAAGTCGGCGATCTTGCGGGCCTCATCGACGCTCAGGCCGATACCGGCCTCGCCCATGAGCGCGGCAAGTTGCTCTTGGTCCACTGAGGAGACGGGAACACGACGGTCGTCAAGCTTCATCATCAGCCATCCTTTGGGTTGCTGCTGCCCTGCACGGAGCCACCGCCAAAGTGCATCCGCGGATACCAGAGCATAATAGCAGGGAAGGGAGGGCGACGGCAAGCGGAAGGGCGGAGGACAGCACTCGACGGGAGAGTGGACGACCCGGCAACGCTACGCCGGGCAGAGGCCGTTGGCCGTTCGCCGTTGGCCGCTCGCCGTAGCCCTCTCCTGAGCGGTGTTTGCGAAGGAGAGGGAAAGCGGGTCCCGCTCGCGGGTCCCGCAGGGAGCGGCGCCGTTGGCCGTTGGCCGTTCTACCTCTCCCAGCGAGCGCAGCGAGCGTCCGGGAGAGTCTGGCGACCCCAGGGGTCGCTTGCGGGTGAGGGGCGAACCCACCCAACCGACGACGGAAAGAGGCCGTTGGCCGTTGCTGCGTGGCGACCTGTGCGCCGCCGCCGTCCGTCGGTGGTGTTGGATGCGCCCTCGGCGCGGTACAGGCCCGCGCCCTACAGAAGCGGCGGCGCCGAGCCGTAGACCGTGCCGTTCACCGCCCCCCCACAGCCATACACGGGACTTCAGGCCGGGCGCCTATTCCGTGATCAGGTGGGGCGCGAAGGGCTCCAGATAGTCTCTCCACACGCGATTCTTGAGGGCCGAGCGGAAGGTGGCATAGCTCAGGTACGGGATGAACCGCGGGCGCTTCGGCACCGACAGCAACCCCATCCCCGCCTCCTGCGGCGTGCGGTTGCCCTTCTTGTTGTTGCACTCCGTGCAGCAGGCTACCAGGTTCTCCCAGGTATGCCCTCCCATCCGCTGTCTGGGGATCACATGGTCGAGGGTCATGTTCTTGCCCCGCTGCCCGCAGTATTGGCAGCGATAGCCGTCTCGCGCCATGACCGCGGACCGCGAGATGCGGACCTCCGGCATCGGGCGGCGAACGTGGTAGCTCAGGCGCACCACCATGGGGATGCGGAACTCTCTATCCGCCGAGCGCACGAAGCGCCCGTCTGTTTCGATGGCCACGGCCTTCCCCAGGTACATCAGGGCGATGGCGCGCTGCCAGGAAGTGACGTTCAGCGGCTCATAGTTTTGGTTCAGCACTAGAACACGGCCGTCGTTGTCCATAGGAGTTTCGCAATCCCCGCTGGTAGAAGAAGGCCCCGCCGATGGAAGATCCATGGCGGGGCCTCTGAGTCTACAAATGCGCACCCGGGCGCATAGTCCGGGCTGGAAACACGAAGCCCACAGTCAGGTGCCGGCCCTCACGGGCCACCGAAGCGCGCGCACGAGCTGCGTGGGCCTGTACGGCCATCAGACGCCCCTGAGTCACCACCAACATCGCGACCACCTTCGGCGATACTAACTTCTACATAGCTGCACAACGTGGGCAATAGTAGCAAAACAGCAGCACCCACGTCAAGCAGTTCGAGGCCGAAGGATGGCGGCCGACCGGGGGCCGCCTGTCCGACTGCCGACTACCACTCCAGCGGGCCGAAGCTGGGCTCGATGCCGGGGCCGTCGTCATCGTAGCTCAGAGGCAACTCCACGGTGGCGCCGCCCTCGCGGCTCGACCGATAGATCGCCTTGATGACCTCAACGGCCCGGCGCGCCTCGGAGCCCGGGACCTCGGGATCACGGTCGTTTTGGATCGCCTCCACCATGTCCGCTACGTGGGCCGTATGGCCCATGGCCGTCAGGCCAGCGGTGGGGTCGGAAGCGGTGCCGCGGTCGCCCTCGCCCTGCACCTCGGCGCCCTCCTCACCCTTCACGTCCCAGACGCTGATCTTGTCGCCCTTGAGCTTGATCGTCCCGCTGTCGCCGCTGATCTCGATATCACAGCCATAGCCGGGCGTCACGGAAGTGGTGCCCTCGATAACGCCCACGGCGCCGTTGGCGAACTCCAGGATGGCCACCGCGGTGTCTTCCACGGCGATGTTGCGCACCAGGCGTCGCGCGTAAGCACTGAGGCGCTTGACGTCACCCATCAGGTACAGGAGCAGGTCGATGCCGTGCACGCCCTGGTTCATCAGGGCGCCACCGCCGTCGAGCTCCCAGGTGGCGCGCCAGGCCCCACTGGCATAGTAGTCGTGGCTGCGGAAGTACTTCTGGTAGCAGTCGCCCAGCACCAGCTTGCCCAGCTTGCCGGAGCGTACGGCCTCGCGCACCTTCTTCGATTGCGGGTAGGTCCGCCTCTGGAACACGCCGGACAGCTTGACGTTGTTGGCCTTCGCCGCGTCGATCATCGCGTCGATCTTCTGCAGCGCGATGTCCATGGGCTTTTCGCACAGCACATGCTTGCCGGCTTCCATGGCGGCGATGGCGTGCTCGGCATGCAGCCCGCTGGGGGTGCAAACGCAGACGGCTTGGATGTCATCCTGCTTGAGCATGTCCTCGAGGCTGCGATAGGCCCTGATGCCGCCGGCCTTCTCGGCGAACTCCTTGGCCTTGGGCTCCACGATGTCGCAACACGCGACAAGCCGGGCCCCCGGTGCGCCCGCGATGGCATCTCTGTGAGTGGGGGCGATCACCCCACAGCCGATGATACCGAACCCGATCTCCGAACCTGCGCTCACACTCTTGTCACTGGCCATTACCGACGATCTCCCTTCAAACTGGCTGGGCACTGGGTCTATGTGGTCCGACCATTGTCATCAAGTGTCATCGGGCTCAGGCGTCACCGGGTACCCAGATGGGCGCACTTCCTGACGTTTGAAGCAAGTTCCGGGGCCGCAATCCGGTCGTTCGCCGGATCTATTCGCCGCAGCAGAGCCCCTCGAGGATCTGCGTCAGGCAGATGATGCCCTCGGCCGTGCCGTCGATCACGTCAGAGGTCAGGTCCTCGCCCATCGAGGCTTTGAGCCAACTGCCGTTGGCGAGCTGGCTCTGCGTCAGACCGTCGGCGATGGCCGCCGCGATGCGCCGATAGTTCTGGTTGCCCGAGCCGGCATACAGTATGGCCGCGGCCCAGCCGAAGAACCCACTGGTCTCGCTCTGGTAACGGTCCGCACCGCAACCGTCCAGGAAGTTCACCAGCTTCTGCGCGGTCTCCAGGTACTCGCCGCTGCCCGTGGCCTCGGAGAGCTTGGCCAGGAACCCGGCGGCCAGGGCCGGGATGTGGTACGCCTGGCCCGGCTTGCCGACGATCAGCACGCTCTGGAGGGCCTCCTCGTCCTCAATCTCCGTAACAAGGTCCTTACCCTTGGTCCGCGTGTACAGCCTCGCCGATCCGGCGGGCTGCCGATCCCACAGAGCCTTGAGGTAATCGCCGGCCTGCTGGGCCTCGTCCAGCCGACCGCAGTACAGCAGGGCAAGGCCACAGGTGGCGGTGGACAGCATGTCCTGCTCGCCGTCGATGGAAGCCGCCGGTCCGGCGGTGAAGAACCCGCCGGACTCCGGGTGCTGCAGGCTGCCGATGAAGTCCACGGCACGCAGCGAGAGGCCGAACTGCCCCAGACGCTGGGCACCGGCGGTGATCCAGGCATTGGATACGAGGTAGTAGTGCTTGTGCAAAGGCGAGCGCGAGAAGTGCCCGACCAGGTCACCCTCCTCGTCCATCACGTTCTCAAGCAGATAGGCGCACAGCCGCGCGGCCCTGTCAAACTGCCCCATCGTCGAGAGCGCGAAGGGCACCTTGTACACAGTGCCGACGCCGTGCTCCACCGGCTTGAGCGAGCCGTCGTCGCCCTGCTGGGAGAGCAGGAACTTGGTGGCCTGGATGATCGCCTGTCGGTAACTCTTGGTATCCATAGACTGGCACTGCCTTTCAACAGGTGTACAGAGCGCTATTCCTGGCCGACCCTACCGTGCCGCCTTCTCTCCGCGCTGTTCCTGCAGCCCGCGAATGCGCTTGAGGCGTTCACGCTCCGTTGGTGAGAGATGGGCGTCCGAGTATTCCGGATTTGCCTGGTACCACCCCTGCTCTCGGAACTCCCGCTGCCACTTGGGGTCTGAGAACTGCTTGCCCCTACGGGCTTTGATCTCCCGGGCCTTGCGCTCCAGGTCATTGTCCGGCTTGACCGAGGAGGCGGGCGGCCCGGGTCTTGCGGGTGGGGCGGCGGCCCTGGCCCGGCTACGATCCGGCCGCGCGGCAGGCGCGCTCCTGCGGGTCCGTGACGACGGACGTGACGGACTGCGGGCCGGCGCGGACCCGGCAGCAGCAGTGGATCGCGGCTTGCCATCGCCACCATCGGCCTGCTCTCCGCCGCCGGCCTTCGGCGGTGTCGCCGCGGCATCAGGAACATCCGGCTCTGCCGGCAGGGGGGCCACGTCCTCGGCCGAGAGGGGCTCGTTCTCGTCGAAGTCCGTGATGTCTGCGTCCGTCGGCAGCTCGCGCTCGCCGGCATCGGGCAGCGCATTGCTGCCCGCCGGGATGTCCCGCAACAAGAACGCGTCGTCCTCTCCCGCCGCGTCGGCGGTGGTCGGCTCATCCCGACCGGAGGGTGTCACGACGGCGGAGCCGGTATCATCGAAGGCTGGATGGTCGGCGGGCGGCCGCACGCATCCCGACAGCCACAGCAGCGTGACTGCGATGAGCCCAGTAGCTCGAACTGCAGACATGTCCCTCACCCCACGGGATCACAGCGGATCAAGCAAGTGCGAACGGGGACCGGCGGTCCACAGGTGAGGTCCAAAGCCCCGCCTTCGCCGGGAATGTCATTCCGAGAGCGTCCGCTCCCAGAGGCAGCAGCCCAAGAGACCCCTGGCATTCAATGGGATTCCTCGCTATCTCGCTGCGCGAGATGGACGCTCGGAATGACAGGAGCCCGGCCGGCCAGACTTTTCGGCCGCGCCTCTTAGGTGTCACTGGAGCCCTGTGGCAAATCAGATGCCTATATGGGCGCACTTATTGACGTCTGAAGCAAGTCCTGCGGCCTCAGCCAGGCCCCTCGCCGCCATCCCGCCCTGCGGGATCGCCGCCCGGCCGTGGCACCGATCCAGGGCGAGCCTCCGCGCCTGCCCAGCCGGTTTGAGGCGGAGCGTCAATAGAGTTGTCATTGTACCTCGCAGGCTCACTACCTGCAAGGTGTTCGCACAGCGCCACAGCGCCATCGTGGCGGTGCTTCACACAGCCCGTACGCGTGTCGGTGAGCCCGGGCCCCTGTCCCGGCGGTGCCGGAGGTCGCCACACGACACACGGGGAAGTGACTGTCCGCCGGTCATCGGGTCGCGCCGCGGCATCGGCCCTCGGCTCCACACACACCCACCGGAGACACCCATGCGTCTCGGCTCTCTGTTCCCATTCGATGGCTCGGACGACACCGTCGAGGACGTGGCAGACCTCGCCCGCCGCGGCTTCCAGTACTTCGAGCCCGACGCCTCCGTGCTCCGCGTCGACGAGGCCCCGACCGCCTACTTCGCCACACGACGCCTCCTGCGTCGCGCCGCCCTCGTGCCCGAAGTCATGGGGGGACTCGTGCCCGACCGCCTCCCGGTACTGGGCAACGACGCCCGCTGGCAGGAGCTGGAGCGCCATCTGTCCATCCTGCTGGAGCGCGCCCGGGAGGTGGGAGCTACCACGCTGGTCCTTGACTCTGCGCAGGCCCGCAGGGTTCCCGAGGGATACCCTCGGGACGAGGCCATTCAGCAGCTCCGCTACCTCCTGGGCCTGGCCGCCGACTACGCGGGCCCCGTGAAACTGGCCGTCCTTCCCCTGCCCCGTCACCCCTCTTCACTGCTCAACTCTGTGGCGGAGACCGTTGAGATGCTCATCGAGCTGGGCCGCCCGGAGCTGCAACTGTGCGTCGAGGCCACGGATGTCGGCCCGGATGGGGAGCCGTGGGAGGACGTGGCCGCCGCGATGGATCTGCTGGCCCACGTGCGCTGGTCGGAACCCAACCTCCGCGACTCTCCGGCCATGCAAGACAAGCTTGATGCCTTGGTGGAGGCCCTGGGGGCCGCCGGGTACGAGGGCCGTCTTTCGCTGGCCCCCCGGCCGGGAGTGGGACCCGCCGAGAGCGTGATCGAGCTGGATCGCCTCCGGGCGCTGGCCGCCCGGGGGCGGTAGTGCGCTCAGAGTCCCTCAGCCGCGCTCTTCGCGCCCGGCCCTCCTGCCCCTTCGTCCTCCGCCATCCTGGAGCTACTCGGTGGGCGCACCCGGCCCTGCAGCGGGTGCCATTTGGGCCACAGGCGGAGCTGCTCCGCTCCCGTCCCAGAGCCCGGCGGCTAGCATGTCAACGCTCCGGCTCTATAGAGCGTAGTGAAGAGGGCTGTCAGAGCGGCGTGCAGGGCGAGGAGGTAGGGCGATGAGAGCGTGCATCGGGGTCATCCTGCTCGTAGCCGTTGCCGGGGGCGTCGGGCCCGTCGGCGCGCAGCCGGCCGCCACACAACCCGGTCGGGCGAGGGGCGCCTGAGCGTGGTGGTGGGCATGCTCGACGCAACATCGACGACGCTGTCGGAGGGACAGCCGTACCCCGGGCCCCGGCCCCCGGCGGAGCACCACTGACGAAGGCGGTTGCCGCACCGACGGACAGATGTTCGGATCGCTACCGACGGCTATAGGAGCGTGCACGATCGTGGCAAGAGCACTGGTACTGCTTTGCGCCTGCATCGCCGTGGGCGGCGCCCTGGCCCAGGATGCACCTGTGCCAAATGCCGTGGACCGCGCCGACCCGCAGGCGGTGGTTCGGGCCTACGTCGATGCCTGCCGGGCAGGGGATGTCGAGGCCGCCCTGGCTCTGGTCGTGGGCGATGATGGCCTCAAGGCGTCCCTGAGGGAGATGAGCGGGGAGCGGGGCCAAGTCCGGGCGGCGCTGGGCCTGGACTTCGAGGCCATGCTGACGGAGATCGGCCTGACTCCGGCCATGGGGAAGCGCGACCTGCAGATCGTGGACGCCCAGGCCGCCGATGAGACGGCGACCGTCACAGCGCGCGAGACCACGCCGCGAGAGAGCCGCTTTGTCCTGGTCAAGGACGCCGAGGGCAAGTGGGGCATCGACTTCGAGGCCACGGCGAAGGCCACCACCGGGGCGGAGAAGTCCTACATCGTCTGGCAGGGCGAGATGCGTGCCCGGGCCCGTGCCGAGGCCGGTGCCCAGGGCGGCGGGCAGCCCCGCGCTCCCGACTACTGGCAACGACGCAACGCCCTGCAGGCGCTGGCCAGTCGGCTCACGGAGATGGCCCAGGCGAACGGCAAGTTCCCGGCCGCGGAGACCTGGACCGACGACGTGATCGCCTACTGTCTGGACCCGGCCGTCGTGGAACCCCCTCAGGAGTGGGGGGGCAAGTACGGTTTCGCGCTGAACGCAAGCATCGCCGGTGAGCCGCTGCCCAACGACTGGCACCAGCGGCAGTCGATGGTGATCCTGTACGAGACGCAGGGGACCGGCAGCAACCTCTCGGGCGACCCGGACGAGGCGGTGGCCGCCCTGCCCGAGGACAGCGACGGGGTCATCGTCGCCTTCGCCGACGGCAACGTCTTCCTCGTGCCGCGGGACATGACGGTGCAGGCCATGGCACAGAGCTGGGAGTTGGGAGAGATGTGCCAGCGCCGGGTCTCCGTGCTCTGCCGGGCGCTCCTGGCCTATGCACGGGACCACGAGGGAATGCTCCCGGCGGCCGAGGAGTGGTGCGACGCCATCGGCTTATACGTCAGGCCCGAGGATATGGGGCCCGAGGCCTTCGTCTGTCCAGGTGCCCTGGACCTGGACTACGGCTACGCCATCAACGTCGACCTCGCCGGCAAGGATATCAGGCAACTGCGGAACCACAGTCGGTACTGCCTGATCCTTCCAGCCGCAGAGGGCGTTCGCAACGAGGCGCGACAGGTGCCGGAGAAGGTGGACATGGGGCGCCACACCCAGCGCTGGGGGGAGGGCGGCCTTGGTGTCACGGTGGGCCTGCTGAGTGGCTCGTCGACCACGCTGACGGAGGGGCAGATGTACCCCAGGCCGCCGGAGCAGTAGGCACACCGCAGGGCGCGGGCCTGTACCGCGCCATGGCCTTCCTGCAGGGCGCGGGCCTGTACCGCGCCATGGCCTTCCTGCAGGGCGCGGGCCTGTACCGCGCCATGGCCTTCCTGTAGGGCGCGGGCCTGTACCGCGCCATGGCCTTCCTGTAGGGCGCGGGCCTGTACCGCGCCATGGCCTTCCTGCAGGGCGCGGG
>Ga0334884_1004344_pt1 | contig 14739 bp, 8 predicted proteins | sample GraSluR1_MG_7_FD_207215 | JGI IMG/M metagenome (GOLD analysis project Ga0334884, IMG submission 207215) | Sludge microbial communities from methane-producing bioreactor in Wageningen University, Netherlands - Granular Sludge_12_05 R1 | ecosystem: Engineered > Bioreactor > Anaerobic > Unclassified...
ATAGGACCATACAGTAGTTTAATAGTTTTTTTTAAAAACTTAAAAACCTTTTTTTATTGCGCTTAAAAAACGTTAAATATAAGACTAAACTAACACAAAATAAAAAAACCAAGCAAAATCAGAAAAATCTGATATGAACTTGGTTTTTTATTTAATTTTAGGCTTGAAAAATTTTATTTCTTTACAGCCCCTTTCTTTTTATGTAAATTAGTAATAAAAAAATATGCAGAAAACGTTTTTTGTGTTATAATAAAATGTATGCGTTTTTATTAAATGTAAAAATTAGAAAAATAGGTGAAACATGAAAAATTTCATAAAATTTAGTATTATCTCATTGATTTTTATGTTTATTATCGTAGTTAATATTAATGGAGAAGTGGGTTATACTTTAACTGGACTTGAAATTGATGGAACTAAAATTTACTATAAAGGTACTCAAACTCAAGTTCAAACACCTGATACTTATTTGGATAGAAAATATGATATGAGGGCTGTTTGGGTAACTCCGATTTCTGGTGATGTTAGAATTAATACTGAGGCTAATTTTAGAAGTGAATTAGAAGAAGTTTTTGAAACAATGAAATTTTTTAATTTAAATACTTTAATATTTCATGTTAGATCTCATAATGATGCTTACTATCCTTCACTTTTAAATCCAAAGTCTACAAGAGTTTTGAATATTGATTTTAATACTTTCGATCCTCTAGATTGGGTGATCAAAAGATGCCATGAAGAAGGTTTTGAGTTTCATGCATGGCTTAATCCATATCGTGCAACAGCCTTTCCAGCTTCATATTATCCTGATACTAATCCTGCAAAAGACCCTGCAAATACTTTAACAGCAAATGATGGAATAATATTGAATCCAGGGTTACCAGTTGTCAGAGAATTCTTAGTAGATACTGTTATGGAAATTATTGAAAACTATGATGTTGATGCAATTCACTTTGATGATTATTTTTATGCTTCTGGAATAAGTGATACAGCAACTTACAATGCATATAATCCTGATGAGTTAGGAATCTCTGATTGGAGAAGACTTCAAGTTGATACATTAATTGAAATGTTAAGTAATACAATGAGAGCTTATAATCAAGAAAATAACCGCCATGTACAGTTAGGGATTGCCCCAACGGGAGTATATAGAACTGTTAGCACTCGTGCTCAAGCAATTGGTGGGACGTATGATGATAATGGAACTTACTCTGCAGTAGGTTCAAATAACAGTGGTTGTTTTTCACATTATGGATCTTACCTTTATGCAGATACTAAAAAATGGGTGGACAATGAATGGATTGATTATATTGCACCTCAGACATATTGGTCGTTTATGGATCATCCTGGATATTTTGCTGATTTAGTTGAGTGGTGGGCTTTAGCTACAGCTCAAAAAAATGTTAACTTATATGCTTCAATGGGAATTTATATGTCTCAAGGTTCTTGGAGAACTAATTTATATGAAGCGCCTATGCAAGTTACTTACACTTCACAATTTGAAAGTGTTAGAGGGACTTTCATTTATAAATACGGAGAATTAAAAGCGGCTAAAAATGGTATTCTTTCAACGAATGCAATTAATGCTAATAATTTAAAAGCGTTGTGGGATTATCCTTCTTTAATTCCCGAGGTAAGAACTATGACACTTCATAACTTAGGAGAGGTTGTAAATTTTAAGGTAGATGGGAATAAACTATCTTGGGATAAATTGCCTGATGCTAGACGTTATGCAATTTATAGAAGCGAAAGTCAAACAATAGATCAAACAGTATCAGAACTACTTACGGTAGTAGGAAATTTAAGTGAATATTATGTTGATGAAACAGCAGAAGCTTCTAAAACTTATACTTATGCAATCACTGCGATTTCTGGTACTAATACAGAAGGAAGTCTAACTTATCCCGCGACTAGTGAAGTAGTAATACCAATAATAGACGATTTAGAAGTTGATGTTATTATAGGTAAGCCTACATTAATTTGGAAGAACATTTTACCTAACGAAATAGATAATTTAGAATTAACAATTAATAGAGATTATACACTTAATATAGATGATTTGCTTGAAAAATATGACATTTCATATTTATTAAAAACTGGTAGTAATAATATCACTTTAAAAGCTTATAAAGATAATCTTGAAGTTAAAAGTTTAGCCTTAACTTATACATCAGGAGAGGTCAATAACTATATTGTTACTAATCTAAGAGTTGATGATGAGACTGACAGCTACATTTTAAAATGGGAATTAGGTATACCTAATTCAAATATAAAAGAAATTAAGATATTTTTAGAAGATAGTTTAGTTGAAACAATTGTAGGAGCTGCTTTAGAATTTGACATAACTGACATTTTAGTTAGTGGTACTAATACTTTATCTTTAGAAGTAATAGATATATATGACAATGTTTTATATGATGATTATACTTTGTATGATTATGTGACTTCTAATCCTGTTACGCCACCAGTAGAAGAAACTACTAATAGTGGATGTAAAACTAGTGCAGTTAATTTGTTTTTCGTTGTTATTGGATTTGGATTATTATTGTTAAAGAGAAAAGAAAATTTATAATATAAAGGATGAATAATGAAAAAAATAGTTAATTTCTTGCTGATGTCAGTAGTTTTATTGTTTATAGTTTTAGTAAATGTAAATGGATATAGTTTAGTTGATTTAGATGTTAATGGTACGGATGTTTATCATTATAGAACAACTAGACAAGTTCAAATTCCAGATGTTTATGAAAAACAAAAGTATGATATGCGTGGAGTTTGGATTACACCACTAACAAGTGATGTAAGAGTCAATGGAATTGATACTTTTCAATCTGCAATGAATGTAGCGATTGAAAATATGAAACAATTTAATTTAAATGCTATGATGTTTCATGTAAGAATTAATAATGATGCACTTTATCCATCAGAATTTAATCCTAAGTCGTCTTATGTAAGCAATATTGATTTTGATGTTTTTGATCCAATTGAATGGTTGGTTGAAAGATGCCATGAAGAAGGCATTGAATTCCATGCTTGGATGAATCCTTATAGAGTTAAAACTACTTATGTATATGGACCTGAGAATCCGGCATCAAGTACAACAAATTTATTATATGGGAATACTACTATTTTAAATCCATCACTTCCTAACGTTAGAGATTTCTTAGTAGATACTTGTATGGAAGTTATTGAAAATTATGATATTGATGCTATCCATTTTGATGATTATTTTTATACTGATGGTATTACTATTTCAAGAACTAGCAGTGAAAAAAGAGAAGACATCAATGCATTTATTTTAGATTTAAGTAACACGATGAAAACTTATAATGAAGCTAATGATAAATATGTTCAGTTAGGGATTGCTCCTACTGGGGTTTATAGGAACGTTAGTTCATATGACGCAGCTATGAATGGCACTTATAATACTAATGGAGATTATTCAAGTGTTGGATCAAATACAATAGGTCAAGAACATTATGAGTCGTATTTGTTCGCTGATACAAAAAAATGGATTGATAATGAATGGATTGACTATATTATCCCGCAATCATATTGGGGTTTTACTCATGCAACTGCTGGATTTGCTGATGTTATAGATTGGTGGGCTAAAGTAGTTGATAGAAAAAATGTTAATTTATACTCAGGAATGGGAATATATAGGACTACTGAATCTTGGGCTGATGAATTTGAAGCTGTAAGACAAATTAAATATGTAACTAAACATCCATTGGTTCAAGGGCATTGTATATTTAGTTATAAAAATTTAGCATCAGGATTGAGTGGTGGGACTACATCACCTGCTAAAAACGCTAGAAATATATTACCATTATGGAATTATCAAGCATTAACCCCTGAGGTTAGAACTATGGATAGTGTTAATTTGGGTGAATTATCAAGCCTAGTAGTTAGCGGTAATACTTTACAATGGAATTTACTAAACGGTGCTATTAAATATGCAGTTTATAGAAGTGAATCTTCAACTATAAATAAAACTGTTGGAGAGTTAATCGCAGTTGTTGGTAACAAAACTAAAACATTTATTGATGAAACAGCTGAAACAGGTAAAACTTATACTTACGCATTAACCGCAATTTCTAGAACTAATACTGAAGGTGCTCTTACTTATGCAACAGAAGGGGTTTTAAACTCTATTAGTGACTTAAGAGTAGAAACTACTCAGTTTGGTCATATTTTAAAATGGTCAGTTGATTACCCTACTAATTTAATTAAGAGTATGCAAGTTTATGTAAATGATTCTTTAGCAAGAACTGTTACTGATGTAGTAAGTGAATTAGAAATCACAGATTATGTAATTGCTGGTGATAACTCAGTTAATTTAAAGGTAACTGATATTAACGATGATTTAATTTTTGATGGCAGTATTACTCATAATGTAGATGTAACGGTTGTGCCTTTAATTAGCAATGTAAAAGTTGAGTTTGTTGAAGGTGATTATAAACTACTATGGGGTAATAATTTACCATATGAAATGGATACTTTGGAAATAAATGTAAATAGTAAATATACATTTACATCTAGTGAAATAGTATCTGAGTATTTGCTTAATTATTATTTAAAACTTGGTAGAAACACAGTTATTTTAAAAGCTTATAAAGATAGTGCTTTGGTTTATGAAAAAACTGTTACTTACGATATTGAAGAATTGGCACATGTTGCTATAAGCGATATTGAAGTCGTTAATAATCAAGGTGTATATTTATTCACATGGGATATAGGTTGCCCTAATGAAATGATTAAAGAAATTAGTATTTTAGTTAATGGAGATTTAGTTGAGACTTTAACTAGTGTTGTAAGTGAGTATGATGTAACTGAGAATCTTATTACTGGTGATAATGAAGTTACTTTAGTAGTAACTGATACTGCTGATAATATTCTTTATGATGATTATGCTTTTTGTACTAAAACCGCTAGTTCTATAATAACACCTCCTACTAGTGATGTAGGTTGTAACGTATCACTTATGAATTTGTTTTTCTTATTCATTGGATTTGGAGTTTTATTCCTTAAACGAAAAGAAGTAATTTAAATACTTACCCCTAACTAGTTATATAGTTAGGGGTTTATATATAAAGAGATTTTTTTATTTTTAAAAAAAGTTTAATAAATAAAACTTATGATATAATAATAATGGATTAAAAGGAGATAATTTATGAAAAAAACATGTTTTATTCTTATATTAATGATTTTTCTCTTGAGTGCTTGTGATAAAACAAATGATTTGATAGAGATTGATATTGCTAATGAAAACCTAACCTTAGAAGTAGGAGATACATATGATTTAGATTATACGATATTGTTTAATGAAAGCGTAGTTGACTTGAGTAGTAGTATAACTATTGAAGATCAAACAGTTGTTCAACTAGATGGAAAAATCATAACAGCTTTAGCAGTTGGTAATACAACAATTGTGATTGCTTTGGTGGATTATCCGGATATAAGTGTAAGTATTAATGTTGTAGTAATTGAAGGAGAGCAAGTGGTATCTAGTATGACTTTAGAAAAAAATACAAATGAAATCTATAAAGGCGATAAATTTGCTTTAATAGCTATAATAGAAAAAATAACAGAAGAGGAAGTAGAAGTTTTGTGGTCAACAAGCGATGCCTCAATTGCTAGTGTTGATAATGCAGGTAATGTTATAGCTAATAAAGCCGGAAACGTTACAATTGAAGCCACAGTAGAGGGTGTTGTTGCTACTATTAGTATTACGATTAATGAAAACTTGTTAGAGTTGTTTGATAGTTTCCATGAAGAAACGCCTATTAGACAAAATGTTCAAACATTTTCAGATGATCCTCTTAATAATAAATGGCAATGGGTGAATGGAAGTGTAACAAGATATTTTTTCTCAGAAATGAATTTAATTGAAAGAATTATACCGGTTAATGAAAATATCTATACTGGTGAAACGGCAACGCCTGAAAATATTCCTTTAGCAGAAGCCTTATTAAAGGTAAGAAGCGGTATTATTAAACCTGAAACTAAGTATATTGTGTATCACGATACTGGTAACAGTAATGCAGGGGCTGATGCAGCAATGCATGCTGCATATATGGTTGGTGATTATAATGCCACAAATAGAGCAAGATCGTGGCATTATACAGTTGACGAAAATTCGATTTATCATCACATTCCAGATAATGAAGTAACATGGCAAGGCGATCATTATGATGCTTATGCTAAGAGTATTGGTATTGAAACTTGTGTTGATTATGGGTCTGATTTATATACTACTTGGCATAGAACTGCAAAATTAATGGCTAAGTTATTAGTTGAAAATGATTTAGATTTGACTGCAATAAGACAGCATTATGATTTTAATGGTAAAAATTGTCCACAAGCTTTAAGAATGAGTAATTTATATTCAAAAGCAGTTTCGTTGATTGAAGCTGAGTATAGAGTATTAACTGAGTTAGATGGTGCAGTTATCACTTTTGAATCATTAAGCCCTGAGTTTGTTGATGATAGAGGTAGAGTAATTAAAGCTCCAGCAACAGCAACAAGGGTTGCATATGCTGTTAAAATTTCTAAAAATGGTGAGTCTCAAGAAAAAGTTTATTATTCAACTTTAAAAGGTGTTGATAACACTCAAGTTGTGGATTCTTTTGCTACTCAAAGAGATTATAATAATGTTTATCAATTTGATTTAGGAGTAGCTGCATTAGAGGTTAATTCAACTCTTGATAATCTAGCAATATTAAATAGTTTAGAAGAAAAATATTTAACTTTAACAAATGAAGAAAAATCAATTCTTATAACAAAAGATTATTTTGATACTAAGAGAGCTAAGATTGTTGCTTTGATGTTTGATGAAAGTGTCGATAGTTTGCCTAGTGTGCTTACTTTAAGTGATCAAGGAGAACTGATTAATTTAAGAAATATGTATGAAGCGTTAAATGAATTAGAAAAAAGCAATGTATTAAAATATGATTTATTAGTTGATAAAGAATTAGAAATGGAAGGTATTATTAATCCTGATTTAGGCAAGATTAATAGAGCTATTCAAGCCACTCCGAAACAAATTATTTTTGATTTTGATTTGCCAATTGACGAAGGAGTGACTTGGGAATATCAAATAGGAGAAGATGATACATATTTTGATTTGCAAAGTGGTACATACCTAAAATTATCACATGAATATAGGCCTATTACTTTAAAAGTTAGTTCTAATGATAACTATAAAGAGATAGTTATTAATTTTGGTGTTGCATCTAGCGCAGAATCGATTGTTTATGCAACAGGTGCAGTTGCGCCCGTTGCGGGTGGCTTGACTTCAGAAGGTAATGGAACTTATGCTGAGCAAGCTGCTACAAGTGGTTTTGGAAGTTTTGCAATTGTTGTCAATAATAAACTTTACTTTACGGGGAAAGATTCATATATTCCATTAGAAAAACCAGCAGTTGGAAATACTTTGACAATTAATGAATTAAGACCTTTGGGTGGAACTACTTATATAAATAATTTAGGCTTAGTAAATGGCGTTCCGACTCAATATAGAGGAACTGGTGCATTGTATCGAAATGTATCAGATGAAGCTTTAACTTTTGATCCTAGTTTTACTTATGGTAGAAATAATGCAGCATCATCTGGATATGGTAAGGTTATCTTTACTCCTAATGTTGATGGAACATATAGAGTTGAAAAAGCATTACCTGATTCAGGCACTAACGATACGACTTTAGGTAATACGATTACCTTAATGCCTGGTGCTTTTCTTTGGTGTCCTCATACTTTTGAAACAAATGCTACTGGCGGTACTCAGTTAATTCAAACTTCAGCTAGTACTTCCGCTGGTGTATTAAGAGAAGGTATTGATATAAAAATCATTGAATTTAAAAATGCTTTTAACTAAGTTTTTAAAATTAATGACTAGGGTCATTGATCCTTTAGTAAGAACTGTCATTGTAAGAAGTGTATGTTATATACCGTTTATATGACTGTTATTATGAAAACATATAATATTGGATATAATTTTTTCTAGCGCAGAAGGTGATCTTTGGTATCAATATAAACTAACCTTTACAAACAAAGGATTTTACAATATTATATTGGTGAAATATAATTCACTGAATTACATTTCACTAATATAGGGGTGATTTTATGTTTTTGGGTAGAGAGAAAGAATTGAAGATGTTAAGCGACTATTATGACTCAAGTACATTTGAATTCGGTGTCATTCATGGAAGAAGAAGAGTTGGAAAGACGACGTTGTTAAAAGAGTCTATAAAAGGTAGAAAATCATTATACTTGCTCGCACAACAAGCAAATGCCAAAACCAACTTAGATTTGTTTAGTAAAAGATATGGGGAATTGCTTGGCGTTGGTCAGATAACATATGATTCATTTCGTGATTTCTTTGAAGCAATTTTTAAAGAAGATCAGTTGATTGTCATATTAGATGAGTTTTCATATCTTACAGAAGTAGATGCCTCTATTGAATCTGTGCTTCAAGGGGTAATTGACACCTACAAAGAAATGACATCAATTAAGTTTATCATTTCTGGTAGTGAGATTGGGATGTTTAACAATCATTTTTCAGTGAGTAAACCGTTGTTTAATAGACAAACATTTTCATATCATTTAAAAGAGTGCGATTATCTTGAAAGTAGCTTATATTATCCGAAATTTAAACCGGAAGATAAAGTACGAGCATATGCTGTTTTCGGAGGGCTACCATATTATTTATCACAAATAAATGATGAACTATCGATTGAAGAAAATATTAAGCGACTTATTACTAATGAAAATGCTAGGTTTTCTAATGAGGTAAATATGTTATTACATACAAAACTCAGAAGTATTCAAGAGTATCAAAGTGTCCTTCAAGCGATTCATAGTGGAAGTACTAAATTATCAGAAATCGATTCAAAATCAAGAATTCAAGATACAGCAAAAACATCAAAATATGTTAAAAAATTGATGGAATTAGAAATCATAGAAAAAGAATATAAATTCTTAGAGACTCCCAACTCGAAGAATAATCTAGTCCATAATTTAAAAAATATCCGTTTTTGTAAAAACCTAAAGCAATAGTTAAGTCAGCTTGAACTGCAATGTTTAAAATCAATCCGCAAGAGTACTGATGAGTAGTGATGACTTTTATGACACATTTATCAAGGATGATTTGGAACAATTTGTTTCTTTGCGATTTGAAAAAATTGGTGAACAATTCTTGATTAGAAAGTATAAATTAAGAAACAATGAACCTATCATAAATATTGGTAGATATTGGTATAATGACAGGAAAACAAAAACAGATGTTGAAATAGATTTGTGTGTCCAAGCAAAGAAGCGTATTCACATATATGAATGTAAATGGACAAATAGCATCATTGGGGAAAGTGTTATGAATGATTTAATTGAGAAAGGTAAATATTTAGATGCAAATAAGTATGGTGCTTTTTCTAAAAATGGTTATCATGATCTAGTATTAGATAAAGGTTATGATTTAGTTACTTTGGAAGATCTGTTTAAATAAAAAATAACGTTGAGTTAGTGATAACTTAACGTTATTTTCGTTATTTGAAGAACTAAATATCTACTTCCAATCTGGAATCTTATAGATGCTTCTTGTATATAAATATCTCTCAATAATATTACCAATACCCAAATCTTCTAGTATAGTTTTTATGAATACAATAGCTTTTTTTGATACTTCATAATTTTATGGACTTCATAAAATACTATGTCATCATACAGTTTGATAGATGAATCTAAAAATATAGATTGTAATTAGAAATACGACAAAAGTCAAATGAATTAATATAGTTAAGCATTTAAAAGATCTAAAAAATCTTGATTGATTTTAAAAAAATAATTTTGATATAAAAAGCGACTTCCACATCTTAGTTGAGACATTTTATAGTTATGCACATTGGTTTCATAACGAGCTGCAGTTCAAAGTAAAGGGCTAGGGCAATAACGAGTAATAAAAAGCGCAAATGGGCGCAAATGGGCGCAAATGGGCGCAAATTTCGGAAAAATACTTGATTTTATATTTTCAGTATAGTATAATATGATTGGGTGATTAATATGAAATATATTGAAAGTGAAACGATAGAGTTAAAAGAAAAATTAACAGACGATGTAAAAAAAGAAATTATTGCGTTTGCTAATTCTTCTGGCGGAATTATTTATATAGGAATAAATGATATTGGTGAAATTGTTGGAGTCAAAGGCGCTGATAAAGTTATGGAATCGGTTAGTTCGATGATTCACAACTCTATTAAACCTGATTTGACGATGCTTATTGCAATTTCTAAAGTGAAAGAAAACAATTTAGATGTAGTGGTTATTAAAATAGGTAAAGGAATAAATAAGCCTTATTATTTGACTCAAAAAGGCTTAAAACCAAGCGGTGTATTTATTAGATGTGGTGTTACATCAATCCCTTCTTCTGAAGAAATGATACGAAAAATGATTTTAGAGTCAAATAAATATGCATTTGAAGAAGAGGATTCTTTTGATCAAAATTTAACTTTTGACTATGCATCTAGATATTTTGAAAATCATAGTATTTCCTTTAGTTTTGAAAATAAAAAAACATTAGGAATTGTTTCAAAAGAAGGTAAGTATACTAATTTGGGTTTGATTTTTTCTGATCAATCACCTTATCTAATTAAGTTTGCAACTTATAAAGGAGAAACTCCTTTAGAGTTTAATACGAGAAAAGAATTTGGAGGGGCTATCTTAAAAATTGTTGATGATGTATTTAATTATTTTGATTTAATAAATGAAAAAAATTCAAAAATAATAGGATATGAAAGAATTGACAATTTGGATTATCCTCAGTATGCGCTTAGAGAAGCATTTTTGAACGCTATTGTTCATCGTGATTACTCATATAAAGGTGGAATTATAGTAGATTTATTTTCTAATAGGATTGAGATAAAATCTTTAGGAGGAATAACCTCGGGTTTGACTATGGAAGATATTTTACAAGGTGTCTCTGAAACTAGAAACCCAAGACTAGCTAATATATTCTATAGATTGAGTTTAATAGAAACTTATGGTACGGGTATAGGTAGAATAAATTCTAGTTATGAGAATTACCAGCAAAAGCCAGAATTTAAAGATACTTCTAATACTTTTACAGTAGTGCTTTACAATACAAATTATGTTAAAAATATGAATAGCGAAAAACAAAAAATAATAGAATATTTAAAAAAACATGGTACGATTACTAGAGCTGAAGTAGAAAATATATTGGATGTTAAAAAAAGCACTGCTCTAAACTATTTAAATGACCTAATAAAAGCTGAAAAAGTAGTGTTAGATGATGCTACTAAGAAAGCTAAATATACTTTGAAGTGATATTGTTTAAGAAAATATTGACACGTTGCATTCTATAATATAAAATAATAATATAAAGGAGGACTTATGGGCATATTAGATAAAATTTCAAAAAAGATTGGTGATTCAATGGAGAAAGCAGCTGCTAGTAACATGACTGGTGAATCTAAAGAATTGTATGAAAAAGAGAAAAAAGAAAGAGAAGAAAAAGCAAAAGAATTTGCTGAATTTAAATCTCAATCAGTTTCGACCCCAGCTTCTGCTGAAGAAATGAAAGATTTAAACGCTTTGCTTGCAAAAGCAAAAGCAGTTGATTCTGATAATTTGTGGTTAGCGGGATTTCCTAATTTTAAAACAAATCAAAATGCTAAAGTTGCTAACTTATTTTCAGGTAAAAAGAATTTAAAGATTATTACTAAATGTAATGATGTGTTTTTCTTGTTAAGATTTGAAGATGGTAATTTGAAGTCATACGATGTTTTTAATAAATCAATGGTAAAAGAAGTAGGCTCTGAGGCTAAACTGTTTTCTAAAACATTTAAAGTTAAGCTTGGATCTCATTTATTTACGATTGAAGTAACTGATAATAAAGATAAAATCAAACAAATGGTTGATGCTTTAAAATAAACTTCAAGGTCTTAGGGGAATCCTTAAGACCTTTTTTTGCATTTTGACTTGTTTTATGGTAATATAAGTATATGTATTTTCTTAAAAAAGGAGGTTGTTAGATGAAGTTGACAAAAAGAGAAATATCACTAGAAAGAGCCAGTGTTCTTAAAGGAAGGATAACTGACTATTTAGAAGCTAAAAAAAGTATTACAAAAGGCATAGAAAAAACTGATGAAATTAGACAAAGACAAGATAAGATTATTGCTTATTTTAAAGCTACTAGAAAAGATTTTAATAATTATACTTGGCAACTTAAAAATAGAATTAGGTCAGTTGATGTATTAAAAAACTTTATAAATTTAAGTGAAAATGAAATTAAAAAAATCGAAGAAGTTGGTAGTCTTTTTAGGTGGGCAATTTCGCCATATTATTTGAGTTTGATAGACCCTGATAATCCGCTTGATCCTGTTAAGTTGTTATCGGTTCCGAGTTATTTAGAACTTGATGAACAAGTTTATGATTTAGACCCAATGGCTGAGGAATACACTAATCCAGCTGGATGCATTACTAGAAGATATCCTGATAGACTGATTATGAATGTTACTAATGAGTGTGCAATGTATTGTAGACATTGCCAGAGAAGACGTAATATTGGTCAAAAAGATATGGCTACTTCTAAAAAGATGCTTGATGAGTCGTTAGATTATATTAGAAAAAACGAAGAAATAAGAGATGTTTTAATTACAGGAGGAGATCCTTTAACTTTACCTGATGATAAGTTAGAATATATTATTAAGGCTCTTCATGAAATGAAACATATAGAATATATTAGGTTAGGAACTAGGGTGCTAGTTACTATGCCTCAAAGAATCACCGATGAATTTTGTGAGATGTTAAAAAAATATCATCCGATATATATTAATACTCATTTTAATCATCCTCAAGAAGTGACAACTGAAGCAAAAGCAGCATGTGATAAGTTATCACTTGCTGGGGTGCCTTTAGGAAATCAAGCAGTTTTGCTTAATGGTATTAATAATGATAAATTCATAATGCGTTGTTTAAACCATGAATTGCTTAAGATTAGAGTTAGACCTTATTATATATTCCACGCCAAGACAGTTAAAGGAACAATTCATTTTAATACTTCGATTGATGATGGCATGGAAATAATGGAATATTTGAGAGGATACACTTCGGGGATGGCTATTCCTACTTATATTGTTAATGCTCCAAAAGGCATGGGGAAAACTCCTATTTATCCTGAGTATTTAATTTCTAAAGGTAAAGAGTATTTTATGATAAGGACTTGGGAAGGAGAAGTTATTAAATATGATAATTATCCTACCGTTGATATTAAAGAAGAAATATTGAAACAAAGATAGTAATAAAAACCTTAAATTTTAAGGTTTTTTATTTATAATATGATATAATATCATGAGTGAGGTAAAAAACATGGCTAGTTTATTTAGTGGTAAAGATGTTAAATTTAAAAGTATTTTAGATATTGAGTGCTTTGAAATTGAGGAGAAAAAGATAACTTGTATAGTAGGAGAAAGTGGTGGAGGAAAAACAACTTTTTTAAAGTTGTTTAATAAAATGATTTCTCCAACTTCTGGAGAAGTTTATTATTATGATACGCCTTTGAGCAAGATTGATTCAGTATCTCATAGAAAAAAGGTAGTAATGTTATCACAAAAACCTTATATTTTCGAAAAAACAATTTTAGATAATTTTAAAAAGTTAACTGAATTCAATGATTTGGAATTAGATTTAGAAAAGGCTAAAAAACTATTAAAAGATGTTTCTCTAAAAAAAGAATTAGAAGTAGATGCTTCTAAATTATCGGGTGGTGAAGCTCAGAGGCTTGCTTTAGCTAGAGCTATGTATCTAGATTCTGATGTAATTTTATTAGATGAACCATCTAGTGCTTTGGATGATGAAACCGAAAAAATAGTAATTGAAATGATTTGTAATTATGTTAAAGAAAATTCAAAAAGTTTAATAATGGTAACTCATTCTAAAAAGGTTGCTAAAACTTATGCGGATATAATTTACACGATTGATAAAGGTAAAATAAAGGAGTTTAATCAGATATGATTATAAGTGTTATTAATCTTGCCTATTGGCAAGTAGCGTTAGCATATTTGTTTGTGTTAATAGTGCTTTTTATTATAAAAAGTAGGGGGATTTCAAGAGAGAAAGAATTAATAATTGCATCTGTTAGAATGACGGTGCAATTAGTAATTGTAGGTTTTTTATTAGCGTATATCCTAGATAATCCTAATCCTTTTATTACTTTTGGAGTTGTATTATTAATGACTAGTTTTGCGATTTTTACAGTTTTTAGAAAGTTTAAAAAACAAATAACTGTACCACTTAAAAAGACAGTTGCTTTAGCAATAATATTTGGTAGCTTACCGGTTTTGTTTTATTTCTTACTTGTGGTAATTCAGGTTAATCCATACTATGATCCTCAGTATTTTATTCCAATCACAGGAATGATTGTTGGAAATTCAATGACTGGAGTTTCTCTTGCTGTAAATAATTTAATCAAAAGGTTTACAATAAATAAAACCGAAATAGAAGAAGCTTTGATTTTGGGTGCAACGCCAAAACAAGCATCTAAGGAAATTGTAAATGATGCTTTTGATGCGGCTATTATGCCGACTTTAAATAGTATGTTAGGTATGGGGATAATCTTTTTACCAGGAATGATGACTGGTCAGATATTGTCAGGAGTTGTACCAACTTTAGCTATTCTTTATCAAATTGCGATAATGTTAGGAATTCTTGGTGGGGTTAGTTTAACAACTTACATTT